>Ga0136846_1220864_pt1 | contig 19495 bp, 19 predicted proteins | sample HopSoiMetagenom2_FD_96841 | JGI IMG/M metagenome (GOLD analysis project Ga0136846, IMG submission 96841) | Grasslands soil microbial communities from Hopland, California, USA - 2 Assembly 2016 (version 4) | ecosystem: Environmental > Terrestrial > Soil > Grasslands | place: USA: Hopland...
CCCGCGCGGTGCGCGGGGTGTGGACGGTCGGCGGTCACCCGAAAAGCCGCATCGCGGAGAAGACACCCGCCACCATCGGGACGACGCCGAGCAGCAGGAACGCCGGCAGGAAGCAGATCCCGAGCGGGGCTGCGGCGCGTACCTCCACGCTCCGCGCAAGGGCATCCGTGCGCGACCGCGCCTGTGCCCCCAGCTCGACCGCGAGACTGCCGACGAGCTCGGCCACGGAGGCACCTGACTGGTGGGCTCGGGCCATCGCACGGCCGAGCGGACGCAGCTGCGGATGCTCCGCCAGGGCGCGCCAGACAGCCACCGGGTCGACGCCGAGGGCGAGCCGATGTCGCACGAGCCGCAGCTCGTCGGCGACGGCTCCGGGGAGTGCGTCGGCAACGGCGTCGAGCGCGGTGGATGTCGCGGCGCCGGCCTCGAGGCAGGCGCCGAGCAGGTGCACAGCGGTCGGGAGGTCGCGCTCGAGCTCCTCGCGTCGTCGCCGGGCCGCTGGGCTCTCCGCCTTGCCGAGCACCCGCCACGCAACGGCCGCACCGACGACCCCGGCGAGGACGCCGATCACGCCGCCGACGAAGACAAACGCACCGACGAAGGCCAGTGCGACCAGGACCGGGCGCAGCCGCAGCAGTGCCGCGCGGTCGTCCGTGACCCGCCCGGGTGCCGGAGCTCGCCGTCGCAGGCGGGCCGGTGGTGGTGCGACGAGGACCGCCGCCGCTGCGGCCGCGACGGCGCCGACGAGCGCACTCGCGCTCATCGGCGGCCGAGGACCTGGTCGGAGATGCGAGCCAGCCAGGAGAGGCCGGCGTACTCGAGCCCCAGCCCGACGCAGAGGCACACCAACCCGGGGAGCGTGTCCAGCAGGAACCCGAATGGGTCACCACCGAGGCTGCCGCCGAGCAGCAGGACACCGACGGGCAGCGCGGCGAGCAGCCGGGCGGTGGCCTGGGCGGCCGCCATCTCGGTGGCGACGACCCGTGCCGTGGCACGTTCGGCGCGCAGGCGCTCGGCGGCCATCGCCAGGGCACCGGCGAGACCGGCGCCCGACCGGTGCGCGACCTGCCAGGCCGCTGCCACGATCCGCAGCTGGCCGGCACCCGGCCGCCGGCCGAGCTCGCGCAAGGCGGTCGGGACGTCGGCGCCCAACGCCGCTGCAGACGCGACGGTCGCGAGCTCCGGCCAGTCCTCGGCCGCGGCGGTCAGGGCCGTCACCGGCGGCTGCCCGGCACGCAGGTCGGACGCCAGGGCCTCGCACATCGCGAGCACCTGCTCCGCCCGCCCTTCCGCGGCAGCACTGCGGCGGCGCCGCGCGACCTCCCGGGACACCGCGGCAACGACGGCCAGACCGACGCCGGCGAGCACGATCCGGCGGCCGTCGAGGAGCACCACCGCGGTGACCCCGAGGAGGACCGCGAGCGGTGCGCCCAGCCTCGGCAGGCGAGGAGCATCGGCGGCTGGGAGCGCGGTGGCTCCCGGCAGGACGAGGACCGCCGCGACAGCGGCGAGGCCGGCAACGATCAGGCCCGTCATCGGGCGAGCAGCTCCTCCAACCGGTCGAACGCGGGCCCGGTCGACACCTGAAGCCGGTCGTCGAAGGTGACCGCCGGCGTGACGACGACCTCAGGTCCCTCACGACGGATCACGCCGACGTCGCGCACGCGGCGCCGGCCGCGCGCCGGCCGATGGAGGTGCACGACGAGGTCGACGGCGGACTCGAGCTGACCGAGCGCTGCCTCGCGGGGCAGCCCGGCGGCCATCGCCAGGCTGGCAACACGGTTGGGCACGTCGACCGCCGAGTTGGCGTGCAGTGTGCCGCAGCCACCCTCGTGCCCGGTGTTCATCGCCGCCAGCAGGTCGACGACCTCGGCACCGCGGACCTCGCCGACGACCAGCCGGTCGGGCCGCATCCGCAGTGCCTGACGGACGAGAGTGCGCACGGTGACCTCCCCCGAGCCCTCGATGTTGGGCGGCCGCGCCTCGAGCGCGACCACATGCGGGTGGTCGGGTCGCAGCTCACTGGAGTCCTCGACCAGCACCAGCCGGTCGCCGGTGTCACAGAGGGAGAGGAGAGCGTTGAGCAACGTCGTCTTGCCCGACCCGGTGCCACCGCTGACGAGGAACGCCAGCCGCCGGGCGACGATGCGTCCGAGGAGGGCCGCGCCTTCGTCGCCGACTGCCCCGGCTGCTCTGAGGTCGTCGAGGGAGAACACCCTGCGACGCGGGATCCTCAGCGAGAGCACCGTGCCGGGCCGCGCGATCGGCGCGAGCACCGCGTGGAACCTGGTGCCGTCGGGCAGCCGGAGGTCGACGTACGGCGACGCGTCGTCGAGCCGACGGCCGCCAGCAGCGGCAAGGCGCTGCGCGAGCCGGCGCACGGACTCGTCGTCGGGGAACGAGAGGCCGGCCGGCTCGAGGCCGTCGCCTCGATCGAGCCACACCTGACCGGCGCCGTTGACGAGCACGTCGGTCACCCCGGGCAGCGCGAGCAGGGGCTCGAGCGGACCGGCGCCGTGCACGTCGCGGCGCAAGGCGTCGTGGACCGCCAGCACGGTCGCATCGCCTACCGGTCGGCCGTCCTCCCTCAGCGCCTGCGCGACCCGCTGCGGACTGAGCTGGGAACCGTCGCGCGCAAGGTGGTCCCGGACGGCGGCCAGCACGTCGTCAGGTACGCCGAGCATGGTCATGCCGCCGACGCCTGGCGCGACGCCGTGACGACCGCGGCCGCCTGCCGGGCCGCGCGTGCGAGGGTGCCGCGCGGCGAACGGAGCGGACCCACACCCAGGCTGATCGCCTCGTCGAGGCCGCGTTGGTCACCCATCGTCGCCACGACGGGCAGGCCCAGCAGCCGACTGACCTCCCGCGGCGCGACACCGGCGGCGGCACCGCGCAGCACCAGGCTCGTGCCCGGACCGGACGGCAGCCGCCGGGCGACGCGGGCCGCGGCGGTGACGGCCGGGACCGTGAGGGTCGTGACGAGCAGGACGTGGTCGCAACGGGTGAGCACCTCGTCGACCACTGGGTCCGGGTGCCGCGGCACGTCGACCACGACCGTCGCGAACCCCCTCCGGCCGGCGGAGAGCGCCTCGCGCATCGCGAACGCCTGGAGGGTCGGCGTCCGGTCGACGGGCCAGGTCAGCACCGAGAGCCGGTCGCGTCGGGGCAGCGCCTCGCGCAGGGAGCGGGCGCTCAGCCGTCCCGTCGCCTGCATGAGGGCGTCCCACCGGATCCCGTCGACCTCCTCCAGGCCGAGCACCCGGTCGATCCCGGCGCCGAGCACGTCGGCATCGACGACGAGAGTGCCGCCCGCGGTGGCGCAGACCTGCGCCAGCGCGGCGGCGAACACCGTCGCGCCGACGCCACCGGCACCGCCGACGACACCGACCGTGACCCCCGGAGACCCGGCGCCGTCACCGACATCGGTCAGCAGCTCGACCAGCCAGGACTCCGACGTCGGCAGGCCGGCGACCGTCTCGGCGCCGACCGCCAGCGCGTGCCGGAAGAGGTCGTCGGCCAGCGGCCCCCGGCCGACGACGTGCACCCGTCCCCGGCGCGGCGGGCGGCTGTGAGCGAGGTCGGCGGCGCGGTCGGCGCCCACCAGCACGACGGGGGCCGAGGACCAGGAGCGCAACGCTGGTGCACACTCGCGGGCGACGTCGGGCGTGACCCCGGCGGCCGCGGCCAGCCGGACCAGGTCGGCGAGCAGCAGGTCGTCGTCGGTGACCACGAGCGGAGCAGGCGTGGGATCGGTCATGGCAGCAGGTTGGCCCCGCCCGGGCCCTGAGCCGACGACCACCGGGCGGTCCTGTGCACGGCGGTCGAAGCCGCGTGCCTGTGGACGCCAACCGGCGGGCCGTCACCAGAGCCCGAGCAGCCCCCCGCCGATCCGGGCGACGAACGCCACGACGACCACGATGAAGAAGACCCGCACGAAGCGCGCGCCCCGCGACACGGCGATGCGCGCGCCGGCGTACCCGCCGAGCAGGTTGCACGCACCCATCAGCAGGCCGACCCGCCACAGCACGGCGTCCTGCGGGACGAAGACGCACAGTGCCGCCAGGTTGGTCGCCCAGTTCGCCATCCGAGCCTTCGCCGAGGCCTCGAGGAACGAGTAGCCGAGCAGCCCGACGAGGGTGAAGACGAAGAACGACCCGGTGCCCGGACCGAGTGCGCCGTCGTACGCCCCGACGACGAGGCCGGCACCCATCGCGGCGAGGGTGTGGCGATGTCCGCTGAAGCGCAGCTCGGTGGCGGCGCCCAGTCCGGGCCGGAGAACGACGTAGCCGCCGACCGCGACCAGCACCACGAGCACGATCGGCTGGAACGACTCCTTGGGGATGTGCGAGGCGACGAACGCCCCGCCGGTCGAGCCGAGAAAGGCGAAGAGCATCAACGGCACGAACGTCCCGGCGTGCGGCCGAACGCGGCGGTAGTAGGTCACGGAGCTGACCGACGTGCCGCAGATCGAGCCCAGCTTGTTGGTCGCCAGCACCTGCACCGGGCTTGCCCCGGGCAGCCCGAGAACGAGTGCAGGCAGCTGGATCAGGCCGCCGCCGCCCACGACCGCGTCGACGAAGCCTGCCGCCAGGGCGGCGAGCGCCAGCAGCACGAGCGTGGTCGGTTCGGGCACGGATCGACCCTAGGGGTGGCGTACGCCGCACCCGCTGGAACGCCCTCGGCGACGGGGTCCGCCTCCGTAGACTGCCCGCCATGAGCCTTGTCGCTCGGCCCACTGCGGCGTTCTTCGACCTGGACAAGACGATCATCGCCAGGTCGAGCGCGTTCGCGTTCAGCAAGGAGTTCCAGGCCAGTGGCCTGATCTCCCGAGGAGCCGTGCTGCGCAGCGCCTACGCCCAGTTCGTGTACCTCGTCGGAGGCGCCGACCACGACCAGATGGAGAAGATGCGGCAGTTCATGTCGCAGCTGGTCGCCGGCTGGGACGTGCAGACCGTGCGCGACATCGTCGCCGACACGTTGCACAACATCGTCGAGCCGCTGGTCTACGACGAGGCCGTCGACCTGATCGAGGAGCACCACGCCGCCGGGCGCGACGTGATCATCGTGTCCACGAGCGGTGCCGAGATGGTCGAGCCGATCGGCATGCTGCTCGGCGCGGACCACGTGGTGGCCACCCGCATGGAGGTCGCCGACGGCAAGTACACCGGAAAGATCCGCTTCTACGCGTACGCCGAGAACAAGGCCAAGGCGATCTCCGACCTGGCCCGCAAGCGGGGCTACGACCTCGCCGGCAGCTACGCGTACAGCGACTCGATGACCGACGTCCACATGCTCGAGATCGTCGGCCACCCGTACGCCGTCAACCCCGACAAGGAGCTGCGCCGCGTCGCCCGCGACCGTGGCTGGCCGGTGCTGGTCTTCGAGCGGCCGGTCGCCCTGCGCAGCCGGGTCAAGCTGCCGCCGGCCAAGCCCACGCTGGCTGCCCTGGCCATCGCCGGGATGGCGGGCGTGGGCGCTGCGGTGTGGCTCAACGCCCGCCGCGGCAAGCGCAGCCGGTCGTGGTTGTGAGGGTGCCGCGAAAGTCAACCCTCGCCGCCGGTTGAAGTGCTGTGGGGACAGGCGTAGACAGGAACCACACAACTCCAGACCAGCACATGGATGCGGTACCCACGCTCCGACCTACCCTTCCTACAGGGCGTCGACATCCGGGACATTCCCGGAGCGACAGTTGGTACAACGTGCAGCTTGGTAACCGAATCGCATGTGTTCGAGCGGCATCGAAGATCTCTTCGGTGCCGCTCATCTGTGTCAGGGCGGCCTTTTCAGGCCAGCGGCGAGGCCTCCATGCCGGCGGTGAACGCCTCGGCGGCATACAGCAGCCAGGCCTGGAGACCGGGGCGGCCGCCGTCGCGGTAGCCGCGCAGGTTGGACTCGTACTCCCGAGCCAGCGCCAGGTGCCCGGCCTCCGGTACGACGACTGACGCAGGATCGACTCCTCGGGCGACGATGACGAGCCGCTCGGCCGCGCGGGCGACGATGCCGTTGTGGGAGGCGAACGGCGCGACCGTCACCAGCTCGGCGTGCACCAGCGCCCCGACGATCAGCGCCGGCACGGACGTCGACAGCAACGTCGAGCCGAGCTCGTTGAGCCGACTCGCCGCCTCGGGTGAGACCGGCCGACCCAGCTCGTTGTCGGCCACGACCCCCTTGCCGGCGAGGGCGTGCAAGCGCGCGAGAGCCTGCAGCGGGGACGTGCCGATCACCGGGACCAGCGAGAGAACTCCGGTGCTCACCCGCAGCGCCGCCTGGGCGGTCTCGTCGGCGGCGCCGTCGCGCACCTCCTGCAGCGAGGACGCCGACCCTTCGAGCACCGCAGACGCGTGCGCGCCGCGCAGCAACGACTCGGCCGTCTGGTCGGGCGTCGTGCGTCGCAGGCCACGGTCGCGCAGCAGCGCGTCGATGCCGTCGCGCGCCGCCGAGAACGCCGACGGCACCCCCTCGAGCTCGGTCAGCCAGGCGAGCGGGTCGGGCGCGGGATCAGGCACGCGGGGAAGGCTATCGGGTAGTTTCGGGGACACGATGAGCGACGAGCTGCGTGACCACGCCCTCTCCTTCGGACCCGTCGCCGAGGCCTACGACCGGGCGCGTCCGTCCTATCCCGCCGAGGCGGCTGCGTGGCTGGTCGGCCCGAAGAGATCGGCCGTCCTCGAGCTCGGGGCCGGCACCGGCAAGCTCACCGAGCTGCTCGTGGCAGCGGGGCACGACGTGGTCGCCACCGACCCGCTCCCGGAGATGCTCGGCAAGCTCCGCTCCCGCGTCCCCGGCGCTCGCGCAGCGGTGGCCACGGCCGAGCGGATCCCGGTCGCGTCACGGTCGGCCGACGTGGTCGTCAGCGCGCAGGCGTTCCACTGGTTCGACCACGACGTCGCGCTCGCCGAGATCGCCCGGGTGCTGCGTCCCGGCGGTGTCCTCGCCCTCGTCTGGAACGCCCGCGACGAGGGCATCCCGTGGGTGCGCAAGCTCGGCAGCATCATCGGCTCCTCCGACAACCGCCTGGACCTCGTCGACCCGGTCGTCGAGTCGGCGTACTTCGGGCCGGTGGAGCAGCAGGAGTTCCGCTTCTGGCAGAGCCTGCGCCGCGACGACCTGTTCGACCTCGTCCGGTCCCGGTCCTACGTCGCTCTCCTCGACGACGCCGAGCGCGACGAGCTGCTGCGCCGCGTCGGTGCGCTGTACGACGACTACGGCCGCGGTCCCGACGGCATGCAGCTGCCCTACCTGACGCGCTGCTACCGCGCGGTCGTCCAGGCAGCGCCGCCACCGCGCGTGCCCGCCAGCGCCGCACCTGCCGACGACGCCCCGGCGCCACCGGTCGACGACCCCGGCACGCTCCTGATCGACTTCAAGTAGTCGGTCGCACTACGCCTACTGTGGGCCCATGGCACCCTGGCGCTGGCGGCGCCCCGGCCACCTCGCGCGCGAGGCAGACCGGGCCACGTTCCGCACGTTGCACACGGCGTCGCTGACGACCGGGGCGCTGCGCACCGGCCTGACGACCGACTCGGCCGAGCGCTCGGTGCGCCACCTGCGGTCCCTGCTCGCCGCACCCGCCGTGGCCCTGACCGACACCGAGCGACTGCTGGCCTGGGACGGCGCCGCCGAGGTGCACCACCAGGACGCCGGCCCGCTCGCGGTCCGCGGTGTGGCCGACGGCGCCACCACCGTGCGCGACCACGACGGGTTCTCCTGCGGCGACGTGTACTGCCCGATCCGCAAGGCCGTCGTGAGCCCCCTCGTGGTCGAGGACCGGGTCGTCGGCACGCTCCAGGTGTACGCCGGCGGCGCGCCGGCCGGACTCGTGCGGGCCACCACCGAGGTGGCCTCCTGGGTCTCCGGCCAGCTCGAGCTCGCCGAGCTCGCCGACTCGCGGGCGCGGCTGATGGAGGCCGAGGTCCGGGCACTGCGGGCCCAGATCTCACCGCACTTCATCTACAACGCGCTCAACGCGATCGCGTCGTTCGTCCGCACCGACCCGGACCGTGCACGCGACCTGCTCCTCGACTTCGCCGACTTCACCCGCTACTCCTTCCGCCAGCACGGCGAGTACACGACCCTCGAGGAGGAGCTGCGCTCCATCGAGCGCTATCTGGTGCTCGAGCAGGCGCGCTTCGGCGACCGGCTCGGGGTCACGCTCCGGATCGCACCGGAGGTGCTGCCGGTCACCGTACCGGTGCTCAGCCTCCAGCCGCTCGTCGAGAACGCGGTGCGGCACGGCCTGGCGGACAAGCCCGACGGCGGCACCATCACCATCCTGGCGGAGGACCACGACCGCGAGGCGGTCATCTCCATCGAGGACGACGGGGTCGGCGAGGACCCGGAGCGGGTCCGCCGGGCGCTCGCGGGCGACGCCTCGATGGACTCGATCGGGCTGGGCAACGTCGACGAGCGGTTGCGATCGGCGTACGGCGACGACTACGGCCTGGTCGTGGAGACGGCACCGGGTGCCGGCACTCGCGTCATCGTCCGCGTGCCGAAGTTCGCGGTCGGGGTGCGGCCGTGACCGAGCTGCCCAGCCGACGACTCAGCGTCCTCGTGGTCGACGACGAGCGGCCGGCGCTCGACGAGCTGGCCTTCCTGCTCGGCCGCGACGACCGGGTCGGCACGGTGATGACGTGCGACTCCGCCCCCGAGGCGCTGCGCGTGCTCGGCGAGGGCGCCTTCGACGCGGTGTTCCTCGACGTCGTCATGCCGGGGCTCGACGGGCTCGAGCTGGCGGCGGTACTGAGCCGGTTCAAGGAGCCGCCTGCGGTGGTCTTCGTGACCGCCCACATGGAGCACGCCGTCGAGGCCTTCGACCTGCGCGCTGCGGACTACGTGCTCAAGCCGGTGCGGGAGGAGCGGCTTCGCGAGGCGGTACGCCGGATCGGTGCCGGCGCCTCTGCCGCACCGGCGGGCGACGACACGCTTCCCGTCGAGCTCGGCGGTGTCACCCGCTTCGTGAACCGCTCCGACGTCTCCTACGTCGAGGCGCAGGGCGACTACGCGCGCCTGCACACCGCGACGGGCAGCCACCTGGTCCGGCTGCCGCTGACGACGCTGGAGCAGCGCTGGGCCGATGCCGGGTTCCTGCGCATCCACCGCTCTCTGCTGGTCTCACTGGCGCACGTCGACGAGATCCGCACCGACAACGGCCGGTGCTCCGTGCTGGTCGCCGGCGCGGAGCTCCAGGTCAGCCGCCGGCACACGCCGGCCCTGCGCGAGCTGGTCCGGCGGTACCGCCAGGGCCTGTCGTGAGCGACGAGCGCCCGGTCCGGGTGAGGGTCACCGGCCCGCGCACCGGACACGTGCGCCGCGCCTCGATCGCCTCCGAGATCGACGCCCAGAGCGTGGTCGGCGAGATCTACATGCGGTCGCTGATCCGCTCGCAGCTCAAGCTCGCCCTCGGCGTCGTGCTGCTCCTCGCGCTGTCGGTCGGGAGCCTCCCGCTGCTCTTCGAGCTGAGCCCTGCTGTTCGCCGAGCTCACCTGTTCGGCGTACCGGTGCCGTGGCTGGTGCTCGGCCTCGGCGTCTACCCGGTACTGATCGCGCTGGCCTGGTTCTACGTCCGGCGCGCGGAGCGCAACGAAGCGGCATTCAACGACATGGTCGGCGGCGGTCGCGAGTGAGCACGCTGGCGGTCGTCGCGGTGCTCGTGGTCTCGCTGGCGACGCTCGGCGTGGGCGCCATCGGGTTGCGGATCTCGCGCACCACGAGCGACTTCTACGTGGCCTCGCGCGCGGTCGGCCCCGCGCTCAACGCGTCGGCGATCAGTGGCGAGTACCTGTCGGCGGCGTCGTTCCTCGGCGTCGCCGGTCTCGTCCTGCTGCGCGGGGTCGACATGCTCTGGTACCCGGTCGGCTGGACCGCGGGCTACGTCCTGCTGCTGATCTTCGTCGCGGCGCCGCTGCGGCGGTCGCGCGCCTACACGCTGCCGGACTTCGCGGAGTTCCGCGTCGAGTCGCTGGTGGCGCGGCGCGTGTCGAGCGCTCTCGTCGTGCTGATCGGCGTCTTCTACCTGGTCCCGCAGTTCCAGGGCGCGGGGCTCACCCTCCGGGCCTTGACCGGTGCGCCCACCTGGGTGGGTGCGGTGGTCGTCGCGCTGGTCGTGCTCGCCAACGTCGTCTCCGGTGGCATGCGGAGCATCACCATCGCGCAGGCGTTCCAGTACTGGCTCAAGCTCCTCGCCCTGCTCCTTCCTCTCGCCTTCATGCTCGCGCACTGGCACCGCCACGGTGGCCCGACCGGGCGGCTGCACACGGTCGACTGGGTCGAGCCGATGCAGGGTGCGCACGCGCCGTACCTCGTCTACTCCCTGATCCTCGCGACGTTCCTCGGCACGATGGGCCTGCCGCACGTCGCGGTCCGCTTCTACACCAACCGCGACGGGCGCGCCGCTCGGCGCACGACGGTCGCGGTCCTCGCGATGCTCAGTGCCTTCTACCTGCTGCCGACCCTGTACGGCGTGCTCGGCCGCGTCTTCGCCTCCGACCTGGTCACCTCCGGGCGCTCCGACATCGTCGTGCTCGAGCTGCCGCGACGGATCTTCGACGGGACGGCGGGTGACCTCCTCACGGCGCTCCTGTGCGCGGGGGCGTTCGCTGCCTTCCTGTCGACCTCCTCCGGACTCGTGGTGTCGGTGGGTGGCGTGATCGGCCAGGACCTGCTCGGTCGCCGGTTCGACGGCGTCACCGCCTTCCGGCTGGCCGGTGTGCTCGCTGCTCTCGCCACGCTCGTGCTCACGCTGCTGTCGTCGGGCCTGGCCGTGGCGCACGCGGTCGAGCTCGCGTTCGCGGTGGCGGCGTCGACGTTCTGCCCGCTCCTGCTGCTGGGCATCTGGTGGCGCGGCCTCACCGCGGCCGGGGCGGTCGCCGGGATGGTGGTCGGTGGTGCGCTCTCCGTCACGGCCGTCGTCAGCGTGATGGTCGGCGAGACCCCGGGGGGATGGGCCGGCGCGGTGTTCGCGCAGCCCGCGTTGTGCACCGTGCCGCTCGCGTTCGCGACGATGGTGGGCGTGTCGCTCGCGACCCGCTCCCGGCTTCCGGTCCACCTCGGCCGGACGATGGTCCGGCTGCACGCCCCGGAAGACTTGGAGCTCGACCGCGGCAGCTACCACCCCGAGGCGGCACACCGCCCGGGGTGAAGCCCGCCGTTCGTCGTACCGGATCGACCGCTCGTCGCGGCGTGACCTGCGCCACAGCGCGCGATCGGCCCGCTGGCCGACGAGCGGTCCGCGACCCCTGCCAGCGGAGTCGGTCGCGCTCCTAGCCTCCGAGCATCACCTACTCAGAGGGAGTTGCCATGACACAGCATCAAGACGCCCCCCTTCCGCGCGCGTCAGTGCCGGGCGCGGCCATCGCTGACCCGGCACCGCTGGGGCTCGGCGCCTTCGCGCTGACCACCTTCGTCCTCAGCGTGATCAACACCGACATGGTGAAGGCGGAGCCGGTCGTCTTCGGCCTCGCACTCGCCTACGGAGGCGTCGCGCAGTTCGCAGCGGGTATGTGGGAGTTCGCGAAGGGCAACACCTTCGGCGCCACGGCGTTCACGTCCTTCGGCGCGTTCTGGATCTCCTTCTGGTACCTCACCGGCAAGACCGACATGACCGGCATCAAGGCCGACGACGCCGCCAACGGCGTGGGTCTCTACCTGCTGGCCTGGGGACTGTTCACGCTCTACATGACCGTGGCGGCCACCCGCGTGAGCGGAGCGGTGCTGGTCGTGTTCGTCCTGCTGACGATCACGTTCTTCATCCTGGCGTGGGGAGAGTTCGCAACCTCCACCGGCATCCACAAGACCGGCGGCTGGTTCGGCATCGCGACGGCGCTCGCCGCCTGGTACGCCTCGTTCGCCGGGGTGACGGCGTTCACCCACAAGCGCCAGCTGGTGCCCGTCGCGCCACGCTGACGAGCGGGTGCAACGCGGTCGCAACCCCCGATGGCGTTGCCTCCTCCCGGCGACACTCGTCGCCGGGAGGATGCACGCCTAGGCTGGCCGGAGAGCCGCGCCGGCCCCTGATTCCTGTCATTCACCGCCAGAGGAGAGATCGTGAGCGAGCAAGCCGAGACCTTGGCCAACCTGTCGCAGGAGAACCGCCGGTTCGAGCCGCCCGCCGCGCTCGCGGCCGAGGCGAACGTCAAGGCGGAGGCCTACGACCGGGCGAAGGCCGACCGGCTCGCCTTCTGGGCGGAGGCGGCCGAGCGGCTCGACTGGGACACCAAGTGGGACGAGGTCCTCGACTGGAGCAATGCCCCGTTCGCGAAGTGGTTCGTCGGCGGCAAGATCAACGCGGCGTACAACTGCCTGGACCGCCACGTCGAGGCCGGCCGGGGCGACAAGGTCGCCTACCACTGGGTCGGCGAGCCGGAGAACGACACCCGCGACATCACCTACGCCGAGCTCAAGGACGAGGTCTGCCGGGCCGCGAACACGCTGATCGACCTCGGGGTGAAGACCGGAGACCGGGTCGCGATCTACATGCCGATGATCCCCGAGACCGTGGTCGCGATGCTGGCGTGCGCGCGGATCGGAGCGCCCCACACCGTCGTCTTCGGCGGGTTCTCCTCGCAGGCGCTGGTCGACCGGATCGAGGACTGCCAGGCCGAGGTCGTCATCACGGCCGACGGCGGCTACCGGCGCGGCGCGCCGGCCGCGCTCAAGCCCGCGGTCGACGAGGCTGCCGAGCGCTGCCCCGAGGTGCGCAAGGTGCTGGTAGTCCGGCGTACCGGCCAGGACGTCGCCTGGAACGACGACCGCGACGTGTGGTGGCACGAGACCGTCGACAAGGCGAGCGCGGACCACACCCCCGAGGCGTTCGACGCCGAGCACCCGCTCTACGTCATGTACACCTCGGGCACGACCGGCAAGCCGAAGGGCATCCTGCACACGACCGGCGGCTACCTGGTCGGCACGTCGTACACCCAGTGGGCGGTCTTCGACCTCAAGCCCGAGACCGACGTGTACTGGACCGCTGCGGACATCGGCTGGGTCACCGGCCACAGCTACATCGTCTACGGACCGTTGTGCAACGGCACCACGTCGGTGATGTACGAGGGCACTCCGGACACCCCGCACAAGGGCCGCTGGTGGGAGATCATCGAGAAGTACAAGGTCAACATCCTGTACTGCGCACCGACGGCGATCCGCACGTTCATGAAGTGGGGCAATGACATCCCGGCGAAGTTCGACATGTCCTCGCTGCGGGTGATCGGGTCGGTCGGCGAGCCGATCAACCCCGAGGCCTACGTCTGGTACCGCGAGACCATCGGCGGCGGCAACTGCCCGGTCGTCGACACCTGGTGGCAGACCGAGACCGGGCAGATCATGATCAGCCCACTGCCCGGCGTCACCGCCGGCAAGCCGGGCTCGGCGATGACACCGATGCCGGGAGTGTCGGCCGAGGTCGTCACCGAGGAGGGCCAGATCGTGCCGAACGGGTCGGGCGGCTACCTGGTGCTCACCGAGCCCTGGCCCGCGATGCTGCGCACGATCTGGGGTGACGACGAGCGCTACAAGGACACCTACTGGTCCCGGTACGCCGAGCAGGGCTGGTACTTCGCCGGCGACGGTGCGAAGAAGGACGACGACGGCGACATCTGGCTGCTGGGCCGGGTCGACGACGTGATGAACGTGTCAGGGCACCGGCTGTCGACGACCGAGATCGAGTCGGCACTCGTGTCGCACCCGATGGTGGCCGAGGCCGCCGTCGTCGGCGCGAGCGACGCGACGACCGGCCAGTCCCCCGTTGCGTTCGTGATCCTCCGGGAGTCCGCCGGCGACGGGGGCGAGGACATCGTCGCGGACCTGCGCAACCACGTCGCGAAGGAGATCGGCGCGATCGCCAAGCCGCGTCAGATCATGGTCGTCGCCGAGCTGCCCAAGACACGGTCGGGCAAGATCATGCGCCGCCTGCTCCGCGACGTCGCCGAGAAGCGGGAGATCGGCGACGTGACCACCTTGGCCGACTCGTCGGTGATGGACCTGATCTCGACCGGGCTGAACGCGGGGTCCGGCGAGGACTGAGCTGGTTATCCCTGGCAGAAGACTTCGGCGTAAGGCCCTTGCGCCTGCTGGCGCTCGGTGACCTTGCCGTCGACGGTGATGGTGCACCAGGTCTTCTTGGAGTTCGGGCCGCCGTAGGCCAGGATCCGGGCGAGGTCGTTGTCGCCGTAGGTCTTGTCCGCGTGGCTGAACGTCTTCGACCCGCTGGTGTCCGCGCCCTTGCGCTCGCCGTCGGCGAAGGGGATCCACCACCCGACCGCCATCAGCGGCCCGTCGGACTGCGCTGAGATCACCACGTGGTGTGGGGTCAGGCTGTGCGTGGAGCCGCTGGCACCGAACGCCTGGGTCTTCGAGGTGCCCGAGCCGGCAGCGGTGAGCGCCTGCATGACGTCGGTGGTCGAGGTCGGCACCGCCGACGGCGTGGGCAGGGCGCTCAGCACGTGGGTCGGCGTGGCCGTCGGAGTGGCCAGCCCCGGGCCGCCGAGCGTCGGCTCCGCGGACGGCGTACCCGATCCGGACATGCCCCAGACGAGGATGACCACGACGAGCACCGCGAGCGCGGACAGGCCGACGGCCTTCTTCGGGTTGCGTTGGATCCACTCCATGGTCCAGTCAACGACGAACCGGCCCGGAGGTTAGGCCGATTTGACCGGAAAACTCCCGAGTCTCGTCTCCGTCGGCGTTGTCAGTGCCCGCGCGGGCCCGTGACCTCGTCGCGCGCCCCGGAGTCCATCCGCCGTGACGCGAGCAGGCTCAGCACCGTCGTGACCAGCAGAGTGCCGACGATCACGGCCAGCGAGAGCCAGATCGGGATCTCCGGCGCCCAGTCGACGTGGTGGCCCCCGTTGACGAACGGGAGCTCGTTCTGGTGGAGCGCGTGCAGGACCAGCTTCACGCCGATGAACCCGAGCAGGAACGCCAGTCCGTAGGACAGGTACACGAGCCTCTCGAGCAGCCCGCCGATCAGGAAGTACAGCTGCCGCAGGCCCATCAGGGCGAAGATGTTGGCGGTCATCACGAGGTACGGCTCCTTGGTGAGGCCGTAGATCGCGGGGATCGAGTCGAGCGCGAACAGCAGGTCGGTCGTCCCGAGGGCGACCACGACGATGAACATCGGCGTGACCAGGCGCTTGCCGTTGACCTTCACGAACGAGCTGGTGCCGTGCCAGGTGGACGTCGCCGGCAGGTGCGTCTCCACCCACTTCACGAGGCGGCTCTCCTCGTACTCGTCCTCGTCCTCCGCCCCTTCACGCGCGAGCTTGACGGCCGTGTAGACGAGGAACAGGCCGAAGAGGTAGAAGACCCAGCTGAAGTTGTCGATCGCCGCCGCACCCACCGCGATGAAGATCCCGCGCATGACCAGGGCGATCACGATGCCGATCAGCAGCGCCGTCTGCTGGTACGCGCGAGGTACGCCGAACCTGCTCATGATGATGAGGAAGATGAACAGGTTGTCGACCGACAGCGAGTACTCCGTCAGCCAGCCGGCGAAGAACTCCGTGCCGTACCGGCTGCCGGCGAACGCGAACACGCCGATCCCGAACGCGACCGCGAGCCCGACGAACCCGACCAGGGCGACGGTCACCTCGCGCCGCGTGGGCTCGTGCGGTCGGCGGCCGATGACGAGGACGTCGATGAGGAGCAGGGCGGTGGTGATGCCGATGGTCAGCCACCAGACGAGCGGGGAAACGTGCACGTTCTTCCTCCGGACGGTTCTGCGCGGGTGCGCGAGGACAAAGGTCCGGAGGTCTCTTCCGCCCGACGCGGTGTCAGCTGCTGCCGCGTGGACCGACGGCCCCGGGGCACGAGTGCCCGTGATGACGATGCCGTCGCGAAGGAATACTCCCCTCCAACACGACCCAGTCTCCCACATCTGGTTCACGGCTCGTCTGGCCCCCGACCGCTAGGGTCGGGTCTCGCCATGAACGCCGCCCGATCCCGCCTCCGGCTCTTCCTCCGCCTCGAGCCGGGCGAGTCGAGCTTCGTCGGCTCGTTGCTGCGCTCGGAGACCGTGGGCGGGGCGGTCGCGCTGGCGGCTGCGGCCGTGGCGCTGGTCTGGGCGAACGTCGACGGGGCGTCGTACGCCGACCTGCGGCACACGGAGCTGGGTCCGCTCAGCCTCGAGCACTGGGCCGCCGACGGCGCGCTGGCGATCTTCTTCTACGTCGCCGGGCTGGAGCTCAAGCGCGAGCTCCTGGTCGGGTCGCTGCGCCGACCGGCCGACGCCGCAGTGCCCGTGGTCGCGGCGATCGCCGGAGTGGCTCTGCCCGCACTCGTCTACGTCGGCGTGAACCTCGTCGGTGCCGACGGCACCGGCAACCTCGTCGGGTGGGCGATCCCGTCCGCGACCGACATCGCCTTCGCACTCGCGGTCCTCGCGGTGGTCGGGTCGGCGCTGCCGTCACCGATGCGGGCGTTCCTGCTCACGCTCGCGGTGGTCGACGACCTGATCGTCATCGTGATCATCGCGGTCTTCTACACCGACTCGCTGGACTTCGCCGACCTCGGGATCGCGGTGGCCGTGTTCGCGGCGTACGCCGGGTGCCAGCGGCTGCGGCTGCGCAGCGCGTTCGTCTACGTGCCGCTGGCGGTCGCCGGCTGGTGGTTCCTCCACGAGAGCGGCGTGCACGCGACGATCGCCGGCGTGGTGCTCGGTCTGCTCACCCGGGTGCTGCACGACCCGGGCGAGGAACGGTCGCCGGCCGAGCGGCTCGAGCACCGCGTGTCACCGGTGAGCTCGGCGGTCGCGGTGCCGTTCTTCGCGCTGATGAGTGCCGGGGTCACCCTCCACGGTGGCGGTCACCTGCTCAAGGACCCGGTCGCGATCGGCGTCGTCGCGGGGCTCGTGGTCGGCAAGCCGCTCGGGATCGTCGTCGGTGCGTGGACGGCGGCGCGGTTCACGCCGGCGACACTGGACGACGCGCTCGAGTGGCGCGACGTGATCGGTCTCGCCGTCCTCGGCGGGGTCGGTTTCACCGTGTCGCTCCTGGTCGCAGACCTGTCGTTCGTCGACGCACGCCGCGACGACGCGAAGGTCGGCGTGCTGGTCGGTTCGCTCCTGGCGGGCCTGCTGGCCGCCCTGATCCTCGGACGACGCAACCGCGTGCACGGGTCGGCGTGACGATAGGGTGCCGAGAGTCGAGAACGGGCCGGCACCCGGCCCGCCGAAGCAGCCCACCGAAGCCACGAAGGGAACTCCGCGCATGGCACACCGCGAGCCGCTCGACGAGCAGGAACCGACGATCGGGAAGCTCGTCGTCGACGCCTTCTCCGACTTCGGAACGCTCATGCGGAGCTTCATCGAGCTCGCCAAGTCCGAGCTGAGAGTCAGCGTGCGGGCCGGTGGCATGGCGGTCGTCCTGTTCCTGCTGGCCGGGTTCATCTCGCTGCTCGCGATCATCATGGTCTCGATCGCGATCGCGTTCTTCATCCACATGGCCGGCCTCGACCTGGCCTGGTGCTTCCTGATCGTCTTCGGCGGCTACCTGCTCCTGGCCGCCCTGCTGGGCTTCATCGGCTACCGCAAGGTCCGCAAGGTCCGCGCCCCCGAGCGCACGATGGCGCAGGCCTCGGACACGCCCAAGGCGCTGATGCACAAGGGGTGAGCGAGTACGCGCCGCGCCTCGATCACGATCACGCGCAGTTGCCGCTCGAGACCTTCCCCGTCGCGCTCAGCCCCTGGGCGGCCGCCTGGCTGACCTGGTCGGCGGTGAGGGCGTAGCCGGTCTGCTTGTCGCTGACCGACGCCGCGAAGATCACGCCCAGGACGCTGCCCGAGCGCGACACCAGCGGACCGCCGGAGTTGCCGGGGCGGACCAGCCCGCGCACCGAGAACACCTCACGGGTGACCGTGCCGCGGCCGTAGATGTCGGGGGACCGCAGCCGCTGCTCGGCGCGGATCCGGGCGGGCTGGGCGTCGAACGGGCCGTCGTTGGGGTAGCCGAGGATCACCCCCGGCTCCTTGGCTTCGCCGCCGTTGTCGAAGTGCACCACCGGGCCCTCGATGTCGACGTCGAGCACGGCGATGTCGATGTCGGAGTTGTAGTAGACGACCGTCGCCTGCACGTTGCGGGTGCCGACCCGCACCATCGGCTCGGTGACCCCGGCGACGACGTGGGCGTTGGTCATCAGCCGGTGCGGTGAGTACAGGAAGCCGGTGCCCTCGATGCCGTCGCCGCAGCGGTTGTTGCCGCGGATCTTGTACACGCTGAGCTCGGCCTTCTGGACCTCCGGGTCGTGCACGACGTTGCCCGGCGCCGGGCTGACGTCGACGATCCGCTCCGGCGCGAAGGGCTCGAGGTAGCGCGGGAAGAAGCTCGACCCGACGACCCGGTCGAACTGGCGCAGCAGGCCCTGCGCCTCCGAGGGCATCACGTCGTTGACCGACGTCAGCACGCGCGAGTCGCGGACCATCGGGCCGATGCCGGGGATGCGGGACCCGCTGACCGCGACACCGAGCATCCAGGTGACGATCAGGACCGCGACGACGCTCAGGATCGCCCCGCCGACGGCGTCGAGGGCGCGCACCGGCTGCCAGGTGATCTGGTCGCGCATCCGCGTGCCGGCGTACTGGAGCACGGCCTGCCCGAAGGACGCGCAGACCAGGACGACGAACAGGGCGGTCAACGAGACCCACAGCGACGGGTTGGCGTCGCCGAGGAGGTGGGGAGCCAGCCAGATGCCGAGGAGCCCGCCGAGGAGGAGACCGATCGTGGCGAACGCGCCGGTGATGAAGCCCTGCCAGTAGCCCGAGAGCGCATACGCGACGACGATGAGCACCAGGCACCAGTCGAGGAAGTTCATCGTCACCTTCAGTCATGGCCCGATCGAGAGCCGGTCGAAACCCGTGGCCGCGGGGTCAATCCTGTCGTATGCCGAGCATGTAGTCGGGCAGCGACCGGGTCGCCGACGTGTCCCACTCCCGCGTGAGCCCGACGTAGTCGAAGAGACGGTTGATCAGGCCCGCCGTGAATCCCCACAGGATCAGGTCCTTCGACTCACCGATCAGGAAGCCGGGGCTCGAGTACCCGGACGGGTGGGTGACCATGATCCGGTGGGCCGGGTCGAGCAGCTCCTCGATCGGGACCCGCAGCACGGCATGCACCTCGCGCGGGTCCACGACGCCGACCGGCGACTCCTCGCGCCACCAGGCGAGGACCGGTGTCACCGCGAAGTTGCTCGGCGGGAGCCACAGCTCCGGCAGTGCCGCCAGCACGTCGACGCCGGCGGGGTCGAGGCCGACCTCCTCCTCCGCCTCGCGGAGCGCCGCGGCGACCGGCGACTCGTCGGTCTCGTCGACCGACCCGCCCGGGAAGGAGACCTGACCCGGGTGCGAACGCATGTCGTGCGCGCGCTCGGTCAGCAGCAGGTCGGGTCCGTGCTCACCCTCGCCGAAGAGCATCAGCACCGCCCCCGATCGGGCGTCGGAGTCCTCTGGTGGCAGGAACGCGGTGAGGTCCTTGCCGGTGATGGTCCGGGCGGCGTCGCGGATCGCGAC
>Ga0136846_1224495_pt1 | contig 19494 bp, 21 predicted proteins | sample HopSoiMetagenom2_FD_96841 | JGI IMG/M metagenome (GOLD analysis project Ga0136846, IMG submission 96841) | Grasslands soil microbial communities from Hopland, California, USA - 2 Assembly 2016 (version 4) | ecosystem: Environmental > Terrestrial > Soil > Grasslands | place: USA: Hopland...
TCCCTCACCCACGCGATCGTCGCCCCGCACGCCGCCGTCGTGAGGAACGCGGCGAGCACGAACGGGCCGGCGCTCCAGAGCTTGAGCATGAAGCCGCCGCCGACGAGCGCGGTGCCGAGCGCGATCCCGCGCAACACGTGCTGGATTCCCTGCGCGCGCCCGTAGGTCGACGACGGCAGCAAGTCCGGGTAGAGGCCGCGATAGGGCGGCTCGTACACGTAGTACGCGAAGAAGAAGGCGAGCACGATCAGCGTCGTCGTCCAGAGGTTCGGCATGAACGGCATCAGCAGGAGGCAGAACCCCAGTGGGCCGAGCGCGGCGAGCATGAACGGGCGGCGCCGCCCGAGCGGCGTGTGGAACGTGTCGCTCCACGGGCCGATCACCGGCGACAGCGCCAGCGCGAAGACGCCTTCCGCGCCGAGGACGAGGCCGATCAGCGTCCCGGAGTCCGTGAACCGCTGCAGGAGCGGCGGCAGGTACGCGGCCGTCGTCGTGATCGAGAAGGCGAGCCCGAACGCGCCGAGGCCGAGCGTCCAGAAGAGCCTGCGGCGAACGGCGGGCTCGCGCGCCGCAGCTTGAGCAGTCAGCTGCGCCACGAACTTAGAGCGGGGCTGCCTCGCGGTCGCGGGCGAGACCGCCGCAGACGACCTCGATCACGGTCTGCTCCGCAAGCGCGACCTGCTCGTCATCGTCGTCGAGCTGGCCGAGGACCCAGCCGGTCAGGATCTCCTCCAGCGCACCGTAGAAGACATAGCTGACCATCCGGGCGTCGAGGTCGGCGCGAAACTCACCGTCCTCCTGCCCGCGCGCGATGATGCGCTCTAGCCCCGCGAACGCCTGGTCGATCTCCGCGATGCGCCGCTGCAGGTGCGAGCCGCGCGTCACCTCCCGGACGAGGACGCGCACGAGGTCGGGATCTCGCCGCCACGCACGCAAGAGGATCTTCGCGACGCCGGCGAGGCGCTCGCGTGCCGTCTCGTCCGTCTCCTCGACCGAGCGGACCGCGTCGAGCACGTCGCGCCATGTCTCGCGGAAGATCGTCTCGAGCAGCTCCTCCTTCGAACGGAAGTAGTGGTACAGCAGCCCGTGCGCGACGCCGGCTTCCTCCGCGATGTCGCCCACCCGCGACGTGTGGTAGCCCTTGCGCGCGAACACGCGAACGGCCGCGTCGAGGATGAGGCGCCGCTTGTCCTCCTGACCTGTTGACCGGTCAGTCAATGTACTCAGCATAGTGGAGCCTCTTGCCGGGATCCTGGTCGCGGACCTCACGCGTTACCTGCCCGGCCCGTTCGCCAGCCGCGAGCTGCTCGAGCGCGGCGCGCGCGTCGTGCGCGTCGAGACACCGGACGGCGATCCGCTGCGCGACGTGGCGCCCGGCTGGGACGCAGCGCTCAACGCCGGCAAGGAGTCCGTCGTCTGGGACCTCGAGCGCGACCCGCAGCTCGGACGCGCGCTGTGCGCCCGCGCCGACGTCGTGCTCGAAGGCTTCCGCCACGGCGTCGCGGAGCGGCTCGGGATCGGGCCGCGCGACCTGCCGTCCTCCGTCGTCTACTGCTCGATCACGGGCTTCGGCGCGGACGACCGGCGCGCCGGCCACGACCTCAACTACGAAGGCTGGGCCGGTCTGCTCACCGACACGTCGCCGGCGCTGCCGCCCATTCCGATCGCCGACATCGCAGGCGGCGCGCTCTACGCAGTCGTGGAGATCCTCGGCGCGCTGCTCGAGCGCGAGCGGACGGGGCACGGCACGCACATCACCGTCTCGATGACGCACAACGCGCACCGTCTCGCCGCGCACCGGCTGCACGGGGAGCCGGAGCGCACGCTGACCGGCGCGCTCGCGTGCTACCGCATGTACGAGACGGCCGACGGACGCTTTCTGACGATCACGCCCGTCGAGCCGAAGTTCTGGCGGCGCCTCTGCGAGCTGATCGGACGCGACGACCTCGTCGAGCGACAGTACGAAGCGGAGCAGGAGGCGCTCGCCGGCGAGCTCGCCGGCGTCTTCCGCACACGGCCGCTGGATGAATGGCTCGAGCTCTTCGACGGCGAGGACGTCATGGCCGGCCCTGTCGCGACGCTCGGCGAGGCCGCGCAGTGGCTCGACATCGAGCAGCTCGCGGCGCCGCCGCCGTTGCTGGGGGAGCACACTGACGTGTGGCGCGCCTCGTTCGAGGGATGAGCGGCCGCCGCGCCGCAGACACGCCGATCGCAGTACCGCTCAGCCGGGTCGCCGCAGCCCGAGAGCCGCGGGCAGGCCGTAGAGGTCGGTCAGTCGCTCCTCGACATCCGGGTGGCGGTCGTCGCGGTCGATCAGGATCGCGCGCATCCCGAGCGCGCGGGCGCCCTCGACGTCTTCCTCGAGCGAGTCGCCGACCATCACCGTCTCGGCGGCGTCGACGCCGAGCTCGCGCAGGGCCGCCTCGAAGATCGTCGGATGCGGCTTCACATAGCCGTGCGCGCGCGAGCCGACGATCGCGTCGACGTCGAGACGATGGTGCGCGACGAACTCGCGCAGGTCGCGGATCCCGTTCGAGACGAGCCCGAGCCGGAGCCGCGCTGCCCGGAGCTCCTCGAGCACCGGCAGCGCATCCTCGAAGAGCTCGAAGTTCTCCGAGACCTCCCACCCTCGCTCGATCTCGGTGGCGCACTCCGACGCAATCTCCTGCGGGCCTCCCATGCCGATGAAGATGTCCGCCGTGAAGCGGTGCCAGATCGTTTCGTCGTGCAGCAATTCCGGGTGTCGCTTGAGGCTCAGCGCTGCTGCCTCGCGCGCGTCGTCGTACCGCGAGACGTCGACACTCACGCCGTGGCGCTCGGCGATGCGCGCGTAGCGCTCGGCCGACAGCTCCGGGCCCGGCCGGCAAAGTGTGAAGTCGACGTCGAACAGCACGGCGCGCAGGTTCACCGGCGTGCCTCCAACAGCCAACGCACCGTCTCGAGGTGCTTCTGCAGCTGGGTGCTGTCCAACATCCATGCGACCGTCTGCGCGAGCGTCCAGCCGAGCGCGCGCTCGCGGTCGAGCCCGAGCTCGCCCGTGAGGCGGTCGAGGCGGTGGACGACGTGCTCGCGCGAATGCCCCAGGACGTAGTCGCGCACGATCGGTGCGGCGTTGAACTCCCGCTCGCCCACGAGCGGCTTCGGGTCGATCACGAGCCACGGCTCGCGCCGCGCGGCGAGGACGTTGTCGGTGTGCAGGTCCTGGTGCAGCAGCACCTGCTCGCCTTGTGAGCCAGAAAGGTCGCCGAGCGTCTGTACGACGTCGTCGAGCAGGGCGCGTTCGAACGGGCGGCCGGCACGTTCCCACTCCACCGGCAGCTCGTCGAGCCACACGGCAGCCTCCGCCGCGAGCGAGTGGAAACCGCTGTCCACGCGCTTCCAGAGGCGGGGCAGCAGCGCGATCAGGACGTCGAGCGCCGTGTCTGCGTCACTGTGCGCGAGCAGCGTGCCAGGCTCGCAGCGCTCGAGCAGCATCGCCCAGCGCTCCCCGTCGTGGGCGATCAGCTCGACGGCGCCGTCGCCGTCCCACACGCGGAGCGCGTCGGCCTCGTGCTCGGCTTCGCGGTGCGGAAAGATCAGCTTGAGGACGGCCGGGCCGCCGCCGTCATGCTCCGCGCGCACGGCGTACCCCGCGGCTCCGAGCGGATACGGCTCGCCGAGGCGCAGCCCCCACTCCTCGGCACATTCGGACAGGAGTTGCGGGACGCGCTCGAGCCAGTCGCCGTGCGTCAGACGGGCGTCGGCCACCGGTAGGCGTTCGCCTGGCGATTCGCGAGCGACGGCAGCTTCGCGCGGATGTCGTCGAGGTGCGAACGGTCGAGCTCGGCCGAGATGACCGTCTCCTCGTCCGGCGCCTGAGCAAGCACGACACCCCACGGGTCCACGATCAGTGAGCGGCCGTACGCCGGCTTGCCCGGCAGTGTCTCGCCGACCTGTGCGGCGGCGGCGACGTACAGCTGGTTCTCGATCGCACGCGCGCGCAACAGAACGTGCCAGTGATCCTTGCCCGTCGGCGTCGTGAAGTGCGCCGGAACCGTGACGAGCTGCGCGCCTTCGAGGGCGAGGATGCGGTAGAGCTCCGGAAAGCGCACGTCGTAGCAGACCGAGAGCCCGACCTTCCAATCCTCGGCGTCCGCGACGACCGCCTCGCCGCCGGGCTCCTCCGATTCGGACTCGCGATAGACGACGCCGCCGACCTCGACGTCGAAGAGATGGATCTTGCGGTACGTCGCCAGGATCTCGCCGTCGGAGTCGAAGACGAGGCTCGTGTTGGAGCGCTTATCGCGCCCCTCGCGCAGCTCGACGATCGACCCCCCGACGAGCGTGATCCCGTGCGTGCGCGACCACGCCGACATGGCGGCGACCGATTCGCCGTCGAGCGGTTCGGCGGAGGAGTGATAGAACGCCGCGTCGCCGATCCCGTTCCACTTCTCCGGCAGGACGACGACGTCGGCGCCCGTCGCGGCGGCTTGCGCGACTAGGCGCTCTGCGGTTTCGAGGTTCGCAGCCTTGTCGGCGCGGCTCGTCATCTGCACACACGCAACGCGGATTCGGTCCGGCATGAGCGCAGGATAGCCTCGCGCCGGTGTCCGCCCCACCCCGCCTCCGCGTCCTCGAAGCGCTTCGCCACCGCGACTTCCGGCTGCTCTGGGCGGGGCAGACCGTGTCGCAGATCGGCGACGCTGCGTTCGTCGTCGCGCTCGGGTGGCGCGCGTTCACGCTGACCAACAAGGCCAGCTCGCTCGGGATCGTTCTCGCCGTCGAGTCGCTCGGGCTCGTCACGACCCTGCTGATCGGGGGCGTGCTCGCGGACCGCTATTCGCGCAAGCTGCTGCTGATCGGCTCCGATGTCGCGCGCGCAGTCGTGATCGGTGCGCTCGCGCTCGTCGACGCCACCGGTCACCTCTCGTTCGGGCTCCTGATCGGGTTCGTCGCGCTGCACGGCCTCGGCAGCGGCCTGTTCCAGCCGGCGTTCGGCGGCATCCTGCCCTTGCTCGTCGAGGAGCCCACGCTCGGGTCGGCCAACGCCCTGGTCGGAATCTCGCGGCAGGCGGCGTTCGTCGTCGGGCCCGCGCTCGCCGGCGGCATCTACGGCATCGCCGGCTCGAGCGCGATCTTCGCCGTCGAGGCCGCGTCGTTCGTCGTCTCGGCGGCGCTGCTCGCGTTCGCGCGGCCGCGCGTCTACGAGCGGGGTCCGACGGAGCGGCTGCGCCGCGAGCTGACGACCGGCTTCCGCTACGTGCTGAACGTGCCGTGGCTCTGGATCACGATCGGCACGTTCTCACTCGTGCTGCTCGTCGGGTACGCCGCGTTCCAGGTGCTGCTGCCGAAGCTCGTCGAGGACGAGTGGAACGGCGGCGTCGGCGCATACGGGTTGCTGTTCACGTTGCAGGGCGTCGGCATGGTGATCGGCAGCGTCGTCCTCGGACAGACGTCGCCGACGCGACGGCGCGGCGTGCTGATCTACTCGCTGTTCGCGGCGAACGGAGCCTTCGGCACGCTGCTCGGCCTGTCGCCGTGGTACGCGGGCGCAGCCGCGCTGCAGGTCGGCCGCGGCTTTTGCATCGGCTTCGCGATCACGTTGTGGGACACGATGCTGATGCAGCGGGTGCCGCAGCAGATGCTGTCGCGCGTGATCAGCATGGACTGGTTCGGCTCACTCGGGCTCCTGCCCGCCGGGCTCGGGATCTGGGCGGCGCTATCCGGCCTCGGTTCCCCGGGGACGCTGATCGCCGTCAGCTGGGCGTTCTGCACCCTCCTCTACCTCTTCGGGCTCAGAGACCCGCGGATCCGCTCGGTCGAGTAGCGCGGTTTTGCGCAGACCGCGGCGCGGTAGGAACACGTCCCAACGCTTCAAAAACGAAAGCAAAGGAGGGAAGGATGGCGTACGGGCTCTTGCTGCTCCGCGTCGTCGCCGGCGGGACGATCTTCGCCCACGGCGCACAGAAGCTGTTCGGCTGGTTCGGCGGCCACGGCGTGCGCGGCACGGCTGGCTTCTTCGAGAACCTCGGATACCGGCCGGCCGTCCTCCTGGCCGTGCTGGCGGGGCTCGGCGAGGCGAGCGGAGTGCTGTTCGCGTTCGGCTTCCTGACGCCGCTGGCGGCCGTCGGGATCGCGATCGTCATGTTCAACGCAATCGCCGTCGTGCACTGGTCGAAGGGATTCTTCAACGGCAACGGCGGGATCGAGTTCCCCCTGCTGGTCGCGACCGTCGCCGTCGCAGTGGCCGCGACCGGACCGGGCCGGTTCTCGATCGACCGGGCGATCGGCTGGGACGACAACATCAGCGGCCTCTGGTGGGGCGTCGGCGTCGCGCTGGCCGCAGCCGCCGTGACGCTGGTGACAGTCGCGTCTACGCGGCGCGCACGCGTGCAGGCGGCGGCTCCGGCGTAGGAAGCAACGCGGGGGAACCGGAAGGTTCCCCCGCTTCTATCGGGGTGCCCAGATTCGAACTGGGGACCTCTCCGACCCGAACGGAGCGCGCTACCAGGCTGCGCCACACCCCGAGAGCGGCACGAAGAGTAGCCGGTTTCGGCACAAACCCGTGACACCGCCGCCGCTACGTTGCCGTGACCGACAACGAGGAGGTAGCAGATGAATTCGGTCAGCTTGACGGGCAACCTCGCGACCGACGTCGAGGTGCGCGAGCTCGGAGGCGACAAGCGCCTGGCGACGTTCGTGCTCGCCGTCGACCGTGCGTCGAGGGACGACGACTCGGCCGACTTCTTCCGCGTCGCGGCGTGGGACCAACAGGCGCAGCTCTGCGCGGAGTACCTCGCCAAGGGACGCAAGATCGGCGTCGAGGGGCGCCTCCGTTACCACGCGTGGGAGAACGGCGAGGAGAAGCGGAGCAGCGTCGAGGTCGTTGCCCGCCGCATCGAGTTTCTCGGCCCGCGGCCGAGCGCGTCAGACGGGGAGGTGGTGCCGTTCGAGGCGGCAGTCGCCTAGGAACGCCTCGATCGCGTCGCGACAGGGCTCCGGCCGCTCGCCGATCAGTAGATGGCCGCAGCCGGGGATCACCCGCAGGCGTGCGTGCAGCCTGCGGGTGTACTCGAAGGCGTCGTCGAGCGGGAGCTGCGCGTCGTCGGCTCCCCAGAGCACGAGCACGGGGCAGCGGACGGCCTCGAGCTCCTCGCGCGGATCGTCACGCCGCAGTGCCTGCCACGCCGCGTCGACGTCGGTGTGCAGGAGCTGGCCGGCGAGGAAGCCCTCGACCGCGGCGTCGGTGAGCGCGACGGGGTCGGCGACCGAGACGAACCCGAAGACGAGCCGCCGCAGCACTGCCGAGCGCGACACGAGCGAGCGGTAGCGAGCTGCGACCCGGCCGGGCCGCACGGCGGTGAAGATCGAGAGCAGCTGGCGCCCCCAGACATTTCCGATGCTGAGGCCCGCGCCACTTGCGAGAACGAGAGCCTGGACGGCGTCCGGACGGCGCAGAGCGAGCCGCAGCACGACCACGCCGCCGAGCGAGTGCCCGACGACGGGCGCCGGCAGCATGTCCTCGCGCTCGGCCACTGCCGCGACGCGGTCGGCGAAGGGCTCGAGCCCGGACACGCCGGCCAGTGCGCTCGAGCCTCCGTGGCCGGGCAGGTCGGGCACCAGCAGCCGGCGGCTTCGCGCGAGCAGCGGCGCCAGCTCGGTCCAGTTCGAAGCCGCGCCGCCGAGGCCGTGGACGAGCACGAGCGGCGGCCCGTTCCCCCCGACGAAATAGCGCATCCGGACGCCCTTGATCTCGGCGAAACGCTCCTGGAAGCCGGGGAGCTTTGCGTCCGTCACGTAGGCCGATTATCCTTCGGCGCGATGAATAGTCTCGGAGGGCCGGAACGTTGAATCCGGCACCCACATCTGGAGGTTCGACGTAGCCCGCTGAGCGCAAGTGCGCAAGCGGGCTTTTTCGTCTACGGAGAGGAGCGTCAATGGCGAACCACCTCACGCCCGAGGAGCTGTCGAAGGAACTCGGGATCGACCGTCAAGAGGTCATCCGCGTCTGCCTCGAAGAAGGCGTGCCGATCTATCAGGGCAAGATCGACAAGACGCTGTTCCAGGCGCAGCTAGAAGCGCTCGGCGTGTTGCAGAAGCACTGAGGCTCTAAGCAGACTTCCGCGCCGGCTGTCGCCGGTTGCCAGAGCCGCTCTTCGGGGCGGCTCTTTTCTTGGAGGCGGCCGCCTTCGTCGTCTTGCGGCCCTTGACCTCCTCGACACTGCGCTTCAACGCCTCCATCAGATCGACGATCGGCGTCTCGGCGACAGGTTCGGGCTTGGCGATCTCCTGCCCGTCGAGCTTCGCCTCGAGCATCTCCCGCAGGTCGCTGCGGTACTGGCTCTTCAGCTCGGTCGGATCGAACTCGGCGACCAGGCTCTCCATCACCTGCTGGGCGAGCTTCAACTCGGCGTCCTTGACCTCGGTGCCGGCCACGGCCTCGTCGATCTCGGCCTGCGAGCGGACGTCCTCGGCCAGGAAGAGCGTCTCGAGCACGAGCGCGTCGCCCTTTGGCCGGATCAGGCAGAAGTACTCGGCGCCGCGGAGCACGAAGCGGCCGATGCCGCCCATGCCCGCCTGCTTCATCGCCTCGAGCAACAGCACGTACGGTCGCCGCTGCGCGGACGCGGTCGCCGGCGCGAGGTAGTACGTGCGGTCGAGATAAACCGGGTCGACCTCGTCGAGCTCGACGAAGCGAGTGATGTCGATCGAGCGCGAGTCGTCGTGCTGCGCGATCGCCTCGAGATCTGCGTCGTCGACGATCACGAACTCGCCCTTGGCGACCTCCCAGCCCTTGACGATCTCGTCCGGGCCGACCTCACGCTCGTGCGTGGGGCACCAGCGCTTCTGGCGGATCGGGGTCTTGCACTCGCGGTGGAGCGTGCGAAAGCTCACGTCCGACTGCTTCGCCTTCGGCGTGGTCGCGAGGGCCAGGCCAACGGGGATGTTGACCAGGCCGAAAGAGATGGATCCGTTCCAGATCGTGCGCATGGGGCCGCTCCAGGGATTCTAGTTGGATCGGCCCCATTCGCCGTCTTGCGGACGGAGTCCTGCCTATGCCGTCTCGTAGCCCTCGCGATAGCCGAATGCCTTGCCCAGAGGCGCGCCGAGCGCCAGGGCGATCCGCTGGAGCGCATGCGGGACGACCGGGAGGCGGACGTCGTCGAAGTGGTGGCGGGCGATGACCGCCAGCCGCAGCGGGTTCGGCATCCCCTTCTTCGAGGTCTTGCCGTCGGCGGCGAGCCCGAACATCGTCTCGATCAGCTGCTCGAACGCCCCGGCCGGCCGAATCTCACAGGTGAACCGGGCGGCGCCCTCGCTCGCGTTCCAGAACTTGTGGGCCGTCCTGGGCAGGACGGTGACGCCCTCGCCCGGACCGAGCTCGACCTTGCGGCGGCCGACCTTGAGCCCGACGCGGCCCTCGAGCACCTGGAAGCTCTCGGACTGGTACGGGTGGGAGTGCGCGGCAGCGACGGTCGCGCCCGGGCGGAGGACGGTCTCGACCAGGACGTACTCGCCGCCGGTGTCGCGGGAGGTCTGCCGGAAGATCAACACCTCGCCGGTGACCGGGTTCTCGATCTTCTGTCCAGTGCGGATCATCTCGTGGCTTCTCCTTGGGTTCAGTGTCGGGTGCAGCCGTTGCAGCCTGCGTGCTCGCCGCGCTGTCGGGAAGGCGGCTCGCCGGTGTGTTTGCGTGCGGCAAACCGCACCGGACTACGATTTGGGAGTGGCGATCACGACCGCGACGGGGACACGCACGATCGCGCGGCTGTGGCAGGACGCCGTCGCCAGACACCCCGACGAGCCTGCGTACCTCACCGAGCAGAACGGCGAGTGGCAACCGCTGACGTGGGCCGAAGCGGGCCGCATCGTCGACGAGCTCGCGCACGGCCTGCTCTCGCTCGGCGTCCGCAAGGGCGACGCCTTCGCGATCCTGGCGTCCACCCGCGTCGAGTGGGTGCTGTTCGATTTCGCGCTCGCGCTCGTCGGCGGCGTGACGGCGCCGGTGTACATGAACAGCTCGGCCCGCGACGCCGCGTACGTGATCGAGCACTCGGAGGCGATCGGCGTGCTCTGCGAGGACGACGAGCAGCGCCGGAAGGTCGATGCGCTCGGGCTCGAGCACGTGCTGACGTTCGCCGACTTCGACGACCTGCGTGCACGTGGACGGGAGCACGCGCAGGCCGACCCTGACGCCGTCGACCGCAGCGCCGCGCAGATCGGCGAGGACGACCTCTACACCTTCATCTACACGTCGGGCACGACCGGCCCGCCCAAGGGCTGCATGATCCTGCACCGCAACTACTTCGCCATGGTCGACGCAGCCAGCCGCGTCGACCACTTCACGCTCGAGCGCGACGTGATGCTCCTCTTCCTGCCGCTCGCGCACAACTTCGGCCGCTGCATGACGCTGCTCGGCGCACGCATGGGCTACACGATCGCGTTCTGCCCCGACCCGTATGCGGTCGCCGACGCGCTGCCCGCCGTGCAGCCAACCGTCTTTCCGAGCGTGCCGCGGCTGTTCGAGAAGGTGCACACCGGCATCACGACCAAGTTCGCCGAGGAGACGGGCCTAAAGCGGGCGCTGATCCAGTGGGCGCTGCGCGTCGGCCGGCGCGCGAGCGCGCTCCGTCAGGCCGGCGAGGACCTGCCGCGGGGCCTCGCGCTCCAGCACCGCCTCGCCGATCGGCTCGTCTACTCGAAGGTGAAAGAGCGACTCGGCGGACGGCTACGGATCGGCGTCTCGGGAGGTGCGCCCCTCGCCAAGGAGATCATCGAGTTCTTCCACTCCCTCGACATCCTCATCGTCGAGGGGTACGGGCTGACGGAGTGCACGACGGCTGCGACGGTCAATCGCATGTCGAGCTTCCGCTTCGGCACGGTCGGGCCGGCGCTGCCGGGCATCGAGCTCCGGATCGCCGACGACGGCGAGGTGCTGATCCGCGGCGACACCGTCTTCGGCGGGTACTTCAAGGACGAGCGCGCGACACAGGAGGTGCTCGGCGCCGACGGGTGGCTGCGCTCCGGCGACGTCGGGCACCTCGACGACGGCTTCCTGACGATCACAGACCGCAAGAAGGACATCCTCGTGACGGCCGGCGGCAAGAACGTCGCACCGCAGAACCTGGAGAACGCGCTGAAGACGCACCCGCTCGTCTCGCAGGCACTCGTCGTCGGCGACCGCCGTCCGTACGTGGCCGCACTGATCACGCTCGCCGAGGAGACGACGCCCGACGATGCGCGTTTCGAGATCGAGCGGCTCGTCGAGGACGTCAACCGTGACCTGTCGCGCTTCGAGCAGATCAAGCGCTACGCGATCCTGCCCCGCGACTTCAGCGAAGAAGAGGGCGAGGTCACGCCGACGCTGAAGCTGAAGCGCCGCGTCTGCCAGGAGCACTTTGCCGCCGAGATCGAGGCGCTCTACTCCTGAAGGACGTATTTCTCGTTGCGTCCACGTTCCTCGCCAGCGCGGTCGAGGGCGTCGAGGCACTCACGATCGTGCTCGCGATGGGGGTCACGCGAGGCTGGCGCTCGGCGCTCGCCGGCACGGCCGCCGCCTCCGCCGCACTCGCAGTCATCGTCGCGGCGCTCGGCCCCGCCCTCACCGTCATCCCGATCGAGGTCCTACGCCTCGTCGTCGGCGCGTTGCTGCTCGTCTTCGGACTGCAGTGGCTCCGCAAAGCGATCCTGCGCGCCAGCGGGTGGCGTGCCCTGCGCGACGAGGGGTCCGTCTTCGAGCGCGAGGCCGCCGCCGCGCGCACGGCAGCCACGGACGAGCGCGCCGGCCTCGACTGGTACGGGTTCACCGTCTCGTTCAAAGGCGTGCTCCTCGAGGGCCTCGAGGTCGCGTTCATCGTGCTCACGTTCGGGAGCACGCAGGGGAGCATCCCACTCGCGGTCGTCGGCGCCGCCGCCGCCGTCGTCGTCGTCGTGATCGCGGGCGTCGTGGTGCGCGGGCCGCTCAGCCGCGTCCCCGAGAACACGCTCGCGTTCGCCGTCGGCGTCATGCTGACGACGTTCGGCACGTTCTGGGGCGCCGAGGGTGCCGGCGTCGACTGGCCCGGCGGAGACGCCTCGCTGCCGGTCGTGCTCGCCTTCGTCGTGGTCGTATCCCTGAGCTACGTCACCGCGCTGAGGCGCCGGCGCGTCGCGGTCGCGTGAGGCGCTTCGGCCACTTCTGGTGGGACTTCGTCGTCGGCGACGACTGGCGTGTGGCCGCCGGCATCGCGATCGCGCTCGGCGTCACCGCAGCGCTCGCAACGACGTCCGCGCCGGCGTGGATCGTGCTGCCGGTGGCGGTTGCGCTGGTGCTCTGGATGTCGCTGGCTAGATCCGCCGTCCGCCGATGAAGGCGGAGGCGTAGTACCCGCTCAGCGACGAGATCTTCACGACGTCGCCGGTGTGCGGCGCGTGGATGAACTGCCCGCCACCGATGTAGATGCCGACGTGGCTCGCGCCGGTGAAGAAGACGAGGTCACCCGCCTGGAGCTGCCCCATCGAGACAGGCGACCCCATGTTGTACTGCGCGTAGGAGCTGTGCGGCAGCGAGACGCCGATCTGCGCGAAGGCGTACATCACGAGCCCCGAGCAGTCGAAGCCGCGCGGCGTCGACCCGCCCCAGACGTACGGGACGCCGAGGTAGTGCATCGCGATTCCCACCACGCCGCCGTGGACGCCCGGCGGGGCGACCGTCGAGCCCTCGGGCGTCGACGCACCGACGCCGACCCCGCTCACCGGCGGCGTCGACGGCGGACTGGCGGCGAGGCGCGCGTGAGCGGCCGCCTCGAGCTGTCGCTGCTGCGCCACCTCCGCCGCCTTCAGCCGCGAGATCTCGCCCTTGATCGAGGAGAGCAGGCTGCGCCGGGTGGCCAGCTGTGACTCGATGTGCTGCCGCTGGGCCGCCTTCTGCGCGACGATGCGCTGCTGCGCGCTGTGGGCGTCGGCCAGCTCGGCCCGGTTCCGCTGGATCGCCAGCTTCGACGTGCGCACCTGGCGGACGATGTTCGCGTCCTGCGTGGAGGTCGAGTTGATCGTCTCGACGCGGTTCAGCAGGTCCTCGAAGCTCGTGGAGCCCAGCACGACGGCGAGCGTCGAGTTGTCCTCGGTCGAGGTGTACGCCGAGACGAGCCGAGCGGCGAGCGACTTCTGCGAGATCTCGAGGTTGGCGCGGGCGAGCGTGAGCTGCTTGCGGTTCTCGCGCAGATCGCCTTCGATCTTCCGCAGGCGCACGTTCGCGAGGTTGTACTGCTCGACCGCCGCTCCGAGGCTCTGGTCGATCTGCTGGATCTGGCCGAGAACCTGCTGCGCCTGGGCCTGCTTCGCCGCGATGCTGCCGGGGTCGGCGTTCGCTGCCGCGGCAGCGCAAAGCACGCCTACGACGAGAACGAGTGACTGCGCCTGTCGTTTCCTGCCGAAGATCACCAGCTGGCCAGATCGCGGTCGACGGGCGCGGTGCCGGAGGGGGCCGGTCCGCACAAGTTCGGCACCCTAGCAACGTCTTCGGACGTCTGCAACCGCTTTCCGAGCCGAAATCTCACCCTTTCTGGCAAGTGGCAGGACAGCACAAAGTCACCGATTTCGGCGGTTTCCAGGCCGGAACCGCGCGAAATCATCGACATTTGTGCGTACGGCCACAACCAGTTTCGGTTGGTAGGGTCCGCCCTCGTGCGTGGTGGACGGGAGAGCCGCCTCGCGTTCGGGATCGCACTGCTGGCGGCACTCTTGCTCAGCGCGTCCCTGGCGGGAGCGGAGAACACAAGGACGCTGAGGCAGCACCAGCGTGCCTTGGCGACGAGATCGCAGAGCGCTCTGCTCGGCCTCTACGCCCTGGATTCGCGCCTCGCCCAGGCTCGGGCCGAGCTCGACCGGATCCGCGCCCACGTGGCCGCCCTGCGCGCCGAGCGGAGCCAGGTCGCGAGCCAGGTGCGCATCGTCGGGCGGAACCTCCGCGTCTCCCAGAGTCTGCTCAGCGCGCATCTGCGCACGCTCTACGAGGAGGGGGAGCCGAACGCGCTCGCGATCCTGCTCGGCTCGGCCTCCCTCGACGACGCCGTGACGCGCCTGAACGACCTCGACCAGAGCGCCCGGCAGAGCCAGGCCGCCGTCAGCGACACGCAGCACGGGCGCGCGCAGCTCGGCCGCCTCGCCGAGACCCTGGCCGCACAGGTGCGCGAGAGCGAGTCGCTCGAGGCTCAGGCACTCCAGACCGCGACCTCGCTGGAGCGCGCCCGCTCGGCGCGAGTGGCGTACCTCGCGTCCCTCGCACGCCAGCGCCGGCTGACCGGACGCGAGCTCGCGAGCCTCGACGCCCACGCGCGGCGGATCGTGCAGCGGGCGGAGACGATCCAGTCCCGCACGCCTGCGACCGCTCCGGAGGCCGCTCCCGCGCCGGCGAGCACACCTGGGACGATCACGGTGACCGCCACCGGGTACTCGCTGCCGGGCCACACGGCGACGGGACTGCCGGTCGGCTACGGGGTCGTCGCGGTCGACCCTGCCGTGATCCCCCTGGGGACGCGGATGACGATTCCGGGGTACGGCGAAGGCGTGGCCGCGGATACCGGCAGCGCCGTTGCGGGGAACACGGTCGACCTCTGGTTCCCGACGCTCGCCGACGCGCTGGCGTGGGGACGGCGCACGGTCACGATCACCCTCCACTAGACTTTTCCGACGCAAGGGTCGAAGGGGACGCGAGGATGAGCACGCCTGTGAGTTTTGACCAACGAGCGTTGGAGGACGTTCGCGTCCTGATCGTCGACGACCACGATCTGTTCCGCACAGGGCTGCGGAACCTGCTCGAGGAGGAAGGCGTCCAGATCGTCGGCGAGGCTGCGGCCGGCCACGAGGCGCTGAGGATCGTCCGCGAGCTCGCGCCGGACGTCGTCGTCATGGATCTGAACATGCCCGGGATGGGCGGCGTCGAGGCGACCCGGCACATCTCGACGATGGCGCCGCTGACGCGCGTCCTGATGCTGACCATCTCCGACCAGGACAACGACGTGATCGACGCAATCCTCGCCGGCGCGTGCGGCTACCTCCTCAAGGACTCGTCGATTCAGGACCTGATCGCGGGGATCCGCGCCGCCGCGCTCGGGGAGTCCCTGATCTCTCCGACGATCGCCTCGAAGGTGCTGCAGCGCCTGCGCGCGTCGAACCGTCAGCCCGAGATCGAGAGCACCATCCGCGCCGAGCTGTCCGAGCGCGAGATCGAGGTCCTGAAGCTGATCGCCAACGGCAAGGACAACGCGATGATCGCCGGCGAGCTCCACATCAGCCCGAAGACCGTCAAGAACCACATCTCGAACATCCTGATGAAGCTCCAGATCGACAACCGCATCCAGGCGGCGGTCTACGCGGTGCGAAGCGGGATCGTCTAGGTCTTACGCGGCCGCGCGGACTTCGTTCGCCCGTGTGCGCAGCGCCAGCAGGAGTGCGCGCAGCTTGTTGAGATCGCCGTCTGCGGAGGAGAGGCATTGGCCGAGGCGGGCGAGTTCCGCAGCGTCCTCGTCGGTGACCTCGTCACCGAGCCGGGCGGCGACGTCGGCGATGCGGCGCTCGATCCGCCAGCGCTCCGCCTCGAGCGCGAGGGCCTGTGCGTAGCCGGCCGTCAGGGTGTGCTCGATGTTGTCGAGGCTCGGCGCGTCCTCGCCCGTCTGGGGCGATTCGAGCAGGCTGCGGATGTCGTCGTGAATCATCTCGGGGAGCAAGAGCAGAGGGCGCTAGGGCCGGTCCGCACAAGTATTCGGCCTGGCTCGGCGGGTCGCATGGGCCGCGCGGACTATCTTCGGCCTCCGTTAGACCCATCTTCTTGACTCTGCCTCGCCCCGCTCGAAAAATGACCTGGCCTTGATGCGCCGCCTGACCGTTCTGTTGGCACTGGCCGTGCTCGTGACGCCGGTCTCCGCCGGCGCCCAGCAGGCGCCCCTCCAGGCGCGCCTGGCGAAGGCTCTCCGCGTCCCCCACGTCGCGCCGGCCCGCTCGGCCGCCGTGGCGATGGACCTCGCGACTGGGACCGTCCTTTTCGACCAGAACCCGGCGCTGTCGCTCGCGCCGGCCTCGAACGAGAAGCTGCCGCTGACGTACGCGGCGCTGTCGAACCTCGGCGGCGCCTATCGAATGGAGACCGACGTCGCCGGGGAGGGCTCCCAGGACGGGGTGCTCTTCGACGGCACGCTCGTGCTCGTGGGCGGTGGGGATCCGACGCTGTCCACCGCCGGGCTGCGTTCGCTCGCCGCGCAGGTGCGCGCGTCTGGCATCCGCCACGTCACGGGAGGCGTCGTCGGCGACGAGTCGCTGTTCGACGCGCGACGAACGGTCGCCGGTTGGAAGCCGAGCTTCTACATCCAGGAATCGCCGCCGCTCTCCGCGCTCGTGGTCAACCGCGGCCGCGTCGGACGCTATGTCAGCCGGACGCCCGCGCTGGCAGCCGCAACCGCTTTTCGCGCGGCGCTGCGCGCGGCGGGCGTCGCCGTCGACGGCGCCGCAGCGGTCGGGCGCGTCGACGACTTCTCCGTCCCGCTCGCGCAGCTCGAGTCGCCGCCGCTCGCGGCGATCATCCGTTTCATGGACCGCGAGAGCGACAACTTCACGTCCGAGCTGCTGCTGAAGCAGCTCGGAGCCGTCGTGCTCGGCCGCGGCACGAGCGCGGCCGGCGCCTCCGTCGTGACGCAGACGCTCACCGAGGCCGGCGTTCCGCTGTCGGGCGTGCGCGTCGTCGACGGCTCAGGCCTCTCGCGGCTCGACCGCCTCACCGCGAATGCCGTCGCGGCGATCCTGCGCGCAGCCTGGAACGACCCGGCCGTGCGCCCGGCTTTCACGGCGGCGCTGCCGGTCGCCGGAGTCAACGGCACGCTCGAAGACCGGCTGCGAAGACCGCCGGCGCGGGGGCGCGTCCTCGCGAAGACCGGGACGACGAGCGAAGCGTCGGCATTGTCCGGATACGTCAGCACGCGCTTCGTCTTCACCGTGCTCCAGAACGGCCACCCGCTGCAGTACTGGTGGGCGCGCCGCGCGCAGGACCGCTTCGTCGAGGTGCTAGCCGGCGAGTAGCTCGTTCAGCGCGCGCTCGTCGAGGAGCGGCACGTCGAGCTTGCGCGCCTTCGTCAGCTTCGAGCCCCCCGGCTCCTCACCGACGATCAGGCCGGTCGTCTTGCCGGAGACGGAGTTGATCACCTTGGCCCCCTTCGCCTCCAGCGCGGCGGCGGCGTCATCCCGCGTGAACCCCTCGAGCGTCCCGGTGATCACGTAGGTCTGGCCGGTGAGCGGGCCTTCGACGGGCTTGAGCTCGTCGCCGATCTCGAAGCGCAGCCCGAGCGAGCGCAGGTCGGCGACTAGCTCGCGGTTGGCGTCGTCCGCGAACCACTCGGCGATCGCCTCGGCGCGTTCCGGCCCGATGCCCTCGACCTCTTCGATCTCCTCCTGCGTGGCGTCGACGAGCCGGTCGACGTGCTCGAAGTGGCGCGCGAGGTTGACGGCGGTGACCCAGCCGACGTCCGGGATGTTGAGCCCGAAGAGCACGCGGTTGAACGGGACTTGCTTCGACGCGTGGATCGACTCGATCGCATTCGACGCCGAGATCTCGCCGTACCCGTCGAGCTCCATCAGCTGTTCCTTCGTCAACCGGTACAGCTCCGGGATCGAGCGGACGACGCCGAGCTCCCAGAGGCGCCGCACCGACTGCTCGCCGACACCCTCGATGTCTGCGGCGGCCTGCACCCAGTTGATCAGCGACTCGAGCCCGCGCGAAGGGCACGCCTTGTTCGGGCAGCGGTGCATCGCCTCGCCCTCCGGCTTGACGATCGCGGCCCCGCAGAGCGGGCACTTCTTCGGCATCCTGAACGGCTTCGTCCCCGGCTCGTGCTCACCGGCCGGGCCGACGACCTGCGGGATGACGTCGCCGGCGCGCTGGACGACGACGATGTCGCCCTCGCGGATGTCCTTGCGGTTGATGTCCTCCTCGTTGTGGAGCGTCGCGCGCGAGACGGTGACGCCGCCGACCTCGACCGGATCGAGGACGCCCCACGGGTTGAGCGCGCCGGTGCGTCCCACCCGGATCAGGATCTGCTCGAGACGCGTCGTCGCGGTCAGCGGCGCCCACTTGAACGCCCGGGCCCAGCGCGGCCGCTCGTGCAGCGACCCGAGCCGCCGCTGCTGCTCGAACGAGTCGACCTTGATCACGATGCCGTCGATCTCGTAGTCGAGCTCGATGCGCTTCTTCTCCCACTCGCGACACGCGCGCGCGACCGACTCGACGGAGTCGTGCAGCTCGGCGAACGGGTTCGTGCGGAAGCCATGGTCGCGCAGCCACTCCAACGACTCCCAGTGGCCGTCCGCCGGCAGGCCTTCCTTGCGGCCGAGGCCGTGGATCCAGATCGCCAGCGGACGCTGCGCGGTGATCGACGAGTCCTTCTGCCTGAGCGAGCCGGCCGCGGCGTTGCGCGGGTTGGGCGTCGGCTTCTTTCCCTCCGCGACCAGACGCTCGTTCAGCTCGTTGAACCCGCTGAGCGGGAGGTAGACCTCGCCCCGCACCTCGAGGAGCGCCGGCGGGCGCTCGCCTTTGCGCAGCTGCATGCGCATCGAGATCGCCTTGATCGTCCTCAGGTTCGGCGTCACGTCCTCGCCGCGGTACCCGTCGCCGCGCGTGGCACCGCGGACGAACGCGCCGTCCTCGTAGATCAGGTTGATCGACAGGCCGTCGATCTTCGGCTCGGTGACGTATTTCACCTCGGCGGTGCCCAGCCGCTTGCAGACATCCTGATGCCACTTCTCGAGTGCCTCGTCGGTCGTGACCTTCTCGAGCGACCCCATCGGGCTCGGATGCTCGACCTCCTGGAACTTGTCCGACGGCGGCGCGCCGACGCGCTGCGTCGGCGAATCGGAGGTGACGAGCTCGGGGTGCGCCTCCTCGAGTCGCGCGAGCTCGTCGTAGAGGGCGTCGTACTCCGCGTCGGTGACCTCGGGCTCGTCGAGGACGTGGTAGCGGTAGAGGTGGTAGTCGAGCACCTCGCGCAGCTCCGCTGCCCGCTTCGCCGGGGAAGCTGTCTTAGAGGAGGGCATACAGCTCTCGAGCGCTGTCGACGATCGCGTCGGGTTGCTCGGCTTCGAGCTTCGAGCGGTCGTGGATCCCGCCCCAGGTCACGGCCACGGCGTACATCTCTGCGGCCTTGGCCGCGCGGATGTCGAACGGCGAGTCGCCGACGTAGACGCAGTCCTTCGCCTCGACGTCCAGCCGCTGCGCCGCCAGCAGGAGCGGCTCGGGATCCGGCTTGTGGCGCTTCGTCTCGTCTCCCCCGACGACCGTCTCGAAGAGGTGCTGGATCGGCAGGACGTTGAAGGCGAGCTCGACGGTGGCGCGACGCTTTGCCGTCACGATGCCGAGCCGGCGGCCCTCGTCCTTGAGCCGGACGAGCACGTCCTCGATCCCGGCGCAGCACGCGAGCTCGTCGTGGAGCGGCTCGTTGTGCGCGCGGTAGACGGTGACGAGCTCCTCGACGCGGTCGGGCGCGAGCGCGTGCA
>Ga0136846_1233870_pt1 | contig 19487 bp, 14 predicted proteins | sample HopSoiMetagenom2_FD_96841 | JGI IMG/M metagenome (GOLD analysis project Ga0136846, IMG submission 96841) | Grasslands soil microbial communities from Hopland, California, USA - 2 Assembly 2016 (version 4) | ecosystem: Environmental > Terrestrial > Soil > Grasslands | place: USA: Hopland...
AAAGAGGAAGTAAATTTCTTCATCCCTTCATCGGGCGCCTTTTAACCAAATCATAATTTTAAATGAACGGAAGAGCTAGCCTATGTGGTTCTTCATCACTCCCGAGCATCAAAGCACTATTGCGTTAGCGCGTCTCCTTCGGAATTAACTCTCGTTGCGAAAACACGGCGGCAAAGGCCAACCCAAGTTAACTGTCCAGCTCTTCCGATGCGCTCAGAAAACAACCTCCTCGCCCAAGACCACTAAGAGCGAGTCGCATAAGGACGGAATCAATTGTGGCACTTGCGCACGATTCGCAATACGATCCAAACTTATGGCAGCTTGCGCTGGATTCCCGTCCAGCTAGGCGAGCGGTGGTCCAACACCGAATAAACTCGCCGCCCCGAGCTGTTCGCTGAATGCGAACGTGGCAACGGGCAGTCTTTTGAGGTTTGTTTGCGAATTGAACCCCGGCAAATCGTGCTCTGGCACGACATCAGACTCTCTCCGCGTTGTACTCGTAAAACGGTCTGGCTTTTGCCCATCTAACTCGCGTTCCAGATCATTCCTTTCACCTCTATCGTTTGTACGAATTCTTGGGCCGTTTGTCGCAAGCGCGCGCTGCCTCGAGATGCAGGAGCTGGAGCAGAAAAGTAGTGTCTGCCCGGACCGAGATCGAGTCCTCAGCAACCTCCTCCGGCTTGGGGCCGTGCTCGGTGCGCACTGAAGGTTGGGGCAGTTGGTGAGGACCAGAAAATCAATGCATTTGGGCAGCTAAATTATGCGACGGAAATTGAATACGTCACTTCGTCCTCAGTACGTTGAGCAGTTTCGAACGGCGACATACGCCTTGCGTACGCTAAACCAAGAAGCTGCTGAGCTTCTGCGCGCAGTGGCAATTTCACCTTTCAAAAAAACGGAATATAACACCATTGGCGAACGGCTAACCAGCTGCGCACGACAAATAGTTTCGACAATTAAGCATCAACAAGCGCTGCTGTCGGGAGCACACGAAAAGACGACCATAAACGTGATCATAGGGACGATATGTGGGGATTGCGGCAACGATTTCGATGAACCCAGGAATGAAGACACTGAGCTGCTCCAAATTGACCACGAGCATCTCGCAGAAATCGACCTCCTGCTGCCGCTCGTGCAAGAGGCCTATCGGATCGTTAACAATCGATATGCGTTCGGTGCATCGTTGCCCAAAGCGTATTTTTCAGGCGTCGATCGTCTTATGCGCGGGGTTTTGCTACAGCGCAAACACCTGCTCGAGATCGCTCCCGAGCAGCAAACAGAGATAAAGGTAATAGAGGATCATTCCGATCGATGCTCTCAATGTGGTCGAGAGATTCCGCAGAACACAAATCCTGAGGGCACAGAAGTGGCATCAACGATCCGCGACGGTTTCTGTCGAGGTGATTAGCCCTATGGAGGCAGGAACATGACCGCTTGCAGAGAGACAAAAAAATCCGGACAACCCTGCGGCGCGGCAGCCGGCGCTGACGGGCTATGCCATTTTCATCGGTATCCCGGCGAGGCTCGCAGACTAGGACAAGAGGGCGGGAAACGCAACCGGCGTCACATTTTGGATCCGGTCGAACTTCCTGAGAGGATGTCCATTGCGGAGTTACGCGACAAGACCTTGGAGGTAATGCGGCTCGTCCTCAGAGGGGAAATAAGCTCACATGAGGCAATCGCTTTCGAACACCTTTCGAAGCAATATGAACGACTGTGGGGTGTAGCAGAAAAGTTAGCTCGGTTGGAAATTTTGGAGCAGCGTTTCGCCGAGTCGTCTAAAGCAAATGGACCGAGGCGGCCCCTAGACAATCAGCAGCAGGAGGTGAAGCTGAAGAATGAAGCCGGGGAAGATGCTGGTGACGCGCACGACGCAGAGGACCCGGAGCTCTTTTGCACAGGGGCAAAGCAATTCAAGGAGGATAGCTAAGGCGGTTTGTAGACCATTTGTTGTTCATAGCTTTGGCTGCTTTAAGCTATACAAAGAACTTTCTAGGCCCGAGTGGCAGAAGAGCGTTAGCGGTGATCGCATTTTCAGATCACGACGGAGTCGGAGTAAGAGCGCCCGTTAACACCTCAATCGCAAAACGAGAGTTGCCCGTACCAACTCTTGTCCTGGAAACGAGTCGACACAGCTGATTGTTGACTAAGGACGGGCCTTCAACCTAAGATTTAGCCGCCCAATGCCCGCAACACAACCAACCCTGATAGGACAGACCATTTCTCACTACCGCGTCGTCGACGTGCTTGGCGGCGGCGGCATGGGCCTGGTTTTCAAGGCTGAAGACACACAGCTGGGCCGCTTTGTTGCCTTGAAGTTTCTCTCCGAAGAAACAGCCGAGGATCCCCAATCGCTCGAACGCTTCCGACGCGAAGCGCGCGCCGCCTCAGCGCTCAATCATCCCAATATCTGCACCGTCCACGAGATCGGTGATCACGAAGGCAAGCTGTTCATCGTTATGGAATACATGAGTGGGCAGACGCTCAAACACCTGATTCAGAATCGCCCACTCGATCTGGATCGCGTGCTGAACCTGGGCATTGAAGTCGCCGATGCTCTCGACGCAGCTCATGCCAAAGGCATTGTTCATCGCGACATCAAGCCTGCCAACATCTTTGTTACCGATCGTGGCAATGCCAAGGTTCTGGATTTCGGTCTGGCAAAGATTGCGCAAGCCATGAAGCCGGCGGGCGGCGATTCGCAAACCCGCGCCGATATCACCGCGCTCGACCTCACCAGCCCGGGCACTGCGGTAGGCACGGTCTCCTACATGTCGCCCGAACAATTGCGCGGCAAGGAACTGGATGGCCGCACCGATCTGTTTTCCTTCGGGGTTGTGCTCTACGAAATGGTTACCGGGATAGTGCCGTTCCGCGGCGAAACATCGGCTGTAATCACAGAAGCGATTCTGAACCGCGCTCCTAGTCCGCCGGCACGTCTGAATCCGGACATTCCACTCAAACTGGAAGAGATCATCAGCAAGGCGCTCGAAAAAGATCGCGACATGCGTTGCCAGACGGCCGCTGAAATGCGTGCGGATCTCAAACGGCTCAAGCGCTCCATCGAATCCTCCCGCACGGCGACTGTCTCCGAAGAGGCGCAGCAAACCTCGAGTACCAGGATTGTGCTGCCATCATCTGCACCCGACCCAAAGAATTCTCGCAAGGCTTTATTCGCTCTGTTCGCGCTGCTCGCAACTGCATTGGCGTTTTATGCAGGCACTTACTTTTCACGCGCCAAGCCATTCGCTCCTCCGATGTATCGTCAACTGACTTTTCGACGCGGCAGCATACGTTCGGCACGCTTTGCGCCTGATGGCCAGACCATTCTCTACAGCGCGGCCTGGCAGGGGAATCCGGTGGACGTCTTTACTGCACGGCCGGAAGCGCCGGAGTCGCGTTCCATGGGTCTGGCGCGCACCCAGCTGATGTCGATTTCCAGTGCTGCCGAAATGGCTGTGCTGCTGAACAGCAAGGCCATTGGAACCTGGGTGACCATGGGGACGCTGGCTCGCGCGCCGCTGGCCGGCGGCGCTCCGCGCGAAGTTTTGGAGCATGTGCAGTGGGCCGATTGGGCTCCCGACGGTACTAATCTGGCGATCGTCCGTGACTACGACGGACGAAACCGCCTGGAATATCCGGTGGGCAAACCGGTGTACCTGACGGGAGGCTGGATCGGGCATCCGCGCTTTTCGCCGAAAGGCAATCTGATCGCTTTCCTGGATCACCCCATCCAGGGCGATGACAGTGGCTCGCTCGCGGTGGTCGATCTTCAAGGCAACAAGAAGAATCTGACCGGCGAATGGTTCACGGCGCAGGGTCTTGCGTGGTCCCCCGATGGAAGCGAAATCTGGTTTACCGCCAGCAAAACCGGCACCGATCGAACGCTTTACGCCACCACTCTGGACGGCAAAGTCCGCATGGTGCTGCGTCTTCCGGGCGCCCTGATGCTGCTTGATATCGCGAAAGACGGCCGCGTGCTTCTGATGCGAGCCAGCTGGCGGCGCGAACTGATGGGTCTGGTGGGCACGGAATCCAAAGAACGGGAGCTTTCCTGGCTGGATTACTCCTATCCGGCGGACTTGTCGGCGGATGGGAAAACTCTGCTGTTCGATGAAGAAGGTGGCGGCGGCGCGCTTGACTACTCAAAATCAGGCGGCTTTACCTATGCTGTATATTTCCGCAAAACCGATGGATCGCCCGCGGTGCTTTTGGGCGAGGGTGGCGCGGTAAGTTTGTCCCCTGATCAGAAGTGGGCGATTGCACAGACGCAGGGCTCGCCCTCTCAGCTCCGACTGTTAGCGACCGGTGCCGGCGAGCAGCGGGAGCTGACCAAGGACAATATCAATCACAGCTGGGCGCGCTGGTTTCCCGATCAGAAGCGCATATTGTTCTCTGGAAACGAGCCCAACAAAGGCGTGCGGCTCTATGTGCTCGACCTTGCTTCTAATAAAAGCCACGCCATTACGCCGGAGGGCGTTCATGGAACGGCTTTCTCCATATCTCCCGACTCGCAATGGGTAGCAGGTATCGGGCCAGACCAGAATGGCTACATCTATCCCGTAAATGGCGGCGATCCGAAACCCGTCCCCGGATTGAATCCCGGTGAACAGCCCATCACCTGGAGCGCCGATAGTGGTTCACTCTATGTTTATCAGCCAGGAGAGTTGCCGACTCGCGTCTTCTCGTTAGACCTAAAAACAGGCAAGCGCACATTGTGGCGGCAGCTCATGCCGTCCGATCCGGCCGGGGTAGAGAATATCGGGCCCATCCTGCTCACCCCCGACGCAAAGACTTGCGTTTACGGATACCATCGCATGCTGGCCGATCTGTATTTGGTGGAAGGCCTGAAGTAGCGTTCCCAGCCGGAAACCTTTCCCAATTAGTTCCGATCCTTCTAACTGACGCCAACGCCAGTGCAATTTTCCGCATCTCCATAAGCTACAATTTCAGCGACGGAGGACTAATCACCATGAAAATGCGCAAGGAAAATATTCTCACCAATGTTCTGCTGGGAACTGGACTTTATCTACTTGATTCGATGCGGGATCGCCTTTCCGATAGCGTAGATGATCTGCGAGGGCGGGCGCGCGACACCTATGACGAAGCCTCAGACCGGGTGAGCCGGGCGACAGACGTGATCCGGGGCGAGGACCACTCGGGACTGAATACCGGACTGGCGGTTTTGATCGGCGTAGGTATCGGTGTCGGAGTTGGCATGTTGCTCGCACCGGCCAGCGGTGAGGAAACACGGCAAAAAATTCAGGATTCAATCTCCGGCAGGCGCGATCCCGCTACCGGCACCTACGGGATGTAGGTTCGCGATTCAAACCAGATTTGGACTACTTTCGCTGCAGCGGGTTCGAGGTTTGCGTAAGCGGGCTAAGCTCGATGCGCCAAACCGGACCCGTGGCCGCGAGATATGTCCGGTAACCCCGCAGACTATTTCTTCCCGCAGGTACCTTCTTAACCTTATACAACCACGCTAGCGGCGCCCGTTCACTCCTGAGGTTTGCGCGATGGGCCTCCAGCGCGTGCAATTCGCTGCTGCCTGGTGTGCCGAGCCTGAATCCTGCGGTAGTCTGTTGTTGATGCTCTCACGTTATGGCCGCTGGATGGAAGGCTGGGAAACACGCCTCACTTCGGTGGACAATAATCGAATCGTGCGTCCGCTTGATTTCGGAATTGAGTGGACTCAGCAGTGGCCGTGTCGCAATGGTCATCCCCCCGGCTTGGTTCCAGCCGACTGTGAAGATCATTTACGCGATTACAATCTGCGCGCAGTTAAATCAAGCGATGAATTCTTCAGCTACCGGCGTCCTGAAGACTTCCGTCTGGAGCGGCGTGAAGTAGAAGTTTGCAGTACACGCGAGATCCCTGATCCGCAACTCGAGTCGAAAGTAAAGGGCACCCACGCCAGCTTCCTGCGTTTTACTTCTCCGGTGAAAACCGAGTATCCCGAAAATAATCTCGCGAATGCCCGCTGGTTTCCCTCGCGAGGTCGTCGTGCCGTGGTTCTGTTGCCGCACTGGAATTCGGATGCAATTTCTTACGTGGGATTGTGTCGCCTCCTCAACCTGCTCGGGATCGCTGTTTTGCGCTTGAGCATGCCTTATCACGACGTTCGCCGTCCGACCGGCGTGCACCGCGCGGATTATGCAGTCTCGGCCAACATCGGCCGTACGCTGGATGCCTGCCGGCAAGGCGTGATCGACGTTCGCTGCTGCCTCGACTGGCTTGAACAGCAAGGCTATAACCGGCTTGGCATCGTCGGAACCAGCCTCGGCTCCTGCTATGCCTTTCTGGCTGCGGCCCACGATGCACGCATCCGTGTAGCCGCGTTTAATCACGCTTCGACCTATTTTGCAGATGTTGTGTGGCATGGACAATCGACCCGCCACATACGTGAAGGCCTGGAGCCGCATATCGACCTTGAGCGCTTGCGGGGCCTGTGGGCTGCCATCAGTCCGATGTCCTATTTCGAGCAGTATGCGCGCTGGCCACGGAAGTCGCTGATTATCTACGCAGCGTATGACCTTACTTTTCTGCCGGAATTTTCGCGCCAGGTGGTCAACGAATTTGCCCGCTACGGCCTCGATCATAAGGTGGTCGTGCTGCCCTGCGGGCACTACACTACCGGCGAAGCCCCATACAAGTATCTCGACGGCTGGCATCTGGCCAGATTTTTGAGCGGTGCGTTTGCCTGATTGCATGAGCGCCCAGAGTTAGAATGTCGCGCATGGATTTGCCCGCATTCGAATCACTTCGTGGTGAGTTCGCAATCAGCACCAATCGTGACGCTTTGGATCTGGACGTCATCCATAATTTTCTGGCCGATTCTTATTGGGCTGCAGGTATTCCCCGCGATGTAGTAGCTCGGTCCATCCAGAACTCGCTCTGCTTCGATATTTATCAGCAACAGCAGCAGGTCGGATTCGCTCGTGTGATCTCGGACTTCGCCACTTACGCCTACATTGCGGACGTGTTTGTGGTGGATGGCTTTCGCGGCAGGGGGCTAGGCAAGTGGCTGATGGAGTGCATCATGGCGTATCCACAGCTGCAACATCTCAGGCGATGGGGTTTGGCCACGCGCGATGCCCATGGTCTGTACCAGCAATTCGGGTTCTCCGCTCTGGCTTCGCCCGGACGCCACATGGAGCGATACAATCAGAATGTTTACCGTCGCCTGCAGGCTGAATAACAACTTATGAAAACGCCGATGATGTCACGCCCGCTTACTGAATCCGATCCTGAAGTTGCCGTTGCGATTGACAACGAAGTTCGCCGTCAGCATGAAGGGCTGGAACTGATTGCCTCTGAGAATTTTGTCAGTGAGGCGGTGTTGGAAGCGGCAGGCTCGGTCTTCACCAACAAATATGCAGAAGGATATCCGGCGAAACGATATTACGGCGGATGCGAGTTCACAGACGTTATCGAAAATCTGGCGCGTGATCGCGCGAAGCAGCTCTTTGGCGCCGAGCATGCCAACGTGCAACCGCACGCCGGTTCGCAGGCGAATATGGCTGCCTATTCGGCAATCATCCAGCCCGGCGATACCATCCTAGGGCTGAACCTTGCCCACGGTGGACATCTCACGCACGGGCACCACCTGAACTTTTCGGGGAAGACTTACCGCATAGTTCCTTACGGTGTCACTAAAGAGACCGAAACCATCGATTATGGTGATCTGGAAAAACTCGCGGAAAAGGAACGACCGAAGCTCATTATCGGCGGCGGAAGCGCATACCCGCGAATTATCGACTTCGCTCGCATGCGCCAGATTGCCGACAAGGTGGGTGCGCTCTATCTGGTGGACATGGCGCACTTTGCTGGACTGGTCGCCGGAGGAGTTCATCCTTCCCCAGTGCCACACGCGCACATCGTAACCACTACTACGCATAAGACTCTGCGCGGACCACGTTCGGGCTTGATTCTGAGCAAGCAGGAGTTCGCCGCCGCTATCGACAAAACCGTCTTTCCAGGTATGCAGGGCGGTCCGTTAGTCCATATCATGGCTGCGAAAGCGGTGTGCTTTCTGGAGGCTATGCAACCAGAATTTAGGGACTACGCTCGCCAGGTGGTCGCTAACGCGCGCGTACTGGCGGATGCTCTGTCCGCGCAGGGTTTCCGCATCATCTCCGGCGGTACTGACACTCACCTCATGCTGGTGGACGTCTTCTCGCAGGGCATGCTGGGCAGTGAAGCAGAGAAAGCTCTCGGCGAAGCTGGAATCACCGTGAACAAGAACGCCATTCCGTTCGATACCAACCCACCCCTTAAGCCGAGCGGTATTCGCATCGGCACTCCTGCCCTGACCACGCGCGGGATGAAGGAACCGGAGATGCGGCAGATCGGAAGCTGGATTTCTAAAGCCTTACGGGAACGCAGCGATGCGGCGGTTCTTCAAAGTATTCGTCGACAGGTTTTCGAACTAGCAGAGGCGTTTCCGCTCTACGCCGAGCGCCGTGCCAAAGCGCAGGCGGAAGCCAGGGTTTAGCCGCCCGTTCTGGGATTAAATTTCCGTGCGAATTGCAATCGACATCCGGCGCATGACCGACTTCGGCGTCGGAACTTACACTCGTAACATTGTTCGCGCGCTTGCCCGCCTGGACCGCAACAATGAATACATGCTGCTTGGGTCGTCAGAAAAGATAGCCGAAATCGGGCCACTACCGGAGAATTTTCGAGGCCAACCGTTCGACAAAAACGATACCTCTGTTTCCGGATACCTTGAATGCCGCAATCTGCTGCAGAGAATGCGTTGCGATCTGGTGCACATTCCCCATCTTTTCTGGGCGCCGCGCAGTCTGCCCTGTCGGTACGTAGTTACGGTGCATGACCTGCTTGAGCACATGTACCGCACGCATGATCGCTCCAGCCTTCGCCGCTCCATGCACTTTCAGCTCACGGGACGGGTCCTGCGTCATGCCGACCGGATATTCGCAGTCTCAAAGTTCACCAAAAGTGAGGTTGAAAAAATCTTCGGCATTCCCGCCAGCCGCATCCAGGTGATCTACAACGCAATCGATGAACGCTTTCTGCGCGGACACGCAACCGAGCAGGACCGCCAGGTGCTCGCCGAACGTTACCTGATCAATCAGGACTTCCTGCTTTATGCCGGGCGTATCAGCCCACACAAGAACGTGGTTCGCATCATTGAAGCCTTTTCTGCGCTGAAAGCCGCGCTCGAAAAGGAAGGAAAGTTTCCCGGCCTCAAGCTGATCATTATTGGCGACGAACTGAGCAAGCATCCCGATCTGCGCCGTACCGTCATTCGCGGCGGCGTCCAGAATGACGTGAGATTCATGGGCTTTGTACCGATCGAGGTCCTGCGAATCTTCTACGACGCTGCCAAGGTTTTTGTGTTCCCGTCTTTGTATGAGGGATTCGGCCTGCCGCCGGTCGAGGCCATGGCCCACGGCACGCCGGTCGTAACCTCCAATACCTCGTCTCTTCCGGAAGTCGTGGGCAGCGCCGCGGTGCTGGTCAATCCCGAGAACGTGTTCGAGATCATGCGCGCTCTTCATCGCGTGCTGGTTGACCAGGTGTTACGTGAAAAGCTGAAACAGCGCGGTTACGCCCAGGCGCAAAAATTCTCCTGGGACGCTTCCGCCGAGCAGTTGATAGCTGCCTATGAAGAAATTGGGGGCCGGGGCCGGATTCGGACGGTGAAGCTCAAACAAACCGTCGGTCCGTGATTATTTGAGCAAAGGAATCCCGGGTGAATTCAGTGACAGGCGGTGCAGCTTAGCAGCCAGGCGCGTGCGATCCGCATCATTTGCGGCTGCGGCGTGGCGCTTCTTAAGTTTCTGGACTTTTTCCTGGCGTGTTCGGCGGCGCCGGATCTCTGGCCTGCGGCTTGGTGCGGACATTCGATATCGCTCCTGATTAGGAATTTGTCAGAATCCATTTTAACCGGTTTGCTTGAGATAACGTCATTGTCCGTTTCGAAAGGCCAGCTTTAACAGCGTTTTCTGTTCGACTTCATGCGCCTTGGCCGAGCCTGTCGAGGGGCTTGCGCTGGCAGAACGCTTGACCGAAAGCACCGAGCGTCCGCCGGAGATGTGCCGCAGGCGGGGCAGCATATAAAACAGCGCTCCCATATTGGCCGGCTCCTCCTGCACCCAAACGATGTCACGCGCATTCGGGTGTTGCGCCAATGCTTCGCTCAGTCCCTTGTCCGGGAACGGAAACAGTTGTTCAAGGAAAACGATGGCGGTAGTAGTGTCTTTCCTGTTCTTGCGCTCCGCTCGCAGTTCATGTCCGATCTTGCCGGTGCAGACCAGCACCCGGCTCGCATCACTCACTTCGGAGTCGGCAATCACATTGTGAAATCTTCCGCTGCTGAAGTCAGAAATCGGTGATGAAGCGTCCGGATGACGCAGCATGCTTTTTGGTGTAAACACGACCAGCGGTTTACGCCAGTGCCGTAGCCCCTGCCGTCGCAAAAGATGAAAATATTGTGCTGCCGTCGAGGGCTGGCATATCTGCAGATTGTCTCGCGCGGCCAGCTGCAGAAAGCGTTCGATACGCGCGCTTGAGTGCTCCGGTCCTTGCCCTTCGTAACCGTGCGGAAGCAATAGCACCAAACCTGACAGCAGGCCCCATTTATCTTCACCCGCGCTCACGAATTGATCGATTACAGCCTGGCCGACATTTGCGAAGTCGCCAAACTGCGCTTCCCATAGCACCAGCGCTTCCGGATAATCGCGGCTGTAACCATATTCAAAGCCAATCACGCCCGGCTCGGAAAGCGGGGAGTTATAAATCTCGCAGCGCGCTTGGGGCTCTGAAACATGCTGCAGCGGAACGTACTCCTGCTCGTTCTCGATGTCGAGCAGCACGGAGTGACGCTGATTGAAGGTACCGCGCCGGCTGTCCTGTCCCGTCAGGCGCACCGGAACTCCCGCTTTTACCAGGCTGCCAAAAGCCAATGCTTCTGCCATCCCGTAATCGACTGCCCTTTTACCCTGCGTCATCTCGGCCCGCTGTTCCAGCAACTTCTTCACCTTGGGGTGGATATGAAAACTGGGCGGATAACTTACCAACCTTTCGCCGATCTGTTGCAGTTCCTCATTATTGACGGCCGTTTCCACTTCGTACTGCGCTTTATGGGGGCCTCCATAAAATTCATTCCAGTACCAGGGCAGTTCCCGGAGCGAAGGCTTCTTGGTCAGTGTTCCGGCTTCTTTTTGCGCTGCTTCATACTCCGCCCGCACCGCTGTGGCCAGTGCCGGCGCGTCGTCCAGGCCGTTGTCTCCAGCGTAGATTTCCCACAAAGGCGGGTGCTCCTTAATCGCCTTGTACAACAAAGGTTGCGTCACCGTTGGATCATCTACTTCGCTGTGTCCATGACGCCGGTAGCCAACCAGGTCGATCACCACGTCACTCGAGAATGTGTAGCGATAATCCAACGCGATGCGGCCGATCCTCACCACTGCGTCTACATCTTCTGCATTGACGTGGAAAATCGGTATGTCCTGTCTGCGCGCGGTTTGCGCTGAAAATCGTGCCGAATGCTCTTCGCTGTAAGCCGTGGTAAAGCCGAGCAGATTATTGGCGATGATATGGATGGTGCCGCCAACCGTGTAGCCCTTCAAATCGGACATGTTCAGGACTTCTGAAAGCAGACCCTGACCGGCAAACGCCGCGTCTCCATGAACCAGCAATGGCAAAAACTTCTTTTCTCCATCCTCACCTGCCCGGTCCTGCTTGGCTCGCGTCCGACCGACCGTTACCGGATCCACCGCCTCCAGGTGACTGGGATTCGATACCAGATGAACATGCACATGCCCGCCGTCACGCGTCGGGTACTCCCCGGTCGCACCCATGTGGTATTTCACATCACCGCTGCCTAACACGCTCCGCGGATCAACGTCTTCAAATCCGGCAAAAACCTCTTCCGCTGGCCGTCGTGCCACTTGCACAATCACATTCAGTCGCCCACGATGGCTCATGCCCATTACCAATTCCACGGCTCCGCGTTGTGCTGCGGCTTCCACGATCTCATCCACTAAGGGAATCAGCGCTGTCACGCCCTCCAGCGAGAACCGCTTGTTCCCGAGGTATCGCTGCTGCAGGACCTGCTCGAACAAATCTGCCCGTATGAGCTGCTCCAGAATGTGCTGCTGGTCCACCTAATCTTGCGGTCCTTCCATCTTTTCCTGCAGCCATCGGCGGCGTTCCGGGTCCGCGATGTGGCCGAATTCCAACCCAACTGTGCCGCAATAGGCTGCTCGCGCCGAACGGGCCAGTTCGTTTTTTACCTGTAGTTCAGGATGCGGCTGCGGCGGCAGAAAGCCTAAGGGATCGAGGTCGGACTCAAGATATCCCCATTGCCGGAATGGCTCGAAAATGCGGTCTCGTTCTTCTTTGTTTGTTTCCAACAGGTTGGCTGAACCGTTGATCTCGGTCTTCGTACTCGTTGACATAACTGATTACTAGAATAACGGATGTATGGGCTTGCGTGGAGGATTCAGGAGGGCTGGGGGTGTCTCAGAAACTCGTTCACCCGAGTCGCTGCTCTCCTGAAATTGTACCCTTCCCTTTATGAACCGCTGGGCAGTCTTTTCCCTCTCTCCCGATGCCCGTTTTCAGGTACTTGCCGACCTTGAACCGATGTTACCAATGGAACCCGACCAATATGGCAACTGCCGCCCATACCGATGTGGCTAGCGTTCAGATGCAATTATTGCTGGTCAGCCAGAGCCCAACCGATGCTGATTACTTGCGCAACCTGCTGGAGCGAAATGGTGATGGCCATGTGAGTCTCCAGCACGCTTTGAACTCAGATGATGCCCTTGAGTGCATGCGGCACACAACTTTTGACCTGCTGCTTTGCAACTTCACTCCCGGCGAGGGCACCGCTCTGCGCCTGATTCGCGATTTGCGGAAGGAAGGCGCCCGCGTCCCGGTAGTGTTTCTCAGCGATCACGTCGATGAGGTTGCATCCGATGCCGCCATCAAAGCCGGCGCCAGTGGATTCGTCGAAAAGTCCAAGCTCGATCACGCCTCGCTGACGCGCAACGTGCAGTGCGCCATTGACCTCTATTGCAAAGAGCGCCAGCGTCAACGCGCGGAGAATATGCTGCGCAAAGTCTCCCGTGCGGTTGAGCGTTCGGCCGATCTCGTCATCATCACCGATCGTTCTGGCATTATCGAGTACGTTAATCCTGCATTTGAAACTCTGACCGGGTATTCGCGCAAAGAAGCGATTGGCCGCACCCCCCGCATCCTGAAATCAGGGCATCAGCTTCCCAGTCTTTACCGGGAGCTGTGGGAGACGGTTCTGGCGGGAGAAGTGTTTCGCGGGGTGCTCGCAAACCGTAAAAAGAACGGTGAAGTGTTCTACGCAGAAAAGACCATTACCCCGCTCCATGACAATGCAGGAAAGATCACCCATTTCATCTCCAACGACCGCGATATAACCGAGCGCCGACGCCTTGAAGCTCAGCTGCACAGCTCGCAGCGTATGGATGCGGTCGGCAAACTCGCCGGCGGAGTGGCTCACGATTTCAATAACCTGCTGATGGTCATCAGTGCCAATGCAGAAATGACTCTGGACTCTCTGGCTCAGGAACATCCTTTGCGCAGGCATGTTCTCGAAATCCAGACCGCGTCTCGTCGTGCTGCCGAGCTCACGCGTCAACTGCTGGCCTTTGGGCGCAAGCAGGTTCCGGCCCTGCAACTTCTTGACCTCAATCACGTGATTCAGGAAATAGTTAAGATGCTGCCCCGCCTTATCGGCGAGGACATCGAACTCAAATTTATGCCTGGTGAACAACTCGGAATGGTCAAGGCCGATCCCGTACAACTGGAGCAGATCGTGATGAATCTCGCCGCCAATGCCCGGGACGCCATGCCACGTGGCGGTAAGCTCACTATCGAATCCTCGGCGGTCCACCTCGACGAGATTTACCTGCGCCGCCACAGCATGGTACCTGCGGGTAACTACGTTTTGCTCAGCGTCTCTGATACCGGAGATGGCATCAGCTCTCAACATATCAATCACATCTTCGAACCGTTTTATTCCACAAAAGAAGAAGGCAAGGGCACGGGCCTCGGTCTGGCGACGGTATACGGCATCGTGAAACAGAGCGGCGGCTACATATGGGTTTACAGCGAGCCCCGGCTGGGTACGGCCTTCAAGATCTATTTGCCACGTGTAAATGCCAAGGCGTCGTCCTTCCCGCCGCCTGTCCGGCAAGAGCCGGTTCCTAATGGGTGCGAAACAATTCTGCTAGTAGAGGATGAGGCTGCGGTCCGGTGCTCTACCCGCGATTTTCTGAGAAGCATTGGCTATATCGTCCTGGAGGCCGGCAACGGACAGCAAGCCCTTGAACTGGCCCGGAGTTATCCGGCTGCAATTGATCTGCTGATGTCCGATGTGGTCATGCCCGGCATTAGCGGAGTGCAGCTTGCCTCCACGCTGATTTCCGAGCGCCCAAAAACCAAGGTCTTCTTCGTCTCAGGCTACGCGGAGAGCACCGTACTTCGACATGGGCATGTGGATGTGCTCTCCAGGTTTCTGCAAAAGCCATTTTCGCTGAAAACCATGGCCTGGAAATTGCGCGAAATTCTGCAATCGCAACCCGCTCCCGTCATCTCTGTTCGCGCTGCCGGCGCGGCGGGCTGACCCGGTATCATCCCACTCTCGTATAATTGCTGCTGCACCCTACATGGATTCATTGCAGGCATTCCCTGTGGCTTCCGCGGTCACCCGCGATGCCGGTGCTCCCGCTAAGCTGCGCCCCGCTGCCCTCGCCATCATTGTTCTCTTATGGTTCGTCATCTACGTCGCAGGCATTTTTTCTCCTGCGCTGCTGGACGATGCCGATACAGTCCACGCCGAAGCCGCTCGCGAAATGTTGCTGCGCCACGACTGGGTGACGCTGCATGTTAATGGAATTCGCTATATGGAAAAGGCGCCGCTGATGTACTGGGGCGTAGCCGGCAGTTACCTGGCTTTCGGTGTCTCGGAGTGGAGCACGCGCTTGCCACTGGTGCTTGGTGTACTGGCGCTTTTAATCTCTATCTACAAGCTTGGCAGCTATGCTTATGGCGAGAAGGCCGGGTTCTATTCAGCCGTTGTGCTGGCGACCAGCCTGGGGCCGTACATCTTTACCCGTTTTTTGATCCCTGACATCCTGGTTGGGCTTTGGCTCGCGCTGACTTTCTATTTCTTCCTTCGTACGCTCGACACACCTAGGCCATCTCGTTTCGATTGCTGGGGACTCGCTGCAATATGCGGCCTGAATGTTCTAAGCAAGGGCCTGATAGGCATGGTCTTTCCGGTGGGCGTGATCGGGCTTTATCTGCTGCTGACCGGAAACCTCCGCCATCTTTTGCGCTTGAGACTGCTATCGAGTCTTGCGGTGTTTCTGATGGTCGCCGCCCCATGGCATATCCTGGCTGCTCTGCACAATCCTGACCAGGGCAACATTCGCGGTTTCTTGTGGTTCTATTTCGTCAACGAGCACTTCCTGCGCTTTCTCAATAAGCGCGTTCCGCGCGATTACGACACTGTACCCTTGTTGCTGTTCTGGTTACTTTACATACTGTGGGCTTTCCCATGGTCAGCCTTCTTGCCACAGGCTGTAAAAACTATCGGTCTGCGCTGGCAGGCAATGCGCAAAGAAATGGATCGCGAACAGCGTGCAAACCTGATCTTTTTATTGTGGGCTGTGATCATCGTTGCATTTTTTAGTTTCTCCACTCGCCAGGAGTATTACACGATCCCGTCCGTGCCCGCGCTTGCATTATTGATCGGCAACTTCCTGCGCCGCGAATCCGAATCTCCCGTCCCCAGCCCATTGCGCCGCGCCGGCCGCATCACTTCCGGGGCGCTCCTAGTGATGGGAGTTCTTGCATTCGCTTGTGGCATTTTTTTTCTCGTGAACTCGAAAGCCCCGCCGCCTGGCACTGACCTGTCTGAGCTGTTGAAGAAAAACCCTGAGGAATACGCGCTCTCATTCGGACATTTTCTCGACCTCACACCGCAGTCGCTCGGTGCTTTCCGCGCCCCGCTCCTCGGGTTCTCGCTTGCACTGCTGTTGGGAATGTCCGCTAATTGGTGGTTTCGCCGGCGGGGCGATGCCCTGAAAGGCAACGTCGCGCTCGCTGCCATGATGGTAGTGGTGCTGACCTGTGTGCATTCCGGATACGTCATTTTTTCTCCGATTCTTACCTCCAAGCCGCTGGCGCTCGCAATTAAGCAGCGGTTCCAGCCGGGGGACATCGTGGTAGTCGGCGGTGAATGGGATGCTGCATCGAGTTTAAATTTCTACAGCGATGCGCATCTCCTGGTTCTGCATGAGCCAGTCTCAAATTTGTGGTATGGTTCGCAATTTCCGGATGCACCGCAGGTGTGGCTTACCCAGGCAACTTTTGAACCGTTGTGGAACGGTCCTCATCGTGTTTTTTTCTGGTCTGACAGCCCTCATCCGAATGCCCTGCATGGCGCGCCCGGATTCGAAGTCGCCCGCAGCGGGGGCAAGTACCTTTTTTCCAACCGCCCTACTACTTAAATCGCGTGCGGCTTATACCGCACCCTTTAGGGCTTTTCAGCGTTTAAGCCTGGTCCAAATTCCCGGTATAATTCAGCTACTAACATGAATAGTTTGGGCCTGTTGGCCTCCATGTTCGTTTGGCGCCTGTTGCTTACCCTGGCATTGCTTGGAACTCTAAGTTCCACTGTTTTTCTGATACTTGCGCTGGCCGCTGCTGTTCGCTATCGGATTCGTGCTCAACGGGAAAAGCAGCTTATTGCCTCAACATCGGCTCTGCCGCCTGTCACCATTTTGAAACCTGTACATGGAGCCGAACCGCGGCTCCGAGAGAATCTCGAGAGTTTCTTTCTTCAGGACTACCCAGACTTCGAAATCGTTTTCGGTGCTCGCGACCCTTCCAACGAAGCTTTAAAAGTGGTGGAAGACCTGCAGCGTCACTATCCTCAAGTCAAGGCCCGAATTGTCTACTCCGGTCCGCCGCAATGGCCCAATGCTAAGGTTTTTTCCCTGGACAAGATGATCGCGACGACCACCAATGACCTGCTGGTCGTCAGTGACAGCGACGTGGAAGTGGGCGCAGATTTTTTGCGAAATATCGTTCCTCCTCTGCTCCAGCCAGAGAATGGGCTGCTTACTTGCCTCTATCGCGGCGTTCCCGCCAGCAGTTTATGGTCTTCGCTGGAAGCACTGGGCATGTCGGTCGAAATGACGTCCGGTGTAATTACTGCCGACATGATGGAGGGGATGCGCTTTGCCTTGGGCGCGGTCATTGCATTGCGACGGGATGCACTGAACAAAATTGGAGGCATGATTGCTGCCTCTGACTACTACTCCGATGATTTCGTGCTCGGCAACCTGGTATGGGCGGCAGGTTACAACGTGGTGTTGTCCTCTTATATCGCAGGGCATGTGTTGATGCCCACTAGTTTCATCCGCAGCTTCGGCCATCAACTGCGGTGGACCAAGAGCACACGATATTCGCGTCCACTGGGGCACCTTGGAACCGGACTCACGTTTGCGGTGCCTTTTGGCTTGCTCGGTTGGATCTCAGCAGTTGCCCTGGGGCGTCCGCAGTTCGGTCTCGCACTTTTGCTGGCCGCAATCCTGAATCGGATGATTCAATCCCTGGCCATTGGATGGGGGGTCACCGGCGACGTGCGCGCACTGGCACTGTGCTGGATTTACCCTTTACGCGATGTGATTGGATTCTTTGCCTGGGCGGGCAGCTACTTCAGCCGGACCTTCTTGTGGCGTGGAGAACTCTATCGCTTCGGTGCCGGTGGCAGAATCACTGCCGAACACCGAAACGCACGCCCATTGACGGACCAGGCATAACCGGAACGTCGGTTTCCATTTCCTGCAACTTGCCGGTAATGACCCGGTGCGCGATTTGCGCCAGCTTGATCTTTGGACTAAAGCCTGTCAGCCGGTGCAGCTTTTCGATATTGGGCACTCGCCGCTGCATGTCTTCAAATCCCGGCTGATAGGCTTCATCGTAAGGAATCAGCCGAATCGGCGAAGCGCTCTCGGTCATCTCTTTTACCAGCCCTGCCAACTCACCGATGGTGATCTCTTCCGGGTTGCCGATATTGAACACCTGGCCGGCGGCTTCCGGGATGTCTGTAAGCAGGATCAGCGCTGTTACGACATCGCTTACATCGGCGAAACAGCGCGACTGCTGGCCGCTGCCGAACACCGTGATCGGCTCTCCGCGCAGCGCTTGCTCCACGAATCTCGGTAGCACCATGCCGTATCTGCCGGTCTGTCGGGGGCCGGTAGTATTGAATAGGCGCGCGATGGTTATGGGCAGCTTTTTGGAACGGAAATAAGCCAGCGCTAAGAACTCATCGATTGCTTTAGAACAGGCGTAGCCCCAACGGCTTTTGGTTGTCGGTCCGTAAACCGCATCGTCATCCTCAGTAAAAGGATGCTTGTTGCTCTTGCCATACACTTCTGAGCTTGAAGCCAAAAGGCAAGGCTTGTTGTGGCGGGCCGCGAGTGTGAGCACGTTGTGTGCGCCCAGGACGTTGATCTCGATAGTGTCAATCGGGACTTCAATGATCTTCTGAACGCCTACGACCGCGGCCAGGTGGAAGATGCGGTCAACTTTTCGCACCAGAGATTCAAGCAGCGGGTAATTCAGGATGGTTCCCGAAGTGAAGTGAAACGCCCGATGCCCATCCAGTTGTGCAACATTTTCAAGCCGTCCAGTCGATAAATCGTCAATTACATAAACCTCATCTCCACGCTCCACCAGGGCTTCACATAAGTGGCTGCCGATGAAACCAGCCCCCCCAGTCACCAAAACTCTACTCATCGATACCTCTCCAGCTGGATTTCAGTTAGCAGTCGGCCGTTTGAGATGGCCCTTGAAATGGGCAAAAGTGATGATTGTAAAGGAATGTAAAGGGGCGCGTAAACGGAAGCCTGCCAGGAGATTGGTTCAGCCGGTTCTCACCAGGCGTCCATGCCGCAGCACGAATTTTTGTCCGCGCCAGGTGATGCGGTTCCCAAACCATCCGGCGACCCATATCCAGAACGCCACAATGTCTCGGATAGGAATCAGAAATGCACATTTCAACACCGAGCTGTCTTTTAGCACGCGCACTCCGACAAACAGGGCTACAATTCCTCGCAGCGCGGCTATCGAAATCAGCAGCATCCACGGCCATACATCATTTCCCGAGAGTATCGACGCGAGGAGTGCCCACCACAATCCGAACGTCACACCAAAACCGAGATAGCCCCAGGGGCGGGCATCACGGATGGTTCGCGACCAGCGCAACTGATGTTCGAAGAACTGCCTCCAGTTATAGTCGGCAATACTGGTTTGCACCACGCAATCCGATAACAGGACTTTTTGACCGTTCTGCTTGATCATTCGTCCCAATTCGTAATCGTCAGCAAGAAAATCCAAAAGCTTCTCAAAACCTCCCGACACTAAAAGATCCTTCTTTCGCAGGGCCAGAGTTGATCCCA
>Ga0136846_1219190_pt1 | contig 19485 bp, 24 predicted proteins | sample HopSoiMetagenom2_FD_96841 | JGI IMG/M metagenome (GOLD analysis project Ga0136846, IMG submission 96841) | Grasslands soil microbial communities from Hopland, California, USA - 2 Assembly 2016 (version 4) | ecosystem: Environmental > Terrestrial > Soil > Grasslands | place: USA: Hopland...
CCGGGGAGGCGGGAGGTGATGCGATCACGGGACCAGCGAGGACCGGTGCCGCGGCGCTCACGCTCACCTCATCGAGGCGCGCGAGCCACGGATCCCACCGGTAGCGACTCGGCAGCAGGCGCGGCACATAGTCGGAGAGCCATTGCAACGGCAGGAACAGGGTGTCCCGCGCCACGAACGGACCACCGACCAGCGGGTACGCCGAGTTTCCGAATCGAACGAACGGTGACCCGATGTCGAATTCAAACTCACTGCCATCGAGTGTCGCGCGGACCGTGGAGCCGTCCAGCGATGTCGCAAGGCCGAGCGGCCGAGCAAGCAGTACCGCCGCGACGGCGGCGATGTCCCGCTCGTTCGTGACGGGGATATTCACCTGGCCGCGCGGCGTCGCGATCACGATCTGCTGTGGCAGGAGCAGAGCGATGAGGAAGAAGATGCTCACGTCCGTCTTCCCTTCACAACGCGTGCCATCTCACGTTCCGCCACGCGCCGTTTCAGATCTTCGCGTTTGTCATGCGCTTTTTTCGCCTTGGCGAGCGCGATCGCGACCTTGGCAAGACCGTCTTTGAAGTAGACCTCGAGGGGGACGACGGTCAGACCCTTCTGCGTGGTTGCTCCGAGCAGTTTGCGGATCTCGCGCTTGTGCAACAACAGTTTGCGGGAGCGCGCGGGAGGGGGATTGTTATAGCTCCCTGGTCCGTAGTGCGAAATCGTCATCCCTTCGAGCCAGACCTCGCCGTTGCGCACGTGCGCATACGCTTCGTTGAGACTGGCTTTGCGATCGCGCAGCGACTTCACTTCCGTTCCGGTCAGCACCAGCCCCGCCTCCCACGTTTCCAGGAGATGGTAGTCGTGCCGCGCTTTGGGATTTCTGGCAATCGATATTTTTTCCACAGTCGTGGGCAAGATACGCATTGACTTGGGGTTATACAACGATCTAGATTGCCGTTCCTCAAAAATGCCGAAGTGGTGGAACTGGTAGACGCGCTGGCTTCAGGAGCCAGTGGGCGCAAGCCCGTGGGGGTTCGAGTCCCCCCTTCGGCATTCCGTTAACTACGTCGAGAGTAGCGACTGCGGAGACTGCCTCAGTTCCCGGATCCGACCCCGGCGATCTGATACACCTGCGGCTCAGCATGCAACAAATCAGCGAGCGTGATACCGGCGAGCACTTCGTTGATCCGCCGCTCGAGCAGTCGCCAAACGGGGCGAATGCTGCACGCAGTGCTCGGATCGCACCGCTCGTCATCGACGCGGTGCAGATCGCAATTCACCTCGAACGTCACGTGCTCCGAGGCTTCGATGACGTCCTTCACGCTAACGGCCTGCGGGAGCCGACCGAGGAGATATCCACCGCGGGCGCCCCGTACGGAGTCGACCAAGCCAGCGCGCCGCAGGCGCAGCAAAATCTGTTCGACGTAGTCATGAGGGAGGCGTTCCTGCTCGGAGAGCTCGCGTGCCGCGACCGGGCCCTGCCCTGCGCGGCGTGCTAAATGAATCGAAACGATTAAGCCGTATTCCGCCCAGGTTGTAACACGCATGGGCGGAATATGCGAGAGCCGTTGTCGGGATTCAATGCCTCTGTCCCGGCAGGCCGTCCTTACTTGCGCTGTCCCGGCACGCCGATCTCGGTCATGTCCCACACCGCCAATACCGCCTCGAGCTCTTTTCCCTTCAGCAGACCCTTTTGCTCAACGAGCTCGCGCACCGTGACGTGTTTCTCGACCGCTTCCTTTGCGAGTTTGGCTGCTTCAGCATAGCCGATCTTGGGTGCCAGCGCCGTCACCAACGCAGGACTCAGCGCGAGCCAATGCGCGGTTTGTGCTTCGTCCGCCTGAATGCCATCGACACATCGTTCGGCCAGCACGCGGGACGCGTTGGTGATAATCAGCATCGAGAAAAACAGATTGTGCGCGATCACCGGCATCATCACGTTCAGCTCGAGCTGACCTGCCTCGGCCGCGGTGGCCACCGTGACATCGTTCCCCAGAACCTGGAAGCACACCTGGTTGACCATTTCGGGAATCGACGGATTCACCTTTCCGGGCATGATGCTGGACCCGGGCTGCACCGCGGGCAACAGGATTTCGGCCAGGCCGGTGCGTGGCCCCGACGCCATGAGACGCAAATCACTCACGATCTTGGCGAGGTCGACCGCGTAGGTCCGCAACGCGCCTGAGAATGCGGTGGGATCTCCCATCGACTGCATGAGCTGGACCCGATCCTGACCCACGCGCAGATCCAGTTTGGTGATGGCCCGCAGATGCTTGACCATTAACGCCGGGTATTCGGGTTCCGCATTGAGTCCCGTGCCGACCGCTGTGCCACCGATGCCGAGATCGCGCAGGTCATCGGCTGCACGCGCAATGCGCTCCTGGTTGCGCTGTACGGTGTGCCCGTACGCCGTGAATTCCTGGCCGAGGCGCACGGGCGTCGCATCCTGGAGATGGGTGCGGCCCGCTTTCACGATATGATCGAACTCCTGCCCCTTCGCCAGGAGGGCGCGCGCCAGCCGATCGAGCGCGGCAGTGAGCGCTCCGAGCAGCCCGAGTGCGCCGAGTCGGATCGCGGTGGGGATCACGTCGTTGGTGGACTGCGCCATGTTGACGTGATCGTTGGGATGGACCGGTTTGTATTCGCCGCGCTTCGCGCCCAGCAGCTCGTTGGCGCGATTCGCGAGCACTTCGTTGCAATTCATGTTGTGTGAGGTGCCCGCGCCCGCCTGGTACGGATCGACCACGAAATGATCGCGATGCCCGCCCGCGAGCACTTCATCCGCCGCCCGGATGATCGCATCGGCGAGTTTCGGATCGAGCCGTCCCGTTTCCCGGTGGGTGAGCGCGGCCGCCTTTTTGATCCAGATACATGCGTCGACGAACGCCGGCAGCGGCCGCAAATTGGAGATCGGGAAGTTCTGGCGGGCACGCTCGGTCTGAATGCCCCACAACGCGTCCGCCGGAACCGGCAAATCTCCCAGGGGATCGCGTTCCATGCGGGTTTGGCTCATTGGCCCCCCGCCGGTCCCAGTCGTGTCATTTCGCTCCCTGCGCGTATCGTCTGTCTGGAGCCAGGAGTCGCCCATGGAATCCCCAGAGTTGGTCCAGCATCTGCTCGAGCGCGCCGCATTTCGCGCGGACGCGATGACGAAGGTCGACTGTTTTCACTCGCAGCGGCTGCTCGTCGGGCTCAATTGCTTCGAGCCGGGACAGAGCCAGTCCGTTCACACGCACGCCGACGCCGACAAATTCTATGTGGTGCTCAATGGAAAGGCCACTTTTATCGTCGGGGAGCGACAGATCACGGCGGGTCCCGGTGATCTCATCGTCGCGCCCGCCGGCGTCCCGCATGGCGTAGCGCGCGCGATCGACCGCACGATCGTGCTGATCGCGATGGCACCATCTCCTAGCGCCGGCGGAACCAGCCGACCGTGAAGAGCTCTTTGGCCGCTTTTGCGCCGTGCGTGCGAACCAGCAGGTAGATACCGAGCACGGTCAGCAAGATCGTCGTGTAGAAGCGCCAGAGCAGTAGCATCGTGATTTGATGTCCCGGCCCGAAATCGCCCGCAAATCCCGACAGAAACGCCACCTCGATACCGCCGCCACCCGAGGGCAACGGCACGACGAGCGGCGCGTGAATGAGCGCGAGCGATCCAAAGAACATGACGTTGAACGGCGGCGCGTCGGGGTGGCCGAACGCGAGCGCCGGTAGTATCAGGGCCCGCGCGGCGAGGCTGACCGCCGTCAGGAGCGCGCCCGCGAACAGCACCCACCAGCGCGCGCGCCGCACGTGTGCGAGCGCGACGCGCCATTGCCGCCGCACACGATGGCGGATCGCGCCCGGCCGCACCATCCGCTGCAGCGTCCAGATCACGATCAGAACGACGAGCGCGATCAGCTCGAAACCGAGCAGGTCGCGCGCCATGCTGTGACTGAGGAACCGGTCGGCCGCCTGGCTCCAGTCAGGGACGTAGTAGCCTGCGAGCGCGACGGCCATGATCCCGAAGACCGGCCATTCGGCCGCCACTTCCACGCCGAGTGCGACGAGCGACGGCACAACGCGGAGTCCCGACCAGGTAAGACCGAGAAAGCGCGCCGGCTCGCCGCCGAGGCGATTCGGGGTGAGGGTAGACGCCGCTTCCCCGTAGAGATTGAGGCGGAGCGCATCGGAGAAGGAAAGCCGCCCGCCGGCTGCCCAGGTAGCCAGTTGAATGCGTCCCGCGCGCGCAGCGCAGTCGACGGCGAGCAGCAGAATGGCGATGAGGTGATTCAATCAGAGCAGTCGCCGAGCGGGTAGATGAAACCGCAATTGGGACATGGATTCTTGCAACCCCACGGCTTGGGCCGCACCTCCGCCCCGCAGCGCAGGCAGCGCGGCGTCCTAGGCGATCCCGTAGGCCCCGCTGAGGAAGGGATTGGAGGATCGTTCGCGTCCGATGGTGGTTTCTGGTCCATGCCCGCTGTACACGATGGTGTCGTCGGACAACGGCAGCAACTCGCGCTCGATGCTGGCGATCAGGGTCTGGAAGTCCCCGCCGGGTAGATCCGTGCGCCCGATCGATCCCGCAAACAACACATCCCCCGTGAGCACGACCCCGGGACCGACCAGACACACGCTGCCGGGCGAATGCCCCGGCGCGTGCCGCACCTCGAAGCTCAAGCTCCCGACGCGCAGCTGCTCGCCGGGCACGAACGCGCGATCTGGCGCGGGCAACTGGCCTGGAGCGGCGAGACCAAACCACGCGGCCTGGTCGGGGACGGCGTCATACAGCGGTCGGTCGCCCGGATGCAGCCAGACAGGCGCGCCCGTCTCGGAGGCGACGCGCGCGACGCCGAGCACGTGATCGAGATGCGCGTGGGTCAGCCAGATTGCGACGGGTCGCGCGCCCGCCTCCTTCACTTTGTGCAGGATCAGCCCGGCCTATTCTCCCGGGTCCACGATGGCGCACTCGCGGGACGGGGCCTGCTCGTCGACGATGAGATAGCAGTTCTCCGCAAACACGCCATTCGGGATCTGGACGATTTTCACGTCCGGGCCACCGCCGTGACGTCGCTTGCGCGAACCGATTTCAGGTACTTCTCAACCGCGATCGCGGCGGTCGTGGCGTCTCCCACGGCCGTTGTGATCTGCCGCGTCACCTGGCTGCGCACATCGCCGGCAGCGAAGAGTCCCGCCATCGAGGTCATCATTCTGTTGTCGGTGATCAGATATCCGCCGGCGTCGTGATCGACGTGTCCGTCGACGAGCTGCGTGTTCGGCTTGAAGCCGGCGAAGATGAACACCCCTCCGACGTCCAGATTGGTCCGGGCGCCCGAGCTCGTGCTTTCCAGCACCGCGTGAGTGACGCCCTTGTCGTTGCCGACGATCTCGGGAACAATCGCATTGCGGACCACGGCGATTTTGGGATTGGCGAAGGCGCGTTCCTGCAAAATCTTCGACGCGCGGAACTCGTCGCGGCGATGGACCAGCGTCACTTTGCGCGCGTAACGCGTCAGGTAATCGGCTTCTTCGACGGCGGCATCGCCGCCACCCACGACCGCGAGATGCTCACCCTTGAAGAAGGCGCCATCGCACACCGCGCAGTACGAGACACCCTTGCCGGCGTATTCCTTCTCGCCGGGCACGCCGAGCTTCACGGGCGTGCCGCCGGCGGTGAGAATCACGGCCTGACTCCGGTAGATATCGCCGCGCGCCGTTTCGACGTCGAACCAGCCGTCGGCGTCCCTGTGGATCCGTTCCACCGTATCGGTCACGATCTCCGAGCCGAACTTCTTGGCGTGTTCGGCCATCTTCTGGGCCAGCTCCCAGCCCTTGATGCTCTCGAACCCGATGTAATCCTCGATCAGATCGGTGTTCAGCAGCTCACCGCCCGGAGCGCCCCGCTCGATCGTGACGGCTTTGAGCATGCCACGCCCGGCATACAGCGCGGCGCAGAGTCCCGCGGGCCCGGCGCCCACGATGATCACGTCGTAAATGAGTGCGACACGCTTAGTCATGTGCGGTGAATTCCAATCGCGGCGGATCACCCTCCCCCGCCAGGGCGCGCGCGAGCTGCGCGCGGAACTTCACGGTTTCGAACTCGATCTCGGGAAGCTGCGGCCCGGCGAGTTTCTCGAGCGCCGCCGCCCCAACGACCACCGTCCCGTGGCGGTTCCCCCGGGCCCGGTGCAGTAACGCGGCCGCCGCTTGAATGAATCCCTGCAAGACCCTCGCTTCGCTCTGCTTAATAATAGAACGCCATACTGTTTCCAACGCCTCGTGTGCTAGCCAAAACTCACCGCGGTTGAAGAGATCCCGTGCGTGCTCGAGGTAGCGGCGGCGATCCTCTGGATTCACGTGCGTGGTGGGTCGTGCGGCGTGCGTGGGCCCAATTGGAGTAGGTTCAGCGCGCCATGACAGCTCGAAATCGTGCCTACGAGGATTTCCGCAGCATCCCCGTTCGCCCCGGTCTCCTCCACCAGGCGATCCCCGGCGCGCACACTGTCCGCGGCGAACATCCCGACTCCGAAGACTTGATGCTTGCATACGAATAATGCGGGACCGCGAACCGGCCGGCCGCTCGCGCGCAGCTGCTCGGCGAGCTTGCGCACGGTATCCGCCATTTCCCAGGTCCGCGGCGCGCCGATAGCGGGACATTGCGCCGGCTCGATGCAGTGTGTGGGACAGATCCAGTCCGCCCACGACACGTATCGCGTCTCGTCGGCGCGGCCGCTAGCCCGATCGTATGGCGTGGGAAACGAGCCTGGGACGGGAGCAACGGATACCGCCCGCTGAGGCCACCGTTGCCGCGCGCGGCGCAAGACCCATTCGAACATGAGATGCGGCATGTGCGGGGACGGGACGATCTGATCAGCGGGTGCGTGGTCCGTGGTGCGTGGTGCGTGCGACAACCAGTCATCGAAGAACCCCGTCCAATCGGAGGTCACGAACGTACGATCGGGAGCCTCGCCGAGCTCATGACGAGCACGGCAATCGCGATTTCGATCCACGACGATGACGCTGCGGTATTCGGTTTTGCCACGCGCTTTGGCTTTGGCAAGTTGCGACGCGTAGAACGTGCCGTAGCATCCCCCGCCGACGATGACGACATCCCTCAGCGGAGTAATCTGCCGCCATCCACGACGAGGGTGGTTCCGGTCACGTAGTCCGAGCCGCTGAGCAGAAACCGCACCGCGGCCACGACATCCGCCGGATCGCCGAGGCGTTTGAGCGGCGTCGTGGCGCGAATGTGTTCCCGTTCGCCCTCACCCCACTCGTCAGGCAGCAGCACGGCGCCGGGGGCGATTGCATTCACCGCCACATCGGGCGCGAGCGCGCGCGCGAGCGCTTTCGTTAGCATGATGACGCCCGCCTTGCTGACGCAGTGCGGCACATACCCGGACCAGGGCTCGAGACCCGCGAGGTCGGCGATGTTGACGATCTTGCCTTTGGCGCGCCGCAGGTGTGGAATCGCCCCCTGCGAGACGAAGAATACGGCACGCAGGTTGAGATCGAGTGTCGTATCCCAACTCTCGGGGGTGATCTCATCCACGGGCTGCCGCACCATGATCGCGGCGGAATTCACGACGACGTCGAGGCGCCCGAATGCGCGCGCCGCCTGGTCGGCGAGCTGCCGCGCGGCTGCGGCGTCGGTCAAGTCTCCCCGAATGAGCTCCGCGCGGCGGCCCGCGGCGCGGATCGCCGTGGCGGTCTCCTCGGCGCCGTGCTTCGAACCATGGTAATGCACGGCCACGTCGCAGCCCGATTGCGCAAGCCCGATGGCGATCGCCTGTCCGACGCGCCGCCCCGCGCCCGTCACCAGTGCGGCCGTGCCTTCCAGACGCACTAGTACGTTTTCCCTGCGATGGGAACGATCTGCCCGGTGATCGCGCTGGCCTCGTCGCTTGCGAGAAACAGCACGGTATTGACCACCTCGTCGAGCTCGACGAGCGCCGTGGGATCATCCATCGACGCGACGTTGTCGGCCGTCCGGACGGTCGCCGGCGCGACGGCGTTCACGCGAATACCGGCGTCGCGGTATTCCAGCGCCAGCTCGCGCGTCAGTCCCGCGACGGCCGACTTCGCGGCGGTGTAAGCGGACATGTGCATGAGAGATCGCACGACCGCGATCGAAGCGAAGTTCACGATGGCTCCGCCGCCGCGCGCCAGGAGCACAGGCATGACCGCCTGACACGTGAAAAAGGCCGTCTTGAAGTTGACGGCCAGCTCGCGATCGAGGATCTCGGGTTTGACTTCGGTGAAGGGGCCGTAGCTGAAGAAACCGCCGGCCACATTGATCACGACGTCGAGACCGCCGAACTGAGACTGCGCCGACGCTGCCGCGACGCGGGCCGCGTCCGGTTGCGTGAGATCTCCCGCCGACGCCTTCGCGGCGATGCCCTCCGCCGCGAACTCTTTGACCCGGTCGGCGAGACCAACGGCATTAACGTCCGCCAACAGCAAGCGGGCCCCGGCCCGCCCCAACCCACGGGCTACGGCATGACCGATCTGGCCGACACGGCCGACACCCGTGACCAGCGCGACTTTCCCGTGGAAATCAGCGGGCACCGCTGGCCCCGTCGACGGCGACGACGATATCAGCCACGGCGGGGGTTCCCCGCTGCGCGAACCGCACGGTCCCGTCTTTGCCGATGACGTACACGGTGCGCTGGATGCCTTTCCCGTCGTCTTTGAGCGCGTGGTACGCCCCCGCCATCGCGCGGTCGGGATCCGAGAGCAGCGGGAAGTTGAACTTGAAGCCGTCCGCATAGCGTTTGTGGGACTCCACGCTCGCCGGATTCACGCCGAACGGCTGCATCTTCACGGCCCTGAACTTTTCGATCTCATCGCGCACGGCGGAGAGTTGGCGGTTTCAGCCGGGCGTGTTGTTGCCGGGATAGAAGAACAACGTGACCGGTCCCTGCTTGAGCAGATCGGCGAGCGCGTACGTGCGCCCATCGGAGGCCGGGGCCGCGAATGCCGGCGCTTTAGTACCGATCGCTAACGGGTCGCTCATACTCGTTTCCTCGTGGTAAGCTCGAGGCGGCGCTCGAGCGGCTGCAGCCAGGTATCCGGCACCTTCATACCGCCGAGCGGCGCGTGTGACTCACCGTATTCGCTCTCCCCGTGCCAATCCGATCCGCCGCTGATCCCGAGTCCCAGTCGCTCCGCGATCCGCATGAGTCGCTGCTCGACCGCGGGCGGATGGCTGGGGTGGCGCACTTCGACGCCGTCGAGTCCCTGGTCCTGAAAAATGCGGAGCTGTGCTTCGGTCCCATGATCGCCGACGTGGGCCGCGACGGTCAGGCCACCGACGTCGTGCACCAGCGCGGTGACCTCGGGAAGCTTCGGGAGCGGCTTTTCGACGTACGCCGCCCGCCCGCGACCCAGATAGCGGCGGAACGCGTCGGAGATGTTCTCGCAGGCGCCGCATTCCACGAGCGCGCGCGCGACATGCGGGCGGCCCAGTGCGCCGCCGTCTCCCCCGAGCAACTGCGCCTGGACGTCCTCGAGGTCGATGGCCACACCGAGACCCTTGAGTTTGGTGACGATCTGCTCGCCGCGCCGCCGCCGCGCGGCACGCGTGTCCTGCAGGAATCCTTGCAGCCGCTCGTTATCGAGCGGAAGAAAGAGCGCCAGCACGTGCAGCTCGCCCCAGGGTGCCCGCACGCTGAACTCGCACCCGGGTATCACGCGGACCCCGAGCTTGGCGCCCTCATGGGAGGCATCCGCCACCCCGTTGGTGGTGTCGTGGTCGGTCAAGGCCAGCACCGTCAGCCCCACCGCGCGCGCGCGCCGCGCTACTTCAGATGGTTCGCATTCGCCATCCGACGCCGTCGAATGGCAGTGGAGATCAATGTGCGGCGTACGCGACCTCGGGGGCGGTCCAGGCAGGCTGCGACTGCTGGAAGAGCTCGACCAAATCGCGCTCGGAGAGCTCGAGGAAGGCGCGCTGCGGCGCGCGCGAGCCAACGGGCGAGAAGTGCGTCACGCGGCGCCGGCGCTGCGTGCCAGTGCCGCTCTCGAAGATGAGACCGAACTGATCGCGGCCGTAGACGGTGACGCGGCCCGAGGGATAGACCTCCCAGCGTTCGCCCTCGACGGTCAGGGTGCGACGGGCCATACACTCACCTCGCTCCAGAGCTCCCACGCGTCGGGCGCGTACGTGGCGAGCGACTGCAGCCGCCGCTCCAGTTTGATCTCTTCGGGGAGCCGCGACGCCTGAGCGCGGTGCGACATCTCGGTGGGACTCTCCGAGAACTCGATGAAGAGGCGCGGATCCTTGGCGTTGCGAAACAGCCAGATCTTCTGGCCGCGCGCCTCCGCGAACTGACTGAGCTCGCGCAGCGTGTTCACGTAGTCGGTCTCGTGCTGGGCGGCCACGCGCACGCGCGCCGCAGTCAGGACTTTCGGCATGCTCACACCGCTCCCTCGGGAAACTCCTGCAACAGTTTCTTGACGTCGGCGAGGAATTTGTCCGCGTCGGCACCGTCCACGACGCGATGGTCATACGACATCGTCAGCATCCCCATGGTCCGAATGGCGATCGCATCGGTGCCGTCGGCCGCGGTGATCACCTTCGGCCGCTTTTCGATCGCGCCGACACCGAGAATCGCGACCTGCGGTTGATTGATGACCGGGATCCCCGCATAGGGTCCGAACCCGCCGGGATTCGTGATCGTGAACGTGCCGCGCTGAATGTCGTCAGGGGAGAGCTTCTTCGTGCGCGCCCGTTCCCCCAGATCGTTGATGGCGCGCGCGACCCCCATGAGTGAGAGCTCGTCGGCGTGCTTGATCACCGGCACGATCAAGCCCCAATCGAGCGCGACGGCAATCCCCACGTTGATATCGCCGCGGTAAATCGTGCTGTCGCCGGAGACGGCGGCGTTGACGATTGGGTGTGTGCGCAGATTCTCGGCGCACGCCTTCACGATGAACGCGAGGAACGTGAGGCTGACGCCGCGCTCGGTGTAGGACTGCTTGGCCTTCGCGCGCAGCTGGGCAACCCGGGTGAAATCGACTTCGAACATGCTTGCCACGTGCGCCGACACGCGCTTCGACATCACCATATGATCGGCGGTGATCTTGCGGATCTTGGACCAGGGCTCGATCCTGTCCCCGGGCCACGGTTCGACGGCAGGATGCTCGACCGCCCCCGGAGCGTGCGACGTGCGGCGCGCGGCGTCGGTCGATGCCGCAGCCGGCGCACGCTCGATATAACCGAGAATGTCCTGCTTGGTCACGCGCCCGGCGTACCCGCTGCCCGGAATGCGCGAGATGTCGACGCTGTGCTCGGCCGCGATTTTGCGAACGAGCGGCGTCGATTTCGTCCGGAGGCGCTGCTCCGCGGTCTGTACGCCGCCATCACCGTCGCTGGCCTTCATCGCCGGAGCCGGTGCCGGCGCGGGCTGCGGCGGCTGTGGGCTTGGCGTGGCAGCGCGCGGCGCAGGAGCGGGTTTGGGTGCTTCAGGCTTCGGGGCCGCGGGCGCCGGCGCGGGCGCGGCGGCCGCGGGCTTCGCCGCTGCCGCAGCGGCGTCGGTCTCGAGCACGGCGACGAGCGTCTGGACCGGCACCGTTTGCCCTTCCTGCACTTTGATCTCGGCGAGCGTGCCGGCGGCCGGCGCGGGGATTTCCGCGTCGACCTTATCGGTCGAGATCTCGAACAGGGGTTCGTCGCGCTTCACCGTGTCGCCGACTTTCTTGAGCCACTTGCTGAGCGTGCCTTCGGCGATGGACTCGCCCATTTGCGGCATCAACACATCTACGCGCGCCATAGCATCTCCGTCAGTACGCCGCGAGCCATCTCGCGGCCTTCACAATATCGTCGGTCTGGGGCAGGACGAAGTCTTCGAGCGTCGGCGCATAGGGCAAGGGCACGTCATGCGCGGTCACCCGCATGATCGGGCCATCGAGCCATTCGAATGCCCGTTCGTTGATGCGCGCCGCGATTTCCCCCGCGATCCCGCCGGTGCGGGTATCTTCGTGGACGATGAGCACCTTGTTCGTTTTTTTCACGGTGTTCATGATCGCCGCGTCGTCCATCGGCAGCAGGGTCCGCAAGTCGAGCACTTCGACGGAAACGCCGTCCTGCTGGGCGAGCTGGTCGGCGGCTTCGAGCGACTTCCACAGCGTGGCGCCGTAGGTGATGATCGACAAATCCTTCCCTTCGCGCGCCAGCCGAGCCTGCCCGATCGGCGTGAGGATTTCCTCGCCTTCGGGCAACTGATCCTTGATCCGCCGGTACAACCATTTGTGTTCGAGATACAGGACGGGGTCCTCGTCCCGGATGGATGCCTTGATCAGCCCCTTGGCGTCCCGCACCGTCGCCGGATACACGATCTTCAAACCCGGGGTGTGCAAGAACGCGGCCTCCGGGTTCTGCGAATGGAATGGACCGCCCCGTACGTACCCGCCACAGGGGCCGCGGACAACCATGGGCGTCGACAGCCCCGCCCGATACCGGGCAGTGGCGACGTAATTGGTCAGCATGTCGTAGGCGCACGAGATGAAATCGATGAACTGCATCTCGGCGACGGGTCGCAGCCCCATGTGCGCGGCGCCGGCCGCCGCACCAACGATGGCGGCCTCCGAGATCGGCGTATCGATGACGCGTGACTCCCCGAATTTCTTTGCAAACCCGTCGGTGACTTTGAATGCACCGCCGTACGCACCCACGTCTTCGCCCAGGATAAAGACGCGTTCGTCGCGCTCCATCTCCTCCCATAATCCTTGGCGCAGCGCCTCGAGAAAGGTGACTTCGGCCATCAGATCGTCTTGAACCACAGCTTGTCGGCCGCTGCCGGTTCGACGTACACGCCAGGCAACGCCGTGTCGGCGTCGGGCAACGGTTCATCGACACATGCGTCCGTGGCCTGATCGACTTCGACGCGAACGCGCTCATCGATGGCCTTGAGATCACCGTCGCCCACGAGATCGGCGGCGAGCAGACGCTGCACGTACCGGTCGACGGGATCGTTTTCACTGGCCCAGCGATTGAGATCTTCCTTGGCCACATAGTGCTGGTCGTCGTGCTCGGCGTGTCCCTTGCGGCGATATGTCTTCACTTCGATGAACTGCACGCCTTTGCCGCGGCGCGCGCGCTCCACGGCTGATTTGGTGGCTTCGTAGACTGCGAAGACATCATTGCCATCGATCGTGACGGCCGGAACGCCGTAGCCCTTGGCCTTGTCGGCAAGGTCCTTGACCGCGAACTGCTTCTCGGGCGGTGTCGAGTACGCCCAGTGGTTGTACTCGCCGATGACGACCAGCGGCAGGCGCTGCACGGCTGCGAAGTTCAAGCCTTCGTGAAACGTCCCGGTCGACGTCCCGCCGTCGCCGATATACACCAATCCCACGCGCGGTTCACGGCGCATCTTGAACGTGAGCGCAATTCCGGCCATCACCGGGATCATGTCCCCCAAGTGGGAGATCTGGCCGAGGTAGCCCTTTTCCAGGTCGTTAAAATGGACGTTGAGCTCGCGGCCGCGGGTGGGACTCTCCGCTTTCGCCATGTACTGGCGCAGGATCTCGATGGGCTGGGCTCCCATGACGAGCAGCGATCCCAGGTTCCGGATGAGCGGGGATAGGATGTCCTTGTTGCGACCCCGCTCGAGCGCGTACGCCGAGGCGACCGATTCCCCTTCCTGGCCGAGCGAGCGGAACAATCCTCCGATAACCTTGGTCTGCCGGTACAGCGCCACCAGGCGCTCTTCCAGCGTCCGGGTCAGTTTCAGGTAGTAGTAGATCTCGAGCAGCTGGTCGCGCGAGAGTGCCGCGGCCGCCGGGCTCGCGCCGGCCGGCCGGGTGGCGGGAACGGAGGCGGCGATCGGAGACGGAGCGGAGGCGGGCGTCACACGCGCGGCGCGAGAATCCATGTCGTAAATTATAGTGGGCGTGAAAGCTACATCAGGAGCGGATGATGGCCAATGCGAAGCTACGAGTGACGGGCATGACTTGCGGCCACTGCCAGGCCAAGGTCGAAAAGGCGCTCAAGGGGATAAGCGGCGTGTACACCGCGGTGGTCGATTTGCCCGACGGTGAAGCGGAAATCGATTTCGACGATGACAGCGTGACGATCGACCAGCTCGTCAAGGCGATCGGTCGCGCGGGCTACGGGGCGAAGATCGCGGGTTAGTAGGCGCCCCGCGGCACGTGCGTCAGCTCGACAAGTCGGTGGACTTCGCCGAGGAATCGCTTTGCCAGCTTGTCGAGCTCGGACTCGCCGACCTGGTCCGTGACGACTTCCACGAACGTGTAGTGCCCGCCTTCCGGCCGCGCGCTGATCGCGATGCGGCCCAGCGTGCCGTGATACGCGCGGCGGCGGGGGGATTCCTCCGCCGGCGCCAGACGCCCGCCAAAAAAACTCTTCGCCACGTCCAGCACCTGCTCCGGGCTCGCGCTGGTCCGGTGGAAGTACCGCATCGTCAGACTGCTCCTTCCGCAAACAGCGTGTTCCAGCGCGGCGCGAAGCGCCGCAGGGTCAGACTGTTCAGCACGACCGACAGACTCGACCACGCCATGGCTGCGCTCGCGAGCACCGGCGAGAGCAGCCATCCGGTGACGGGATACAGCGCGCCGGCCGCGATCGGAATCAACACCACGTTGTAGCCGAACGCCCAAATCAGGTTCCAGCGAATCGTGCGCATCGTGCGCCGCGCCAGCTCGATGGCGGTAAAAACGGCGCGCAAATCGCCGCGGATCAGCGTGATGTCCGACGCCTCCATCGCGATGTCGGTGCCGGTGCCGATGGCCATGCCGACATTGGCCTGCGCCAGCGCCGGCGCGTCGTTGATGCCGTCGCCGACCATTACGATCTCCCTGCCCTGACGCTGGAGCTTCTTGATGAGATCCGCTTTCTGCGACGGCAGCACCTCCGCGATCACCTCGTCGATGCCCACTTCGGATGCCACGGCTTCGGCGCCCTTGCGCGAGTCGCCCGACACCATGACGATCGGCAGCCCCAGCCGCTTGAGCAGCGCGACCGCGGCCTTCGACGTCGCTTTGATGGGATCGGCGATCGCGATCACCGCGTAGACGGTGTTGTTGACGACCACGATCACGGGTGAACGGGCCTGCGCCGCCAGACGGTCGGCGTCGGCGCCAAGCGATCCGAGCTCGAGGCTGCGCTCGCGCGCGTGCCGTAACGAGATGACCTCGATGATGCGGCGGTCCACGGTGCCGCGCACGCCGCGGCCTTCCATCGCGGCAAATTTCTCGACCGGCAGCAGTGTCACCTGTTTTTCCTGCGCCGCTTTCAAGATCGCCTGCGCCAGCGGATGCTCGGATCGCTGCTCGACCGACGCGGCCCATTTCAGCACGTCCGCCGGGCTGATGGGCGTCCCGTCCGGCTTTTTGGCGGTCACGATGTGGGTAACGGTCGGACGGCCCTCGGTGATCGTGCCGGTCTTATCCAGCACCACCGTCCGCACCTTGGCCAGACGCTCCAACGCTTCGCCGCTGCGAATGAGAATGCCGTACTCCGCCGCTCGGCCCGTGCCGACGAGAATCGCCGTGGGCGTCGCGAGACCCAGCGCGCAGGGACACGCAATGATCAGCACGGTCACGAGGGCGACGGTCGCGAAAACCAGGGCTCGTGCCTCGGGACCGGGGCCGAGATCAAACCACGCGACAAACGCCACGATCGCCAGGGCCATGACGATCGGCACGAAGACGCCCGCCACGCGATCGGCGAGCCGTTGAATCGGCGCCTTGGTCGCCTGCGCATCCTCGACGAGCTGTACGATCTGGCCCAGCGCGGTTTCCTTGCCGACGCGCGTCGCGCGGAAGGTGATGCTGCCGGTCGTATTCAGCGTGCCGCCGATGACTTCGTCTCCCGGCTTCTTGGCGACGGGAATCGGCTCACCGGTCAGCATCGATTCGTTGACCGCGGAGGCGCCCTCGGTGACGATGCCGTCCACGGCGATTTTCTCGCCGGGCTTCACGATCACCATGTCGTCCACGACGACCGCTTCGACCGGGACATCGGTCTCGTGACCCTCACGCAGCACGTGCGCGGTCTTCGCGCGGAGCGCCGCGAGCCGGCGGATGGCCTCAGACGTCCGGCCCTTGGCGCGCGCTTCCAGCAGCCGGCCGAGCAGCACCAGCGCGATGATCGCGGCGACCGCCTCGTAGTAAACATCGGCGGGCAGCCCCGCCTGCAGGAAGAATCCAGGCGCGGCGGTGGCGACCAGCGAGTAGATGTACGCCGCGCCGGTGCCGACACCGATCAAGGTGTTCATATCGGCAGTATGGTGGCGGAATCCGCTCCACGTGCCCCTGTAGAACTGCTGGCCGGACCAAACGACGACAGGCAGGGTGATGACGGCAAGGCCCCACTTGACCCAGTCGAGATTCACCGCCAGCCCCTGACCGCTCACCCAGTCACGCAGCACAATTGCGAGCGGCATGAGCAGCCGGCCCATGAGATCGACCTGTTTCAGCGTGCCGTTCTCGCCCATCGGACGATCGGCCATCAGCAGCATCGAGCCAAGCATCGCGACAATCGTGACGAGCGCCGCGACGACAAACTTTCCGGTCAGCGTGCGCATCTCGCGCCGGCGCGCGACCCGCTCGCGCTCGATCGGATCCTCCTCGGCAATGGGCTCGGACACAGCGAAGCCCGAGTCCGTTACCGCCTTTTCGAGGTCGGGCGCGGTCACCAGACCCGGGACGTAATCAACGGTTGCCGTTTCGGTCGCCTGATTTGCCGAGGCGCGAATAACGCCGGGCACCCGCGACAGAGCCTGCTCCAATGGCGCCGCGCTCGGCGCGTAATGCAGGTCGGTGATTCCGAAGGTCACGGTCGCCTGGCCGCAATTGTACCCGGCCGCCCGGACGGTCCTGATCAGCTGGGCGACGTTCGTGTGCGCGTCGTCGTAATCGACGGCCGCTTTGTTCGTCGCGAAGTTGACGCCGGCGGAAGACACACCGCTCGCGCCGCTGAGCGCTTCCTGCACCGTGGCAGCGCAGCTCGCGCACGTCATGCCTTCAATCGGCAGGACAATCCGCGTCTTGCTCATGCCGCCGCGCCGTGAAACTTGTGGGGAGAAGAAGCGGCGCGGCGATCGCCCGCAGGCTCCACAACGAGCAGTCCCTTCAGCATGTTCATGCCGCAGCGGAACGGGTACTCGCCCGGCTTATCGGGGGTGAACTCGATGGCGGTGGTCTGGAAGGCCGGGAGGGGCTGGTCGATTCCGAACTCCTCGAATACGACACGCTCGGAACAGTCCGCTGTCTCGTCCCGATAGAACTGTAAGCGAACTGGCTGGCCCGCCTGGACGACGATCGTATCGGGAGTGTAGCCGCCTTTTACCGTGACCCGCACTTCCTGCACGCCACCCACGCCTGCGGGTGCCGCCGCCACCGCCGTGCCTCGGGAGAAGAGGAAGTACCACAGTACCCAGACGATGACGACGGCGCCGAGCGCCGTGACGGCGATCTGGGTAGGCGTCACGGAATCCTCGTCAGCGCACCTGCACCCGGGCGCGCTGCTGCGCCGGCTCGGTGGCGCTGCGGACCCCGGATTCGATCCGCATCGCGTAGAAGGACCGCCACACGAACACCAGGGCGATGAGGAGGAATGCGCCGGCCAGCACGAGCGTGAGCGTCGTGCCTTTGTCGGCCGTGAGCGACACCGCCAGTTCGACCGCCAGCAGCCCGAAGAGCGTCGTGAACTTGATGATCGGGTTCATGGCGACGGACGAGGTGTCCTTGAAGGGATCGCCCACCGTGTCGCCGACGACCGTCGCATCGTGCAGCGGCGTGCCTTTCTGCTTCAGCTCGGTCTCGACGATCTTCTTGGCGTTGTCCCACGCGCCTCCCGCGTTGGCCATGAAGATGGCCTGATACAGCCCGAACAGCGCGATCGAGATCAGGTAGCCGATGAAGAAGTACGGCTCGACGAAGGCGAACGCGAGCGTCGCGAAGAAGACCGTGAGGAAGATATTGAACATCCCTTTCTGCGCGTATTGCGTGCAGATCGCCACCACCTTCTTACTGTCGGACACCGAGGCCCTGGTCGTGCCCTCGAGCCGGATGTTCGCCTTGATGAACTCGACGGCGCGATAGGCGCCGGTCGTCACGGCCTGCGTGGACGCCCCCGTGAACCAGTAGATCACCGCGCCGCCCGTGATGAGGCCGAGCAGGAACGGCGGATGCAAGATCGACAGATTCGACAAGAGCTCCGGCTGCAGGCCGCGCGTCAGCGCCACGATGATGGAGAAAATCATGGTCGTCGCGCCCACGACCGCTGTGCCGATGAGCACCGGTTTGGCGGTCGCCTTGAATGTATTCCCCGCCCCGTCGTTCTCCTCGAGGTTCTCCTTGGCGCGCGCGAAGTTCGGCTCGAAACCGAAATCCTGCTTGATCTCCGCCCGCACATTCGGCACCTGCTCGATGAGCGAGAGCTCGTAGACCGACTGCGCGTTGTCGGTGACCGGGCCATAGGAATCCACCGCAATCGTGACCGGCCCCATACCCAGGAACCCGAACGCGACGAGCCCGAACGCGAACACCGCGGGCGCGAGCATCAGGCTTCCCAGTCCGGTGGTGCTGATGCCGAACGCGATGGCCATCAACGTCATCATCGCGAGTCCCAACCAGAACGCGCTGAAGTTCCCCGCGACAAAGCCCGAGAGGATGTTCAGCGACGCGCCGCCTTCCCGCGACGACGTCACGACTTCCCGAACATGCCGGGAGTGAACGGACGTGAAGACTTTGACGAACTCGGGGATGATCGCGCCCGCGAGCGTGCCGCACGTGATCACCAGCGACAGCTTCCACCACAGCGTGGGATCGCCGCCGACCACCGGAATCAGCAGTCGGGACACGAGAAACGTCAGGGCGACGGAGACGAGCGAGGTCAACCAGACCAACGACGTCAGGGGCGCTTCGTAGTTCATGTGGTCGGCGTTCTGATATTTGCCCTTCGCCACCGCCGCGTTCAGGAAATACGACACACCCGACGCGACGATCATCATGACGCGCATCGCGAAGATCCAGACCAAGAGCTGGACTTTGACGAGTGGATCGTGCACCGCGAGCAGAATGAACGAAATGAGCGCGACCCCGGTCACGCCGTACGTCTCGAACCCGTCGGCACTCGGCCCGACCGAGTCGCCGGCGTTGTCGCCGGTGCAGTCCGCGATGACGCCGGGATTGCGCGCGTCGTCTTCCTTGATCTTGAAGACGATCTTCATCAGGTCGGCGCCGATGTCGGCGATTTTGGTGAAGATCCCGCCCGCGACACGCAGCGCGGCGGCGCCCAGGGACTCCCCGATCGCGAATCCAATGAAGCACGGCCCGGCGTAGTCGCTCGGGATGAACAACAGGATCATTAGCATCAGGAAGAGCTCGACGCTGATCAGCAGCATGCCGATGCTCATGCCGGCCTTCAGCGGGATCGCGTGGTTCGGGATTCGGATCAACACCTTCGCGAACAGCCGTAAGGCGATGGGGTCGCTGGCGGGGAAGGCGTGGCCTTGCTACGCGATCCCGCTGCAGGCGGGAATGAGC
>Ga0136846_1228918_pt1 | contig 19485 bp, 17 predicted proteins | sample HopSoiMetagenom2_FD_96841 | JGI IMG/M metagenome (GOLD analysis project Ga0136846, IMG submission 96841) | Grasslands soil microbial communities from Hopland, California, USA - 2 Assembly 2016 (version 4) | ecosystem: Environmental > Terrestrial > Soil > Grasslands | place: USA: Hopland...
CGTCTTCAACGACACCTGCGCGCGTTCCGCGACATCCCGGATGGTGGATCTGCGCAGTGCCACGGACGATTCGACCCCTCAATGACGCGAAGCGGACATCTTCTCACGCCCGGCGTCGTGGCCGCGTACACCGAAGTACAGGATGTAGAGGTAGCACGGCACCATCAGCAGCAGGAATACCAGCTGGAAATCGTGCGTCTGCTTCAGGTGCACGAACAGCTGCGGGATCACCGCGCCCCCGGCGATCCCCATGATCAGCAGCGCCGAGCCGTATTCGGTGAAGCGGCCGAGCCCCTGGATCCCGAGCGGGAAGATCGCCGGCCACATCATCGCGTTGGCGAAACCGAGCGCGGCGACGAATCCCACCGAGGCATATCCCCTGGTCAGGTAGGCACCGATGACGAGCAACACGCCGAGGATGGCCGAGAGCGCCAGATAGCGTTGCTGCGAAATGAAGCGCGGGATCGCGATCAGGCCGACCACGTAGCCGAGCAGCATTCCGAACAGCGTGAACGAGGTGAAGAATTTGGTTTCATCCAGCGGCAGGCCGAAGCCGGCGCCATAGGTACCGATGGCGTCGCCGGCCATCACTTCCACGCCGACGTAGACGAAGATGCACAACGCGCCCAGCCACACATGCGGATACTGGAACAGGCTGGTACGACTGCTGCCGCTGCTGTTCACTTCCTCGGCGCGGATTTCCGGCAGCGGCGAGAACAGGATGCCGACGGCGAGCAGGGCCAGCAGGCAGGCCATGATCATGTACGGACCGTGGATGCGGGCGGCGAAGGCATCGAGCAATTGCGCCTTGGTGGCGGCATCGGCGGTCGCGACCTGGGCCGAAAGATCGCCCATGCCGTGCATTACCAGTGCACCGATCGCCAGCGGTGCGAGCATGCCGGCGAGTTTGTTGCAGATCCCCATCACCGCGATGCGCTGTGCCGCGCCTTCGATCGGCCCGAGGATGCTGATGTAGGGATTGGACGCGGTCTGCAGGATCGCGAGGCCGGCACCAATGACGAAGACGCCGGCGACCGCGCCCGGATACACGCGCTGTGTCGTGAACTGGCCGAAGACCAGTGCGCCGATTGCCATCAGGAACAGGCCGAGCGCCATGCCTTTCTTCATGCCGGTGCGGCGCAGGATCAGCGATGACGGCAGCGCCAGGCAGAAGTAGGAAATGTAGAAGGCGCTGGGGATGAGGAAGGCCAGTGTTTCGCTGACGTCGAACGCGAGCCTGGCGAACGAGATAAGGGGGCCGTTGAGCCAGGTGACGAATCCGAAGATGAAGAACAGCGCGCCGACGATGGCGATCGAGCCGGTATTGCCGCGCGTGCTGCCGGCGGGGATAGCGGAGGTGGACATGCGCTGCGGCTCCCGGTGCGCCAATCAGGCGGCGTGATGACGAATGACCCGATTGAGACACAAGACAGGAATCGGCGCAACGTTGTCATCCGTTGACGCGGAAACTGCCATTCGTCATGGCCGAGGATTGCCTTGGAAAGACTGGAGCGATCACCAGGTGCATGCTGCTATGCAGCAGAAAAATCCGGTTAAACGAGGCAAAAGCGCCATTCTGGAAGGTGAATGCGGCAGTTTGTTGACAACGTTGTCAATCCCCGGTCAATGTCGCGCCGTCACATGAGGCCGGGGGCCTGTCATGCAAGGCAGTCTGGGGTCCAACGCCGAACGCTTCGTCGCCGCCGACATTGGCGGCACGCATGCGCGCGTCGCCCTGGTGCAGACCGATCGCGATCGCGTCATCGAGGTCCAGGCCTATCGCAAATACAGTTGCGCCGAATTCCCCAGCCTGACCGCGATCCTTGCCGACTTCGTCGCCGGCCAGCGCGATGGCACCGACCGCATGGCGATCGCCAGCGCCGGGCTGATGCTGGATGGCCAGCTGGTCAATTCCAACCTGCCGTGGGACGTGTCGTTGCCGGAGATGCGCCGCGAACTCGGCCTGAGCGACCTGCACGTCATCAACGATTTCGCCGCCGCCGCTTACGGCGCCGGGCGCCTGACGGCGGACGACCGGCGCCTGCTCACGCCGGGCGTGGACAAGGCGGCGCCGGGACCGATGCTGGTGGTCGGCCCCGGCACCGGATTGGGCGCGGCGGTCTGCATCACGACCGCGCACGGCAACGTGGTGCTGCCGACCGAGGCCGGCTGGCCGGCGTTCGCGCCGGTGACGCCGCGTGAAATCGAGATCCTGCGCTGGATGCAGCGCGGCGGGCGCCATGTCGCGATCGAACATCTGGTCTCCGGCCCCGGTCTTGGCAATCTCTATCGCGCCATCTGTGCGATCGAAGGCGTGACTCCACGTTTTGCCTCGCCTGCCGAAGTCACGCGTGGCGCCCGCGACGGCGACCCGCGCGCGCGCGATACCGTGTTGTCGTTCTGCGCATTGCTTGGCAGCGCGATCGGCGATCTCGCCGCGATCATCTGCGCCGGCAGCGTCCATGTCGCCGGTGGCGTGCTGCCGCAACTGGTGGATTTCCTGGCGCACAGCGACTTCCGCGAACGACTGGTCGACAAGGGCGCGATGCGACCCCTGCTCGAGCGCGTGCCGGTCTGGCTTGTCGAAAACGAACGACTCGGCGTGCTCGGCGCGGCGAGCTGGTACCAGCAGCACCTGGAAGAGCACCCGCAAGAAACGACAGCCCGGCGGGAGTGGGCTGGCAACGCATAACAACAACCAGGCCCGACGGTCCCGCGAGTACGGGCCTGGGTCATCCACTGACCGGAGAACCAAAATGCAACTTCACAAGACACTGCTGTCGATCAGCATTCTCGCGGCGCTCGGTGCCGCCGGCAATGCGATGGCCCAGGACGCGCAACAGGCACAACAACAGCCGGCGAAGACCGTGCAGCAGAAACCCGGCGAACTCGACTCGATCGTCGTCACCGGCATCCGCGGCGCGCAGGAAAAGTCGCTCGACACCAAGCGCAACGCCAAGTCGCACATCGAGGTCGTGACCGCCGAAGATGTCGGCAAGCTGCCGGCGCACAACGTCGCCGACACCCTGCAGCGCCTGCCGGGCGTCAACATCAGCTCGTCCAGCGCCGATGAAGGCGGCTTCGACGAAGCCGATCGCGTCAGCCTGCGCGGCACCAGCCCGAGCCTGACCCAGACCATGATCGACGGCCATTCCGTGGCGTCGGCCGACTGGTTCGTGCTCAGCCAGGGCGGCAACATGGGCCGCAGCGTCAGCTACACCCTGCTGCCGTCCGAACTCGTCTATTCGGTGGAAGTGAACAAGACCTCGCAGGCCAAGTTGGCCGACGGTGGCACCACCGGCACTGTCAACATCATCACCCGCAAGCCGCTGCAGTTCGCCAAGGGCATCACCGGTGAAGGCTCGATCGGCGCGGTCTATTCCGACCAGGCCAAGAAGTACGATCCGCAGCTGTCGGCGCTGTTCAACTACAAGAACAATGCCGGCAACTTCGCTTTCATGGTCCAGGCCTTCTCGCAGAAGCGCCACCTGAGTCGCCAGGCGCAGGAACTGCCGGGCGGTTTCGCGCAGATCAGTCCGACTTCGGCCGTTGCCTTGGCGCATCCCGATCTCGCCAACGTCTATTACCCGAGCCTGCTGGGCTCGACCCTGTTCGAACAGGAACGTGACCGCAGGGGTGGCCTGGTTTCGGTGCAGGTCAAGACCAGCGACAGCTTCACCCTCGGCGTGACTGGCTTCGTGTCGAACATGAAGGCCAACAACTACAACCGCAACTACATGCTGTGGGGCGGAAACTTCGCCAACACGCAATCGCCCGACGCCGGGTACGTGGTGCAGAACGGCGTGCTGACCAAGGCCAATTACACGGGACAGGCCGGCACGGCCTATGCCGTCTACGACATGATCTCGCGCGAAGCCACCGCCAAGAGCGGCTACTTCACCATTGATGGCGACTGGCAGGCATCCGAAAATCTTTCCGCCAAGTTCCAGTTGGGTTCGAGCTATGGCCAGGGCGAAACCGCGCGCCAGTTCATCGCGGAGGTGACCAGTGCGGTCGGTGGCGGCGCCAGCTGGCAGACACACGGCACCGGTTCGCCGGTGGACTGGAATGTCGGCGGCAATACCGGCCCGGCCACCACCGGTTTCGGTACCTGGGGCAACCAGGAGGTGAAGGCGATCGATCGCGAGAAGTGGGCGACCGCCGACTTCACCCGTTACTTCAATGCCGGCGCGTTCTCCTCGCTGGATTTCGGCGTGCGCATGGCCAGCCATACCCGTCGCGCGGTGTCGCCGGAAGGCGCCAGCCCAGGCGATATCGCATCCGCACTGAACGGTGCTGCGGTGGACTACTACCCGGGCGGCTTCGCCAGCAACATCGGCGGCAGCTTCCCGCGCAACATCTGGTACTACACGCCGGATGCGCTGAAGAACGCCATCCTCAACGACTCGACATGGCTGTCCAACAACGATGGCCCGAACGGCCGCCACAACTACGGCGGCGAGTTCACCGTCCGCGAGAAGAGCACGGCGTTCTACGCCCAGGCCAACTTCGAGGGTGCCCACTGGAACGGCAACTTCGGCCTGCGTTCGGTCAACATCAAGCAGGGCATCTACACCTATTTCGCCGACACGGTGAATCCCGACGTCAGCAGCCTGTTCGGTTCCTGGAAGCGGGTGTACCAGAGCAACAAGATCAATCACATCCTGCCGAGCGCCAACTTCAAGTACGACCTGGCCAGCAACCTGGTGCTGCGCCTTGCCGGTTCGCAGACGCAGACCCTGCCGGATTATTCCGCGCTGGGCGCGTCGTCCTGGGGTTCGGATCTCGACAAGACCGGCGGTGGCGGCAACCCGAAGCTGAAGCCGGTGTTGTCGACCAACTTCGATGCCAACCTCGAGTGGTACTTCATGCCGCGCGGCCTGCTGTCGGCCGGCGTGTATTCGATGAACATGAAGGACTACGTCGCCTACGGCACCCAGACCCAGATGCTGTTCAGTGAACTGACGCACCAGCTCGAGGCCTACCAGATCGCGATGCCGATCAATGCCGATGCCAAGGTCAAGGGCGTGGAACTGGTGTACGAACAGCCGATCGGCAAGAACTTCGGCATCAACGCCAACTACACCTACGCCGACGGTTCGTCGTCGCACACCTGGACGGACGGCAGCCACAACCTGCTGGGTACCTCGAAGAACACCTACAACATCGGTGCCTACTTCGAGAACGACACCTTCGGCGCGCGCGTCAGCTATACCCGCCGTTCCTCGTTCCTGATCGGGCTGAAGGCGGCGAACCCGTACTACCAGGACAGCTTCGGCACGTTGTCGGCGTCGTTGAGCTACAAGGCCACCAAGTGGCTGAGCGTCAGCCTGGATGCGCTGAACCTCAACGACCCGGTGATCAAGTACTACCAGACCGCGACCATCCCGACCTCGTTCTACAGCAACGGCCGCCAGTACTACCTCAACCTGCACTTCAAGTTCTGATCGCAACGGCAACCGTTCCATTGACCTACCCCACCTCGGGGCCCTTTCCGGGCCCCGTTTTTTTCGAAGTGGGAGAATCGCCATGTCGAACAAGGAATCCGAGATGAAGCCACGCGCCGTCGTCCCGACAATCGTCGCTTTCTGCCTGGGCCTGTTTTGCGCACCCGGCGCATGGGCAGGAGATGCCGGCATCGTCATTCCGAAACTGTTGCCGCAACCGGCGCACATGGTGCGGAAGCCGGGCAGCTTCGTGGTCGGCGGCAATATCCGCGTCCATGCCGATGGTGCCGTCGCGCGCACGGTGGCCACGCAATTCGCGGCGATGCTGCCGGCGTCCGTGCCACTGCAAGCAAAGCCGGTTGCGGGCAAGGCGAAGGGCGGCATCGCGTTCGCCATCGATGCGTCGCAGGCGTGGCCGTCGCCCGACGCCTATGCCATCGACATCGATGCGGATGGCGTGCGCGTGCGTGCCGGTGACGACAAGGGCCTGTACTACGGTGCAGTGACGCTGGCGCAGTTGCTGACTTCGGGCGAGCCCGCTCCTCGCGTGGAATTGCCGGCACTGCATGTCGATGACGCGCCGCGTTTCGGCTGGCGTGGGCTGATGCTGGATTCGGCGCGCCATTTCCAGTCGGTCGACGACATCAAGCGCCTGCTCGACGCGATGGCGCAACTCAAGCTCGATGTCTTCCACTGGCACCTGACCGATGACCAGGGCTGGCGCTTCCCGGTGCCGGGTTGGCCGAAGCTGACGACGACGGGTGCTTGTCGCGTGCCCGCAGGCGATGCCGGCATCAATGAGGCCACGCGCGAGCCGGTGCCGTACTGCGGTTTCTACAGCGAGGCACAGATCCGCGACGTGGTGGCCTACGCCGCTGCGCGACATATCGACGTGGTGCCGGAAGTCGACATTCCCGGCCACGCCACCGCGGCGATCGCTGCCTATCCGCAACTCGGCGTGTCCGGCCAACCGGTTGCGGTCTCCAGCGAGTGGGGCGTCAACGTCAACCTGTTCAATGCCGACGAAGCGACAATGCGCTTCCTCGAAGACGTGATGGGGCAGGTGACGAAACTGTTCCCCGGTCGCTACGTGCACATCGGTGGCGACGAGGCGGTCAAGGATCAATGGAAGGCGTCGGCGAAGATGCAGGCGCGCATCCGCGAACTCGGCGTCAACGGCGAGGAAGGCCTGCAGGCGTGGATGATCGCGCGACTGGAACGCCATCTGTCCGCGCACGGCAAGCGCCTGATCGGCTGGGACGAGATTCTCGCCGGCAAGCTGCCGCCATCAGCGACGGTGATGAGCTGGCGCGGCGCGGAGGGCGGCATCGACGCCGCGAAACAAGGCCATGACGTGGTGATGGCGCCGGCCGGCGACCTCTACCTCGACTATCTGCAGACCGATTCGCCCGATGAAATACCGGGGCGCCCCACGCTGGTCACGCTGAAGCAGGTCTACGATTTCGAACCGGTGCCGAAGGTGCTGGATGCGCAACAGGCGACGCACATCCTCGGCGTGCAGGCCAATGTCTGGACCGAGCACATGCGTACCATCGCGCGCGTGCAGCACGCCCTGTTCCCGCGCATCGCCGCGCTGGCCGAAGTGGCATGGTCGCCGAAATCGGCACGCGACTACGGCGAATTCCTGCAGAGGCTGCCGGCGATGTTGCCGCGCTGGCGCGCGCTGGGCATCGCCTATGCCGCGACGCCGTTCCAGCCGATCGTGTCGGCCGAAGCGCAGGATGGCGGCGTGGAGATCGCGTTGCGCGAACCGCTGGGCTACACCATGCGTTACACCACCGATGGCAGTGCACCGACGGCGATATCGCCGACGTACTACACGAGCCTCGGCTTGCCATTGCCGGCCACGCTCAGCGCGCAGGCGTTCTTCGACGGCAAACCATTGGGTGCAGCAGTCACGCGCACATTCACTGCCGCCTCGCTGCGCAGCCGCAGCGACGAGGAACTGGCGACCTGCGCCCGCAAGCTTGTCCTGCGGCTGGAGGATGACGGCCCGCGCACCGGCGATCGCGCGATCTTCAATGTGGACATCTTCGATCCGTGCTGGACGTGGAAGCGCGCGCCACTGGCCGACATTGGAGCAGTGGAAGTCCGTGCTGGCCGCATCCCTTATTTCTTCCAGCTGGCGCACGACGAACCCAGTCGCGCGTTCAAGCCGGCGAAGACTGCCCATGGTGAACTCGAGGTGCATGCAGGTTGCGACGGACCATTGCTGGCGGCGGTGCCGATGCCGGAACAACCGGATGCCGACGGGTTCATCACCCTGCGCGCGCGGTTGCAGAACGCGCCGGGCACCAGCGACCTGTGCATCCGCTTCACCGGGGATACCCGGCCGACGATGTGGGTGCTCGATCGGGTGACGCTGGTGCCGCGCTGATGTGTCGATTCGGCCTTGACGCCGGCTTGCATCCTGAACGATAACCTGTCTTCTCCCGAATCACGGACACCCCTCATGCCCAAAGAACTGGTGCTGATCCGCCACGCACACGCCGAGCCGCACGGGCCCGGGCAGTCCGACATGGACCGCGTGCTGTCGACGATCGGCCGCAAGGAAGCGACGGAAGCCGGCGTGTGGTTGAAGGTGCATGCACAACCGCCCGATCTGGTGTTGTGTTCACCGGCGCAACGCACCCGTGAAACGCTGCAGGAAGTGATGAAGGCCACCGGCGACTTGCCGGTGCGCGAGGAAGCCGCGATCTACGAAGCCGGTGTCGGAACGCTGATCGGACTGATCGAAAATGCCCGCGATGCCCATGTCCTGTGGCTGGTCGGGCACAACCCGGCGCTGGAACAACTGGCGGCCTTCCTGTCGGAAGGGCGCAGCGGTGAAGCGCGCGGGATGCCGCCGTCGGGCACGGTGGTGCTGCGCCTGCCCGACGATGCCGCGATCGAACCCGGCGTGGCCGAAGTCCTGGCGTTCTGGTGGCCCTGAGCGAATCCCCCGTCATCGCGCGATCGTTGTCTTCGCCAGCTGATCCATGATGATCCGTTCGCTCCGCATTACCTTCGCCTGCCTGCTGGCGCTTGCCGCGAGCAGCTGCGCGACGCTGTCTAAATCCGACCACGCCCATGCCGAGGCGATCGCGATCGCCGCCCGCAGCGATGGCGTCGACTGCCAGCGCGCCGACCATTGCGCCGATCCATCGGTATTCGAAAGCGCCAATCCGCGGGCGGGCAACCGCATGTTTCTGCTGGATGACGGCCAGGATGCGCTGCTGGCGCGCATGCACATGATCCGCAGTGCGCGCGAACGCATCGACCTCCAGACCTATATCTACAAGGAAGACGATGCCGGGCGCATGATCCTGCGCGAATTGCTGGCGGCGGCGCGGCGCGGCGTGCAGGTGCGCGTGTTGATCGACCAGCTGTCGGCGATGGAGTCGACGGAAACCCTGGCGGCACTCTCCGGCATCCATCGCAACTTCCAGCTGCGCATCTACAGCCCGCTGTTCAACCTCGGGCGGCCGAACTACGTCGATTACGTGCTCGCCAGTTTCCTGCGCTTCCGCCAGCTCAACCAACGCATGCACACCAAGGTGCTGGTAGTGGATGGCGAAGTCGGTGTCACCGGCGGTCGCAACTACAGCGACGATTATTACGACTGGTCGCAGGCCTACAATTTCCTCGACCGCGACGTGCTGGTATCGGGGCCTGCGGCGAAGGCGATGCAGACCAATTTCGACGCGTTCTGGGCAGCGCCGCAGAGCGTTCCGGTCGAGCAATTGAATGACGTCGCGAAGATCCTGCTCGCCCATGGCGTGCCGGCGTTGTCGGCGAAGCGCTACGAGATGCCGGAACGCGTGCAAGCGATGCAGGATGCTTCCGCCGATCCGGCGTTGCTGCGCAAACGGCTTGGCGATGCGCTGGTTGCCGTCGCCGATGTCGAGTTCGTCGCCGATCCGCCCGGCAAGCATGACGATGGCGCCAAGCGACGCACCGTTGCGCCCGCGTCCAGCGTGGTCGGCGCGGTGGTGCAATCGGCGCAGCACGAAGTCCTGGTGCAGACGCCCTATCTGGTGCTGACCCACGGTGCGCAGCGGCTGTTCCAGGCGCTGCACCGGCGTGCCGATCCGCCGCGGGTGATCGTGTCGACCAGCAGCCTGGCGGGCATCGACAACGCGCTCACCTATGCAATGGCCTACAAATACCGCCGGCGCTTTCTCAAGCGCTTCGGTTTCGAGATGTATGAACTCAAGCCGTTTCCGCAGGACGTGCCGATGCGCGTCGGAGAACTGGTGACCGCCGAAGACGTGGCAGGCGAAGAGGGCGCCGGAAGCATCGTGCGCGGAAGCGGGGCTGGCCGTCGCCCGTTGCCCGCCAGTGGCGAGGACGCCTCGCGGCGCGGCGTGCTGCTGTATGGCCTCAACCGGCCACTACCGCCGGAATCCGATCGCCCGCGCGTCGGCCTGCACGCGAAATCGCTGGTGGTCGACCGCAGCATCGCCGTGGTCGGCACCCACAACTTTGATCCGCGCGGTGTCAACTACAACACCGAGAGCGCGCTGATCATCCGAGATCCGGCCTTCGCGGCGCGCGTGGCCGACAGCATCGAGCGCGACACCCAGCCGGCGAATGCCTGGGTGATCGCGCCGCGCGAACCCGGCATCGCCGATGTCGACGACACCATCGTCCGCGCCAGCGAACGCCTGCCGATCTTCGACCTGTGGCCGAGCCGCTACGCCACCGCCTTCGAGTTCCGCGCCGGTCCCGACTGTCCGCGGCCGTTGTCGATCCGCGATCCCGATTTCCATCGTTGCTACCGGGCGGTCGGCGACTTCCCGGGGGTCTCCGTCCTCGGGGTGAAATGGTGGCTGACCCGGCTGGTGACGGCCTTCGGGGCCGGGATGACGCCCTTTCTCTGAACCCTTCGATCCATGACTCCAGTTGTGTGACTTCTGGCAGGGGCCAAAGTCGATTTGGTGTTGTACTTTACCAACACACCGAAACAACATCACACCAACAAGGAGTCCGCCATGTATGCCTACGCCGCCCCCAAGACCGTTCGCCGCCCGATGAACCCGCAGGTCGCGCACGCCAATCCGTCCACCTACGAACGCCAGGAAGCCGCTCCCTTCGGCACCGGATATGGCCGCAGCAGCGGTTACGTCCAGCGCCCCCGCTATACCCGCGACTGGGCCCCGGCACGCTTCACCCTGCGCTGATCCACCCTGGCCTGACCAGCTGAGTCGGTTAGTCTGGCGTCGTCCCCGTCACCAAAGAACGCCCGCATGCCGTTCCGTCGCCAGGTCACGCTCGACCAGCTGAATGCTTTATCCCGCAACACCCTGATGGAACCACTCGGCATCGTCTTCACCGAACTGGGCGCCGACTACGTGCGCGCGACGATGCCGGTGGATGCCCGCACCCACCAGCCCTACGGCTTGCTGCATGGCGGCGCCTCGGCGGCGCTGGCGGAAACCCTCGGCAGCACGGCCGCCGGCCTGTGCGTGGGGGAGGACGAAGGCGTGGTCGGCATCGAGATCAACGCCAATCATTTGCGCGGCGTGCGCGAGGGCGTGGTCACCGGCACCGCCCGGCCGCTGCATGTCGGACGATCGACCCAGGTCTGGGAAATGAAGATCGAGAACGAGGCAGGCGAACTCGTCTGCATTTCGCGTTTGACGCTGGCGGTGATCCGGCGCCGAAGCTGAGTTGCCGGAGTGCGTATCGCCCGGCTGAGCGCCTTCCGCGGTTGTCCATATGCCCGACACGCCGCAAGTACGTCCATGTAGGCTCGACTCGGCATCCATGCCTCGTATGGTCGGTCATGCGGACGAACCGCTCCGGCGCCGCCGGTGGCGACTTCAGGCAGCCTTGTCGCTGCCCAGCCAGCGGTAGATCACGCCGCCGAGGATGCCGCCGATCGCCGGCGCCACCCAGAACAGCCACAACTGGCCGATCGTGCCGCTGCCGGCGAACAGCGCCACCGCGGTCGAACGCGCCGGGTTCACCGAAGTGTTGGTGACCGGAATGCTGATGAGATGGATCAGGGTCAGCGCCAGGCCGATCGCGATCGGCGCGAAGCCGGCCGGTGCCTTGCCGTGGGTCGAACCCATGATCACGATCAGGAAGACCGCGGTCATCACCACTTCGCACAGGAAGGCCGCGCCGAGCGAATAGCCTCCGGGCGACAGCGCGCCATAACCATTGCTGGCAAAGGCGCCAGCCGAGGCGGGATCGATCGCGAAGCCGTCCCTGCCGCTGGCGATCTGGTAAAGGATGAAAGCCGCCAGCGCACCACCCAGGACCTGGGCGATCACGTAGCCGGGCAGGTCCTTCGCGGGGAAGCGTCCGCCCGCGACCAGGCCGATGCTGACCGCGGGATTGAAGTGGGCGCCCGAGATGTGGCCGAAGGCATAGGCGCCGGTCAGTACGGTCAGGCCGAAGGCCAGGGCCACGCCGACGAAGCCGATGCCGAGGGGATTGCCGTCGCCGCCGAACTTGGCGGCCAGCACTGCGCTGCCACAACCGCCCAGGACCAGCCAGAAGGTACCGAGGAACTCCGCCGCAAGTTTCTTCATCACCGGGACTCCACCTGCGCCCAATTGGCGCCGGCGAAATATCGCATGGCCGCGTCAAGATGCCTTGGCTGGCTCGGGATCGGGGCTTTCCGTATACTGAATAGCTGAGTGCGGCCGGGGCTGCACAGCCCCGGGTGCACGCGCGTGAATCGATCCGATCTCGACTTCCTGAAGAAATTCTCGATGGTGATTGCCTTCCTGCTGGCGACCACGATCATCCTGATCATTCTCGGCAGCCATCTGGCGGCCAAGTACCACACGTACGAAGTGACGCCGCAGGCCGCGGCGCAGACCGAAGCGCGCATCGCGCCGGTCGGCGCGGTCTATGCCGGCGAAGAAGGCAAGATCGAACAGGCCGCCGCCGACGAAGCCGCGAAGAAGCGCGCCGCCTCGCAAGTCGCCTACGGCGGCACCACCGACGGAAAGACCATCTTCGGCAACCTCTGCACCGGCTGCCACACCAGCGGCGCTGGCGGCGCGCCGACGCTCGACGCCGCGCACTGGGCGGCACGCGCGGCCGAAGGCAAGGACACCTTGTACAAGCACGCGATCGAAGGCTTCACCGGCAACTCCGGCGCGATGCCGGCCAAGGGCGGCAACCCGGCGCTGACCGACGACCAGGTCAAGGCGACGGTGGACTGGATGGTGGCGCAGGCCACCGGCAAGTAAGTGGCCGATACCGCCTTGCAGCTGCAGGGCCCGGTCGGCGTACTGGAAGCGAAACTCGAATTTCCCGATGACGGCGTCGCCCCTCGCGGCGTCTGTGCCATCGTCTGCCATCCGTTGCCGACCGACGGCGGCACCATGGACAACAAGGTGGTGACGACGACGGCGCGCGCGCTGCGCGAGCTCGGCATCACCACGCTGCGTTTCAACTTCCGCGGCACCGGCAACAGCGCAGGCGAATTCGACCATGGCGTCGGCGAAAGCGACGACCTCCGCGCCGTCGCCGCCTGGCTACGCGCCGAGCGTCCCGCGGATGCGGTATGGCTGGCCGGTTTCAGTTTCGGTTCCTTCGTGACACTGAAGAACGCGGTCGAGCTGCGTGCCGATGCGGTGATCTCGATCGCGCCGCCGGTTGCGGGCCGCGGCTGGGACTTCAGCCGGATCGAACTGCCGCAGGTGCCGTGGCTGGTGGTGATGGGCGAGGCTGACGAGATCGTCGAGCCCAAGGCGGTATTCGACTGGATCGCCGCGCTGCCGAAACCGCCGACGCTGGTGCGCATGCCCGAGACCTCGCACTTCTTCCATCGCAAATTGATCGACCTGCGCCAGGTGATCCAGCAGTGGGCGCAACCGTTGCTGCCGCCCGCGGCATGAGTGCGGAAGCGGCGCCGCTGCCAAGCCAGCGTTATGCCGAAGGCGCGGCGCGCGGCGACTGGCAGGACGATCCCGCCCAGCGCGCGGTATTGGTCGAACTCGATCGCATCCATCGCGAACTCGTCGCCGAACCGGCGCAGGCGGCAGGCCTGTTCTCGCGCCTGTTCGGCGGCGATGGCGCGCCGCGCGAAGTGGCCGGGCTCTACCTGTGGGGCGGTGTCGGCCGCGGCAAGACCTTCCTGGTCGATCTCTTCTACGATGGCCTGCCGGTCGCGCGCAAGCAACGCACGCATTTCCATCGGTTCATGCGCGAATTGCACGCGCGCCTGCGCGATCACGCCGGTGAAGCCGATCCGCTCGCCATCGTCGCGCGCGAATGGCGCGAGACCTTGCAGGTACTCGTGCTCGATGAATTCGTCGTCACCGACATCGGCGACGCGATGCTGCTGTCGCGGCTGTTGCGTGGATTGTTCGATGGCGGCGTGACCCTGGTGACGACATCGAACACCGCGCCGGCCAATCTCTATCGTGATGGCCTGCAGCGCGCGAGCTTCCTGCCGGCGATCGACCTGCTGGAACGCCATTGCCACGTGCTGGAGATCCCCAGCGAAACCGATTACCGCCTGCGCGCGCTGACGCGATCGCCGGTATATCGCGCACCACTGGATGCTCAATCGGACGCGTGGCTGGAACAGCGCTGGCACGAACTCGGCGGCGACGATGCCCACCTCGACGCCGGGCTCATCATCGAAGGCCGGCGCATTCCGGTGCGCGCGCGCAGCAAGGGCATGGTCTGGTTCGATTTCGCCGCGTTGTGCGACGGACCGCGCGGCACCGGTGATTACATCGAGATCGCGCAGGAATTCCATACCGTGCTGGTCGGTGGCATCCCGGTGTTCGACGGCGGCAACGACGATCCCGCGCGACGCTTCATCAATGCCATCGACGAGTTCTACGATCGCCGCGTCAAGCTGGTGTGCACCGCGGATGCCGTGTCGGTCTATCTCTATCGCGGCGCGCGCCTGGCGGCGATGTTCGAACGCACCACTTCGCGCCTGGTCGAGATGCAGTCGGCGGAATACCTCGGGCTGCATCACCTCGGCTGAGGTAGGATCGGGCAGACACTTCAGGGGAGAAGCCGATGCGCATGATCGTGATGTCCGGATTGCTGGCACTGGCTGGAGCAGCGAACGCCGGCACGCCATTGCCGGATGGCCCGCACGTGGTGACGAGCGGCGAGGGCAAGGTGTCGGTGGCGCCGGACATGGCGCGGATCGTGCTGTCGGTGTCGAAGCGCGATGCCGTCGCGGCAAACGCGAAACAGGCGGTCGATGCCGCGGTCAACGGCTATCTCGAAGTGCTGAAGCGAAACAGGATTTCCGAAGCGGACGTCTCCGCCTCGGCGATTTCTCTGGGCGAGGATTTCGAGTGGCAGAACAACCGCAAGGTGTCGCGTGGATTCCGCGGATCGCGCAATGTCAGCGTGCATCTGCGCGATGTTTCCAAGCTCAATGCACTGATGGATGCAGGGCTTGCCGCCGGCATGAACGAAATCGATTCGGTCACCTTCGAATCCAGCAATGAAGATGCGTTGCGGCAGGAAGCGCGACGCAAGGCGGCGGCGCAGAGTCGCGAACGCGCGACAGAACTCGCGATGGCGTATGGCGCGACGCTCGGCAAGATCTACAGCATCAACAGCGTCGCATCTTCTCTGGCAAGCCGTTATGGCAGGGGAGAGCTCGCTACGGTGACCGTGACCGCCATGAACGCCCCCGGAGTCGTGTCTGCCGGACAGTACATCGCGCCCACCATCGAGTTCAACGAAAGCGTTCAGGTCGTTTTCGATCTGCTGCGCTAGTCCGGTTGTTCTTCCGACGTCACCGCTTCCCGCACCACCGATCCCAGCAGGCCTTCGCCCTTGTCGGCGGCGAACAGTTGTTCCAGTTCCTTGCGCGCTTCGGCCGAGGTCTGCTTCAGCGCTTCCTCGTCGTCGTACACCAGGTGTTGCGCGGCCAGCATGCGTTCGTCGGCGGCCTTGAAGCGGCGCATGCGGTCGTCGGCCATGTCCGCCGGCATGCCCAGTGCGATCAGGGCTTCGCGTCCGGTCTTGAGCGCGGAGAAGAACGTCTCGCGGATCGGGGTGACGCCGAAATCCATCAATTGCCAGGCGTGCCTGCGATCGCGGGCACGGGCAAGAATGGTCGCACCGGGGTTGAAACGGCGAATCAGGCGCACCGTGCGCAGGCTGTCCTCGACGCTGCCCATCGCCACCACGAACAGGCGGACGTGTTCGGCGCCGGCCGAACGCAGCAGTTCCGGCTTGCTGGGATCACCGTAATAGATGGGATTGCCGAAGCGGCGGAAGAATTCCACCTGTTCGACATCGGAATCGATGGCGACGAAGCGGATGTTCTGGGTGAACAGCAGGCGCGCGACGATCTGGCCGAAGCGGCCGAAACCGGCAATCATCACCTGCGGCTGGTCGTCCGGGATGTCGTCGAACGGACGATCGTCGGGCTTCTTGCGCTTGCGCCCCACCAGTCTGCTCACGCCAATCACCAGCAACGGCGTCACCGCCATCGACAGGCCGACGATCGCGGCCAGCTGGTCGCGCATTTCTGCCGGCAGCAGGCGCACGCGCTGGGCTTCGTTGAACACCACGAAGGCGAATTCGCCGCCGAGCGACAACACCGAGGCCAGCAGCAACGCGCCGCGGGTGTCGAGCTTGCCGGGCGCGCGCCCGATCGCGAACAGGAGGATGAATTTCACCATCATCAGCACGGCGACGCCCGACGCGATCAGCGCCGGATGCGCGGCGACTTCGCGCAGGTCGATGCTCATGCCGACCGCCATGAAGAACAGGCCGAGCAACAGGCCTTCGAACGGCTGGATCTGCGATTCCAGTTCGTGGCGGAATTCGGAATCGGCGAGGATGACGCCGGCGATGAAGGCGCCGAGGCCGGCGCTCAGGCCCGCGAGCTCCAGGAACCACGCGCTGCCCAGCACCACCAGCAACGCGGCGGCGGTGAACACTTCCGGCATGCCGGTGCGGGCAACGATCTTGAACAGCTGGCGCAACAGCAGGCGACCGCCGAGCAGCAGTACCGCGATCGCGCCGATCGCCTTGCTGACCGCGAGCCATGGCGAAACATCCGCATGCTGCACGTTGCCGAGCAGCGGGATCGCGGCCAGCAGCGGGATCGCCGCGATGTCCTGGAACAGCAGGATGGCGAAGGCGAGGCGGCCGTGGTCGCTGTTGAGTTCGCCACGTTCCGACAGCAGTTGCAGCCCGACCGCGGTCGACGACAGCGCGAGCGCGACGCCGATCACCAGCGCGGAGTTGAAGTCGGAACCACGGAAGAGGCAGATCGCGCCCAGCACCAGCGCGGTCAACGCGACCTGCAACGCGCCGACGCCAAACACCGCGCCGCGCATCACCTTGAGTCGCGGCAGCGACAATTCGAGGCCGATCACGAACAGCATCATCACCACGCCGATTTCGCTGGCGGTGAGCACACGTTCGGGGTCGGAGACCACTTTCAGCGCATGCGGCCCGAGCAATACGCCAGCGGCGAGATAGCCGAGCACCGCACCCAGGCCAAAACGCTTGAACACCGGCACCGCGACGACCGCGGCCAGCAGGAACACGAGGGCGAGTTGCAAACCACTGTCGGGCATTGGGACCTCCGGTGGTCATTATGCGGTGTAGGCCCGTGCCGGGCGATAATTCCCCCATGCATACCCCCGAAGACAGCCTGCTCGGCCGCGAAGTCGCCTACCCGCAACACTACGACCCGTCGCTGCTGTTCCCGATCTCGCGCGCGCAGGGCCGCGACGAAATCGGCATCCGCGCCGATGCCTTGCCCTTCATCGGCCACGATCGCTGGCAGGGGTATGAATTGGGTTGGCTCGATGGCCGCGGCAAGCCGCAGGTGGCGACGGCGATCTTCGAGGTGCCGGCGACGTCGCCGAACCTGGTCGAATCGAAATCGTTCAAACTCTACCTCAACTCCTTCAATGCCCGCCGCGTCGCTTCGCCGGATGCCTTGCGCGCCATCATCGAGCGCGACTTGTCGAATGCCGCCGCCGCGCCGGTGCGGATGCGCTTCGGGCTGCCGCCAGTCCACGAAGACGAGGGCGGCGCGTGCATCGACGGACTCGACATCGCCATCGACCACTACGGGCCGCCCGATCCGTCATTGTTGGCGGGGAATGGGGATGATGTCGAGGAAACCCTGGTCTCGCACCTGTTGAAATCGAATTGCCCGGTGACCGGCCAGCCCGACTGGGCAACATTGCTGATTCGTTACAACGGCCCGCGCATCGATCGCGAAGGCCTGCTGCGCTACGTCGTCGGCTTCCGCGACCAGCGCGAATTCCACGAACAATGCGTCGAGCGGATTTTCGTCGACGTATTGGCGCGTTGCCGGCCGCAGATGCTGTCGGTGGAGGCGCGCTATACCCGTCGCGGCGGGCTGGACATCAATCCCTGGCGCGCGACCGCGAATGGCGAAGCACTGGAAGTGTGGAGAACGCCACGCCAGTGACGCACAAAATGAATACGGACGTGATGATCCCTTAACATCGGCCGTGGCATCGTCGGCTCGCCTCATCTTTCCGAGGGCCAAGGAGTCCATCATGAGCAACGAACCCGATTTCAGCAACGTCCAGTCCAGCGTGACCTCCACCGAACAGATTACCGGCGACGGCGGCGGGACCGGTGAACAGAGTTACACGGTCAAGTCGGGCGATACGCTGTCGGCGATCGCCAAGCAGTTCTATGGCCATGCCAACAAGTACAACGTGATCTTCGAGGCGAATCGCGACATCCTCGATGATCCCGACAAGATCAAGCCGGGCCAGGTTCTCAAGATTCCCGCCGCGGAATAAGCGCGACGTTTTTCTTACGCCCATTATTCATCCAGAGAAGGATTGCCATGAAGCAGAACCGTCTACCGCTGATCCTCACTTCGGCGCTGATCGCCAGCGTCGCCATCGTCGGTTGCAAGAAGAAGGAAGAGACGCCGCCCGCCCCGGCCGCCACGTCGACGCCGGCACCGGCGCCCGCCCCGGCCGCCGCCACCGCTTCCGTTGCCTCGGTCGATCTCGGCAGCGCCGTAGGCGCCGATTTCAAGGTGAGCGCGCCGGCCACCACCTTCAAGCCGAAGGATTCCATCTATGCCGCGGTCTCCACCACGACCAGCGATCCCGCCGCCACCGTGCCGGGCAAGCTGAGCGCGAAGTGGACCTATGACCACAACGGCACGCCAATGACCGTCAACGAGGAAGCCAAGGAAGTCAGCTTCACCAGTACGGGTGTCACCGACTTCAAGATCAGCAAGCCCGACGGTTTCCCGACCGGCAAGTACAAGGTCGAAGTTTCGCTCGACGGCGCCGTGGTCCAGACCAAGGAATTCGAGGTCAAGTGACTTCGTGATCGCCTGATCCCGGGCCTCCATCCGCCATCGTGCGGATGGGCAACGAAAAGGACGCAGCCTGCGGGCCGCGTCCTTTTTCATGCGGGAAAAGTTGTGGCGATGTGGCGCGACGGGCGACAATGGCGGTTCTCTCGCACGCGCGACGCACGGAGCCTCCGCCATGGCCGATTCCAAGATTCTCTACACACTGACGGACGAAGCGCCGTTCCTCGCCACCGCCTCGTTCCTGCCGATCGTGCAGGCCTACGCCAGGACCGCCGGCATCGCCGTCGACACCCGCGACATTTCGCTGGCCGCGCGCATCCTCGCGCAATTCCCCGACGTGCTGAAACCGGAGCAGCGCGTCAATGACGATCTCGCCGAACTTGGCCAGCTCGCCACCACGCCCGACGCCAACATCATCAAGCTGCCCAACATCAGCGCGTCGGAACCGCAGCTCAAGGCCGCGATCGCCGAACTGCAGAAGCAGGGTTACGCCTTGCCTGATTACCCGGAAGATCCGAAGAACGACCAGGACCGCGATTGGAAGTCGCGCTACGACCGCGTCAAGGGCAGCGCGGTGAACCCGGTGCTGCGCGAAGGCAATTCCGATCGCCGCGCGCCGAAGGCGGTGAAGAACTATGCCAGGGCGCATCCACACCGCATGGGCAAGTGGAGCCACGACTCGAAGACGCGGATCGCGCACATGGAATCGGGTGATTTCTACGGCAGCGAGCAATCGGTGACGCTGGCGCAGCC
>Ga0136846_1212715_pt1 | contig 19483 bp, 19 predicted proteins | sample HopSoiMetagenom2_FD_96841 | JGI IMG/M metagenome (GOLD analysis project Ga0136846, IMG submission 96841) | Grasslands soil microbial communities from Hopland, California, USA - 2 Assembly 2016 (version 4) | ecosystem: Environmental > Terrestrial > Soil > Grasslands | place: USA: Hopland...
CCCTTCGAAGACGCCCAGTCTGCGCGCGGGCCGGCGCCTACCCAGCGCGCGCCTGGACGACGCCGGCATCCACCCCGAATTGGGAGACACGCCCTAGGGTCTCAACGCGCGGATCTCGAGATCGAGAGCGCGCCGCCGGGACCGGTCCACCACGGCCTCGACCACCTCGACGCCACCGTTGGGGCTGGCCAGCGCGTGGTCCAGCTCGGCCGCTGAGTCGACCCGCCAGTGCGGAGTGCCGGTGGCCTGGCACAGCGCGGCCAGGTCGACGTGGTGCGGGGTGCCGAAGAGCCGCTCGTAGGCGTGCGCATACTCCTCCGCACCCTGCTCCAGCGTGGCGAAGATCGAGCCACCGTCGTCGTTGGCGACGACCAGCGTCAGGTCCGGTCGCGGCTCGTCGGGCCCGATGACGAGGCCGTTGGCATCGTGCAGGAAGGTCACGTCGCCCAGCAGCGCGAGGTTCCTGCTCTCGGCCTTGCGCGCCAGCGAGGCGCCGATCGCTGTCGACACGGTGCCGTCGATGCCCGAGAGGCCGCGGTTGGCGATCACCTTGCGGCGGCTGCCGACGTCGTACGACGTCGCCATCAGGTCGAGGTCGCGGATCGGGTTCGAGGCACCGACTACGAGGTGGCCGCCCGGTGGCAGAGCGCGGCTGACCGCCCCGGCGACGTGGTACGCCGTGAAGCCGGCCTCGTCGATGAGAACGTCGAGCTGGTTGGACACCGAGGCGTCGGCCTGCTGCCAGCGGGCCAGCCAGGCGGGGTCGTCCTCGTCATCAGCGGAGGCATCGTTGTCGATCGGCGTGACGCCGTACGCCCGGGTCCAGGACGGGGTCGCGTCGAGCACCTCCACGTCGGGCCGCGAGAGCAGCCTCTGCACCGGCCGCGACAGTGTGGGGTGTCCGAAGAGGACCACCCGTTCGACGTCGTCCGCGAGTGAGGCGGCGAGCAGCAACCGGTACGTGCGCAGTGCCGGCCCGGTCCGTGCGCCGCTCGACGGCTCGGCGAGCAGCGGCCAGCCGGCCGCGGTGGCCAGCGACCGCGCCGCAGGCCCAGCGTCGTCTCCGGCGACCACAACCGTTCTCGGCCCCATCGGCAACGACGGCAACATGCGCGAGCTGAACGCGTGCCGGCGCTCCGGCTCGGTGACGTCGGGTACCCAGCGGCCGGACGGCACCAGCGGGTCGTCGAGCTGCACATTGAGGTGCACCAGGCCGGATGGCAACCTGTCCGGGCCGGCGTCGAGGTCGAGGGTGGGCACCAGCGGCCCGAAGATCCCGACCTGGTCGGTGGTCTGGTTGGCGTCGGTTCCGCGCAGCCGCCGGGGCCGGTCGGCGGTCACGACCACCATGCCGACCCCGGCGTGATGGGCCTCGAGCACCGCTGGGTGCAGGTTGGCGACCGCCGTGCCCGACGTGCAGACGACCGCGGCCCGCGAGCCGCCCTTGGTCAGGCCCAGCGCGAGGAAGCCGGCGGTGCGCTCGTCGATCCGGGTGTGCAGCCGGAGCAGCCCGGCCTCGGCAGCGTCGTAGGCCGCGAACGACAGCGGGGCGTTCCGCGAACCCGGTGCGACGACCACCTCCCGGACCCCGAACGCGACCAGCGTGCTGACCACCGAGCGGGCCACGTCACTGGCAGTCATCTCGCCCGCACCTCCGCGAGGCGCGCCTCCCAGTGGGCCGCCCGGTCGGCCGTGGCGGCCAGCTGGTCGAGTGCGTGCGGGTCGACGGCCGGGATCCTGACCGGCAGCATCCCGTCCACCGGGAGCAGCGGCTCGGCCACGACGTCGGCGGTCAGCAGCTGCACGGTGGCCAGCCCGCACGCGTAGGGCAGCTCGGGCAGTGCCCCGGCCAGGGCCAGCCCGGCCGCGATCCCGACCGAGGTCTCCAGCGCGGACGACACCACCACCGGCAGCCCGATGTCTTCGGCGATCCGGAGACAGGCGCGCACCCCGCCCAGCGGCTGGACCTTGAGCACCGCGACGTCGGCGGCCTCGAGGTCGCGGACGCGGTAGGGGTCCGCCGCCCGGCGGATCGACTCGTCGGCGGCGATGGGGACCTCGACGCGGCGGCGCACGGCAGCGAGCTCCTCGACCGTGGCGCAGGGCTGCTCGACGTACTCCAGCCCCGATCCGGCGGTGTCCAGCGCCTTGATGGCCATCACCGCGTCGTCGACCGACCAGGCACCGTTGGCGTCCACGCGCACGCGTCCGGACGGGCCGAGCGCGTCACGGACGGCCTCAACCCTCGCCTCGTCGTCCGCCAGCGACTGGCCGGGCTCGGCCACCTTCACCTTGGCGGTGGCGCAGCCACCCTCACGGGCGACCCGGCTGGCCTGCTCCGGACCCACAGCCGGCACCGTCACGTTGACCGGTACCTCGCTCCGGACCGGGTCGGGCCAGTCGCCGGCCGCCGCCTCCTCGGCGCAACGCAGCCAAGGCTCGGCCACCTCGGGGTCGTACTCCAGGAACGGGCTCCACTCACCCCACCCGGCCTCACCCCGCAGCAGCATCCCCTCGCGCACCGTGATGCCGCGGAACCGGGCGTGCAGCGGGATCGCGAACACCCGGGTCTCCATGCGCTCAACCTAGATTGCTGGGTGTCCGCCGCACCGCGCGGGACGTGGTCGCACAGCGCTGACTGGGTGATGATCCGTGCATGAGTCTGCTCCGCGACCCGGTGCGTCGCGGCAGCCTCGTGGTCCTCGTGCGGCACTACCCGGCGTACGCCGTCGCACTGGCGCTCGGCACGGCGGCGCTCGCCGTGTCCGTGCTCTCCGGCCGGACCTTCCTCGACGCCGCGGATGTCGCCCTGGTGCACAGCCAGCTCGACGCGGTGCCCGCCACCGCCCCGGCGGAGGAGCAGGGCAGGGTCCGCGCCTCGGTCGCGGACGGCTCGCCACCCAGGGTCGAGGACGCGGTCAGCCGGGAGATGGCCGGGCTGCCGGGGGGCGGCCCCGTCCAGGAGGTCCGGCAGCCGGTCGGCTACCTCGACCCGCGGACCAAGCCGGCGCCGTACGTCGTCAACCCGGCCACCGGCGAACGCACGCCGGGCGTGGCCTTCGAGGCGAGCGGCGCGCTCGAGGCGCTCGTCCCGGCCGCGGGGTCGCCGCAGCCAGGCGCCAGTGGGCTCTGGCTCCCGGACACCGTCGCCACCCGGCTCCACCTCGCGCCGGGCGACCAGGTCGGTCTCCAGCTGGCCACGCCGGGGGCGAACCCGGCGCCGGCCACCGCCACCGTGAGCGGCGTCTACCTGACCGACACCGACGGGGCGCCCCGGGACGGCACCGGCCTCTGGCACCGGCTGACCGACGAGCTCCCCATCTGGCCGGACCACCTGGTGCCGACCACGGCCCAGCTGCCGCTCCTGGTGTCGGACACCGACACCTACCGGGCCCTGGTGTCCGGCACCCGCGACCTGTCGCTCGTGACCTGGGACGTGGCACCCGCAGCGGACCCGGCCCGGATCCAGGACCTCGAACGGCTCGACGACTCCGCCGAGAGCCTGCGCGACGAGCTGAGGGACGAGGCCTCGGAGCTCAGCAAGGAGGTCCGCCACCGGGGGCGCAACCGGGTCACCATCTCGACCGGGCTGCCGACCATGGTCGTCCAGACCCGCGGCGGGCTCCGGGCCACCGATGACGGCGTCGCGGCCGTGCGCGTCCTCGCCGCCGGCCTCTCCTGGCTCGTCCTCGCCCTGGCCGCGGTCGCCCTGCTCGTCCGCCGCCGGGGCGAGCGCCAGGTCCTCGTCGAGCAGGGTCGCTCGTCCTTGGAGCTGACGGCGCTCAGCGTGGTCGAGGCCGTGCCCCCGGTCGCGCTGGGCCTGCTGGCCGGCTGGTGGGTCAGCCCTCGCTTCGTGTCCGCGATCGTCGGCCCCGACGGAGCGGCGCCCCGGCCGGGCGACGCCGTGCTGGTCGGCGGGATCGTGCTCGTCACGGTCGCGGTGGCCTCCGCCACCGACGCGTTCGCGCGCCACCGCCGGGCCTCGGGCCGGACCCTTCTCGCCGCCCGCCGGCTCCCGTGGCGCAGCGCCGTGCTGGCGGTGGCCGCCGTCGGGGCGGTCAGCGCCTACCGCGGGGACCGCGACTTCGACGCCGTGACGGCGGTTTTCCCCCTGGCCGCCGTGGGAGCCGCGGCGATCGTGGTCTCGGCCCTGGCCACCGCGCTGCTGGCCCAGCTGGTGCGCCGGTGGCTGCCGGCCCGGCTCGGGCCCCGGCTCACCCTGTCCCGGCTGGCCCGCGACCCCGCGTCGGCCACCGCCTTCCTCGCGGCCACGATCGCGTTCGGGGCGGCCGGCTACGGGCTGCTGTTCCACGCCTCGGCCGACGCGGCGACCGCGGACAAGGTGGCCACTCAGGTCGGCGCCAACAGCGTGTTCGGGGTCAACGACCCGGTCGCGGCCGCGGCAGTGGCCGCCGACGTCGGTGACTCGACCGTCGTGCTGCACACGGTCCCGAGGGTCGGCACCTTCACCGGCGACCGGCTGTCCGCGGTGGACCCGGCGACCTTCAGCTCCGCCGCCCTGTGGTCGCCGCGGTTCGCGGGTCAGGACCTGTCTGTCCTGCTCCGCGAGCTCCGCGCGGGGCCGGACGCGGACGCCGTTCCCGTCGTGGTGGCCGGCAGCGGCGCGCACGTGCCCTCGTCCGGCACCCTGGCCCGCGGTGACGACTGGTCGGTGCCCTACCGGGTGGTCGACCACATCGCCGGCTTCGCGGGTTCTGGCCGGTGGCAGACCGTGCTCGTCGTGGACCAGAACGCGCTGCTGGCCCTGGCTCCACCTGGGGCGATCGACACCCTGGAGGCCGAGCTGTGGAGCGCCCGGGACGCCGACACCGTCACTCGTGCCGCGCGGACCGGCGGCGACCTCACCCTCAACCTGGAGACCACCGCCGACGAGATGCGGGCCAGCCACGCCTCGCTCGTGGCCCGGTCGTGGGTGACGCGGTACCTCCAGGCGTTCACCGTGCTGGCACTGGTCCTCGGGCTGCTCGTGCTGGCCGGGCTGCAGCGGCGCGACCGCGAGCAGCGGCGGCTCCAGGACCGCACCCTCGCCGACCTGGGCCACTCCCGGCGGCTGGCCTCCCGGGCCGCTGGGGTGGCGCTGGCGGTCGTGGCGCTGCTGGGTGCGGTCGCGGGCGGTGTCGCGGCGTACGCCGTCACGTCCTCGCTCGCCAGCAGGCTCGACCCGGCGCCCGACCTCCTGCCGGCGCTCGAGGTGACCGGCACCGGACAGCTGCTGGTCGCGGCGGCGGGCTTCGGGGCGGTCGCCTTGGTGCTCACCCTGGCTGGTGGTGCCACCGAGCAGTGGCTGGGCAGGTCCCGTTCCGTCAACGAGCTGCTGCACGATGAGTGAGGGTCCGGGGTCCACCGTGGTGGCCAGCCAGCTGGTGCGGGTCTACCGAGGGCTGACCGAGGAGGTGCAGGCGGTCCGCGGCGTCGACCTGGTCCTCGAGCCCGGCAGCCTCACCGCGGTGCTCGGCCCGTCCGGCAGCGGGAAGAGCACGCTGATCCGGTTGCTGGCGGGGCTCGACCGGCCCTCGGCCGGCACCATCACCCACGGCTCGACGGTGCTCACCGATCTGAGTGCGACCCGGCTGCGCCGGTGGCGGCACCGAAACGTCGCGTTCGTGCACCAGCGCCCCCGCAGCAACCTGGTCGAGCACCTCAGCACCGCCGACCACGTCCGCATGGCCGGACCCGAGGAGCCCGGCGAGGTGCTCGGATCGCTGGGGCTGGCCGACCAGGCCCAGCACCGCGTCGACCAGCTCTCCGGCGGTGAGCAGCAGCGGCTGGCGCTCCTGGTGGCCATGGCGTCCGGCCATTCGCTGCTGGTGGCCGACGAGCCCACCGCCCACCTCGACGACGAGCGCGCCGGACAGGTGCTCGAGCGGTTGCGGCGGACCGCGGAGGACGACGGCACCACCGTCGTCTACACGACCCACGACCCGCGGATCACGCAGGAGGCCGACCGGCTGCTCCACCTCGACCACGGCGTGCTGACCACCGAGCACGACGTCCGGGCCGCCACCCGCCTCGGTGTCATCGACGCCAGTGGCCGGGTGCAGCTGCCACCCGAGGCGCGGCTCCTGTTCCCGACCAGCCGGGTCGCCATCGAGGTCGAGGACGGACGGGTCGTGCTGCACCCGCCGCGGGACGAACCGAGCGCGGACGATGAGTGAGCTGCTCCTGGTTGCGCGCGAGGTCACCCGCTCGTACGACGTCCGGGGCCACGCCGTCCTCGCCCTCCGGCCGACCAGCCTCATGGTCCAGGCGGGAGACGTGCTGGCCGTGACCGGCCCGTCAGGCACCGGCAAGAGCACGCTGGTCTCGATCCTGGCCGGCTGGGACCGACCCTCCTCCGGCACCGTCGAGCGGCCGGCGCGCACGGTGTTCGTGCCACAGCGGCTGGCTCTCCTCGACACGCTGACCGTGCTCGACAACATCACGCTCGCCGACGCGGGCCGCGCCGCCGAGGTGCCGGCGCTGGCCGCTGCGCTGTCGGTCGACCACCTGCTCGAGCGGTTCCCCGGTGAGATCTCGCTCGGCGAGCGGCAGCGGGTCGGCCTGGCCAGGGCGCTGCACGCAGGGGCCCCGGTGACGATCCTCGACGAGCCGACCGCACACCAGGACGGCGACCACACCCGGCTGGTCCTCGATGCGCTGACATCGCTGCCCGGCGACCGCGCTGTCGTGATGGCCACCCATGACTCGGTGGTGGTGGCCGTGGCGACCGCGGTGGTTCAGCTCGAGGCGGCCGTGGCCGCCAGCTGAACCCGGTCCACCTTGCCGTTGGCCAGCATCGGCAGCGCCTCGACCACGACCAGCTGCCGGGGTGCCCACGACCGCGGGTGCAGCTCGGCCACCCACTCGCGGGCATCGGCCAGCACCAGGTCGCCGACCACGAAGGCCACCAGCCTCATGCCCCACTCCTCGTCCGGGACCCCCAGCACCTCGGCGGACCTGACCGCGGGGTGCTCCTGGAGCCGCCGGGCCACGACCGGGGCCGGGACGTTCACGCCACCGGTGACCACCATGTCGTCCAGTCGGCCGAGGACCTGCAGCCGGCCGTCCTCGTCGATCCGCGCGGCGTCCTCGGTGCGGAACCAGCCTTCGACCAGCGCGCGCGCGGTCAGCCCCGGCTCGCCGTCGTACCGGTCGAAGAGCATCGGTCCGGACACCCGCAGCCGGCCGTCGGTCTCGGTGGCCAGGCCCACCCCGTCCAGCGCGACCCCGTCGTAGACGCAGCCGCCCGCGGTCTCGGCCGAGCCGTAGGTCGCCACCACCGTGATCCCCGCGCCCTGCGCCCGGGCCCGCAGCGAAGGGTCGATCGACCCGCCACCGAGCAGGACGGTCCGCATCGAGCGGAGGGCGGCCACGTCCTCGGCGTCGTCGAGGGCCCGGTGCAGCTGGGTCGGCACCAGGCTCGCGTAGTCGGGTACGCCGGCCGCCACCGCGGCCGCCAGGCTCTCGTGTCTCTCGAGCAGCACCGGAGGCTCCCCGGCCACCGCCGAGCGGCAGACCACCTGCGCACCCGCGACGTAGGACGCCGGGAGGGCGAGCAGCCACCGCCCCTCCCCGCCCAGTCTCCGGGCGGTCGCGCGCACCGAGGCCAGGACCGCCCGTCGGGAGAGCACCACTCGCTTGGGTCGGCCGGTGGAGCCCGAGGTCTCGACCACCAGCGGCTCGTCGTCGGTGCCGGTCACCCAGCGCGAGAGCGCCGCGACGACCTCGGCCGTCGTACCGCGCAGGTCCATGCGACGCAGGCTATGCGCGCACGACCGGCCGAGCGGTTCCGGGCCCGGGAGTCAGTGGCCTCGACGCGGCCTGCTTGAATCCTCGGTCGTGGCCAGTGCCAGCCAGTGGTTCGCCGGAGCGCGCCCCCGAACCCTCCCCGCGGCGGTCTCGCCGGTCGTCGCCGGCACCGGCGTCGCGGCGTACGTCGACCAAGCGGTCTGGTGGAAGGCGTTGCTCGCGCTGGTGGTGAGCCTGGCCCTCCAGGTCGGGGTCAACTACGCCAACGACTACTCCGACGGCGTACGCGGCACCGACGCGGAGCGGGTCGGCCCGATCCGGCTGGTCGGCTCGGGCCTCGCCACACCGCACGCGGTCAAGCGCGCGGCGTTCCTGGCCTTCGGCGTCGCCGCGGTGGCGGGTCTGGTGCTGGCGGCCACAACTGCCTGGTGGCTCGTCGCCGTCGGCCTCGTCTCGGTGCTGGCCGCCTGGTACTACACCGGCGGCTCCCGTCCCTACGGCTACCTCGGGCTGGGCGAGGTGATGGTCTTCGTCTTCTTCGGCCTGGTTGCGGTGGTCGGCACGACCTACGTCCAGACCGAGTCCTTCGAGCTACCTGCGCTCTACGCCGCGGTCGGCATCGGCGCGCTCGCGTGCGCGCTGCTCGTGGTCAACAACCTGCGCGACATCCCCACCGACGTCGTCGCCGGCAAGCGGACCCTCGCGGTCGTGCTGGGCGCCGACCGGACCCGCGCGCTCTACCTGTTGCTGGTCCTGGCGGCCACGGTCGCCTGCGTGGCCGTCGCGGTCTCCACCAGCTGGTGGGCCCTGCTGGGGCTCGGCTTCCTGGCGCCGGCGCTGCCCGGCGTGCGGACCGTCATGTCCGGCGCCGTCGGTCCCGCGCTGGTCCCGGTGCTGCAGTCGACCGGCCTGGCCGAGCTGGTCTGGGCGGTGCTGGTCGCCGTGCCGCTGGTCGCGGTCGCCTGGTCCTGAGCAGGTGCTGGGCAACCCGACGTACTCTCGTCGCATGCTCGCGTTCCTGATCATCCTGGCGATCGTGGTCGTCGGAGTCGTCGTGTGGCGCCGCCGGGTGCCCCTGCTGGCCAAGCTGCTCGGCCAGTCCGAGTCCCGCGTCGACCGGCAGCTGAACCGCAAGCGTTGAGTCCAGCTGGTCGCGTTCCAGCGCGGGCTGTGGAGGTTTCGACGCGCTCGGTCGCGACCTCGTTCCTCGGTCGCGCTCGCTGCTCGACCACCATCGATCAGTCGGCGTCCTCCTTGGCCTTCAGCTCGTCGAACGCCTTGGCGGCTCGCGCGGCGCGCACCTCGACGCGTTGGGCCAGGGCCTCGCGCGGCCGGTTGAGCAGGAAGTACGACGCGATTCCGCTGACCACGAAGGCGATGACGATCGCCACGAAGATGTTCGCGTGGTCGGCCACCAACAGCCAGACGCCGATGACGATCCCGAACGTCGCGGCGAGCATCAGCAGCCGCAGCCCGGTGTAGACGACGAACTCCTTCACGGTTCACAGCCTAGAGTCCGGTCCGTGAGGGCGCGGATCCCAGTGACCGGACCCGCGCGCCCCACCAGGAACCGACTCTCACCACGCTTTCACCACAAGCGCCCTAGGCTGTTGGTGTGCTGAAGGTCCTGCTCGTGGTGGTGCTGTTCGCCGTGGCGACGTACTACCTGATCCGGGTGATCGAGCGCCGCGGTGTGGCGCGCCCGGTTCGGCGCCGCCCCGAGCCGCGGCAGCACCGTCCCGTCGCGCCCGACGACGACGAGGAGTTCCTGCGCAACCTCGACCAGCGGCGCCCTCACCCCGAGGATCCCGACGCAGGCTGATCCGGGGCTTGGCCCGCCGAAGCCGCGCGACTGTTACTCCTCCGTGGCACCGGTGAGGACCCGGCGTGCCCGCCCGTCCCCTAGCCTCGATCTCGAGCCGGCCATGGGGGGTGGCCGACTCGGAGTGGGGAACGCGGCTCGACGTCGTCGGGGGGTCGACGACGGGCCGACAGCAGCAGCCCGCCGGACGTCTTCAGGGATACGGCCAGCGGGTTCTGCTGCCTCCCGGGCCGATGGCCCGGCGGGTGGTCAGGAGCGGGCGAACTGGCCCTTGCCCGGCACCCGCACCCAGTCGCGTGCCTTGCCCGGCTCGACCAGCGTGCCGCCGGCGTACTGGCAGCGCACGCGGTAGCGGCCCGGGTCGACGCCGACGAAGCGCGCGATGGCCTTGCCCTTCTTGACCGCGACCGTGCGCTGGTGCGGCCCCACCTTGATGACCACACTGCCGTCCGGCTCGGCGATGCCCGGTGCCGTCACCTCGAAGATGACGACCACCTTGCCGCCGTGCTTGCGCTGGGTGCGCACCTCGCACACCGGTGTCGAGCTGACCTGACCGGTGACGTCGATGGTCTGGCTGACGGGCGCGACGCCCGGGACGCTGCCGGTCACGACGACGCCGAGCGCCTGGGCCACGTCCTCGGGGACCGCGACGTACGTCGCCGCGACGGCGCCCGGGATCGGCGCGCTGTTGCGCAGCCACTGGTAGGAGACGGTGGCGGTGCGCGGCTTGAACCTCCCGTCGGCCACGCTGAGCGTGTGGCCCAGGACGGGGCGACCGATCACCTCGAACGGAACCTTGAGCTTGAGCGTGGCGGCCGCGATCACGCCGGCCGTCGCCGCGCGGAGGTTGCCGAGCTGGGCGTAGAGGTTGCCGCCGGGACAGGCCGTGTCGTTGGTGTCGCGATGTCCGTCGATCACGGGCAGGCTGACGACCTTGCCGGCCGGGAACTTGTCGCTGCCCTCGGACGTGACCTGGGTCCAGCCCTGCGGGTCGCGGTCGTACATCGCCAGCTTCCAGCCGGCGACCCTGGACAACGAGCCGAGGGTGGCTGCGGTCGGCTGCACGGTGTCGAGGTTCCCGATCACGCAGATGCCGGTCGACGAGGCGTTGAACCCGAGGGTGTGCGCGCCGCGGACCGGCCGGTCGATTCCGCCGTACCGGCCCTCCCAGATCGACCCGAAGGAGTCGACCAGGAAGTTGTAGGCGATGTCGGACCAGCCGAGGCTGTGCGTGTGGTACTTGTAGAAGCTCCTGATCAGGGCGGGCACGTCGGCCTGTGAGTAGCCGTTGCCCGAAGCACTGTGGTGGATGTGCGCCTGCAGGATCGTGCTGTTGTAGCGGGGCGGGCCGTCGCGCCAGCTCTCGTTGGCGCCCCACTGGGCGCGCGTGTAGATGACGGGCACCGCGACGTTGACCGGGGCCGCGCGCAGCCCGGACCGCGACGTGGCCCCGGCGACCAGGCGCGCGTCTCCGGCCAGCTCTGCGGCATGGATCAGCGTGATGCTCAGCTCGGGCGGGACCGAGCCGGACACCTGGACCTGGACACCGTCCGACGCCTCGACGAACAGCGGCGAGGTCCCGGCCTTGCCGATGCCCTCACCCGACGACGGGTCGGGGACGTCGCGCAGCAGCGGCGCCGGTCGCCACAGCGACCAGCGGCCCTTGGTCCGGAACCTCGCGAGGATCTTGGGCGGGCGTACGCCGTCGCGCCAGGTGAAGCCGGCCATGGTCACCAGCGCGGTGTCGAGGACAGGCGTCTGCCAGAGCTTGGTGCCCGCACTGGCCAGGCCCAGGTCCGCGAGCGGCTTCTCCAGGATACCGACCCCGGAGGTCGCGTCCGTCTGCAGCAGCAGGCGCCCCCCGCCGCTGCCGTCGTCGGAGTTGAGGGCACGCAGGATCCCCGCGCCGCCCCCGGTGACGACCCCTGCTCCGAGGACGGTCACGGTGGCGGCACGCAGCACTTGTCGGCGTCGGGGGCGCGGCGCAGCACCCGAGTCGTCGTCGTCAGAAGTCACTTCAGTCTCACCCGCCACACATGAGAACACATGAAGATGAGCGATCGTGGCTGAACGCGCCGCGCACGACCTTCGGCAAACCGGTCACGCGTGGCCTCGCCGCGACGTACCTTGCTTGACATGGCCGGCGACCCCCAGCCCCAGGACGCCCAGTCCAATGACCTGTTCGGCCGCTGGCTCGCACACCACGAGCAGCAGTCCCCGGACGGAGAAGTGACCGGGTCGGCCCAGGGCGCCACGGACCACGACCCGCCCCCGCGCGCCTCGCGGCGCATGCCCGCGGCCGCGGTCGTCTCGTCAGCGGTCGAGAGCGACCCGCTGATCGGCAACCGGCTCCAGGCGCCGTCGACCTTCGGCGTACGCCGGCCGGCGGCCAACGCCCAGCCGGGGTCCGGCTCGGGCGACCGGGACCGCGACTCGCCCACGGGCTGGGAGCCGATCGTGATGCGCTCGGTGCGCAAGAAGGCGGACCCGCCCGATCCGGCGAGCACCCCGAAGCCGCAGGAGCAGCCGAGCCGGTTCAAGCGGCTCAAGAGCCGCTTCGTGGACCCGAAGCAGTCGCCCGCCGCGCCGGAGGCACCGCCGGCACCGGCGACCCAGCAGCCGGTCCTGCCCCAGGCTCGTCCCGCGCCGAGCCCCGCACCACCGTTGCCGACCCGGTCGCCGGCACCGTCCCCTGTCGCCGCGCGCTCCATCGAGGACACGATCCGCGCCGCCGTACCGGAGGCCCCGGCCGCTCGCCACGCCGACGCACCGGTGGAACCGCGCCTCGAACCGCAACCCGTCCCCACCGCGACGGAGACCGTCGAGCCGGTCGTCTCGCGCAGTCTCGCGCCGGAGGACGTCGCGCCACCCACCGCGGTCCGGGCGTTCATCGACGCCGCGCCGCTGATCGACCAGGTCGAGCCGGAGCCGGTGGCCACACCGCAGCCCAAGCACGCCGCCGTGGTCGAACCCGGGCCACCCGAGCCCCCCGCAGCCGAGCTCCCCGCGGCCGAGTCGGTCGTGGCCGAGTCGGTCGTGGCCGAGTCGGTTGTGGCCGAGGCCGAGCCGGCGGACTACGTCGCGCCCGAGCCCCAGCCCGTGCAGGTGCTGGCCCAAGCAGTGGTGGCCGAGGCGGTCGTGGCGGAGTCGGTCGTCGCGGAGGCCGAGCCGGAGCAGACCATCGCGCCGGGCGCAGAACGCGGTCCCGAGACCCTCGTCGAACCGTCCGCGGTGGTCGACCCGCGGCCGCAGCCCCAACCCGTCGTCGTGGTCGAGCCGGAGCCCGAGCCCATGCCGGCCGCGGTGGTCGAGCCCGAGCCGGTGGCGGTGGAACCCGAGCTCGTCGCCCGCACCGAACCCGAGGACGAGACCCCCGAGGAGCCGCGGTCCCGCCTCTCGCTCCTCCTGCGAAACCGGCGTCAGCCCAGGCCGGAGCCGGACCCCGAACCGACGGCGGCCACCGAGCCCGAGCCGGAGCCCGTCGTAGCCGTCGACCCTGAACCGGAGCCCGAGCCCGTCGCGGTCGCGGTGGTCGAGCCGGCGGCGGTCGAGCCGGAGCTCGTCGCCCGCACCGAACCCGAGGGCGCACCTCCCGCGGAGCCTGCCCCCTCGCGCAGCTCGTTCCTCTCACGGGCCTCGCGTCAGCCCAAGCCGGCCAGGCAGCGCCGGAGCACCGCGTCGCCAAGCACCGGCGACGCGGCTCGCGACCTGGTCGCGGCGAAGGCCAAGGCCCGAGCGCGGGCCAAGGGCCCGGCGCCAGAGCCCGCGGTCGTGGTCGAGCCGGCCGCGGCGGTGGTCGAGCCCCCGGCGAAACCCGAGGTGGCCCCGGCACCGAAGAAGGAGTCGAAGCACGAGCAGGTGGCGGGCGAGATGCCCGGGCGCTACCTGTTCCGGCCCAGGAAGACCTCACGGCGACTGCTCACGATCGCGATGCTGGCCGGCCTGGTGGCCTCGGCGTACTTCGTGAAGGCGGCGTTCGACTCCCAGGACACCGCATCGATGGGCCTCGCCGCGATCGTGGTGCTGGCCGCGGCCATGGTGTGGGCGATCCGCGCGGGCGCCGCGCCGACCAAGCTCGAGGTCCACCAGGGTCAGCTCGAGGTGGTCCGGCAGGGCGACCGCTTCGTCTTCGACCTCGCGAGCCCCTACACGCACGTCGAGGTGCGGGGCCGCCCCGGTCGGCGCGGGTGGAAGGTCCTGTTCCCGCGCCGCGGCATGGCGCCGTTCGCCGTGGACTCGACGATGGTCGATGCCGACGACTTCATGCGGGTGCTGAGGTTCTTCCGGCCCGAGCTCGTCTCGCACTGACGCCGGTCGCGATCCAGTAGCGGCGCGTGCCGTTCCGGGTGTCCTCGTAGACCCCGCCGTTGCGCTCGATGGTGCGGGCCGAGGCCACGTTGGGCTCGTCGCAGGTGAGCAGCACCCGGTCCAGCCCCAGGTCGGCGGCGCGTCGTACGGCGATCGCGAGCGCCCGCCCGGCATGACCCTGCCCACGCCGGGAAGGCCGCACCGCATAGCCGATGTGGCCGCCCTCCTCGAGCAGCCACGGAGTCAGCGCGTGCCGCAGCGCCAGGAAGCCGACCACCTCCTCGTCGGCACCGGCGCCGTCGGTGATCCAGTAGTAGTCGGAGTGCACGCGGTCCTCGGGGAGCTCCGTGGCCGGGTCGGCGAACCGCGCCAACATGGCCACGAACGCCGCGCACCCCTCCTCGGTCAGGTCGAGCGGACCACCGTCGCCGTGCCAGACCCCGGAGCCGTGCATGGTCTCGGAGCCGAAGTCGGTGACCGTCGCGGCCCAGCTCGGGTGGAGGCGGACGTCGGGCCGGGCCAAGGCGGTCATGGTCCATTCCACCAAGCGAGCGCGAAACGAGAAACCCAATAGAACTGGAACGTGTTCTAGTCTGAGCGGGTGAGCTCCGGCTACCAGATCGACCAGACCAGCCTCGAGGCCCTCGAGGCCGAGCGCGGGCTGTACGGCCCGTTCACAGAGGCGATCCGCGAGCTCGTCGACGTCGCCATCCGCACCACCGCGCCCGCCGCGGAGATCCGGCGCGCCCGGGCGGAGATCGAGGAGATCGCCGCGCGGCTGCGGGGCGAAGGGCTGGCCGGCCCGTACGGCGTCAGGTTTCGCACGGACGGCGCCAGCCGGGCGTGGGGCAACGCGGTGATCGGGCTGCGCAACGCGGTCGCCCCGCCGCTGGTGATCACCGCGGACGACCGCGGTGTCCACTCCGAGTTCCACCTCGGGGCGGCGTACGAAGGGCCCCCGGGCAGCGTGCACGGCGGTGTTCTCTCGCTGGTCCTCGACCAGATGCTGGGCCAGGCCGCAGGCGCCGGCGGCAAGCCGGGCATGACCGCCACCCTGACCCTGACCTACCGGCAGCGAACGCCGCTGGGCGACCTGAGCGCCCGCGCCTGGATCGACCGGGTCGAGGACCACAAGACCTGGGCCCGCGGCGAGCTCTCCGGGCCGGACGGTGTGACGGTGGAGGCCGAGGGGCTGTTCATCCTGCCCAGGTGGGCTCGAGAGCGGCTGGGAGAGGGGCCCGCGCCACGCTTCTTCGAATGACGGTGGCTGAGGTGCGAGGAGCGTGACGGTGGCTGAAGTGCGAGGAGCGCAGCGACTAACCTCGAGTGACGGTGGCTGAGGTGCGAGGAGCGCAGCGACGAGCCTCGAAGCCTCCGCAGCGAAGGCACCCGACCGGACCATCCACCAGCCTCGTGTCACCAGGCTTCGAGGCTCAGGCGCCAGTGCGCCTTCGCGCTTGGGCCAGCGGCGGGCGCCTCAACCCGTTTGGGCGTCTTCGACCTTGACGCCCCGCTCGCCCGAGTCGGTGAGCCGCGCCTCTTCGAGGGCGATGGCCTCGAGCTCGGCGCGGCGCTGCTCGAGGGCGGCGGCCTGCTCGGGTGGGGGCGACGACACCAGGTCGGCGGCGCCGTGGTCGAGCCGGCTCAGCGCCTGGCGGCCGAAGATCTGCTGCTCGGTCGCGGTCCGCTCCTGCCGGCCCCGACCCACGAACGAGACCGCCCAGTGCAGCACCGCGGAGACCCGGTTCTTGAAACCGGTCAGGTAGAGGATGTGCACGCCCAGCCAGAGGAACCAGGCCAGCAGGCCGGTGAGCCGGAAGCGGCCGATCAGCGCCACCGCCCGGAACCGGCTGATGGTGGCCAGCGAGCCCTTGTCGAAGTACTTGAACGGCTTCTGCGGCGGCTTGCCCTCCAGCCGGCGGTCGATCGCCTTCGCGGCGTACTTCGCGCCCTGGATGGCGACCTGCGCGACCCCGGGCAGGTGGTCGAGGTCGATCATGTCGCCGACGACGAACACCTCGGGGTGGCCGGGCAGTGTCAGGTCGGAGTTGACCCCGATCCGGCCGGCGCGGTCCAGCGGGGCGCCGGTCTGCTCGGAGAGGGTCGCGGTCAGGGCGTTGGCCTGGACGCCGGCCGCCCAGATCTTGGTGAGGGATTCGATCCGCTCGACGGTGCCGTCCTTGAGCTTGACCTCGAGGCCGCCCTCGTCGAGGTCGGTGACCATGGCGCCGAGCCGCACCTCGACACCGAGCTTCTCCAGCGCACGCTTGGTCTTGACCCCCAGCTGGGCGCCGAACGGCGGCAGCACCTGGCCGGCGGCGTCGACCAGGATGACCCGGGCGTTGCGCGAGTTGATGGCCCGGAAGTCGCGCTTCAGGGTCCGCCGGGACAGCTCGGCTATCTGGCCGGCCATCTCGACCCCGGTCGGGCCCGCGCCGACCACCACGAAGGTGAGCAGGGCGTCGACGTTCTCACCGCGCATCGCCCCCAGCTCGGCGAGCTCGAAGGCGCCGAAGATCCGGCCGCGCAGCTCGAGGGCGTCGTCGATGCTCTTCATGCCGGGGGCGAACTCGGCGAACTCGTCGTGCCCGAAGTAGGACTGGCTGGAGCCGGCGGCCACGATCAGCGAGTCGTAGGGCGTCACCGTCTCGCGGCCGAGTACGTGGGAGATGACGGTCTGCGCCTGGAGGTCGATGTCGGTGACCTCACCGAGCAGCACCTTGGCGTTCTTCTGCTTGGCCAGCACCTCGCGGGTCGGGGGCGCGATCTCGCCCTCGGACAGGATGCCGGTCGTCATCTGGTAGAGCAGCGGCTGGAACAGGTGGTGCGTCGTCTTGGCGACGACGGTGACGTCGACGTCGGAGCGCTTCAGGGCCTTGGTGCCGAACAGCCCGCCGAAGCCGGATCCGATCACCACCACCTGGTGCCGGCGGCCCCCGCCCGAGGTCTGCTCGACCGGGCCGGCCGACGTGGCGGCCGACGCACCGACCGGCGCGCCGTCCGACGTGCTCGTCGAGGTCTCGGTCATCGCCTCATCACTCCTCGTAGGCCTTCGTGGGCCATTGTGTCGGGGCGCCCGGAACGGCTCCCTACAGGGGTAACCACGGCGCGAATCCAGCGCATCCGACATTCGGTGTGGTGCCGGACACGACGAATATCGTGGCGATATCCGGTGCTGCGCAACGGGAATCGTGGCGGATCCGATGCTCCTCGGAGGTTTGGTCGGCCCCGGACCGGGTAGAGGCCATTTCAACTGGTTTCATCCCAGTCGACTGGCCGACATCCACAACACCTTGCTGGAGAGACCCCGTGCCCCTCAACCGGCCTCCCCTCGCCCTCGGCCGGGGTCCGCGCGGCGTGCATGACGCGCGCCGGTGGGTGGCCGAGCTGTGCGTGGAGATCGGTAGGCCCGAGCTCGCGGAGTGTGCCCAGCTGGGGGTCTCCGAACTGGTCACCAACGCCTTGTTGCACGGTGAGCCGCCGATCACGGTGCGGATGCGCGGCACCACCGAGCACCCTCGGGTGGAGGTGCGCGACTCCTCGGTGGAGCCGCCGATCCTGCCGACCGAGCCCCTCGACCGGCCGCAGACCGACGACCTGTTGCTGACCTTCGGGCGCGGCCTGAGCATCGTCGCCCGCTGCTCCGACGCGTGGGGCGCGGAGATCGAGGAGGACGGCAAGGTGGTCTGGTTCGCGCCGGCGCCGGGCTTCGCCGACGGCCCGGGCGTGCCGGGCTCGATCTCCGGGACCGAGCAGCACCGCGTCCACGTGGCACCGACCAAGGACCGGGTTCGGATCACCGTCCTCGACGTCCCGCTCTCGCTCTACGTCGGCTTCCAGCACCACTTCCGTGAGCTGCGTCGCGAGGTGCGGCTGCTGGCCCTCGCGCACGCGTCCGACTACCCGCTGGCCAAGGCGCTCTCCGACCTGTTCGGGTCGCTCGACCGACAGCTGCGCGACGGCATCGGCGTCGAGCAGATCGAGGACGCGCTCGCCCAGGGGCTGGAGTCGACCGACCTCGTGGTGCACATGGCGCGCGCCGACGCGAGCACGCTGATGCGGTTCGTGGAGCTGCTCGACCTGGCCGACGCGTTCTGCCGCGAGGAGCGGCTGCTGTCGCTCGCCCGCAACCCGGAGCAGCGCCGGTTCCAGACCTGGCTCCTCACCGAGTTCGTCCGGCAGGCCAGGGGCGAGGCTCCGCTGTCGTGGCTCGAGGCCCGCTCCAACGGCCGGGCCAACGCCATCACCTAGTGTCCTGAGTCGGACACTAGCCTTCGCCCGTGACCTATCTGGCCATCGCCGTGGGCGGCGCGCTCGGTGCGGTGCTCCGGTGGTTCCTCGGTGACGCGCTGCCCGACGGCACGGGGTTACCCTGGACCACGTTCGCGATCAACGTGAGCGGGTCGCTGGTCCTGGCCGCGCTGCCGCTGTCCGCGGCGGTCCGGCACGACCAGGTGCTGGCTGCCGGGCTCGGGCCCGGCCTGCTCGGGGGCTACACCACCCTGTCGGCGTACTCCGAGGAGACCCGGGCCCTGCTGGGCGACGGGCAGACCGGGACCGCTCTCCTCTACCTGGCCGGCACCCTGGCGGCCTGCCTCGTCGCGGTCTCGCTGGTCAGCCGGCTCTACCCGCCGAGCGCCGGTGACGAGTTCGCGGCCGAGGGGGGCGACGAGTGACCCCGCTGCTGGTCGCGCTGGGCGCGGCGGTCGGAGCTCCGCTGCGCTTCCTGATCGCGTCCAGGGTGGACCGGGAGGGACTCCCGGCGGGCACGCTCGTGGTCAACGTCGCAGGCTCGTTCCTGCTCGGCCTGTTGGCCGCAGCTGCCACGAACGGCCACTGGCTGGCGCTGCTCGGGACCGGCTTCTGCGGCGGCTTCACGACCTACTCCGCGTTCGCCGTGCAGACCCACCGGCTCCCTCTCCTGCGTGGCGCGGTCTACGCCGGGGCGACCGTCGGCGTCTCGCTGACAGCGTGCGCCCTCGGGTTCTGGACGGGCTCCTGAACGGCTCAGCCGTAGCCCAGCTCGTGCAGCCGTCGGTCGTCGATCCCGAAGTGGTGGGCGATCTCGTGCACGACGGTGATGCGCACCTCCTCGACCAGCTGCTCCTCGCTGTCACAGAGGTCGCGGAGGGGTCCGCGGAAGACGAAGATCGTGTCCGGGAGCTGCGGGGTCAGGGCGCCGTCGCGCTCGGTCAGGGCGACGCCGTCGTAGAGCCCGAGCAGGTCGTCGGGCTCGCCCTCCGGCGGCTCGTCCTCGACGAGCACCACCACGTTGTGGACGAGCCTGGCCAGCTCGTCGGGGATGCCGTCGAGGGCCTGGTCGACCAGCGCGTCGAACCGCTCCGGATCCATCTCGATCGGCATCTCCACATTGTCTCGCCCTCGTCCCGGGGTTGGTCCTACGGTGTCGCTGTGACCCCCGCCGCCTCGCTCGTGCTCGACCTGGTCGAACGGGTGTGGAACGGCGGCGACCTCGGTGAGCTGCCCACCTACTTCGCCGATCCGTTCGACCACGACGGGAGCACCGGCACGCTCGCGGACCTGCTCGCGTGGCACCGGGACGACGCCGAGACGTGGGCCGGCACGACGTACGCCGTGCTCGAC
>Ga0136846_1228990_pt1 | contig 19481 bp, 21 predicted proteins | sample HopSoiMetagenom2_FD_96841 | JGI IMG/M metagenome (GOLD analysis project Ga0136846, IMG submission 96841) | Grasslands soil microbial communities from Hopland, California, USA - 2 Assembly 2016 (version 4) | ecosystem: Environmental > Terrestrial > Soil > Grasslands | place: USA: Hopland...
AAAGGAAAAGGCAAATTCATCAAATATCAATTTCCACGGCGTCGCCGTGCAACTCCATCAGTTCGCGGCGTGCCGCAGCTTCGCCTTTGCCCATCAGCTTGGTGATGAGCGTCTCGGTTTGCAGGAAATCCTGGTTGCCCAATTGCACGGGCAACAGACGGCGGGTATCAGGATTGAGCGTGGTTTCCCACAATTGTTCCGCGCTCATTTCGCCCAGGCCCTTGAAGCGGCTGATGCTCCAGGCGCCTTCTTTCACGCCGTCTTTGCGTAACTTGTCCAATATGGCGGTCAACTCGCCTTCGTCAAGGGCATAGACCTTGGACGCCGGTTTTTTGCCCCGCGCAGGCGCGTCCACCCTGAAGAGCGGTGGACGGGCCACATACACATTACCCGATTCGATCAATTTGGGGAAGTGGCGGAAAAAGAGGGTCAAAAGCAGCACCTGGATGTGCGATCCGTCCACATCGGCGTCGCTCAAGATGCAAACCTTGCCATAGCGCAGGCCGGAGAGGTCGGGCGTGTCGTTCGGGCCGTGGGGATCCACCCCGATGGCGACCGCGATGTCGTGGATTTCGGTGTTGGCAAAGAGGCGGTCGCGCTCGACCTCCCAGGTGTTAAGCACCTTGCCGCGCAGGGGCAGGATGGCCTGGCTTTCCTTGTCGCGGCCCATTTTGGCGCTGCCGCCGGCCGAGTCGCCCTCGACCAAGAAGACTTCGTTGTGTGCCAGATCCCGGCTTTCGCAGTCGGTCAGCTTGCCGGGCAGCACGGCCACGCCCGAGCCCTTGCGTTTTTCGACCTTCTGGCCGGCTTTCTGGCGGGTTTGGGCGGCCTTGATGGCCAGTTCGGCCAGTTTTCGGCCGTAGTCGACGTGCTGGTTGAGCCAGAGCTCCAGCGTGGGGCGCACAAAGCTGGAGACCAGCCGCACCGCGTCGCGGGAATTGAGGCGTTCCTTGATCTGGCCCTGGAACTGAGGGTCCAGCACCTTGGCGCTCAGGACATAGCTGGCGCGGGCAAAAACGTCTTCGGGCAAGAGCTTCACGCCCTTGGGCAGCAGCGAATGCAGGTCGACAAAGCTCTTGACGGCATTGAAGAGGCCGTCGCGCAGGCCGCTTTCGTGCGTGCCGCCGGCGCTGGTAGGGATCAGGTTGACGTAGCTTTCGCGCACCGGCTGGCCCTCTTCGGTAAAGGCCACGCACCACTGCGCGCCCTCGCCCTCGGCAAAACTCTCGTGGGAAGCGTCGGCAAAACCCTCACCCTCAAACATCGGGATCACCGGGTCGCCCGTCAGCGTCTGCATCAGGTAGTCGCGCAGGCCGGCCTTGTACAACCAGGTCTGGGTGTCTTTGGTCTTCTCGTTGGTCAGCGTGACGCTGACGCCGGGCATGAGCACGGCCTTGCTGCGCAGCAGGTGCGTGAGCTCGGCCATGGGCAGCGCGGCCGATTCGAAGTATTTGGCGTCGGGCCAGGCGCGGACGGTGGTGCCTGTCTTGCGGTCGCCTTCGCCGTTTTTGCGCAGGTGCAGCTTCTCAACGACGTCGCCGCCTGAAAACACCAGGTGAGCGACCATGCCTTCACGGTAGGAAGTCACCTCCAGCCGTTTGGACAGTGCGTTCGTCACGCTGACGCCCACGCCGTGCAGGCCGCCTGAGAAACTGTAGGCGCCGCCCTTGCCCTTGTCGAACTTGCCGCCGGCGTGCAGCCGGGTGTAGACGATCTCGATGACCGGCACCTTTTCTTCGGGGTGCAGGCCGAAAGGGACACCCCGGCCGTCGTCGTCGACGCTGACCGAGCCGTCGGTATGCAGCGTGACCTTGATCTTCTTGCCGTAACCGGCCAGGGCCTCGTCGGCGGAATTGTCCAGCACTTCCTGGATGATGTGCAGGGGGTTGTCGGTGCGCGTGTACATGCCCGGACGCTGCTTGACGGGCTCAAGGCCCTTGAGCACGCGGATCGAGCCTTCGGAATATTCGGTGGGTAGTTTGTCGGCCATGGCAGATGAAAGAATTGCCGCAATTGTAGTCGGGGCTGCCAAAGTCACTGTATGAACATACAGCCCCGTCTGGCCAGCGTCATTTTGGCCGGGCAGATGCCCGCCTGCTCACGTCCCGGGAACGTGCGCCCCGGCGGCAGCATTTTGCGGTTTTCGTTACAGTGCGTGGATTGCCCGCTTCCAGACTTTCCGGGCTTTCCAAGCTCCCCGGCCTTTCCTCTTTGCCGCGACATACGCCCACCCCATGACCACTGACACCAAAAAACTTTCGATGCTCCAGGTGCTGATCTGCGGCGCCACCATCGTCACGCTCTCTATGGGCATACGCCACGGCTTCGGCCTCTGGCTGCAGCCCATCACCCAGGCGCAGGGCTGGACGCGCGAAACCTTTGCCTTTGCGCTGGCGATTCAAAATCTCTCCTGGGGTGTTTTTGGCATCTTCGCCGGCATGGCGGCCGATCGCTTTGGCGCTTTCCGCGTGATCGTGGTCGGCGCCCTGCTGTATGCGCTGGGCCTGGTGGGCATGGCCTTGTCGCCGACGGGCTTGTTGTTCACCCTGACGGCCGGCGTATTGATTGGCGCGGCGCAGGCCGGAACCACCTACGCGGTGATTTATGGCGTGATCGGCCGCAATATCTCGGCCGAGAAGCGCTCCTGGGCCATGGGCGTGGCCGCGGCGGCCGGCTCTTTCGGCCAGTTCCTGATGGTGCCGGTCGAAGGCTTCCTGATCAGCGGCCTGGGCTGGAAAGAAGCGCTGCTGGTGCTCAGCGTTGCCGTGCTGCTGATCGCGCCGCTGGCGCTGGGCCTGCGAGAAGCCGGTTTTGGCAGCGGCCAGCCCGCCAAACGCGAGCAAACCATCGCCCAGGCGCTGCGCGAAGCCTTCAAATACCCGAGTTTTCAGTTGCTGATGGCAGGCTACTTTGTCTGCGGCTTCCAGGTGGTGTTTATCGGCGTGCACATGCCCAGCTACCTGAAAGACAAGGGGCTGTCGCCCCAGGTGGCCAGCTACGCGCTGGCGCTGATCGGCCTCTTTAACGTGTTTGGCACCTACATTGCCGGCTCGCTGGGCCAGAAAATGGCCAAGCGGAAGATTCTGGCGACGATTTATTTCTCGCGCGCCATCGTGATCGCCGTGTTCCTGGCCGCGCCGCTCAGCCCGCTGAGCGTGTACATCTTTGCCAGCCTGATGGGCCTGCTCTGGCTGTCGACCGTTCCGCCGACCAACGCCGTGGTGGCGCAGATCTTCGGCATCCAGCATTTGTCGATGCTGGGCGGTTTTATCTTCTTCAGCCACCAGATCGGCTCCTTCATGGGTGTCTGGCTGGGCGGCTATTTGTATGACCGCACCGGCAGCTACGACATCGTCTGGTACATCGCCATCGCGCTGGGCGTGTTTGCCGCGCTGGTGAACCTGCCGGTGCGCGAGACGCCGATTGTTCGCGGCGGGCTCGGCAAACTGCCGCAAGGGGCCTGACGTGGCATGGAAATTCGGCCTGTGGGCGCTCGCGATCATCGCGTCGCTGGGGGTGTTTGCCCTCTACACACGGCCCGATTTCCTGGTCACACTCGCCAACCAGATCTGGGCTTGCTTCTAGCTTCTAGCTTCTGCCCACCGCCTGAGCAGGCCCGGGATTTTGCAAGCGATTTTGGGCTGTAGCCCAATAACGACGTGGGTAAGCCGCTATGAAAATAATAGTAATCACCGGAGCTTCCGACGGCATAGGCGCCGAAATGGCGCGGCAGCTGGCAAGCACCCATGGCGCCGGCGTCGGGCTGGTGCTGGCGGCGCGCAATGAGGAGCGGCTGGGGGAGGTCGCGGGCCAATGCGCCGCCCATGGCGCACAGACGCTGATCGTGCCGACCGACGTTTCCATGGAGGCCCAGTGCCGCCTCCTGGTGGACGCGGCCGTCGGGAGGTTCGGCCACATTGACGCCCTGATCAACAACGCCGGCATGTCAGCCCAGGCGCTTTTTGAAGACGTCAGGGCCGAAGACCTGGCGTGGTATGAGCAGCTGATGCGCATCAACCTGTGGGGCAGCGTCTGGTGCACCCATGCCGCCCTGCCCCATCTAAAGCTGCGCCACGGCAGCATCGTGGCCGTATCCAGCCTGGCGGGGCTGATCGGTGTGCCGGGCCGCACGGCCTACAGCGCCACCAAATTTGCGATGGTGGGCTTTTTTGAGGCGCTGCGCGCTGAAATGAAAGGCGCCGGCGTCAGCGTGACCACCGCTTACCCGGGCGTGGTTGCCACCAACATCCGCCATCGCGGTTTTAACGCGGCCGGCGTGGCGGCGGGCGCCAGCGGCCTGAAGGAAGACGACGCCATGAGCGTGGAGGAATGCGCGCGCCTCATCCTGCAGGGCATGGCGCGCCGGGATCGTGAGGTTGTCATGACGGCCAAAGGCAAGCTGGGCCGCTGGCTCAAGCTGATTGCGCCGGGCCGGGTTGAGGCGATGGCGCTGGCGGCGCTTAAAGACGACGTCAAACCAATATGACAGGTACTGTGCACGGAAGGGAACCGCCCTCCGCATGGGTGCAACGCTGGTCCCACTTGGTGCCCAAGCGCGGCGTGGTGCTGGACGTCGCCTGCGGCCACGGGCGCCACGCCCGCTGGTTTTATGAACGAAATCACCCTCTAGCCCTTGTGGATCGTGCGCAGGAAGCTATCGAATTCATAGCAAATGCACTTCCCGGCCTTCCCGATCGACCGGTTGAAACCGTGGTGGCTGACATTGAGAACGGCCCCTGGCCTTTCGCGGGTCGCCAGTTTGACGCCGTCGTCGTCACCAACTACCTTTGGCGTCCGCTGTTGCCCACCCTGCTGGCCAGCCTGGCGCCCGGCGGTGTGCTGATTTACGAAACCTTTACGCAGGGCAATGAAACGGTGGGCAAACCCTCGCGGCCCGATTTTCTGCTGCGGCCCGGCGAATTGCTGGAGGTTTGCAAAGGCTTGCGGGTGGTGGCCTTCGAAGAAGGTTTCCATGAAGACCCGCCGCGCTTCGTGCAGCGCATTGCGGCAGTCCGTGAAGCTGCCGGAACTGCGGGTTTGCCCGACCCGGCGCGCTACCGGCTGGCCTAGGGACTGCCCTAGGCTCTGGGTAGAATGCAGGATTGGCTTTTTTGAGCCGGTCTGGCGATATTCCGGCCAGGCCCTGTCCCCAAGCTCCAGGCCGCGAACGTTTACAAGCAAAGCATGAAACCCATTACTGGCAGCATCGTTGCACTGGCAACGCCCTTGCACGACGACGGCAGCGTAGATTACCCCACACTGCGAAAGCTGGTTGACTGGCACATTGCCGAAGGAACCGACTGCATCGGCGTGGTGGGCACCACGGGCGAATCGCCCACCGTCAATGTTGAAGAACACTGCGAAATCATCCGGGTGTCGGTAGAGCAGGCCAAAAAACGCGTGCCCATCATGGCCGGCTGCGGCGCCAACTCGACCGCCGAAGCGATCGAGCTTGCCAAGTTCGCCAAAGGCGTCGGCGCCGACTGCCAGTTGCAGGTCGTACCCTACTACAACAAGCCCACCCAGGAAGGCCAGTACCGGCACTTCAAGGCGATTGCCGAAGCTGTGGGCGATCTGCCGACCGTGCTTTACAACGTACCCGGCCGCACCGTGGCCGATATGGCCCACGCCACCGTGCTGCGGCTGGCCCAGGTGCCCGGCATCGTCGGCATCAAGGAAGCCACCGGCAACATCGAGCGCGCGCAGTGGCTGATCAAGGAAGTACCCAAGGGCTTTGCCGTCTATTCGGGCGACGACCCGACCGCCGTGGCACTGATGCTGTGCGGCGGCCAGGGCAACGTCAGCGTGACGGCCAACGTGGCCCCCCGCCTCATGCATGAACTCTGCGTGGCCGCCGTGGCAGGCGACACACGCCGCGCCATGGAGCTGCAACTAAAACTGCTGCCGCTGCATCGAAACCTCTTTGTCGAAGCCAACCCGATTCCCGTCAAATGGGCCATGGCCCGCATGGGTCTTTGCGGTGGCACGCTGCGCCTGCCGATGACGCCGCTGGAAACATCGAACGAAGCCACCGTGGAAAACGCCTTGCGTGCCTGCGGCCTGATTTGATTTGCCTGATCTGATTTTTAAGGGAACCCAAGTGAAGATATCGTCAACACGTCCTGCATTTACCCAAGCCCGGAGCGCCGCAACCGTGTCTGCACTGGTTGCCCTCAGCCTGCTCGCCGGCTGCTCTTCCCTCAGGGAGGTCATGGAGGGCGAGCGCGTCGATTACAAGAGCAGCGGCGCGAAGGCCCCCTCTCTCGAGATTCCTCCCGACCTGACCCAGCTCAGCCGAGAAACCCGCTATGTGGTGCCCGGCACCGCGGTGTCTGCCAATAGCTATCAGACGGGCCAGCCCACCCAGGCAGTGCAAACCGCAGCCGTGGCCATGGGCGACGTGCGGATCGAACGCGCAGGCAGCCAGCGTTGGCTGGTCGTGAACCGGCCCGCCGACAAGCTCTGGGGCCCTGTCCGTGACTTCTGGCTGGAAAGCGGTTTCCTGCTGGCGCAAGACCAGGAAAACCTCGGCATCATGGAAACCGACTATGCCGAAAACCGCGCCAAGCTGCCGCAGGACTTTATCCGCAGCGCCCTGGGCAAAGTGTTTGACGGCCTTTACTCCACCGGAGAGCGCGACAAGTTCCGCACACGGCTGGAACGCCGTACCGACGGCGGCACCGAGATTTACGTCAGCCACCGCGGCATGGTGGAAGTCGTCACTGGCGGGAAATCCGGCAGCGCTGCCACGACCGGCGACAGCACATTGTGGCAACCCCGTCCGGCCGATCCGGAGCTCGAAGCTGAATTCCTACGCCGCATGATGGTCAAGCTGGGTGTCTCGCAAGAGCAATCCAAAGCCCTGGTGGCCGCGGGCGCCACCAAACAAACTTCCCGCATCGCCACAGTCAACAACCAGCCTGTCGTGCAGATTGACGAAGGCTTTGAGCGCGCCTGGCGCCGGGTCGGCCTGGCACTGGACCGCACCGGCTTCACCGTTGAAGACCGTGACCGCAGCCAGGGCACCTACTTCGTGCGTTACGTCGAACCCGTCGTGAACAAGACCGAGCCCGGCTTCTTCAGCAAGCTGTTCAGCGGATCTCCGGCCGCCACGCCGCCGCTGAAATACCGTATCGCCGTCAAGAGCCAGGGCGAAAGCACCACGGTGTCTGTTCTCAATGCCCAAGGCGCGCCTGAATCATCGGCCAATGCACAGCGCATCGTGCAGGTCATCGCTGACGACCTGAAATAAACCGGACTTGCGGCCCGACTCCTCAAACTCCGGTCTCGCAGGTCATTTAGCCCACTTACGCCGGTGTTAAGGTTCAAAAGCCTGGGCAGCGGCAGTTCGGGCAATGCCACGGTGGTTGAGGCGGCAGGGATCGCGCCTTTGCGTATCCTCGTCGACTGCGGCCTGGGCCTTAAGCACCTGCTTTACCGCCTGGGCCAGGCCGGCTTGCAGCCTGAAGATATTCACGCCGTTTTCATCACACATGAGCACGGCGATCACATTGGTTGTTCGCGGTCCCTTTCACTGCGCTACCGCATTCCGGTGTGGATGAGCCGCGGCACCCATTCCGCCATCGGTGCGCCGGATTTTGATGGTCTGCTGCGCATAGCGCGCGACAACCAGGCCATTGATCTTGGTGGCATGCAGCTCACGCCGTTCACGGTGCCCCACGATGCAAGAGAGCCCCTGCAGCTCAGCTGCACCGATGGCGCTGCCAAGCTGGGCATCCTTACCGATCTGGGTCACGCGACAGCGCATGTAACGACCCACCTCGCCGCTTGCGATGCCCTGCTGCTGGAATGCAATCACGACACGGACATGCTGGCCCAATCGTCATACCCGGCCTTCCTGAAGCGTCGGGTAGGTGGGCAGTACGGCCATCTTTCCAACGTGGCTGCGGCGGACATTGTGCGCACCGTCAACCACCGCAAGCTCAAGCACATGGTGGCGGCGCACTTGAGCGTGCAAAACAACCGCCCTGCGCTGGTTCAAGGCCTGATGGCCGAAACACTGTCTTGTGGGGTGGAGGACATCCTGGTCGCGGACCCGAACACCGGCACTCCCTGGCTCCACCTCTGACAGCAGCCTGCAGGGTACGGCGAAAAACAAACAGGCATAAAAAAAGCCGCCTTGCGGCGGCTTTTTTCAATTCGCAGAAGAATTACTTCGCGGCGCTGGCAGGAGCAGCAGCGGAAGCAGCTGCAGTCGTAGCGGCAGCGGCAGCAGCGTCAGCAGCAGGTGCGGCGGATGCAGCAGGTGCGGCGGCTGGTGCAGATGCGTCAGCAGCTGGTGCAGGAGCTGCAGCGGCTGGTGCGGGTGCAGGAGCGGCTTCTTCTTTCTTGCCGCAAGCAGCCAGAGCAACAGCGGCAACGATAGCTGCCAGAACGAGAGACTTGTTCATTTTTTACGATCCTTGATGATATTTAAGAAAACAATTTCCGGAAATTGTCAAAAGAAACCCAAATCGGTATTCAAGTTATTTTTGACCGGGGAAAGGACTCGAGCTCTTTCTACCCAGCTTTAAATTATATGCCGGATATCACAAACACGATTGCAAGCCTGAAAACCCTTAGTCGGGCGTTCGCTACCGTACGACGGACAACGCCGCCCAAGTGCCCCGCTACAGCCCGAGCGTGGTAGCAGGAAAGGCCGGCGAACTTTTCAGCAAACGCTCATTCAGGCGCTCCCGCAGCGCCACTCGCCGGCCGACCTCTGAGCCGGCAACCCCCGTGCAGCGCTGAGGGTCCAGCCGCTCAAACACCCATTGAGGTCCCAGCATTGCGCTGGGCAGTTCATCGGCCGGCGCCGATGCGTTTGCGCGGCATTCCACAATGTGCGCCCAGGTGCGCCGCCAGGTGACGAATCTCGCATGCCGGCGAAGGACCTCGTCATAGTTTTTTGCCAGCATGGTGAACCTGCGTCCCGTCATGGACCAGTCGTTCAAGGCGTCAATCAACGCCCGCTCACCCAAAGGCCAGTCTCCAAAATCAGGATCGCAGACGATGATTTCGCGCCACCCCTGCACCGCTGCTACCGAAAAGGCCTGGCGAATCAGCTTCGTAAAGTCGGTGAGTCCGCTGAAACGGCCTTCTGGTAGTGCTGGCAGTGCTGGCAGTGCTTCGAGGGGTGTACTGGATGGTTCACGGTCCATGATGTTCTCCCGGGCAAGATCACAGAAAAATCAGGCATCGGCCGGTAATGGCTCCTGCCGCAGCCAACCGGCATCATGCCAGTCACCCAGCAAGGCTATCGCGGACACGCCGGCCTTTCGTAACTCTCGTGGCGCCAAACTGCGCTGGTCGGCCAGGCGCCGCATGAGGGCCGCATCTGCGCCTTTGGCAAGGTAGCTTTCACCATTGATGAACACATGATCGCTGTCATACATCATCCGGGTGCGCGCATCAAGCTGCACACCAATACATCCTGTCCGCGCAGCGTCGGCATCCCACTCATCGGCAGCTTCTTCGAACCACACAGAAGGCTTTGGTTCGGTCATGTATTCGCCCAAAGCGCAAGCCAGCGCCAGTGGATCTTTCAGCGCCTCGGCGAGCGCCTCACCGGCAAAGGCAGCCAGGCTGGCCGGCAACGCCGCCGGTGTCGCCGTTGCCGCCTGCCCAGGGTCGCGGTAAAGCGCCGGCTTTGCACTGCTGCCGCGGCCTCCTGCACCTTCATCAGCGTCGTCCTCGCTGAACTCGGCCAGTCGCTGCAACAACTCCGCCGCCAGTTCGCGGCGCCCGGGCGCCCTGAAACCAATGGAATAAGTCATGCAGTCCGCAGCCTTGCCGCCAGCCTGAACCGCTGACTCGGCAATCCCGTCGTGCGCGTAACGCGGCGGCAGGTAAAGCATGTCGCCGGCCTCCAGCACGAATTCTTCTTCCGGCTCGAAATTCTGCAAAATCTTCAGCGGCACGCCCTCCTGAAGGGTCAGGTCTTTTTGCCGTCCGATCTTCCAGCGCCGACGGCCACTGGCCTGTAACAAGAACACGTCATAGCTGTCAAAGTGCGGCCCTACGCCGCCGCCCGCGGTGGCAAACGAGATCATCAGGTCGTCGAGCCGCGCGTCGGGAACAAAGCGGAACTGCTGGAGCAGTTGATGCGCTGCGGGGTCGTGCAAATCCACACCCTGCACCAGCAAGGTCCATCCGTTCTGGCTCAAGGGAGGCAGCCCCGATGGCGTAACAGGCCCCTGCTTCATGCGCCAGCCCTTGGGCTGCTGCACGATCAGGCGGGATTCCACATGCTCACGCGCAGCCAGCTTGAACAGCTCGGCGCGGCTCAATACGGGCTGCAACCCAGGTATGGCCTGGCGTATGAGCAGCGGCTTTTTTTGCCAGTGCCGTCGCATGAATTGCGCGGGGCTGAGGCCGGCGAGAAGCTCTAGAGGTTGATTTACATCCATGGGACAATTGTCGGATGAAAATCACCCCGCAATGCGTCGTAGCCCTGACATGGACGCTGAAAGACACCTTGGGCGATGTGCTGGACGAACTCGACGAGCCGATCGAATTCCTGCTGGGCGGCGACGACCTGCTGGCCAAAATCGAAGAGGCGCTGCAAGGGCACGAAGTCGGTGATCGCCTTGACCTGCACCTGGAACCTGAAGACGCCTTCGGTGATTACGATGAAAACCTCGTGTTCCTGGAGCCGCGCAAGATTTTCCCCGCCGAACTCGAAGAAGGCATGACCTTTGACGGCGCCGCTCTTCCCAAAGGCGGCAGCGGGCAGGCGCCCTCAGAGCACATCTACACCGTGACAGAGATTTATCCCGATCACGTGGTCCTGGACGGCAACCATCCGCTGGCAGGCATTGCGATCCGGCTGGCGATCAAAGTCGAATCAATTCGAGAGGCCACCGAAGAAGAAATCGGCCAAGGTTCGCTGGGCACAGGTTTCTTCAAACTTGAGCCGCTCACGCCCGGAAACGGCACCCTGCATTGAAAAGGCGGCGCGGTAGTGATACCGGCGCCGCCCTTTGAGTACGTCTTGTGACGCTACGCTTACATGCGGTAAAGCAGGCCGTTCTCAATCCTCACACGGTCGCCGATGCGCAGGTCGCCCGTGGACGGCACGTCATAGGCACGGCCCGTGCCGTTGTCGAGCTGGACGGATACGCGGTAGGTTTCGCGAACTGCTCCGGTATTGCGGTTTTTCTCAATGGCGTTGCCCGCGGCCGCACCGCCAACAGCCCCGACCACAGTCGCGACGTCTTTACCCGTTCCGCCACCGATCTGGTGGCCCACGACCGCACCGGCCACACCGCCGAGTATGGCGCCCATGCCTGAGGTCCTGGCCTGCTCCTGGGTGCGGAGCACTTCTACGTTGCTGACGCGTCCGTACTCGATGTAGCGGTTCTGCTGGTTGGTCGGATAGGTGCCGGCGGGGTAAGTGCCAGCGGGGTAGCTGGCGTTAGGGTAGCTGGCGTTGGCGGGAGGGTAATTCGCGTCGGAGGTTTGCGGGCTCATGGGCGCGCAGGCGGCGAGGCCGGCAAGCACCAACACGGCACAAGTGGATGAAATAAGGCGGGATGTGTTTCGCATGAGTCTCTCCTGTTAATAAGTTCATGAGATCCCGCCACCTGCACCAGCGCCACTCTCGCGAGGAAACCGGCATCAGGAGCCGGGGACTCCCATGGCTCATTAAGGACGCATCGCAACCAGTTCCGGGTGGGGATTGAGCCTGCCCGGACGTGGGAGCCTTGTTGCAGGGGTTGTAGGAAAACCCCCACCTTCGCCCAGCAGCGGTTCTGGGCCAAAGGGCCCCGGAAATCAGGCTTTGCCGGTAGAGCCGTAGCCGCCCTCACCTCGTTCACTCGCGGGAAATTCGGCGACCACCTTGAACTGCGCCTGCACCACGGGCACGATCATCAGCTGTGCGATGCGTTCCATGGGCTCAATAGTGAAGGGCACATCGCTGCGGTTCCAGGCGCTGACCATCAACTGGCCCTGGTAGTCGCTGTCGATCAGCCCCACGAGGTTGCCCAGCACGATGCCGTGCTTGTGGCCCAGGCCAGAGCGCGGCAGGATAAGTGCCGCATAACCCGGGTTGTGAAGATAGATGGCGATGCCGGTAGGGACCAGTTGCCACGCGTTGGCAGCCAGCGTGAGAGGAGCCTCCAGGCAGGCCCGTAAATCCAGGCCGGCACTGCCAGGCGTCGCATAAGCGGGGAGATTGCCCTGAAGCCGGGGATCGAGAATCTTGACGTCGATTTGCATGAACTACTTTTTCCTGGGTTGTTGATTTTTTTGGGCTTCTTCAGCCGCTTGCCGGGCCAGATCACGCAAGCGCTGCACCAGCGCCCCCGAAGAGTTGCGATTGGCCTTGAATATCACCCAGGCCGCATAGGCCAGCAGCGCGGGAAAAAACAAAAAGCCGGCGCCGGGCACCAGCCTGGCCAGCGCCTGGGTCGCGATCCACAAACCGATCACCCATTTGATGTGCGTCAGGAGCGATATGCCGGCCAAAGGGGCAGAGCCCGTCTGCACGGGCGGAGTGCCTGAACTGGCGGAAAAACGGGATGGCGGCTGGGTCGAGGCCGAAGGCTCTTTCGGCCCTTGGGGTTTGAGCAAATCCTCCCGGTCAGCCGCTGCCGCGTTGGCACCGGTCAAACGCTCCACATAGGCGGCAAAGTCGCCATTGGGCGGCGTGTTCGAAGGATGAATCACAATGCCCCCGCTTTCCGGTTTGCCGGGGTCATCCTGTCCGCAATCTCCTGCACCAGGCGGCGCGCGAGCGAGAGCTTGGACGCCTTGGGCAACTCGGTGCGGCCCCGCTCATCAACAAGCAGCAGCGCATTGTGATCCTGCCCAAACGTATCGGGGCCGATGTTGCCGACAAGCAGCGGCACTTTTTTGCGCAAGCGCTTGGCCTCTGCGTTTTCAGCCAGATCATGGCTTTCAGCGGCAAAGCCCACGCAGAACAGCTTCCCGGACTGTGCCGCAGACAACTGCGCGACAGTGGCGAGGATGTCAGTGTTCTCGGCGAACGTCAGTTGCGGGGTTTTGCCGGAGCCGTCTTTCTTGATTTTCTGGCTTGAAGGCGCGGCGGGCCTCCAGTCGGCGACGGCGGCCGTTGCTACAAAAACAGTAGCGGCCTGCGCACGCAACATAACGGCTTCAAGCATATTTTGTGCAGATTTAACGTCAACGCGAGTCACGCCGCGCGGAGTGGGCAGGCCCACTGGGCCAGCCACCAAAGTGACTTCGGCGCCGGCTTCACGGGCTGCGCGCGCAATGGCAAAACCCATCTTGCCGCTGGACAAATTGGTGATGCCGCGCACCGGGTCGATAGCCTCGTACGTGGGCCCGGCCGTCACCAGCACATGCTGGCCGGCCAGCGCTTTGGGCGCAAAAAAGGCGATCACATCTTCAAGGATTTGCCCGGGCTCCAGCATGCGGCCGTCGCCGGTTTCACCGCAGGCCTGGAAGCCGCTGCCCACACCCAGCACCGTGGCGCCGTCGGCATCCAGCTGGACAAAGTTGCGCTGGGTGGCCGGGTGCGCGTACATCTCGCGGTTCATGGCCGGCGCCACCAGCAACGGCACCTTGTCAATGGGGCGGGCCAGGCACATCAAGCTCAGCAGGTCGTCGGCGCGCCCGTGCAGCAGCTTGGCCATGAAATCGGCGCTCATGGGTGCGATCAGGATAGCGTCCGCTTCGCGCGACAGGTTGATGTGCGCCATGTTGTTGCTCATCCCGCCGGAAGGGCGGTTGTCCCACTGGCTGGTGTAGACGGGGCGGCCGCTCAGGGCCTGCATGGTGACGGGGGTGATGAACTGCTCGGCCGCTTCGGTCATGACCACCTGCACCGCCGCACCCGCCTTGATCAGCGCCCGGCACAACTCAGCCGCCTTGTAGCAGGCGATCCCGCCGGACAGGCCCAGCACGATATGTTTGCCAGCCAGATCCAGGGCTTCTTCGCCTCCCGGACTGTTTTCTGCGAAGTTCAGTTGATTCGTCATTTCCGCAATGTAGCAGCTAGAAAAGCCCCCACGCTTTTCACTGCGTGAATGCGCTGCCCCCCAAGGGGGCGCTGCGCCTGCGGCCCGGCAAAGCCGGTTCCGCGGCCCCTGCTTGGTTGAATCGACACCGGCCGGCCTTACGCGGACTGGTAGCCACCCTGCATGCCCGAAACGGCATTCGGCCGAAATTCAGTATCCCCTGCAAGGGGGTAACCCGGCACGCAACCCGTATAATCTCCGTTTACCACCTCTACGAACTTGCGGTTCGTACCTGACATGACCAAATTTGTCTTCGTCACCGGCGGTGTGGTGTCTTCCCTGGGCAAGGGAATCGCCTCAGCCTCCTTAGCTGCGATCCTGGAATCGCGAGGCCTCAAAGTCACTTTAATCAAGCTCGATCCCTACCTCAACGTGGATCCGGGCACGATGTCGCCCTTCCAGCACGGTGAAGTTTTTGTCACCGACGACGGCGCCGAAACCGACCTGGACCTGGGCCACTATGAGCGTTTCATCGAAACGCGCATGCGCAAGGCCAACAACTTCACCACCGGCCAGATTTACAAGAGCGTCCTTGAAAAAGAACGCCGCGGCGACTACCTCGGCAAGACCGTGCAGGTCATCCCGCACGTCACCAATGAAATCCAGGAGTTCGTCAAACGCGGTGCCGGTTATGAAACCCCCGACGCGGTCGACGTCGCCATCGTGGAAATCGGCGGCACCGTCGGCGACATCGAGTCGCTGCCCTTCCTGGAGGCCGTTCGGCAAATGAGCCTGCGCCTGGGCGCCAACAACACCGCCTTTGTGCACCTGAGCTACGTCCCCTGGATCGCCGCCGCCGGTGAGCTCAAAACCAAGCCGACCCAGCACACCGCCAAGCAGTTGCGTGAAATCGGTATCCAGGCCGATGTGCTGCTGTGCCGGGCCGACCGCCGTATCCCCGAAGAAGAACGCCAGAAAATCTCGCTGTTCTCCAACGTTCCCGAATGGGGCGTGATCTCCATGTGGGACGTCGACACGATTTACAAAGTACCCCGCATGTTGCATGAACAAGGCCTGGACGGCCTGATCTGCGACAAGCTGCGCCTCAACACGCCGCCGGCCAATCTCAGGCGCTGGGACGACCTGGTCTACGAAACCGAGCACCCGCAAACTGAAGTCAACATCGCCATGGTCGGCAAGTATGTCGACCTTTCCGACAGCTACAAATCGCTCAATGAGGCCCTGCGCCACGCCGGCATGAAAAACCACGCCAAAGTGGTCATTGAGTATGTCGACTCCGAAACCATCACCCCGGACAACGTCTCGCGCCTGGCGCGCTTCGACGGCATTTTGGTGCCCGGCGGCTTCGGCGTTCGCGGTGTCGAAGGCAAAATCTGCGCGGCCCGCTTCGCCCGCGAAAACAAGATGCCCTACCTCGGCATCTGCCTGGGCATGCAGGTCGCCACCATCGAATTCGCACGCCACGTTGCAGGCTTGAAGGACGCCAACAGCACCGAGTTCGACCCAGCCACCCCGCACCCTGTGATCGCGCTGATCACTGAGTGGAAAGACGCCGACGGCACGATCAAGACGCGTGATGCCAAGTCCGACCTGGGCGGCACCATGCGCCTGGGCGCGCAAAGCTCCGACGTCGCAGCCGGCACGCTGGCCCACAAGATTTACGGCGACGTCGTGACCGAGCGCCACCGCCACCGTTACGAAGCCAACGTCAACTACCTTGACGCCCTGCGCGCCTCCGGCCTGGTCATTTCCGCGCTGACCCAGCGTGAGCAGTTGACTGAGATCGTCGAGCTGCCCCAGAACGTTCACCCATGGTTCGTCGGTGTCCAGTTCCACCCTGAGTTCAAATCGACACCGTGGGACGGCCACCCCCTGTTCAACGCCTACATCGCAGCCGTGCTCGAGCACCGCGCCACCGCGGGCCAGGACGGCAAACCGGCAGCCAAGCCCCTGAAGGCAGTGGCTTGACCATGAAGCTCTGCGGATTCGACATTGGCCTGAACCAGCCATTTTTCCTGATCGCCGGCCCCTGTGTGGTGGAGTCCGAGCAGTTGCAGATGGACACCGCCGGCACGCTCAAGGAAATCACTTCCTCACTGGGCATTCCCTTTATCTTCAAGAGCAGTTTCGACAAGGCCAATCGCACCAGCGAGACGGCCTTTCGCGGGCTGGGCACGGAGAAAGGTCTGGAGATTCTGGCCAAGGTCAAAAAGGACATTGGCGTGCCGGTGCTGACCGACATCCACTCTGAAGACCAGATCGCCCAGGTTGCCAAGGTCGTCGATGTGCTGCAAACACCAGCCCTGCTGTGCCGCCAGACCGACTTCATCCACGCTGTCGCGCTGTCCGGCCTGCCGGTCAATATCAAGAAGGGCCAGTTCATGGCCCCGGGCGACATGAAAAACGTCATCATGAAGGCGCGCGCGGCCGTCAAGGCGGCCGGCTTGCCCGAAGACAACTTCATGGCCTGCGAACGCGGTGCCAGCTTTGGCTACAACAACCTGGTCAGCGACATGCGCAGCCTGGCCATCATGCGCGAGACCAACGCGCCGGTGGTGTTTGACGCGACCCATTCAGTGCAGCTCCCCGGCGGCCAGGGCACCAGCAGCGGCGGTGTACGCGAGATGGTGCCGGTGCTGGCACGTGCCGCGGTGGCCGTTGGCGTCTCCGGCCTGTTCATGGAAACCCATCCCGACCCGGCCAATGCCCTGTGCGACGGCCCCAATGCCGTGCCACTCAAGCACATGAAGGCCTTGCTGGAAACGCTGGTGGAACTGGACCGGGTCACCAAACGCAACGGTTTCCTTGAAAACAACTTCGCTGCTTGACCGGGCGCAGGCCTCGCAAGGAAGCGTGATCCCGCACCTCTGCCCTGCCGGCCCTCGCTGACCTGATCCAAGACAACAAGCATCATTAACCTGTTTCGGAGCCCTCATGCCCAGCGCCTACATCATTGCCAACGTCACAGTTACGAACCCCGAACAATACGAACAGTACAAAAAACTGTCTAGCATTGCCATGCAGGCGCACGGCGCCGAGGTCTGCGTGCGCGGCGGCAAGATTGAAGTACTGGAAGGCGACTGGACGCCCAGCCGCATCGTCGTGCTGAAGTTCCCCAGCATGGAGCAGGCCCGTGCCTTTAATGAGTCCGCCGAATATGACGCGGCCCGCCAATCGCGCCAGGGCATCGCCGTCATGCGCATGGTGCTGGTCGAAGGTGTATGACGAGTTTGTTTTTTAGTTTTTAATTTTTCTTCTGATTTGAAAGAACCTCAATGAGCGCAATTGTTGATATCGTCGGCCGCGAAATTCTCGACAGCCGTGGCAACCCTACCGTTGAATGCGACGTGCTGCTGGAGTCCGGCGTCATGGGCCGCGCAGCGGTTCCTTCTGGTGCCTCCACAGGCTCGCGCGAAGCCATTGAGCTGCGCGACGGCGACAAGTCGCGTTACCTCGGCAAGGGCGTGCTCAAAGCCGTCGAACACATCAACACCGAAATCTCCGAGGCTGTGCTGGGCCTGGACGCCAGCGAACAGGCCTTCCTGGACCGCACGCTGATCGACCTGGACGGCACCGACAACAAATCCCGCCTGGGCGCCAACGCCACGCTGGCCGTCAGCATGGCCGTGGCCCGTGCAGCGGCTGAAGAAGCCGGCCTGCCCCTGTACCGCTATTTCGGCGGCAGCGGCGCCATGCAAATGCCTGTGCCCATGATGAACGTGGTCAACGGCGGCGCGCACGCCAACAACAACCTCGACCTGCAGGAACTGATGATCATCCCGGTCGGCGCACCGAGCTTCCGTGAAGCCGTGCGCTACGGCGCCGAAGTCTTCCATGCGCTCAAGAAAATCCTGCACGACAAGGGCATGAGTGTGGCGGTCGGCGATGAAGGCGGTTTTGCCCCCAATGTGACCAACCACGAAGCCGCCATCCAGATGATCCTGGAGGCCATCGACGCCGCAGGTTATGTCGCGGGCGAGCAAATCGCGCTGGGCCTGGACTGCGCAGCGTCGGAGTTCTACAAAGACGGCAAGTACGTCCTGGGCGCGGAAGGCCTGAGCCTTGACGCCACCGAGTGGACCAACATCCTGGCGACCTGGGTCGACAAATACCCCATCATCAGCATCGAAGACGGCATGGCTGAAGGCGACTGGGACGGCTGGAAAATCCTCACCGAGCGCCTGGGCAAAAAAGTGCAGCTGGTCGGTGACGACCTGTTTGTCACCAACACCAAGATCCTCAAGGAAGGCATCGACAAACAGATCGCCAATTCCATCCTGATCAAGATCAACCAGATCGGCACGCTGACCGAAACCTTTGCCGCCATCGAGATGGCCAAGCGCGCCGGCTACACCGCCGTCATCAGCCACCGCTCGGGTGAGACGGAAGACTCCACGATTGCCGACATCGCCGTGGGCACCAATGCGGGCCAGATCAAGACCGGCTCGCTCTCGCGTTCGGACCGCATGGCCAAGTACAACCAGCTGCTGCGCATCGAAGAAGACCTGGGTGATATCGCGTCTTATCCCGGCCGCGACGCCTTCTATAACCTTCGCTAAAAAAAAGCTGCCTGCACGTGGGAAACCGCCTCGTCCCTGCCATCCTGATTGCGCTGCTGGCCCTGTTCCACGCGCAACTCTGGATCGGCCGGGGCAGCATTCCCAGCGTGCGCGAAATGCAGCACCGGCTCACCGAGCAGCAGGCCAAAAACATCCAGGCCCAGGCCGCCAACGACCAGCTCTCGGCAGAGGTCAGGGACCTGAAAGAAGGCCTTGAAATGGTCGAGGAAAAAGCCCGGACCGAGCTGGGCATGGTCAAGCCCAACGAAATCTTCGTGCAGATCACCAAATAGGCCGCTGTAGTGAAAATCGCCATCGCAGGCGCTCCGTTGACCGGAAAAAGCCCCCTCGCCGCCGCATTGGGGCACGCCCTGCAGGCATCAGGGCATCAGGCCGAGGTGACTGTCGCCGCCACTCCCTTTGCGGCCGATCTGGCCGGCCATGACCTTGTGCTGCTCACGGGCCTGGAGCCCGCATCGCAAGCCCCCGGCGCAACCGCGTCTATGGCTGCGGCTCAGGAAGCAGCCGATCAGGCCATTCGCACAGCGCTGGCGTCGGCCGGCATCGCCTATCGCGTGATGTATGGCACCGCGGACCAGCGCCTGGCGCAAGCGCTTGATGCCGCGAATCCGCCCTCGCCGCAGCGCACTATCGCGCCCCGCAACGGCCGCAAAAACGCCTGGACCTGGGTGTGCGACAAATGCAGCGACCCGAGCTGCGAACACCGCTTGCTCAGTGACCTATTGGCACAGCGCGCCAGCGGCGCCCCTACCTGACGGGCCGCCAGCCCAAGGCGGTCGCCACTGCCTTACTGCACAGTCGAGCTGGGCGGCTGCTGGCTGGTCTGGCTGGTGAAAAGCTGGGCGGCATCCACCGGATCAAACTCGTACTGCGCGCCGCAGAATTCGCACCCCACGGCCACCTTGCCGCGCTCCGAAATAATGCTTTCAATCTC
>Ga0136846_1229115_pt1 | contig 19476 bp, 17 predicted proteins | sample HopSoiMetagenom2_FD_96841 | JGI IMG/M metagenome (GOLD analysis project Ga0136846, IMG submission 96841) | Grasslands soil microbial communities from Hopland, California, USA - 2 Assembly 2016 (version 4) | ecosystem: Environmental > Terrestrial > Soil > Grasslands | place: USA: Hopland...
TCAACCGCAAGGTCAGCGCGCCGCGCCTGGGCCATGCCTACAGCGTGCACGGCATCACCGGCAGCCTGGGCTGGGCGCTGGCGCCGGCCATGCTGGTGCCGCTGACCTTTGCCTTTTCATGGCGCGTGGCGCTGGCCTGCGCGGGCGTGCTGGCTTTTACCGTGCTGGCGGTGCTGGTGCTCAACCGCGACAAGCTCACGCTCACCGTGACGGCGCCTGTAAAGGGCGCGCCTGCCGCAGACAGCTCTTTGGGCTTCCTGAAGATCCCGGCGGTGTGGATGTGCTTTACCTTCTTTTTCCTCTACGCCATCGTGCTCAGCGTGGTGCAGGCCTTTGCGCCTGAAGCCGCCCGCCATCTGCATGAGGTGCCGCTGTCGCTGGTGGCGACCTGCCTGACGATCTACATGGTGTGCGCGGCCGGTGGCATGGTGATGGGCGGCTTCCTGGCCTCAGACCCGGCGCGTTGCGAGCGCATTGTGGGCGTCGGCTTTGGCGTGGCGGCCCTGGCGGCCATATTGCTGGCCGTGGGCAGCTTTGCGGCCTGGATGGTGCCGGTGCTGTTCGGCGTGATGGGATTCGCTTCGGGCATCGCCGGGCCGTCGCGCGATTTGCTGGTCAAGCGATCGACGCCAGAGAATGCCTCGGGCCGTGTCTACGGCGTGGTGTATGCGGGCCTGGACATCGGCCAGGCCGTGTCGCCGCTGGTATTTGGCGCCATGATGGACCATGGCCAGTACCGCGGCGTGCTGCTGGGGCTGGCGTTTATGCAATGCGTGCTGATTGCCAGCGCCTTCAATGTGCGCAAGGTGCGCCGCACGGCGTTGCCTTCCGCCGGCGAGGTGCCCACGGCCGTCTGAACGCTGTCAGTCAAAAGGCCTCGACTTTGCGCGGGGCTGTGCGCGGCCGCAACAGTTTTGCCAGGCGTGGCGCGTCCACCCAGGCGCCAACGCCTGGCAAAAGTGCATTTTTGCGGGCACAGCCATATACTGATTTGCATGACCCTCGTCCATGCGATCACCCTGTCAAGCCGCCGTGCTTTTGTTCCTTTCGTGATGGTTTCCCGCCATCCCGCCGGCCTGCTGGGCGTGGCATTGTCGGCAGGGCTGCTGGCGCCCGGCCTGGCGAACGCGCAGGCCGCGCCCATCACTTACCAGTTGACGGGCGATGCAGGCGGCGCTGTCTACGGCACGCAAAGCGTGATCCGCAGCAAGGGCGGTGAGACCCGCCTCTTGCCTTACGGCTTCTTTGACTACGGCCGTTTTGCGGCGCGGGTTGATACCCTGAGCCTTAAAACCGTGCAAGTGGGTTATGGCTACCTCGAACTGGCCGGCCGCATCAGCCAGGACGGCTGGCGTGCCGACACCGCGGCGCTGTCGGGGCTCAAAGACCGCAAGACCCCGATTCCGCTGGGCATTGGCACCTTTCAGGAAACGCCCTACGGCGGCCTCTTTTTAAACGCGTTTGTAGACGCCAACAAATCGCATGGCGCCTTGCTTGAAGCCACCTACGCGGCGGAATTCAAGGTCGGCAGCTGGTCCTTCTTTCCCCAGGTGGGGGTTGAGTACAGCAACGCCAAATACAACAACTACCTCTACGGCGTCAGCACGGCAGAGTCGGCGGCCAGCGGCTTTGGCGCCTACAACGCCGGCGCTTCTACCTCGCCGATGCTGGGCCTGGGTGTGGATGTGCCCTTGGGTGAGCCCTGGGTGCTGACCATGCAGGTGCGGCGCAAGTGGCTGGATTCATCGGTGCGCAACAGCCCGCTGGTGAGCCGGCGCACGCAGGACTTCGGCTATATCGCGGTGTCTTACCGCTTCCGCTGAACCGCCGCCGGCAAAACCGCAAGCGCCGGGCGAAATGGCTGGCTGAGAAAACGCGAACCCTTCAAGCCAAAGCGCCAGGGCTGTTCCATCGCCTTTGAGATGCCGATGCGCGGGCCGCTGATGACCGGCGGACGCCCCGTCGCGGGCAGCAGTTCAAAGGGCGGCTGGGTGACGCTAAGGCCATTGTGCTCCCGCGTGATGCCCAGCGCCTGGCCGACGCGCCCGGGCCCGGCGCATAGCAGGCGCACATCCTCCAGCCCACGGCGTTCGCGCATCAGGTCCAGCCCGGCGAGCGGCTCGATGGCACGTATCAGCACCCCGGCGCCATGGCCTTCCTCGCGGCAGACGATATTCAGGCACCAGTGGATGCCGTAGGACCGGTAGACGTACGCGTGGGCAGGCGGGCCGAACATGACGGCGTTGCGCGGCGTCGGGCCGGAAAAGCTGTGCGAGGCCGGGTCTTCGCGGTCGTATGCCTCGGTTTCGACGATGCGCCCGCCCACACCGCCGACCAGCAAGGTGGCGCCTATCAGCCGGCGGGCAACCGTGGGCGATGGAGCCAGGAAATCAAGGTCCATGGTGTCTGTACGGGAAGGGGTGCGGGAGGAGGTGCGGCAAGCCGCCGCGTCGTTTCCACCGTATCACAGGGGCCAGCCGCGCGGAAGCGGGCAGCAGCGCTTTTACACCGTGCTGCGGTGCCGTGCGATGCAGGTATCCAGCACTTCGCTGGTCTCGCGTTGCCACCAGCCGGCTGAGGAAAAAATCTCCACCTCGCTGTAGCCCGCGAAGCCCTGGGCCTCCATCCAGCCGCGAATTTTGGGGATGTCGATCACGCCATCGCCCATCATGCCGCGGTCGTTCAGCAAGTCCGCGGTCGGCGTGAGCCAGTCGCACACATGGAAAGCCAGCAGCCTGTTTTTGCCGGCGCGCTCGATCTGCGCCTCGAGTTTCGGGTCCCACCAGACGTGGTACACGTCCACCGCCACGCCGAGCGCGCCCGTCTTGCCGGGGTCCAGCGCATCGCACACGTCGAGCGCATGCTCCATCGTGTTGATGCAGGCGCGGTCTGCGGCATACATCGGATGCAGCGGCTCAATCGCCAAAGGCATGTGCGCGGCGCGTGCGTACTCGAGCAAGGTAGCAATGCCGTCATACACCTGGCTGCGCGACAACGCGATGTCCTTGTGCGCCGCTTTGCCCGCCAGAGCGCCGGGCAAGCCGCCCACCACCAGCACCAGGCAGGCGGCATTCAGTTCGCAGGCCTCATCGACAGCGCGGCGGTTGTCGTCGTGGGCCGCCTTCAGTCCCGCCGCATCCGCCGCCGGAAACATGCCGCCGCGGCAGTAGCCCGAAAGCTCAAGCCCGTGGGTTTTAACAAGGCGTGAGACTTCGCCCAGGCCCGCCGCAGCGACCTGGTCGCGCCAGGGAGAAATCGCCTTGATGCCGCGTTGCGCGCAGGCTTCGATGATGGTTGTCAGCGGCTGCTCGACGCCGCGGCTTTTGCGCACGGTGGCGGTGTTGATGGAGAGCCAGCGGTGGTCCCGGGAAAAATTGCGCATGGGGATGATGTTGAAGTAGGGTGCAGGGTCAGTGGGAAGGCGGGGTGGTTCTCTGCCGGCGCAGTTCGCGGATGATGGCGGCGTTGTCGAGCTCGCCGTCGCCGGCGGCGATGGCTGCGCGCATCAGCGCGGCGTGGGTTTCGGACAAGGGCAGTTTCTGGCCTTCGGCCGCGGCACTGTCAATCATCAGCTTGACATCCTTGAGGTGCTGGTGAATGCGCGACTGCGGCGTGAAGTTCCCGTCCAACATCATCCGGCCTTTGGCCTCAGCCGCACCTGACGTGGCGGGGCTGGCCAGCACCAGCGCCAGGAACTGCCCCGGGGCGATGCCCAGGCTTTCGGCGAAGACCATGCCTTCAGCCAGCGCCGCCCGGTTCAGGCCCAGCACGAGGTTGGTGGCCAGCTTGGCCCTGGCGCCCATGCCGGCGCCGCCGACGTGGAGGCGTTTGCCTGAAATGGCGGCCAGCACGGATTCACACGCCTGCAATGCGCCAGCCTCGCCGCCGAGCAGCAGGGTGGCTTCACCCGTGGCGATCTGCTGGCTGGAACCCGAGAGCGGCGCTTCGATGAAGTCGACGCCGCGTGCTGCGAGCCGCGCGGCCAGGGCTTCGAGCTCATGGGGTGTGCCGGTGGAGCAGTCGATGATGCTGCGAACGCCGAAGACGGACAGCAGGCCGCCCGGCCCTTCGACCACCTCGAGCACATCGTCGGTGTTGAAGACAGCCAGCACCATGCAGGAAGCCGCAGCGGCAACCTCGGCCACGGAGCCGGCAGCGTGGCCGCCCTGGGCGGTGAGAGCCGCGCGGGCCTCTTCGCGCAGGTCGAACCCGGTGACCTGGAAGCCGGCGGCCAGCAGGCGCTGCGCCAGGGCGGTGCCCACCAGGCCCAGGCCGACAATGCCGATAGCGTTTGCGGCTGTAGCCATGCCTTCACGCCGCAAGCGACGCGCCTCCGCAGATCTGGATCTCCTGGCCGGTGATGGCCGCGGCATCGGGCGAAAGCAGGAAGCTGACCAGCGCGGCGATCTCCCGCGGCTGGATCAGGCGGCCCAGCGGCGGCAGCTTGGGCGGGACCGTCGTGCGCGCAGGGTCGGCAAGCATGGCTGTTTCGGTGGCGGCCGGTGACACCACATTGACAGTGACCCCCGACGCCACGGTTTCGGCGGCCCAGCTGCGCGCCAAGGCCACCAGCGCCGCCTTGGTGGCCGCGTACTGGCTGCGGCCGGCCATGCCGCGCGCTACGCGGCTGCCGATCAGCACCACGCGCCCCGCGCCTGCCTGCGCCATGCCGGGCACAACGAGATCGGCGATGCGCATGACGGCGTCCACATGGAGCTGCCACATCAGCGCTGAATCTTCACCGGACAGTGCGCCCAGCGGGCCCACGCGCAACACGCCGGCGGCGTGAACCAGCGCCTGCACGCGGCCGGCCGCACGCACGGCACGCTCCATGGTTTCGGTGTTGCACAGATTGACTTCGGTAGACGAAAAGGCCGGATGCACGATGCGCGCAGGCGCAAGGTCCAGCCCGACCACGTCCCAGCCCTGTTCCAGCAGTGCTTGCGCAATGGCCAGGCCGATGCCTGAACTGCTGCCGGTGACAAGGGCGCGTTTTACGTCTTCAGTGGCCATGGTTGCGCAGGTTATTCGACACGGATGTTGCCGTCGGTGATGATTTTTTGCGAGCGCGCCATGTCGCCGCTCTGGAATTTCGCGAAGTCCTCCGGTGTGCCGGGCGTCAGCACCAGGCCTTGCTGGAGGAGCTTTTCGCGCATGTCGCTGGCCAGCGCCTTGTTGGTTTCGGCGTTGAGTTTGTGCGTGATGTCGGCCGGCAATTTGGCCGGGCCCCACAGGCCGTACCAGCTGTAAAACTCATAGCCGGGAATCGTCTCGGCCACGGTCGGCACATCGGGCAGGTTGGGCACACGTTTGTCGCCGGTGATGGCAATAACACGCAGCATGCCGCTCTTGTGGTACTGCAGCGAGCCGAGGATGGGGTCGATGAAGCCGTCGATCTGGCCGCCGATCAAATCCTGGAAGGCCGGCGCCGTGCCCTTGTAAGGCACCACGGTGTACTCGATGCCGCCGGCGCGCTTGAGGAGCTCGGTCGACAGGTGGCCGGCCGAGCCGATGGAGCCGACCGCAAATGTCATCTTGCCGGGGTTGGCCTTGGCGTGGGCAATCAGCGACTTCACATCGGTGATCGGCAGGTTCTTGTTGATGGCAATCGACAAAGGCGCCTTCGCCACCAGCGAGACGGGCGTGAAGTCTTTCACCACACCATAAGGCACGGACTTCATCGTCATCGGTGCGGTGGTGAAGGTGGAAGCATTGAAGAGCAGGGTGTAGCCGTCGGCGGGCGCCTGCGCCACGACGGCCGCGCCGATGATGCCGTTGCCGCCCGCACGGTTTTCCACCACGAAGGGTTGGCCCATCTGCTCACTGAGCTTTTGCGCCAATTGCCGCCCCACCGCGTCCAGCGTGCCGCCAGGCGGGAAGGGGATGATCACCTTGACCGGGCGGGAAGGGTAGGCCTGCGCTGCGGCGCCGAAGGCTGCGGCTACAAGGCCGGCGGCCAGGCTGGCCTTGAGGAAAGTGCGTGTCTTCATGTTGTCTCCAGGGGGTAGTAAGTCGGCGAAGCTTCTTGTGGCTTTTTGCGTTGGGTTGTTACTGAACGCCGTGCAGGGAGAGCAGCGTCTTCATGCGCTGGGTGGCGAGTTCGGGATGCTCGAGCAGGTTGGCCGCATCAGCCAGGCGGAACAGCTCGGCGAAGTGTTGCAGTGAGCGCGTGCTCTGCTGCCCGCCCACCATCGTGAAATGCTTCTGGTGGCCGTTGAGCCAGGCCATGAAGACCACGCCGGTTTTGTAAAACCGCGTCGGTGCGGCAAAGATGTGGCGCGACAGCGGCACGGTAGGGCCCAGGATGGCGTGGAATTTCTCGACATTGCCTTGCGCCAGTTCGCCCAGCGCGGCACTCGCGGCCGGTGCGATGGCGTCGAAGATACCCAGCAGCGCATCGCTTTGCCCGTGCATGGCTTCCTTGCCAAACCCGTCGCCCGCAATCAGTTCGGCGTAGTTGAAGTCGTCGCCGGTGTACATGCGCACGCCCGCGGGCAGGCGCCGGCGCATGGCGATTTCCTTGTCCTTGTCGAGCAGCGAAATCTTGATGCCGTCCACCTTGTCGGGGTGGGCGTTGATGATGCCGAGGGCCGTGTCCATGGCTTTTTCGACATCGCTGCTGCCCCAGTAGCCCGCCAGCGCCGGGTCGAACATGTCGCCCAGCCAGTGCAGCACCACAGGCTGTTTTGCCTGGCTCAGGATGCGGTCGTAGACGCGTTCATAGTCGGCCGGGCTTTTGGCGACGCGCGCCAGCGCGCGGCTGGCCATGACGATGAGCTTGCCGCCGAGTTTTTCAATTGCGGCCATCTGCTCTTCGTAGCCGGCAATGACTTCATCGACGCTCTTGACGTTTTCCAGCACGAGGTGGTCGGTGCCGCAGCCGGAGGCGACCAGCGCGCCCGGCACGTCTTTGGCGGCGTCAAGTGAACGGCGGATCAGCTCCAGCGAGGTCGGCCAGTCCAGGCCCATGCCGCGCTGCGCTGTGTCCATGGCTTCGGCCACGCCCAGGCCCAGGGACCATAGGTGGCGGCGGTAGGCGATGGTGGTGTCCCAGTCGATCGCGCAGTTGACCCACGGGTCGACCGCGGCCAACGGGTCGGCCACCACGTGTGCGGCCGAATAGGCAATGCGGTTGAACTTCAGCCCACTGGCCGGTTTAACAGGGGTTGTGCCGCGCAGCGTGTAGGGCTGCAGGCCGCCCGCGGCAACGGGCAGGGTAAGGGTTAAAGCCATGAAATCTACCTTTTTATAGACAAAATATGCCGCTGGCGCTTATGTAGCTTTGGTGAGCCGCTATCAAACTTGTAGCGCGGGCACGTCCACCCAGCGGCGCTCTTTCCAGCTTTCGAGCGCGGCTTCAACCAGCTGCACGCCTTTGGCGCCTTCGGGCAGCGTCCATTTGTAGGGCTCGTTTTCCACCACATGGCGTATGAAGTGCTCCCACTGGATCTTGAAACCGTTGTCGTAGGTCTGGGTGTCCGGCACTTCCTGCCACTGGTCAGAGAAATTCATCGTCTGCTTCTCGTCCGGATTCCAGACCGGGCGTGGCGTGTTGACGCGCGACTGGGCCTTGCAAGAGGAGAGGCCGGCGACGGCCGAGCCGTGCGTGCCATCGACGTGGAAGGTGACCAGGTCTTCGCGGTTCACGCGGGTCGCCCAGGACATGTTCATCTGGGCAATTACCGGCTCACCGCTGTGGCCGACCAGCTCGGCCGTGGCGTAGGCTGCGTCGTCGGCGGTGGCCTTGTAGGGCTTGCCGGCTTCGTCCCAGCGCTGGGGAATGTGCGTGGCGCCTATGCAAGAGATGGACTTGACCTCGCCGAACAGGTTGTCCAGCACATAGCGCCAGTGGCACATCATGTCCAGGATCATGCCGCCGCCATCTTCGGTGCGGTAGTTCCAGCTCGGGCGCTGGATGGGCTGCAGATCGCCTTCGAAAACCCAGTAGCCGAACTCGAGCCGTACCGACAGCATCTTGCCGAAGAAGCCGGCGCGGCGCAGCATGTCGAGCTTGCGCAGGCCGGGCAGGAAGAGCTTGTCCTGCACGGCGCCGTGTTTCAGGCCCGACTTTTCAGCCAGACGGGCGATCTCGACGGCTTCGTTGAGGTTGGTGGCAATCGGTTTTTCGCAGTAGACGTGTTTGCCGGCGCGTATCGCTTTGGCCAGCAGGGTCGGGCGCATCTGCGTGGTGCCGGCATCGAAGAAGAGGGTGTCGTCCTTGTTCTTCAGTGCCTCGTCCAGGTCCGTGCCCCAGCGTGCAATGCCGTGGGCCTTGGCCAGGGCTTCGATTTTTTCGGCGTTGCGGCCGATCAGGATCGGGTCGGGCATCACCTTGTCGCCGTTGGAGAGCGTGACGCCGCCCTGTTTGCGGATCGCGACGATGGAGCGGATCAGATGCTGGTTCATGCCCATGCGTCCGGTGACGCCGTGCATGATGATGCCAAGGGTTTGTGTGCTCATGGTGTGTTCCTTTTTGCTTGTCGGTGTGAGGTAATGGTGTTCAGTAAACGGAACGCATGGCGTCCCACGAAATATTGCCGCCGGCCTGGCCGGTGGCGAAGCCCGGGCAGTCGAGCGAGCCCAGCGCGATCTGCCCGCCCTTGATGCGCAGCCGCACCGCGTCGGCGCTGTACTCGTACAGCGAGTCGTGCGCCAGCAGCAGGCTTTGCTGCTCGGTACTGGGGGCGGCCATCAGGCCGTTGACGTAGTGGTGGCCGTTGCGCTCCACATGCGCCAGGCCCAGCCAGCTCACCAGCGCCAGGTCTTGCTGCACGCCCAGGCCGGCCTGCATGGTGAGGTCTTCGCCCGAGAGGAAGTAGGGCGCACCGGGTGCTTTCGTATTCCATTCGGCGCAACGTGCGGCGTTGATGATGGATTTGTAAAAGCCCTTGCAGCTTTTGCTGGACACGCCGGTGTAGCCCAGCGGCTTTGCCTTGACGAAGGCATCCAGCGTGGCATCTGATTCATCTACCAGCAAGGGAATGTGCTTTGCGAGCGCGCAAACGTCTTGCGTCAGCGCCTGGTCGCGACGCAGCGGCTGCTCCACAAAAACGATTTTGGACACCAGCGGGGCCAGTTGCGGGTCGGACGTGAGCTGCCTGAAGAAATCGGCGAAGGCATCGGCGCTGGCGTACTGCTCATTGCCGTCCAGCGTGACCAGGCGCGCCGCGTCCTCTGTCACCTGGCTGATGGCCGTGAGGCGGGCCATGTCGGCTTCGGTGTCGCCGCTCAGTTTGATCTTGAAGTCGCGATGGCCGTAGCGGGCGATCACCGCTGCCAGCGAGGCAGGCAGGCCGTCGGCGGGCTCATTGGCGGGCCGGTCCGCGGAGTAGATCGCGTCGGCCAGGCCCACGGTGTGCCGCGCCGCGATCTGCTTGCGCGGCATTTGCAGCGACAGGAAACGCGCCATGTCGAAGCTTTTGAGGTCGTCCGCCAGGCCCGTGCCCCGCACCTCCAGCCCCGCCACGTTGGCGCTCATGCCGGCGGCAAAGCTGCAGTTGAGCTTGAGCAGCAGGGCATCGAGGATGGCGCGGTCCAGCAGGGCCGGGCCGTAGCTTGCTGCGAGGGGGTTAAGCCCGGCCTGCCCGGCGCTTTTGAGCAGCGGCTTGTAGCGCTGCGCGAAATGCTCCCATGCCGTCCGGTTGGACGCGTCAGCGCAATAAGCGCTGCGGGCGGCCTTCAGCGAATCCCGCAGTTGGTTGAAGTTGTCTTCGTTCGAGAGCGCCGGATTTTTGTCGAACCACTTCGGAATCATCATCTCGGCGGCGCAGCCGAGAGAGGTAGAACCGTCGGCAAAGCGGATGCGCGCCTGCACATAGACCTGCGGGCACGAGGTCACAGTGGCGGCGCCAAACCGGAAGGGCAGGCGCAGCATGACATCACGCTCGGAAAAGCGGATCTCGTCAATCCGGAAACGCAGGGGTTCGTCCATGGCGTAGGTCGGCGATGCGCCTCAATGGTCCAGCGTGCCTTGCGAGTAAAAATGCGCGCGCACTTTTTTGGCATACACCGCGAACTCGGGCGAGCCCATCATGTCCAGCGTGCGCGGGCGCGGCAGGTCTATGTCGTAGATGGCGGCAATGGAGCCCGGCCGCTCGCTCATCACGATGACGCGGTCTGACAGGAACACCGCCTCGGGAATGCTGTGGGTGATGAGTAGCACGGTTTTCTGCGAGGCCGACCAGATGCGCTGCAGCTCCAGGTTCATCTTCTCGCGCGTCATCGCGTCCAGCGCGCCGAAGGGCTCGTCCATCAGCAGCACCGACGGGTCGTGCAGCAGGGCGCGGCAGATGGACGCGCGCTGCTGCATGCCGCCCGAGAGTTGCCACGGGTACTTGTTTTCAAAGCCCTTGAGGCCGGCCATCTCGATGAGCTGCATCGCCTTGGCCAGCGACTGCTCCTTGGGCATGTGGCGCATCTCGGCCTGCAGCAGGATGTTTTTGAGCACCGTGCGCCAGGCCAGCAGCACGGCGCTCTGGAACACGATGCCCACGTCTTTCTGCGGCCCGTTGATGGGCTTGCCCGCCAGGGTGAGCGTGCCGCCCGAGATGGGCAGCAGCCCGGCCACCATTTTCAGCAGCGTGCTTTTGCCGCAGCCTGAGGGCCCGACCACCGAGATGAATTCACCCTCGCGGATGGAGAAGTCCAGAGGCTTGAGTGATTCAACAGGGCCATCTTTGGTCTGGTAGGTCTTGGAGACGCCGCGGGCTTCTATCAGGTGGTCGTTGGGCATGGGTGCGATGCGCCTTCTTCAGTTCTTCTTGAGGTCTTCTTGAGGTCTTCTTCAGTTCGCGGGGAGGAAGTCCAGGCTCACGTAGTCCTCAGGCTTGCCGCGCGTGGAGGCATCCATGCCGCCGTATTGCACCAGCAGGTCCAGCGAATCGCTGACGTTTTTCATCGTGACGCGGAAGGGCCGTTGGTTGGCGGTTTCCTTGGTGTGGTACAGCGCCACGCTTTGCTTCATGCCGACGATCAGCGTGTCGCGCACGCCCGCTTTGGGGTTGGCCTTGAGCATGGCGTCGACAGCGGCTTCGGGGCTTTTCTCGGCGGCTTCGGCGGCGCGGGTAGAGGCGCGCATGAAGCGCTTCACCAGGTCGGGGTTCTCCGTCAGCAGGTTTTTGTTGGTGATGATGCCGGAGCTGATCTGGTTGATGCCCGAGTCGGCAAACCGGATCGGGTGGACCTGCTTTCCGGTGGCGTCCTGCAGCTTGATGGCCTGGTCCATGACGTAGCCGAGCAGCAGGTCGGCCTGGCCGTTCATGACGGCATTAAGTTTTGTCTGGCCGTCGCCCGAGACGATCTTGACCTGGTCGGGCTGGATGTTGTTGACCTTCAGGAACAGCGGCCACATCTGCGACATTGAGTCGCCGGGGGTGGTGGCCACGGTTTTGCCGATGATGTCTTTGGGCGACTTGATGTTCTTGTCGGCAAAGCCCATGACGGACATCGGGCTCAGCTGGAACAGCACACCGGTGGACTTGAGCGGCGCGCCCTTGGCGGCGGCTTTGATCATGGTGGTGACGTCGATATAGCCGAAGGTGGCCGATTTGGCCGCGACGGCCTGGGCAGTGACGGCCGAGCCGCGGCCTTCCTGGATGTCGAGGTCAATGCCTTCTTCGGCGTAAAAGCCGCGCTCTTTGCCGAGGAAGAAGGGGGCGTGCTCGCTGTAGAGGTACCAGTTGAGCATCAGCGTGACTTTTTCAGGGGCCTTGGTTTGGGCCTGGGCTGGCGCCATGGCGAGCATCAAGGCGCCGGCGAGGGCTGTGAGCAAAGGGGCAATGCGGTTCTTCATAAGATGTCTCCTGGGGTTGCCGGTGATGGAACGTGACTAGGGAACGTGACTAGGGAACGTGAAACGACGGAAAACTTTGCGGGCTCAAAACACCTGGCGCTGCGAGGCATGCCAGGGAATCATCAAGCGCTCGGTGAGGTCAATGGCCGCAAACAGCAGCACGCCGATGGACGACAGCACGACCAGCGCCGCGAACATCAGCGGCAAATCAAAATTGCCGTTGGCGACCTGCAGCACATAACCGATGCCGGAGTTGGAGCCGACGAATTCGCCGACCACCGCGCCGACCACGGCCAGCGTGATGGACACCTTCAGGCCACTGAAGATGGCGGGCAGGGCTTGCGGCAGGCTGATCTTGAAGAAAGTCTGCAGGCGGCTGGCGCCCATGGAGCGCGCCAGGTCCAGCATGTCGGGCTCAACCGACTTGAAGCCCATGACGGTGGACACCACCACGGGGAAGAAGCCCAGCAGGAAGGCCGAGATGATCTTGGGAAAGATGCCGAAGCCGAACCACACCACAAAGAGCGGCGCGATCGCGACCTTGGGAATGCTTTGCGAAAACACCAGCAGCGGGTAGACATAAGACTCGACCAGGCGGGAGTAGGCGATCACCATGGCCAGCGGAATGCCGATGACGATGGTGAGCGCAAAGCCGCCCAGCGTGGCCTGCGTGGTCTTCCAGCTTTGCTTGAGCAGGTTGTTCCATTCGGACACCAGCTGCCGCACCACTTCTTCGGGGCGCGGGATCAAATAGGCCGGGATCTTGAAGATGCGGATGGCGACATCCCACAGCACCAGCAGCAGGATGATCAGCAGGACGGGCCTGAGCGCCGGTAACAGCAGCAACTTGCGCAGCATCGGGAAGTCTCCTTATCGCCCATGCGGCGCGTTGCTGGTGATCAGCACGACCGTATGTAACTATATGGTGAATTGTTGGGGCTGCGATAGCGCCTGTCAACGGGCCCTAGGGAAATCCCGGAGAGATGCCGGTGGGGCTTGCCGCGCCTAGCGCATGACGTAGCCGAGCACCATGTCTGTCATGTGCGACAGGCGCTGCGCCATGGCTTTGGGCGCGCGCAGGTCACGCCCGAAGATGGTGGAAAGCGTCTGGTTGTTGGACAGGTAGAAGTAACAAATCGACGCAATCGAGATGTAGAGCTGGATCGGGTCTATGCCCGCCCTGAACAGGTCCTGCTTGCGCCCGCGCTCCAGCACGGTGTCGAGCATTTGCACCAGCGGGGAGTTCATTTCCTGGATGCGTGACGACTTCTTCAGGTGCGCCGCATTGTGCTGGTTTTCACTGTTGAGGAGCGAGATGAACTCAGGATGCTCAAGGTAGTAATGCCAGGTGAACGACACCAGCTCGCGAATGGCTTCGACAGGGTCCATTGCGTCCAGATGCAGCTTTTGTTCGGCCGCGCGTATGTCGGCGTAGGTGTTCTCCAGCACCGCCAGAAAGAGGTCGTCCTTGCTCTTGAAGTAGTAGTAGATCAGGCGCTTGTTGATGTCGGCGCGCTCGGCGATGCGGTCGACCCGCGCGCCCGCCAGGCCATACAGCGCGAACTCGTCGCGCGCGGCCAGCAAGATGGTTTGTTGTGAACGGTCGGCGTCGCGCGAGCGGGGTTCGGGTGTCGGGGTGGTTGCGGCTGGCATGTTGCAAATTTAACTGTTTGGTGAATTAAATCAAGTCCCTTCATGGCAATAACGGGTTAGCGACCTACGCAGGTCCATGCAGTGCGCACTATCGTTCTGCGTGCCATCGCTTCATAATGATTCAGGCCTTGGCCATTCGTGCCCGGGCCGCAACGAAGCCAAAGGAGGCGGCCATGAGCAACTCGAACACACCCAAAGACGGTGATTTTGCGCACTGGGTTGAAGAAAAATCTGAAGCGCTGAAGTTTGAACTCGGCGAAAAATTCCCGGTGCCGCCCACAGTCCTCGTCTCAACCTCGGTCCACGCGGAGACTGGCCGGCAAAAGCTTGAGGAAGTGCTGCTGGAGCACGAAGAGCCGACACAGGAATTCCTCGACGAGCTGGCTGCATTGGAAGGTGCGCCCCCGCTGAGCGACGAAGAGCTGGATCGGCAAGCGATGGCTGCTGGCGGCGGCGATGGCGACGCGGCAACTCCAGAATAAGCACGCCGCCGAAGAACCTCGGGACTCTTAAAGCCAGCATGAGCCGCGGAACCGGCTTTGCCGGGCCGCAGGGCGGGCGGCCCCCCCGGGGGGCAGGGAGCTACACGAAGTGAGCGACCGTGGGGGCACAATATTCAGCGGCACAATAGCCGGATGACATCCCAACTCGCCGGCCACCTTCTCGTCGATTGCCTTCTGGCCCAAGGCGTTACCCATGCGTTCGGCGTACCCGGTGAAAGCTACCTGGCTGTGCTCGACGGCCTGCATGCACGCCAGGACAAGATCCGGTTCATCACTTGCCGGCAGGAGGGCGGCGCGGCCTTCATGGCCGAGGCCCACGGCAAGCTGACGGGCCGGCCGGGCGTGTGCATGGTCACACGCGGGCCGGGCGCCACCAACGCATCCATCGGCGTGCACACGGCCTTCCAGGACTCCACCCCCATGGTGCTGCTGGTGGGGGACGTGGCCAGCGACTGCCGTGACCGCGAGGCCTTCCAGGAGGTGGACTACACCAGCTTCTTCGGGCCCAGCACCAAGGGCTTCGCCAAGCGGGTGGAGCGCATCGACGAGGCCGATCGCATTCCTGAATACGTGGCACGCGCGTTCGCCACCGCCATGAACGGCCGGCCCGGCCCGGTGGTGCTCGTCTTGCCGGAAGACATGCTGACGCAGATGACGGCCGCACAGCCCTTGCCGCGCGTGGAGGCCGTGCAGGCCTGGAGCGACCCGGGCTCGCTGCGCACGCTGCGCGAGATGTTGCTCAAATCCGAGCGCCCATTGGTCATCGCGGGCGGCGGGGGCTGGACGCCGCAGTCGGCGCAAGCCTTGCAGCGTTTTGCCGAAAATTGGAAGCTGCCAGTGGGCAATGCCTTCCGCTTTCAGGACACCTTTGACAACCACCACCCGCTCTATGCGGGCGACGTGGGCATCGGCCTGAACCCCAAGCTGGCTGCGCGCGTGAAGGCCAGCGACCTGATCATCGCCATCGGCCCGCGCCTGGGGGAGATGACGACTGGTACTTACACGCTGCTGGAGGCGCCGCGGCCCAAGCAGAAGCTGGTGCACATCCATGCCAGCGCAGAGGAACTCAACCGCGTCTACCAGGCTGACTTGGCCATCAACGCCACCATGAACGCGGCGGCCCGCTCCCTGGAGGTGCTGACGGCGCCGGTGACGGTGGCCTGGGAAGCCTGGACGGCTTCCGCGAACGAAGACTATCTGGAAAACCTGAAACCCACCGCAAATGCCAACCTGCCGGGCGACATCGACATGCCGGCCATCGTCGGCCTGCTGCAAAAGCATTTGCCGGTCGATGCGGTATTGACCAACGGCGCGGGCAACTTCGCCAGCTGGGTGCACCGCTTCTTTCAGCACCACGGCTTGGTCAAGGGGCACAAGACGCAACTGGCGCCGACTGTGGGCGCGATGGGCTATGGCGTGCCGGCGGGCATCGCGGCAGCTATTACGACGGGCCGGGTGGCTTTCACCATCGCGGGCGATGGCGATTTTTTGATGAACGGCCAGGAGCTGGCAACAGCCGTGCAGCATGGCGCCAAAAGCATTGTCGTGCTGCTCAACAACGGCATGTACGGCACCATACGCATGCACCAGGAGCGGGAGTATCCGAAGCACGAAAGTGGTTCACGCCTGAACAACCCGGACTTCGCCGCACTGGCGCGTGCCTACGGCTATGCCGGCGTGCGCATCACGCGCACCGCGGAGTTTGAGGCGGAGCTGCTGGCGGCGCTGGCGCGCCAGGAGGGCACGGTGATCGAGGTGACGCTGGACCCGGAAGTCATCACCACACGCGGAACCTTGTCGGCGATCACGCAGAACGCATTGAAGCGGCCGCTATAAAAAGAGGAGCGGCCAGCCTATGCAGCGATTGGGCTGGAGGCTGATTTCTCTTGAGGAAATAAAAAAGCCGGGTGACCCGGCTTTTTTATTGGTGGGAGCTTTATGACGAAGCTCTAAGCCCATCAAGAGTTACTCCTTGATGTCCACCGCATAGAAGTTGTGGCGGGCAAATGGGCTGTTCTTGTAGCCGATCACGCTCTTGCGGATCGGCTTGAGCTGCACCGCATGGGCGATGGTGAACCAGGGCGCTTGCTCCTTGAAGATGACCTGGGCCTGCTGGTAGAGCTTGATGCGCTCCGCAGGATTGGTCACCGTCTTGGCTTTCACGACCAGGTCGTCATAAGGCTGGTAGCAGAACTTGGCGATGTTGGAGCCGCCGGGCTGGGCCGCGGCGCAGCCGAGCAAGGTGTGCATGAAATTGTCAGGATCGCCGTTGTCGCCGGTCCAGCCCAGCATGGCCATCTGGTGTTCGCCGGTCTGCAGGCGCTTGCGGTACTCGCCCCACTCGAAGCTCTTGATCTCGGCCGTGACGCCGACCTTGGCCAGGTCGGCCTGCATCAACTCGGCAATGCGCTTGCCGTTCGGGTTGTAGGGGCGTGATACTGGCAGCGCCCACAGGTCCGTAGAGAAACCATTGGGGAGACCAGCCTGGGCCAGCAATTTTTTGGCGGCTTCGGGGTTGTACTCGTCGTCCTTGATGGCGTTGTTGTACGCGGCCATGGTCGGTGGGATCGGGTTCTTGGCGGCCACGCCGGTGCTCAGGTACACCCCGTCAACAATGGCTTTCTTGTTGATGGCCATGTTGATCGCCTTGCGCACGCGCACGTCGTCAAACGGCTTCTTGGTCGTGTTGTAGGCGAGGTAGCCCACGTTCAGGCCGGCCTGCTCGATGATCTGCACGTTCGGGTCTTTGCGGATCGTGTCCAGGTCGGCGGGGTTGGGGTAAGTCATGACCTGGCATTCGTTTTTCTGCAGCTTGGCCCAGCGCACCGAAGCGTCAGGCGTGATCGAGTACACGAGGTCGTCGATCTTGGCCTTGCCGCCCCAATACTGTGGGAAAGCCTTGTAACGGATGACAGCGTCCTTCTGGTACTGCACCAGGTAGAAGGGCCCCGTGCCGACCGGATCCTGGTCGATCTTTTCAGGTGTGCCGGCCTTGAGCATGACGTCGGCGTATTCCTTGGACTGGACGGCCGCGAAAGGCATGCCCAGGTTGGACAGGAAAGGCGCTTCAGGCTGGTTCAGCGTGATCTTGACGGTCAGGTCGTTGACCTTTTCCACCGACTTCAGCAGCTTGGGCATGCCCATGTTGATGAAGTAGGAGTGGTTGGGGCTGGTGACCTTGAAGAATGGGTTGTCTTCTTTCCACTGGCGCTCAAACATGAACAGCACGTCGTCGGCGTTGAAGTCGCGCGTCGGCCTGAAGGTCTTGTTGGTGTCGTGCCATTTCACGCCCTTGCGCAGGTGGAAGGTATAGGTCAGCCCGTCGGCGGAGATATCCCATTTTTCGGCCAGGCCGGGGACGACCTTGGTGCCGCCGTATTCGAATTCGACGAGTTGGTTGTAGACGGGTTCGCTGCCATCGAACGAGGTATTCGTGGTGTTGACGCCAGGGTAGAAGTTCTCGGGGCTGCCTTCAGAGCAGAACACCAGCGTCTTGGCAGAGACGGGCGAAAGTGCCAGCAGCGCTGGCAGGGCAACGGCGCACAGCAATGCGCGCTGGACCGGACGCGATTTGCCTGCGCGTAAGCCTGTACTTGCTTGGGCCTGGATCATGGGTGCTCCCTAGGGTGTTAATGCTGCTTTTCGGCATACTGGCACGCAAACTGTTAGAGCGCAACCTCGCGCAGAGAGAGAACACACGCAGCCCTTGGGCGCAATGCATTGCATTGAGGTGATGCTGGACCCGGGGGCGCCACCACACGCGGAACCTTGTCGGCGATCAGGCAAAAGCCCTGAAGCGGGCCGCTATAAAAAGAGGAGCAGTTAGCCTATACGGTGATTGGGCTGGAAGCTGATTTCTCTTGAAGAAATAAAAAAAGCCGGGTCACCCCGGCTTTTTTCATGGCGGCGGCTTCATGCAGAAGCCGCCCGAGCCCATCGAGGATTACTCCTTGATGTCCACCGCATAGAAGTTGTGGCGGCCGAACGGGCTGTTCTTGTAGCCGATCACGCTCTTGCGGATGGGCTTGAGCTGCACCGCGTGGGCGATGGTGAACCAGGGCGCCTGTTCCTTGAAGATGACCTGGGCCTGCTGGTAGAGCTTGATGCGCTCCGCAGGATTGGTCACGGTCTTGGCTTTCAGGACGAGGTCTTCGTACGGCTGGTAGCAGAACTTGGCGATGTTGGAGCCGCTGGCCGACTGGGCCGAAGCGCAGCCGAGCAGGGTGTACATGAAGTTGTCAGGATCGCCGTTGTCGCCGGTCCAGCCCAGCATGCCCATCTGGTGTTCGCCGGCCTGCAAACGCTTGCGGTACTCGCCCCACTCGAAGCTCTTGATCTCGGCAGTCACACCGACCTTGACCAGGTCAGCCTGCATCAACTCGGCGATGCGCTTGGCATTCGGGTTGTACGGGCGCTGCACGGGCATGGCCCACAGGTCGGTGGTGAAACCGTTGGGGAAACCGGCCTGGGCCAGCAATTTCTTGGCGGCTTCGGGGTTGTACTCGTCGTCCTTGATGGCGTTGTTGTACGCGGCCATAGTCGGCGGGATCGGGTTCTTGGCGGCAACACCGGTGCTCAGGTACACGCCGTCAACAATGGCTTTCTTGTTGATGGCCATGTTGATGGCCTTGCGCACGCGCACGTCGTCAAACGGCTTCTTGGTGGTGTTGTAGGCCATATAGCCCACGTTCAGGCCGGCCTGCTCGACGATCGTGACGTTGGCATCCTTGCGGATGGCGTCCAGGTCGGCGGGGTTGGGGTAAGGCATGACGTGGCATTCGTTCTTCTGCAGCTTGGCCCAGCGGACGGATGCATCAGGCGTGATCGAGTACACGAGGTCGTCGATCTTGGCCTTGCCGCCCCAATACTGTGGGAACGCCTTGTAGCGGATGACAGCGTCCTTCTGGTACTGCACCAGGTAGAAGGGGCCGGTGCCGACGGGGTCCTGGTCGATTTTCTCGGGCGTGCCGGCCTTCAGCATGGCGTCGGCGTATTCCTTGGACTGCACCGCTGCGTAAGGCATGGCCAGGTTGGCAAGGAACGGCGCTTCAGGTTTTTCCAGCGTGATCTTGACGGTCAGGTCGTTGACCTTTTCCACCGATTTCAGCAGCTTGGGCATGCCCATGTCGCTGAAGTAGGAGTGGTTGGGGCTGGTGACCTTGAAGAATGGGTTGTCTTCTTTCCACTGGCGGTCGAACATGAACAGCACATCGTCGGCGTTGAAGTCGCGCGTCGGCTTGAAGGCCTTGTTGCTGGCATGCCATTTCACGCCCTTGCGCAGCGTGAAGGTGTAGGTCAGGCCGTCGGCGGAGATGTCCCATTTTTCGGCCAGGCCCGGGACGACCTTGGTGCCGCCGTATTCGAATTCGACGAGGCGGTTGTAGACGGGTTCGTTGGCATCAAACGAGGTACCCGTGGTGTTGACACCGGGTAGAAGTTCTCGGGGCTGCCTTCAGAGCAGAACACCAGCGTCTTTGCCGACACGGGTGAAAGTGCCAGCAGCGCTGGCAGGGCAACGGCGCACAGCAA
>Ga0136846_1236583_pt1 | contig 19475 bp, 16 predicted proteins | sample HopSoiMetagenom2_FD_96841 | JGI IMG/M metagenome (GOLD analysis project Ga0136846, IMG submission 96841) | Grasslands soil microbial communities from Hopland, California, USA - 2 Assembly 2016 (version 4) | ecosystem: Environmental > Terrestrial > Soil > Grasslands | place: USA: Hopland...
AAAAGTAAAAGGGCCCGATAATTATCGCGCCCTTTTACTTTTTAGTGGATCTGTTTATCACTTATCCTTCTTCCCAAATAATTTATTGAAGAATCCTTTTTTCTTTTTCGGTTCATCTACTGGTGCCCCGATAGGTGTGCCAGTAGATCTTCTTTCCTGAATGCTGTCATTCTTTTTAGGTTTGATATCATCTTCTATCACAGGTTTGGATTCCGGACCGATATAATCATGGCTCATATAATCCTGTTCAGAACCTGCGCCAATATCTTCTCCCTGTCCTGCAGGTAATGACATATCGATACTTTCAAGAGGATCTGCGCTATTCTGCTGATTTTCCAGTTCTGCCGGTACCATAAACCGGGCACCTTTGTCAATTCCCAATGTTTTATCTCCAAATACCTTCTGAAGAAATGCTTCAGCAATAGGTCTTGCAGCAGCGCTACCAAAACCTCCTGCACCCTCATTCCGTATAAAGCGATCATCACAACCTACCCAGGTACCAACGAGTAACTGTGGTGTATATCCCATAAACCAGGCATCAGAGTTATCATTGGTTGTACCGGTTTTACCGCCCATTTCTGCTGCACCTAAACGGCCCATCATACCTGCAGCTGTTCCTCTTGTAACTGTTCCTTCCATCATACGGGCCATATTATAGGCTGTTACTTCGCTGATGGCTTCTTTCCTGTTAGTACTGTAATCAAACTGCTTGATCACATTGCCGTTCCTGTCTTCAATGCGGCTGATAAAATAGGGTTTGGTAGAAAACCCACGACCAGCAAATATGCTATAGCCCCACATCATTTCAAACAGGGAAAGCTCACAGGCTCCCAGTGCCAGTGAAGGAACAACATCCACTTTGGTAGGAAGATTCAATCGGGATAGAAAATCGGCGAACTGTTTTGGACCTACCTGTTTCATGATATAGGCGCTTGCACAGTTAAGGGAGTGGGCCAATGCACCTGCCATGGTAACCTGCGGTGCTCCTATACATTTTCTTCCTGCCGGTACCCAGCCATTCCCCTGGAAGTACTGTGGCTCGTTATCGCAAATGGTTTCAGGTGTAAAGCCGCGTTCTTCCATTGCCTGCGTATATAAAAGCGGCTTGATGGAAGAACCCACCTGTCTTTTAGTATTCAAATTGGCGTGATCAAATTTGTAGGTTTTGAAATTGATCCCACCCACCCATGCTTTTACTTCACCAGTTACAGGATCCATTGCCATAAATGCATTCTGGATCATCTGGCGGGAATATTTGATAGAATCCATGGGAGTCATTATCGTATCCTTTTCGCGCTTCGAATTCCAGGCGAAAACTTTCATAGGTACTTTCTTATAGAATGTAGCTTTGATCTCTTTATCCGTCAATCCATCATCAGACAGGCTTTTCCACCGATCACTTTGCTTCATGGCTGTCTCCAGCACGTTCTCATGCTCTTTCCAGACTGTCCCCTTTTTGATATAGGACATATTGTTCAGGTTCTTTTGGAGTACTGGTAATTGGTAGGCAACAGCCTCTTCTGCATACTCCTGCATTTTTGGATTGATGGTAGTATATATTTTCAGACCATCTTCATAAATATTGTAAGAATCCCCATTAGGTTTCTTTACATCCTTAAGCGCAGCTTTTACTTCATCCTTTAATACTTCCCGGAAATAAGGTGCATAACCTGTATTCTCATCCATTTTCCGGTAGTTCAATTTGATGGGTAGCGCTTTTAACCGGACTGCCTCCCCAGGAGATAATTTTCCATTCTCCTGCATGCGGCTAATAACAAGATTCCTTCTTTCCAGGGATGCTTTGGGATTGCGGCGTGGGTTAAATATGCCAGGTCCATTGATCATTCCCACCAGTAGTGCAGCCTCTTCTACATTTAGCACATCAGGTTCTTTCTGGAAGAAGGTGCGGGATGCATTGCGTATGCCAAATACGTTATCGGAATAAGGTACGGCATTCAGGTAAAGGGCCAGGATCTCTTCCTTTGTGAAGTTCCGCTCCAGTTTAATGGCTATGATCCATTCCTTGAGCTTTTGAATAACGCGGATCGCCTTATTTGAAGCGCGTTGATTGAAAAGCGCCAGCGCAAGCTGCTGGGTGATTGTACTACCACCCCCTTTGCTACCCAGAAGGAACACAGCGCGTGAAGTGCCTTTTATATCAATGCCGGAATGACTGTAAAAACGTTTGTCTTCCGTTGCGATCAATGCATCAATTACATGCTGGGAAATATCCCTGTATTTGACAATACTTCGATTGCCATTTTCATAATAATATTTTCCCATGAGGGTTCCATCCTCTGCATATACTTCAGAAGCCTGCAGGATTGATGGATTTTGCAATTCATCAATTGATGGCATTTTACCAAAGACTCCAAAATTGGCTAACATAATAACGGTAACTAATGCAAGGAAGCCAAATAGGAAAATACGCCAGAAGATTTTGACTGATCGTTTCATCAGATAATGAGTTTACGGTATCCGGTTAATTATATAGAAAATTATTGAGAGCTTTACAAGATTGATTTCGATAGCCATTAGACGAAATATATAATCAAAAATGTTACCGAAATTAAGAAAAACCCCGGCGGCCTCTAAATGTATCCAGATTGATTTTTTTCTGAACTGTTAAAACTTGCCAGGGAGGTGCTGGTTAAGGAACTGGTTGTATTTTTCTATATCCTTGCTGGTTTTCAGCAGTTCCAGGTTCCTTTCGGTTATGATAGTAAAGCTGTATTTACCACCTTTCAGCCAGGGAAGGATCTCACTAGCCGTACGAGGGCGTGTTTTTTCTACGTAATCTGTCGCTTCCTGCGCATTTTTGAACGGACTGATGAGCAGGAATCGGTTGTCTGGATCAATTTCCACCAGTTCAGCCTGCATCTGTTTGTTGTAATAGGTATCCCGGTTAAATCGTGCAAAGGCGTTTCGTGCTTCATTCACAAATACAGGATCTACCTTGTTTAGGGCCAATACCACGTAATGCGGCGTTTCTGCATCAAATGCATAGGAGTTTGCTGGAAGTTGTATTGGTGTTCTTACGACTGTATCTATTTTCGGCGGAACCTGTATCAGAGGCTGCGTTACTGGCGGTTTTACCACTGCCGAATCTTTTCTTACTATTTGCGGAGCCGTAACAGGTGGATTATTATTTACAGTTTCTGGACGATATCGGGTAGTGGTATCGTCTTCCTGAGGAGTTACTACCAGGTTGCGCAATTCTTCTTCAATCTGGGCTCGCCTGTTCAATACATCCAGCATTGTGGTTGCTTTTGCTTCCAGGGGAGTACCCGCAAACCGGCTGATAATATTGCTCAAGGCATTTTTGGCAATACTGTCTTCATGCTGCCGGATATAATAAACTGATTCGATATATAACAGTTGAGGTGTCCAGTAATTGCTGCTATAGAGCGAGTCAGCTGTTTTTTTCTGAGCGATAGCTTCGGTGAAATTGCCTTCTATAAACAGGTCATAGATCTTTTCGTATGTCCTGGTTGCCTCCTCATCAGGTCCTGCTGCCTGCGGATTCTTTCCTGTTACGAGTATAGTTGTAAAATTGCTTCCACCATGCTTTTCAGTCATCAGTTTTTTGATAGCAGCAGCTTTGTCTGTTTCTCCATTTTTGTTATAACAGAAGTAAAGTTTGAATAAGACTTCGTCCATTTTAGAGAAATCAGGAAATCGGGTACGCAATCCTTCCAGTGTTGTTGTTCCAGTTAAGCAATCCTCCAGTTCGTTTATATATAACAGGCCTACATCAAATTGAGCTGCCTGTATGGAATCATTTGACTGCTTTAGTTTTTCCGGCGTAACAGGAAGTCTGTCGTATAAAACTTCATAGGTGATTTCAGGTTCACCTTCTGTTGAGAAGTTCACAACGCCATTATTTGCCCGTTGCCTGTCATATTGGGATTGGGAATTCTGCATCTGGCTTTGAACAATAGAAGCCATGGCTGCGCTTCTTCTCCAGTTATCTGTATTGGGTCTTGTTCCCCATTTTGATTTAAAATCAGCCAGCCCTTTTTGACGGGAAGTGGAATTATAGAAATACCATTCTCCTTTCTTGTTATTGTCTGAAAATAATGCAACGGGTTGAGCAGGTTGTAATCCTGCACTTCCGGCTGTTGGTATTACAGGTTCTTCTCTTAAACCCTGTTGGCGACGAATTTGTCGCGTTATTTTTTTAACCAGTGATTTCCTGTCATCCTCAGGTAGTGCAGCCATGCGCTGGAGGCTATCCTGCCTGTTGATAATGTCAACATCGTCTGCTACTTTTTTGAGAATATTCTTTCTTGCCAGTATCAGTTCCGGATCTTTAATGGAAGGATCATCCAGTTTCAGGCTATCGTAAAAATTAAAGGACTGGCGATACATTCTTTTCTGGTAGGAGAGTTCTGCGAGTTGAAGGAATGCCTTGTTTCGCTGGGAAGGATTATTGGTGGAATATTTGGTGCTTTTTAGTAGTAGGGGAAGGGCGCCATCTATGTTTTTGCGTTCAAGGTCCATTTGGGCAGCCATGTAATAAATGATATCCCGATAGTCAACATATTTGTCACGCTTCGCCATTTTCTCCAGCATGGCAATATTATTGTCGATATAATGCTCGCCACCATCTTTATTTATTCGAACCAGCGAAAGCCGGCCATAAACATCCATGATCGGATCTGTGGTGTGATTGACAGATTTGGAATAGAAATTGGCAGCTTCTTCCGTTTTACCAGAAGTTTCATACAATTGCCCAAGCAGGTATTCCCATCGGGCTTTTTCATGTTGATTGGTAGCATTGCCCAATGCTTTCTCCAGATGCGCTGCACAGCTATCCCACATTTGCTGTTTGTAATAGTAAAGCGCCTGCATTTCCTCAAGGTCATTCTGCAATCGCGAAGGAAAAACCGGGTCGCTTTTCAGCATTTGAATAAGCGTGGACGCTTCGGAAATTTTATCCTGGGCAAGGTAGTTCCTTATTTGCCATACAAAGGCATCATTCCTGCTGGGTGGTTCTGAGAAAACACGGCGGGGAAGAGTATTCTTTTCAGGGGTTGAAATTGTAAAAGTATTATTTCCGTCACGGGCACTGCCTATTACCCGATAGCTTCCATCTTTTTCCTTTTCGGCAAAAGCATAATTCATAAACTGGAACATCATCCTGGCGGAATCGAATTGCTTTTGCAGGTAATAAGCCGCTCCCCAGAGCAGGTACATATTATCTGCCCAGTCATTCCGTAAATCGTGCAATACAATAGCAGTTTGGGATTTATAGGCGATGGAATCCAGTTGAGTGCTGTCTGCGGCTGTAACGTCAAGACTATAGTTATAAAAGGGTATCAGCTGCGAGAAATCGTCTAAAAAAGAGGCCTTGGCCCTTTCCATTACCTCATTAAGCTTGTTATTGGCGTTGAAATAGTAGTTGTAGTGGGTAATGGTATTCTGAATTAACCGCCGGGGCGCCGTGAATTTTTTCTGGCCTGATTTTTCAGAGCGAAGAAGTCGGTTATTGAATTCTTTGGGCTTGACAATGGTTGGGGTGTATCCTACCTGGGCATGCACGGGAATAGCCGCCTGGAAAATAAGCAGCAATAACATGATCATCAGAGTATAACGGGAGAATAACATGTCCGGCACAAACTAGTACTATTAACTGAATTTCAGGTATTTTAGTATAGTTGAAGGATAGTTTTCTTTACTTTAGCCCCATCAAAATTCACTTATGGCAAAACTGGATGCAGGTTCTACCCTTAAAAGACTACGCAACCGCTATAGGCTAGTGGTAATGAATGATGATACATATGAAGAAGTTGTGACATTCAAACTCTCCCGTTTAAGTGTGTACATTGGCCTGAGTACCATTTTTGTTGTGCTGGTTGGACTTACTGTTGCACTCATCGTTTTTACTCCTCTCCGCTATTATATCCCCGGCTATGATGACCTTAAAATTGGTCGTGAATATCGCCAGATGAAATACAAGGTTGATGAATTGGAAAAGCAGGCCCAGAATCAGGCCAGTTACATAGAAAATATCAAAAAGGTATTGCAGGGCGGACCTGCAATGGCCCTCGATACAACAGAGTTACAGGTGCCCCGGGATGATGTATCGAACGACTGATCTCCTTCTGCAAACTGGCATGTATGGGCAGGGAAAATACTGTTTTTCGGGGTCCTTTTACCCGTTGTCTTCCAGCCCATTGCATTTTTAAATAATCCAGTTTATCTTTATTCTCCTCGTTTAAATCAATTATCCAATGTTTAACAAAAACAAAACCGACATGCAAGTTGAAAAGTCCAATGGCGGAAACGGCACCACTCTTATTGGGGCCGGAACAACACTTAAAGGTGACATCAACAGCAACAGTGATCTCCGGATAGATGGAACTATCATCGGTAATATTCATAGCACGGCTAAAGTGGTTGTTGGCGCTAATGGTGTGGTGGAAGGAAATATCTCCGGCAACCAGGCTGACATCATCGGTAAGGTCTCTGGCAACGTAAAGGCGAAAGACCTTCTGCAGCTCCGCAGTGATGCTACAGTTACCGGTAATCTCTATGCAGGCAAACTCCAGATCGAACCAAGTGCTGTTTTCAATGGTGAATGTCACATGGGTACAAATGTTGTGGAGATGAGCAATGGATCTGAGCAAAAGCAGATCGTTAAACAGGTTGCCGTCAACTAACAACAGCAGCAAAAAAGATCTCATGCGCTATGCCGGGTTGAGTGCTCAACTCCTGGTCGCTATCGGCATGGCTGTTTTCATTGGATATAAGGCCGACCACTGGCTTAACAGCTTCCCATTATTTACGAGTGCATTACCTTTGCTTGTACTGGCAGCTATATTTTATAAACTGGTACGAGATACTTCCGGCAGGAACAACCAGGATAATGGCCCGGATGCCGGCAATAAAAAGGATAATGAAACAAAATAAACTTGCGCCCCTAAGGCCTGTATTTCTTCTCTTTGTTATTTTAACTGCTTTATTCGTTAGTACAAAAACTCTGCTCACACGCTGGAATGTGGATCAGGATGTACTGATTGTTGGAAACATGGTGCTGATAATTGTTACTCTGGTATCTTACCTGCTGCTTTACCGTGGATTACAATCAGTGAATCCTCACGCGTTCGTGAGAGCAATGTACCTGAGCTTTATCGTTAAATTTTTTATTATCGTTCTGGCAGCTGCTCTTTATATCCTGATAGCAAAGAGCAAAGTCAATAAACCAGGACTGATTATCTGCTTATTTTTATACCTTGTATATACTTTCATTGAAGTTTCGGTATTGACAAAGTTGATGAAGCAAAAAAAGAATGCCTAAGAAGGAAGTTCCGATCGGACAGTTGAATGATTATTTACCCCCGGGTACCTATGAAGCAGTGTTGGCATATCTGCGTCAATATAAGGTCCATCTTACTGTTGCCCGGGAAAGAAAAAGTGTACTGGGAGATTACCGTCATCGGACCACCCAGGACAATCATCGCATCAGTGTGAATGGAAACCTCAATACATGGTCCTTCCTGATCACATTATTACATGAGCTTGCACACCTGCTCGCCTTTGAACATTTCGGTAATAATATCATGGCTCATGGAAAGGAATGGAAAAAAGTATATGGCGGTCTGCTTGATCAGTTCCTTCAAAAAAAGATATTTCCTCCGGATATTGAATTGGAGTTGCTACACTCGCTTCAGAATCCCGGTGCAAGTTCATGCGCCGAAGATGGTCTGCTGCGTGTATTAAGAAGATATGATAAGCAAAACCATCATCACCTGGTTGAGGAACTCGCCACAAACGCATTGTTCCGGACCAGTGATGGACGCGTATTTAAAAAAGGCGAGAAACTGCGCAAGCGTTTCAAATGTGCTGAAGTAAAAACAGGCAAAGTATATTTATTCAGTCCTGTGTATGAAGTAGAGGCTGTATGATAAGGACAAAAAAATCCTTCCATATGGATTACTTCATATAAAATTGTCTTTGCCTATATTGCAAGACAATTAAAACCCCTCCGCATGATCAGCATTTCGATTAACAAACTTGTTTTGTCATTAACAATCTTTGCCTGTGTTGCTTTTGCATCCTGCAATAATGAAGGAGAAAAAACAGCAGGCAATGATTCTACTGAAGCAAAAACTACAGCATTGGCTGATACCCTGAAGCCGATTTCAGAACCACTTATTAGCACCATTTACACCGCTGATCCATCTGCGCATGTATTCAATGGAAAAATTTATATCTACCCTTCCCATGATTATGAGGCTGGCATTCCCCAGGATGATCTGGGCAGCCATTTTGCGATGAAAGATTATCATGTCCTTTCAATGGATTCCATCACTGGTAAAGCAACCGATAACGGAGTGGCGCTTGATATAAAGGATGTTCCCTGGGCAGGCAGGCAAATGTGGGCGCCGGATGCCGCTTTTGCGAACAACACATACTATCTGTATTTCCCTGTAAAAGATAAAAAAGATGTATTTCATATTGGTGCCGCCACCAGCTCTTCCCCGGTAGGTCCATTCAAGGCAGAGCCTAATCCAATTGCAGGAACCTACAGCATGGACCCCGCAGTGTTTAAAGATGATGACGGTAGCTACTACATGTATTTTGGTGGGATCTGGGGAGGACAACTGCAGCGCTGGAGCACTGGAAAATATGTTGCCAAAGACGAGTATCCGGCAGATGATCAGCCTGCACTGACCCCGAAAGTGGCCAAAATGAATAAAAACATGGTGAGCTTTGACGGGAAAGTGAAAGACCTGGTAATCCAGGATGAAAATGGCAAGCCATTGTTGGCAGGTGACAGCACCCGCCGCTTCTTTGAGGCCTCCTGGATGCACAAATACAACGGCAAATACTATTTTTCTTATTCAACAGGCAATACCCATTACATAGTTTACGCAATGGGCGATAACCCTTGGGGACCATTCACCTATAAAGGAGTGGTATTGAATCCGGTGAGAGGCTGGACCAATCACCATTCCATAGTGGAGGTTAATGGTAAATGGTATCTCTTTTATCATGATGTGCAACTTTCCGGTCAAACCCATTTACGCAATGTAAAGGTGACAGAACTGCATTATCGTCCAGACGGTACCATCGAGACCATCGATCCTTACAAATAAATAGTCGCCTGCCGACGATATCTACCGACGATATTTGCAATTCATACCATATTTTCTACAATTCGCTCAATAGTCCATTGCCTCCCCCCGGGGAGGCATGTATTTTTACACGTCCAGTATACTCTCACCGCGATAATATTCAACCGGCAGAACATTCACGTAATTCTATAAATTTTTTCTCATAGCAGTTAGTTAGGTGTATCGAGAGTTCTTTGTAGAACTCTCTCTTTTTTACACAGATAATAGAGGCCCCGATAAATATCGGGGCCTTCGTGTGCTAAACTGCGAAACGTGAATAATAACCTATATACTTGCTTGCTGTTAAGGTTATTCAGCTCTTGACTTTTCTCCTTCTGCTGCATTATCCTGGTGCCTGCGCTTTCTTGCGAAAGTTTCATTACCAAAGCGATAAGTGAAAGCGATTCCAACTCGGTGTGAATCCCATTCATTCTGGTGGAAGAAGCTGGCCTGTTTGATGCCTATGGAATTTTCTTTTGTCACCCACAAATGGAACATGTCTTCATAGGTTAGCTTTAATGATCCTTTGTCTTTAAATATTTTTTTCTGAATTGCACTATTAAATCGCATACGGGCATTTGTGATCGATTGCGAATTCAGATCTTTTCCTGACCAGTACCCGGCCAATTCACCATTCCAGCCTTTTTTAAAAGTAAACTGGTTTAGCACATTCATCCTATAGCTATAAAAGGAAGGACTCAGCTTTTGAGAGTAAATTGTTCCGGTTGCTTTCAAATGCCCAACCTGAATATTTGTATTGAGCATCCACCATTTTGCCGGCTTAACATTCAAATTTGTGCTGAAGATAAATAGTGTCCCTTCGCCTAAATTATAAGGCCGGTTGATGAAGATATTTCCCACGGCTTCGGTTGAAGGAATAATAAGATTAACCGCGTGGCCATAACTTAGCCCCAGTGTCAGTAATTGTTTAAATGAATAACGCAGCTCATATCGGTACTGGTAATTTGGCTTCAGTTCAGGATTACCACTGGAATAAGTAAAATTATCCCTGAAGGCAAGGAAAGGATTGAATTGCTGGTAATTCGGACGATTGATCCTGCGTGCAAGACTACCGGTGAGTGTATGTCTGCCCAGGCTATCCAGTTTATAGCTAATGAAAACAGTGGGAAATACATCCGTGAAATCCTGGCTGAATTCAGTATGTTGTACCATACTATTGCCTAACTGGTTACCTTTTAAATGTGTGTTTTCCGCCCTTATGCCCAATTGTCCTCCAATCCGTTTCCAGTTTTTACGAACACTCAGGTAGGCTGCGTTGATGTTCTCGTCGTAAATAAAATGATTTGAACGGCTGTCTTCAGGTGACTCGCCGGAATTATTAATATTGAAATAACGGGAGTCGTTATCGTTCTCTACAATACTTGATTTAACACCCGCTTCAAGACTGGCCTTGTTCTTTAACGGATGAATATAATCCAGCTTGGCATTATAAATAGTTATCCCTGATTTAATATCGTACTTAAAATTACCGGTACTGTTTTTGGCCGCTCCTGGCATTTCAACGTAATTGCTGAACAATTGGATACCATCAGATTGATATTTGATATAATTGAGATCACCAGATAATTCCCTACCTGCTTTATTTAATTTTTGCGTAAAGTTCAGGTTTGCGCCCACATTCGTCCAGTCGAAATCACTGCCTGATAACCCTGTGTTAATTGAATCCAGGCCCATTCCCTGGTCAAAACTCTGGCTCATGAATGTATTGTTATCCTTTCTTGGCCTTGTTTGTAAATTCACCTGGAAACCAATTATTGTTTTATCGGATAAGGTATAATCCAGGCCCAATCTGCTGGTAATTCCACGGGAAGTGCCTCTACTGGTATTATCAAGGAGTACTTTTGAATAGAGATCGCCAGCTGGAGTAAAAAATTTACGATCGTAAAAATCTGTTGATTTCTGTCCTTCTGTACTATAGCCGATATTCCCGAAATAGTTTAGCTTTCTGTGATTGTAATTCACGTTCAGTACATTATAGGTACGCGCCATTATTCCCTGGCTATAGGAGGAATTTATATTTCCTGTTAAGCCAAGGTCCCTGTTCTTCTTCAATTTAATATTGATGATAGCGCCACCTCCTGCATCGTATTTGGAAGGTGGATTGTCCATCAGTTCCAGTTTGTCAAGCATGCCGCCAGGAAGGGATTTCAAATAGCTGGCAAGATCCTGACCAGACATATGGGTTGCTCTTCCATCTATTAATACCAGTACACCCTGTTTTCCATTGAGTGTGATTGAACCATTCATATCTACTGTAACGCCAGGTGTTTTTTCCAGCACTTCAAGCGTATTGCTGGTAGCGCTGCTGATCATGGACTCTACATTTACGATGGTCTTGTCTATGTCCTGCTCGATCAACGGCTTTTTAGAGGTGACTACCACTTCTTTTAACTGGTTATTACCTGAAAGGGATAGAAAGATCACGGGTAATAATATTGTTTGATGGGCTTCATCAATGGTAATAGGCGAGCTGGTGAATTTTTTATGGCCCACACTGCTGATTGCCAAAATATAATTTCCATCCTGGAGATTGTTGAACTGGAATTTACCAGCTGCATTGGTAGCCTCTCCCTTTATTAATACTGAATCGGGTAGCCTCAATAGTTTGATGGCTGCACCAGCCAGTTCTTCATTGCGCGTATTTTTTATTGAACCACTTATTGATTTGGTTTTTTGGGCTGAAGCCTGCAGGCAGGTTAGCATAATGAGGATGGCTATTATTTTTTGCATCAGTTTTATTTTGATGGAACAAATATTGCCCTGCAGGAGAGGAGTTGAAAATTAATATGTTGAATTGTACTGTTTACCTGACGGAATACTGATTTTTCAGGCCGGGCCTGTTGAACCTGTTTTTAAGCCTGTCTGTCAGGATTTAGCGTCTATTGGTCACCCAGGTTTATTTTTGTTATTTTAGTTCATGAATATTGGATTATATTTTTAATCAGATGGAAACAGTATTGAAAAAAGAAGCAAAGAAAACAGACAGGTTATTTCCGGGTATGAAAAATGCAGTGCAGGTAGTGCTCAATATATTTGTAGCAATACTGGTTTTTTCACTGTCCCAGTTTTTCTTTGAAAAGGAATTAGGTAACGATAATTCCCTCGGTGCAGCATTCTGTGTTACGATTGTTTTCCTGTGTGGACTACATGCCGGAAGATTTATGTCCTTAATATGGATCAATAAAGGCAAGAGAACGCTGAACCGGGCAATATTTATACTTCCCCTTATTATATTGCTGTTCGGGTTCTTTTCACTCGCTTTTGCCGTTGCCGTAGTAAGGGATCACAAAGTTCAAATGCTGTTTTTAGGTACGCCGCTCCTGTTTATTACCACTGCGGCAACAGGGATGTTGATCAAAATGATACGTGCCAAGGTTAAGCTGGAATTACAAACAGCCAATATATCTGCAGCTCATAGCCAGACAGAACTTCACCTGTTGCAGGAACAGCTCAGCCCACATTTCCTGTTTAATACGCTTAATAATCTATATGGAATTTCCCTTTCCCAGCATGAAAAGATCCCGGCTTTATTGTTGAAATTATCGGAGTTGCTGCGCTATTCCGTGTACGATGCCAAGGAGCCGTACGTGCTGCTTAAGGATGAAGTGGCGTACCTGGACAATTATATCGAATTCGAAAAGATCCGGATCGGGGAGAAGCTAAACCTTACAATTGAAATTGATGAGGTTGGTGCCAGCAAAGTGCGAATTGCGCCAATGTTGCTGATCGTTTTTCTTGAAAATGCCTTCAAGCACTCAAAGAATACAATTGAATCCAAAATTCATATTTATATTGGATTGAAAATATGGGGCAATTCTATTTTATTCTCGGTCAAAAATTCCTATAATAGCTCAGCGAGAAGGTCAGAAAGTTTCCAGGGCAGCAGCGGACTGGGATTAGTGAATGTTAAGAAGAGGCTGGAATTATTATATCCTAACGGCTATGATCTGAAAATAGAGGATGAAACTGATTTCTATACGGTGATGCTCCGGGTAAACGCAAAATAAGATGAGTGATAAAATAAAATGTTTGATCATTGATGATGAGCCAATAGCCACCAGAATTATTCAAACCTATTGCAGTCATATTCCCGCCATTGAAATAATATCAACCTGCTCCAATGCCCTGGAAGCAAAGGCCATTCTTCAAAAGCAGACAATAGATCTTATATTCCTTGATATTAATATGCCCGTGCTGGATGGGATTGCCTTTCTGAAAACATTGAAGAATCCTCCGCAGGTTATTTTCGCTACAGCCTATAAGGAACACGCAATTGATGGATTTGATCTGGCAGCCGTTGATTACTTATTAAAGCCATTCTCCCTTGAGCGGTTTATTGTGGCCGTAGACAAGGCGGTGGAGCGAATACAAAGACCTGTTGCCAATACTCCTCCTGCTACTGAACAGCCAAAGGATGAATTCATTTTTATCAAGGCTGATGGGAAGATATTCAAAGTATTTTTCAATGATATACTCTTTGCGGAAGCGAGTGGGAATTATACAAAGATTGTGACCGAACACCAGACACTGCTACCTGGCATGTCATTTACAGCAATTGAAGATATACTTCCCAAAAACAATTTTGTTCGGTTGCATCGTTCCTTTATCATCAATAAAGCAAGGATCACCCATATTGAAGGGAACAGGGTCTTCATTGATAAGAAGGAGATCCCGATCGGGAGTAATTATAAGGAAAGCTTCTTAAAACAACTGGGGATTCAATAGTTTCTTAAGCCACTGCTTTTTTCACCAGGTCAGCTGCTTCACTCAACAGGATGGCAGATTGTACTTTCAGCCCGCTTTCGTCAATCAGCTTTTTGGCTTCTTCAGCATTGGTGCCCTGTAAGCGTACAATGATCGGAATTTTGATATTACCCAGATTCTTGTAAGCATCGATAACGCCCTGTGCAACACGATCGCAACGTACTATTCCACCAAAGATGTTGATCAGTATCGCTTTTACAGCAGGATCTTTAAGAATGATCTTGAAGCCGGCTTCAACAGTCTGAGCATTGGCAGTACCACCCACGTCCAGGAAGTTGGCAGGTTCACCACCACTTAATTTGATCATGTCCATGGTGGCCATAGCTAATCCGGCTCCGTTTACCATACAACCCACGTTGCCATCCAGCTTAACGAAGTTCAGGTTGTATTTTCCTGCCTCTACTTCTGTAGGATCTTCTTCGCTGGTATCCCTCAGTGAAGCCAGGTCTGCATGACGCATCAGTGCATTATCATCAAGTCCCATTTTGCAGTCCACTGCCACGATCTTGTCATCAGCCGCCTTGAAAAGAGGATTTATCTCCAGCATGGAGCAATCCAGCCCTACATATGCATTATATATATTGGTAACGAACTTCACACAGTTCTTGAAAGCTTCCCCCGCAAGGCCCAGATTGAAGGCGATCTTGCGTGCCTGGAAAGGCTGAAGGCCACCAGCCGGGTGAACCCACTCCCTAAAGATCTTTTCCGGTGTATCATGAGCTACATCTTCAATATTCATACCTCCTTCAGTGCTGTACATGATCACATTTTGTCCTTTGCTACGGTCCAGCAAAACAGACAGGTAGAATTCTTTACGTTCAGAAGGGCCATCATAATACATATCCTGGGCAACCAGCACCTTGTGTACTACTTTCCCGGCAGGACCTGTTTGTATGGTTACCAGCGTTCCACCCAATATCTTTTGTGCAATGGAAACCACATCTTCCATGTTCTTGCCCACTTTTACTCCATTGATACCGGTTTCTTTTACAGTACCCTTACCACGGCCGCCCGCATGGATCTGCGCTTTCACAACGGCAAAACTGCTCCCAAACTGGGTCTTGATCTGACGGTAAGCTTCTTCAGCTTCGTGAACCGAACTGCAGGCAAAACCTTCCTGCACGGGCACATTGTATTTCTTCAGTAACTCTTTTGCCTGGTACTCGTGGAGATTCATGATATCTTAAAATTTCGGCGAAGATAGAGATCAAAAGCGAATATTATATATTTGCCCTTCAACCATCTGTTTAATGTCAAAAAAGCTCCAAAAAGACCTGAAGGAAACGGTAAAGTTTCTCCAGAAAGAATTCAAGAAGGCTCCGGATGTAGGAATTGTGCTGGGAAGCGGGCTTGGAAATTTTGCGAGCCAGATCAAAATTGAGAAGGAAGTTCCTTATGGAGATATTCCACATTTTCCTGTATCCACCGTTAAAGGCCATTCCGGAAAACTGATCTTTGGCAGGATTGGAGAAAAGATAGTAGTGGCCATGGGCGGACGTTTTCACTTTTATGAGGGCTATACGCCCCAGGAAGTAGTTTACCCGATCAGGGTAATGAAAATGCTGGGTATAAAGACGGTCCTTTTGTCTAATGCAGCAGGGTCTGTTAACCCTGATTTCAAAGTAGGGGATATTATGATCATAAAAGATCATATCAGCTTTTTTACTCCTAATCCGCTCATTGGAAAAAATGATGATGACCTGGGACCGCGATTCCCTGATATGAGCGAACCCTATAAACGTACGCTTATACAGCAGGCAAAAGCTATTGCAGCTAAAAATAAAATCGATATAAAAGAAGGGGTATATGTAGCTGTAACCGGTCCAACATTTGAGACAAGGGCAGAGTACAAACTGATTCATGTTGCAGGCGGAGACGTGGTAGGAATGAGCACCGTTCAGGAAACTATTGCAGCCAACCACATGGGACTACCTGTATTTGCGGTAAGTATTGTTACCGATATCGGCATCCGGGATGATGACAATATTATTACACATGAAGAGGTACTGCAGGCAGCTAAAGAGGCAGAACCCAAACTCGCTTTGTTATTTAACCAGATGATCGCGGCCATTTAACAATTTGGCTACTGTATTTGTACTTTTGCACCGCTAATTTGCAGTAGCTCAAAACCCCGCATATAAATTACTTACCCTGACCAGGAAAATCACATATTTCTTATTAGCCTCAATTCTCTTTATTTCTGCTGATGCATTTTCACAGGGAGGGGTGATCCGTGGTGCAGGCGGCCGTTTACGTAGTTTGGGTGGAAGCTTCAAGGGAGGCAGCAACAGTGGTAATGATAGCTTAAAGCGAAGAGACAAGTTTGAAGACTCCATAACTATTCACTTTCGGTACCTTGATTCTACACGAAATTATACCCTGGATTCTTCCATTAATGATTTTACCAGGCGGTTTCCCATCCCGCCAACTTATATAACCCTGGGAAATACAGGAACTGCAGCACGAAACCTGTTATTTTCACCAACACTTCAACCGGGCTGGGATCCTGGATTTCATGCTTTTGATATTTATAAATATCAACTGGATAAGGTACGGTTCTTCAATACCACGCGTCCTTATTCTGAATTGAACTATGTGTTGGCAGGAAGGGGAGAACAGATGATCCAGGTCATACATACCCAGAACATTAAACCCAACTGGAATTTTCTCTTTCAATACCGGCTGATCAATGCGCCCGGGTTCTATAAGAATCAGAAGACCAATCACAATAATTACCTGTTTTCTTCCTGGTATGAATCAGTAAATAAACGATATAATGCCTACCTCATCCTACTGTCCAATAAATTACAATCAGGAGAAAGTGGAGGCATATCTGATACGGCTAACTTTATAGATAATGTTGCTTACCGCGACAGATTCAACATACCCTCCAAGATTGGCGGTGATCCGGCATTTGGCACTGATTTTTTCAGCACCAATACCGGGAGTGGAAATCGATACAAGGATTTCAATGTGGTATTGAGGCAACAATATGATTTCGGTAAAAAAGATTCATTGGTTACTGACTCAACGGTAGTGCCGCTTTTTTATCCGCGTATTCGTTTTGAATACACTTTTCAGTATTCCAAGTCTTCCTATCAGTTTAGTGACCTGATTGGTGATTCATTATATTATGCTAAAAATTATGGACTGAAGTTGGGCGCACCGGTAGATACTGTATTGATACAGGACAAGTGGGTGGATATGCGGAATGATTTTTCAATTATTACCTTTCCTGATGCAAAGAACCTTCGCCAGTTCCTCCGGCTTGGAGCGGCAGTTCAAAATCTTTCATTGAACAATATAAAAGGGGACCGCAAATTATACAACATATTTGGTCATGCTGAATACCGTAACCGTTCACGTAACCAGAAATGGGATATTGAGGCAAATGGCAAATTGTATTTTACCGGATTAAACGCCGGCGATTATCAGGCGTATGGCAGCCTGCAGCGGTCAGTAGGAAAAAAATCAGGATATGTGCAATTGGGATTTGAAAATGTCAATCGTACCCCTTCATTTATTTTTGATCCCCATAGCAGTTTTTATTTAATGACTCCGGTCACTGATTTCAAGAAAGAAAATACTACCCATCTTTCGGCGTCTTTATATCAACCCTGGTTGCAGTTACGCTTAACCGGTAATTATTACCTGCTAACCAATTATACCTACATTACTGATTTTTACAAATTGCAACAGGAAGGAACGTTATTTAATCTTTTACAGATAGGAGCGGAGAAAACCATCAATTTGGGTAAAAGCTGGAAATGGCGTACTGATGTATATTTTCAGCAGGCTATCGGAAACGCCCCTATCAATCTGCCTACTATATATACGCGCAATAGAATAGGTTATGAAGGGAAGCTTGGATATAAGAACCTGAATACTGCCTTTGGATTGGAGTTAAGGTATCACACTTCTTATAAAGCCGATGGCTATTCACCCTTATTAGGCCAGTTTTATTATCAGAATGATTCTACTGTCAGAAATCAGGCTCCGCAGCTTACTGGCTATTGGCATTTAAATATAAAATCATTCAGGTTTTACCTCCGCGCGGAGAATCTAAATACTGCCCGCGTACTGGATAAAAAATTCGGCTGGACCAATAATATCTCAGAGGTTCCGGGTTATTATTACCCCGGTCTGATCATTCGCTTTGGTATCTTTTGGAGTTTTGTGAACTAACTTCCTGTGTTTTAAAGCAGTATAATTGTTAAAGTTGGCGGGTTTCCACTAATGTTACCAAAATCATAGGAAACTTTCAGGATTGATGATATCTTTGTTCTGTTCATGAAAAAACTATTATTGGCAATACTATTGGTTTCCTACTTCGCTGTTACAAGCGGAATAGTAGTCAATTTTCACTATTGCATGAACAGGCTGGCATCCACAGAATGGTTTACCATGGAAGGTAAACGATGCGAGAAGTGTGGAATGGAAATGCATAAATCCCACGGATGCTGTCATGATGAAGTGAAGGTTGTGAAAATGGAAGATGATCAGAAGCTTTCCTCTTCTGTTAATTTTGAACTTCCATCTTTGGACATGCCTGCCCAGGTTCCCTCCGAATTTATTGCTACATCTTTCTATAATTGCAATGTAACAGCGAATCCTGACAATCATCCCCCGCCTCTGTTATCGGATCAGGATACTTACATTGCCAATTGCGTTTTCAGGATTTGAGATTTTTCCCCAGTTAGTTTATGATAGTCATTAGTTCCGATGTATCGGAAGCGATGACATTTACCTGTTCTCAAATTCAAATCATCAATCAATTAATTATTTAATTATGAAAACGCTTAGAATATTTTCTATAATGTCATTCTTATTGACATTCTTATTGGCTACTGCCAATTTCTCATTTGCCCAAAAGGCGAAAGCACTGGATCAAAAAACCACAGAGTCCATCCCTGTTTCAGGTAACTGCAGCATGTGCAAAAAGACCATTGAAACTGCTGCAAAAAAGGCGGGTGCTTTACAGGCCGACTGGGATGTAGATAAGAAAATGCTATTGGTGAGCTTCAACAGCGCTTCTACCAATGCTGCAAAGATCCAGCAGGGCATTGCTGCATCAGGATATGATACCCGTGATGTAAAGGCCGCCGATAATGCATACGATAAACTCCACGCGTGTTGCAAATATGACAGGATGGCAACCAGCAAGGCGGCCTGTTGCGATAATGATAAATGCGGTAAGGGCGAGAATTGCTGTGCCGGTATGGATTGTTGTAAAGATGGCAAATGCGGAATGGAGAAGAAAACAGAAAAAAGCGGAGTAACCCATGACCATGCCGCCAATTCTCCTTCCGTTGGCAGCATGGATTGTTGCAAAAACGGCATTTGCACAAAGCAATCCTGATTTGTAACTTTAAAAGAGATTTTTATGAAAAAGCTGATTTTCATACTGTTCTTAGGGCTATTTACCGCTTCGGTTCAGGCCCAGTTCACAAAGGCCTCCCTACAGGCGAGCGGACTGACCTGCTCCATGTGTAACAATGCCATTTATAAAGCATTGAAAGCGCTTCCTTTTGTGGCTTCGGTGGATGCTAATGTCAAGACCGCTACTTT
>Ga0136846_1211717_pt1 | contig 19474 bp, 19 predicted proteins | sample HopSoiMetagenom2_FD_96841 | JGI IMG/M metagenome (GOLD analysis project Ga0136846, IMG submission 96841) | Grasslands soil microbial communities from Hopland, California, USA - 2 Assembly 2016 (version 4) | ecosystem: Environmental > Terrestrial > Soil > Grasslands | place: USA: Hopland...
GCGCTTCGACAGCTTCTTGTTGCCCTCGCCCATGACGTAGGGGAGGTGGCCGAAGGCCGGGGTCTGCTTGGCGATGCCCAGCTCGGTCAGCGCCTTGTAGAGGGCGATCTGGCGCGGGGTGGAGGAGAGCAGGTCCTCGCCGCGCAGGACGTGGGTGATCTCCATCAGGGCGTCGTCGACCGGGTTGACCAGCGTGTAGAGCGGGTCGCCGTTGGCCCGGCAGAGCGCGAAGTCGGGCACGAACTGCGTCTCGAAGGTGATGTCTCCGCGAACCAGGTCGGTCCACGTGATCGACCCGTCGGGCATCCGGAAGCGCACCACGGGCCGGCGCCCCTCGGAGCGGAACGCCTCGAGCTGCTCGTCGGTCAGCTCACGGCAGAAGCCGTCGTACCCCTGCACCTTGGAACCGGATGCCTTGCGCCGAGCGTCGACCTCCTCGGTGGTGCAGTAGCAGTCGTAGGTGAACTTCGACTCCGCCAGCTTCGCGAGCACGTCGCGGTAGATGTCGCCGCGCTCGGACTGGCGGTAGGGGCCGTGCGGACCGCCCACTCCCGGCCCCTCGTCCCAGTCGAGGCCGAGCCAGCGCATGGCGCCGAGCATCGCGTCGTAGGACTCCTCGGTGCTGCGGGCCTTGTCTGTGTCCTCGATGCGGAAGACGAACGTGCCGCCGTGGTGGCGCGCGAAGACCCAGTTGTAGAGCGCCGTGCGCGCGAAGCCGACGTGGGGCGACCCCGTCGGCGAGGGGCAGAAGCGGACGCGGACGGTGCCTTTCCGGGGTCCCCGCGGAGTCGCGAGCGCAGCGAGCGAGTCTGTGGGGTGGATCATCGCTTGCGCACCGGGTTGGTCAGCGAGCCGAGCCCCTCGACGACCACCTCGACCTCGTCGCCGACCTGCATCGGCCCGACGCCTTCCGGCGTGCCCGTCAGGATCACGTCACCCGGCAGCAGCGTCATCACGCTCGACACCGCCGCCACCAGCGTCGGGATGTCGAAGATCAGGTCCGCCGTGCTGCCGTCCTGCACCACGTCGCCGTTGAGGTAGGTCTGCACGCGCCGCCCCTTCGCGAAGTCGTCGGGGTCGAGGTCGGTCTCGATCCACGGCCCGAGCGGGCAGAACGAGTCGAACCCCTTGCCGCGGGTCCAGGTCGAGTCCTGCTTCTGCAGGTCACGCGCGGTGACGTCGTTGCCGATCGTGTAGCCGTGGATGACGTCGGTGGCCTGCTCGGGCGGCACGTCGCGGCAGATCCGCCCGATCACGACTGCGAGCTCGCCCTCGTAGTGCAGGTCACTGGTCTGCAGCGGGTAGAAGATCGGGTCGCCCGGGCCGACGACGCTGGTGTTGGGCTTGAGGAACATCAGCGGCTCGTCCGGTACGTCGTTGCCGAGCTCGGCGGCGTGCGCGGCGTAGTTGCGGCCGATCCCGACCACCTTGCTCCGCGGCAGCACCGGGGCCAGCAGGCGTACGTCGGCCAGCCGGTGCTCCTCCTCCAGCAGCTTGATCCCGACGTAGAGCGGGTCGCCGGCCAGCGCGACGACGACCGCGTCGTCCTCCAGCTGGCCGTGGTCGTCGAGCTCGCCGGTGATGACGCCGTACTGCGGGTCGTCACCTGCGGTGAATCGGGCGATGCGCACCCGCCGAGCCTATCGAGCGGCCCTTGACCGATGATCGCCCCATGACTCGCATCGCGGTGACAGGAGCGCGGGGCCGGTTGGGCGGGCAGGTCTGCTCGCTGCTCGCCGGAAGCGACGGCGTCGAGGTGCTGGGACTGACTCGGGCGGTGGCCGACTACGACGACCGCCCGGCCCTGGCCAAGGCGCTGGCCGGCGTCGACACGCTCGTCCTGGTGAGCAGTGACGGTGAGGCCGAGATGGTCCTGCAGCACCACCTCAACGTGGCCTCCGCGGCGGCGTCGAACGGCGTGGCACACGTCGTGTTGCTTTCCAGCGCCGACACGGACGTCGACTCGCCGTTCTGCTACGCGCGGGTCAACGCGTTGACCGAGCGGGCCTTCGAGGAGGGCGGCGGCACAGTGACCGCGGTGCGCGCGTCGATCTACACCGAGTTCTTCGCCACGCTCGTGGAGCTGGCCACGGTCGACGGCGAGCTCCGCCTGCCCGCCGGTGACGGGCGGGTGTCCCTGGTGGCCCGCGAGGACGTGGGGCGGTGCCTCGCCGCTTCGGCGCTGATGCCCGAGGCAGTGTCCTACGACGTGACGGGACTCGTGGCTCTCGACATGGCCGCGGTGGCCGCCGCCCGTGGCGCGGCATACGTCCCGGTGAGCGAGGCGGAGTTCCAGGCCCACCTGGCCGGGCGCGAGACGCCGTGGTGGTCGTACGCGTACACCAGCATGTTCGCCTCGATCCGAGAGCAGCGCTGGGACGTCGTCAGCGACGCGGTCGAGCGGCTCACCGGACAGCGCCCGCTGCCCGCGATCTAGCGGGGGTAGTCGCCGCCGGGCACGCCGAAGCACTCCTCCAGCGTCCGCACGCCCTCCCGCTTCATCTCGACCGCGAGCGGCCGGCCGACGTACCGCAGGTGCCACGGCTCCGGCGCGTAGCCGGTGACCGCCGTGGTCTCCGGCTGGTAGCGCACGATGAACCCCCACCGCCACGCGTTGCGGGCGAGCCACCGCCCGGCAGGCGTGTGGGCGAAGCAGGGCTCGAAGTCGCACGCCGAGTCACCCGGGGTGACGAGGTCCACGGCCAGACCGGTCTGGTGCTCGCTGTAGCCGGCCCGCGCCGACACCCGGTCGGCTTCCGACTGGCCGCGCACGGCCGCCGTCTCGGCATGGACGTGGAGCTGGTACGCGTACGAGCGGAAGCCGCTCTCGATCTTGAGCCCCAGCCCCCGGCGGTCGCCCGCGTCCAGGAGCCGCCCGAGCCACGGTGCGGCCGCTGCGGCCACCTGGTAGCCGCGCACGAGCTCGATGTCGGGCCGGAAGTTCGTCGGCGAGATCGGGTGGGTCTTGTTGACGATCACCCAGATGCTGGACGGGTCGGTGGTGGAGTGCGCGCGCTTGTCGAAGGGGTCCCGCGTCGGCGTCGCCGGGCCCGGGCGCGCCAGTGCCTGCGCGGTCGGCGATGGCGAGGACCCACGGGCCGGGTCGGTGCGGTCGGTGGGGACGAGCTTCGACGGCGAGAGCACCAGGACGCCGGCCACCGCCAGCGCCGTGGCCGTCGCAGCGACCCCGGCCAGCCTCCACCTCACGCCCTCCTGACGGGCGCGGCGGGTCTCGGGGTTGCCGGTCCGGGTCACCAGGCTTCGAGGCTCAGGCGCTGAGCGCCTTCGCACCTCAGCCATCGTGACGAGCCTCGTCGTGACGGTGGCTCGTCTGAGGCCGTTCACGGCCGAGGCCTCGAACTCATCGCGACGGTGGCTGAGGTGCGAGGCCGTTCACGGCCGAGCCTCGAAGCCGTCATGGCGAGCCTCGAACTCATCGCGACGGTGGCTGAGGTGCGAGGCCGTTCACGGCCGAGCCTCGAAGCCACCGCCAGGCAGGCACCCGACTGCCTCCTATCCTGATCCGGTGCCGGTCCTCGACTCTCAGCGTGAGCTCGTCGTGCTCGACGAGCCGGCCTGGCGCGCTCGCTCCGACGCGCACGAGGCGCGCGTGGACGCGCTGGTCGGCGACCACCTGGCCCGGCGGGGGTCCGGCCTGAAACACCCGGTCCACGACTTCCTGTTCACCTACTACTCGTTGCGGCCGGCCCAGCTCCGACGGTGGTCCCCCGGGTACGGCGTCGCCCTCGTCGGCGGACCCGACCCGGTGGCTGCCGTCGACGTGGCGGCCCGCCACGAGCTCATCGACGGCACGCACGCGCTGCTCGTCGCCACCTCGAACCGGCCGGCGAACTTCGGCTGCTTCGGGATGCACGAGTGGGCGATGGTCTATCGGCTGGCCGAGGACCAGACCCGCCACCCGGCGTACCCGCTCCGGCTCGGGCCGGACGGCACCGACGCCGTGGTCGAGGGCCACCGGATCGCGTGTTCGCACTTCGACGCCTACCGCTTCTTCACCGCGCCGGCGCGGCCGCTCAACACCCTGGACCCCAGTGCTCACGACCGGCCGGCGTACGAGCAGCCCGCCTGCCTGCACGCCGGCATGGACCTCTACAAGCACGCCTTCCGTCTCAGTCCGCTCGTCCCCTCCGAGCTCGTCGCCGACTGCTTCGAGCTGGCCCGCGACATCCGGGTCCTCGACATGCGGGCCTCGCCGTACGACCTCTCCGACCTGGGCTACGAGGCGGTCCTGGTCGAGACCGCCGAGGGCAAGCAGCAGTACGCCGCCGCCCAGCGCGCGTTCGCCGAACGCGGCGCACCGCTACGCCGGCGGCTCATCGAGGAGTGCGAGCGGCTGCTCGCCGTGACAGCTGACTAGGCCGCAGGGTCGGCCAGCCCGAAGCCGATGGAGTCGGAGCCGGCGCCGCCGATCTTCAGCTCGAAGGTGACCTGCCCGTCGAGCCTCACGTCCTGGGCGTCCGGGAAGACCAGGAGCACCGGCCTGCTCTGGCCGGGCTTGATCAGGGCCGCGCCGGGGGCTTGGCTGCCCTCGAGGATCTGGTCGCCCTCAATGTAGGTCCCGGGCTTGGCCGACAGGGCGACGTCCGAGGCGGCGATCGTGACCACCACGTCGAGCACGCCGCTCTGCGGCAGCCGGTAGGCGTACTCCGGCTGTACGTCGTAGACGCCAGGCGACGAGATCGACGCCTGGCCGGTGAGGTCGACCAGCGAGTCGTCCAGCATCGTCCCACTGACCGAGAAGTCGGTGAGCTCGCCGTCCTTGCCCTTCAGGTCCCGCCAGGTCACGCACGCGTCGGAGCTGACGCAGGCCTTGAAGCCCTGGTCGACGTCCTGCACGTCACGGCTCGCCTGCGCGTCATGCCCCGCGGCCGTCACGGCCGTCGCGGCCAGGCCGACGAACGCCGCGTACGCCTGGGCCGGCGAACCGTCGGCGGCGACGTCCTGCGCCTTGGTCGTCTGCTCCGGGTCACCGCTGGCGATCGCCTCGAAGTACGTCCTGAGGTCGGCCTGCGACGGCAGTCCGGGCCCGGACGGCGGCTCCGGGTCGCCCCCGCAGCCGGCGAGCAGACCGAGACACAGCAGGACGGCCACGGGCAACCTCACGCGACGATCATGCCCGGCCGGGACCAGCGCGATGTGTGAGCATGAGTGCATGCGTGTCCTCGGCCTCGTGGCGGTGCTCGCCGCCGTGCTCGGGCTGGCCGCACCGGCCCAGGCGCGTGACCCGCGCTGGCACTTCTACACCGACGACAAGCACCACTACACCTCGCCCTGGTACGCCGACGCCCATCGCATCATGGTCCCGTTCGGTTGCACCGTCGCGCCCTACTACGACCCCGACCCACGCTGCCCGAACCGGGAGGGGTTCCATCACGGCATCGACGTGGCGATGCCCTGCGGCACCAAGCTCTACGCCGGGCGGCGGGCCAAGGTCGTCGACCACAGCGGCCTGGGGCCGGCGTACGGCGACAACCCTGTCCTCCTGCGCAACCGCAAGCTCGGATGGGACCTGGTCATCGGCCACACCCGGAAGGTCTTCGTCGAGCCCGGCGACAAGGTGCACCGCGGCGACCTGTTCGCGCTGGCCTCCGACAACGGCGCCCCGGACGGCTGCCACCTGCACTTCGAGCAGCGCGCGGTGGAGGGCGGCCTCGACACGGCCGTGTGGCCGCGCGCACTCCTGGCTCTCAGGCCGAGAGCATGACCGCCCAAGGGAGCGCGCAGCAGGAGCGCGTGCTCCGCAGCTTCTTCGGCGACGACGGCCGGTTGCACACCATCCCCAGCCGGCACGCCAAGCTACTGGTCGTGCTCGACCGCCTGGCCCAGGAGTTCGAGCCCGGGAAGACCTACTCCGAGGCCGGCGTCAGCGACGTCCTCGTGCGGTTCCATCCGGACTACGCGGCGCTGCGCCGCTACCTCGTGGAGAACGACTTCATGACCCGCGAGGACGGGCACTACTGGCGTAGCGGCGGGACGTTCGAGATCTGAGCACGGTGACAGAGCAGACGATCAGCGGCGAGGACTGGTACGGCGAGGACCTGGCCGATGCCCGCCACGAGGGCGTCCGCTTCGTGGAGGTCGACCTCACCGAGACCAGGACGAAAGGTGCGACCTTCGACGGGTGCACCTTCGAGCGGTGCCGGTTCAACGCGTCCGTGCACGAGGCCTCGGCCTTCGTGGGCTGCACCTTCGGCGGCACGAACCTCTTCGACGCCACCCTCGACGGCTGCAAGCTGACCGGGTCGACGTTCAGCCGGTGCACGCTGAAGCCCATCACCGTCCGGGGCGGCCAGTGGCGGGGGGTGGTGTTGCGCGGCGCGGACCTGACCGGGCAGGACCTCAGCGGCGTGGACCTGCGGGACGCCGACATGTCCATGGCGGTGCTGGTCGGCGCCACCCTGCGGGACGCGAACCTCGCAGGGGTGGAGCTGCGGGAGGCCGACCTGACCGACGCCGACCTGCGCGGGGCGAGCCTGGGCGGCAGCGACCTCGGCGCCGCGATCCTCAGGGGCACGAAGGTCGACCTGGCCGGCGCCGTACTCCTGGCCGAGCTCACCGGGGCTGTGGTGGACGTCCCCGAGGGCTGACCCGCCACCCTCGGCATACTGACCGCATGACGACCACCCCACGGAACCGCACGGTGACAGCGCTACGCGCGGAGACCGAGCGCTTGCGCAGGGACCCCGGACGAGCCTCGTCGTTCTTCGACCAGTTGGCCGATGCGATCCTCGACGGGACGCCCGCGACCGAGGACGACGCGCTCACGGTCCTGCGGGCCCACGACGACGAGCTGCTCGAGGTGGTCGCCGCCGCCGGCCGGCTGCGCCGGGAGCACTTCGGCGCCACGGTCAAGGTCAACTACCTGGTCAACCTCAAGTCCGGTCTCTGCCCGGAGAACTGCGGCTACTGCTCGCAGGCGCTGGGCTCGTCCGCGGACATCCTCAAGTACAAGTGGCTGAGCACCGAGGACGCGCTCGAGCAGGCGTCCGCCGGGCTCCAGGGCGGCGCCACCCGGGTGTGCATGGTCTCCAGCGGCCGCGGGCCGACCGACCGGGACGTCGACCGCGTGGCCGACATGGTCGGGACGATCAAGGCCGAGCACCCCGAGGTCGAGATCTGTGCCTGCCTGGGCCTGCTCAAGGACGGCCAGGCCGAGCGGCTGCGCGAGGCGGGCGTGGACGCCTACAACCACAACCTGAACACCGCGGAGTCGCACCACGACCAGATCGTGCAGACCCACACGTACGCCGACCGGGTCGACACCGTCGAGAAGGTCAAGGGTGCTGGCCTGTCGCCCTGCAGCGGGCTGATCGCCGGGCTGGGCGAGACCGACGAACAGCTGGTCGAGGCGCTGTTCGCGCTCCGTGAGCTGGGGTCCGACTCGATCCCGGTCAACTTCCTGATGCCGTTCGACGGGACCGCGTTCGAGAACGTCTGGAACCTGACCCCGGCCAGGTGCGTGAAGATCCTGGCGATGGCCCGCTTCGTGTGCCCGGACCGGGAGATCCGGATCGCGGGCGGCCGGGAGATGCACCTGCGTTCGCTGCAGGGGCTGGCGCTGCACGTGGCGAACTCGATCTTTCTCGGCGACTACCTCACCTCCGAGGGGCAGGCCGCGCAGGCCGACCTGGAGATGGTCCGGGACCACGGGTTCACCGTGCTGGGCGCGACCCCCGAGGCCGCGGACGGCGACCACTCGCACGACCCGGCCAAGCGCCGGCGCGGCGCCGGCACGGCCGTCGCACCCAATGCCTGAGACGCCGGAGCAGCTGCTCGCCTACGACCGCGAGCACGTCTGGCACCCCTACACGTCGATGACCGAGCCGACGCCCGTCCGGCTGGTCGAGTCCGCCTCCGGCGTACGGCTGAGAATGGCCGGCGGGACCGAGCTCGTGGACGGGATGTCGTCGTGGTGGGCGGCGATCCACGGCTACGCCGTGCCCGAGCTCGACGCAGCCGTGCGCCGCCAGCTGGACGACATGGCCCACGTGATGTTCGGCGGCCTGACCCACGCGCCGGCCATCCGGCTGGCCGAGCGGCTGGTCTCGCTGGCTCCCGACGGGCTCGAGCACGTCTTCCTGGCCGACTCGGGCTCGGTGAGCGTCGAGGTCGCGCTGAAGATGGTGCTGCAGCACCAGCGCGGGCTCGGCCGGCCGCTGCGGACCCGGATGCTCACGGTCCGCGGCGGCTACCACGGCGACACCTTCGGTTGCATGAGCGTGTGCGACCCCGTGGGCGGCATGCACTCGATGTTCAGCGAGGTGCTGCCCCAGCAGGTCTTCGCCGAGCAGCCGCCGGCTCCAGGGGGCGATGTGGGGGCGTGGGCGGCGGGGTTCCGGGCCCTGGCGGGCGCGCACGCCCACGAGCTGGCCGGGATCGTGGTCGAACCGTTGCTGCAGGGCGCGGGCGGCATGTTCGTCTACGACGCCGGGTGCCTGCGGGTGATGCGCGACGTCGCCGACGAGCACGGGTTGGTGCTGGTCCTCGACGAGATCGCGACCGGGTTCGGGCGGACCGGCACCTTCTTCGCGGCCGAGGCGGCCGGGGTGGTTCCGGACGTGGTGTGCGTGGGCAAGGCGCTGACGGGGGGCTACCTCTCGCTGGCCGCGGTGCTGTGCACCGGTGCGGTCGCGCGCGGGCTGTCCGCTTCGGAGTCCGGGGTGTTGATGCACGGGCCGACGTACATGGGCAACCCGCTGGCCAGCTCGGTGGCGCTGGCCAGCCTCGATCTCCTCGAGACGTCCGGCTGGCAGGCGAACGTGGCCCGCGTCGGCGCCGGCCTGTCCGAGCTCTCGTCGCTCCGTGGCGCACCCGGTGTCGCCGACGTGCGCACCATCGGCGCGGTCGGCGTCGTCCAGCTCGACCACCCCGTCGACGTGGTCAAGGCCACCGAAGCCGCGGTCGAGGAGGGGGTGTGGCTGCGGCCGTTCCGCGACCTCGTCTACGCGATGCCGCCGTACGTCACTCCGGACGAGGACCTCGCCCGCATCTGCACCGCGATCGAGCGGGCGGTGCTCGTCGCATGATCGCCCCGTGGAAGCGTTCGAAGGGGCTCCTGGCGCATGGCCGCGCACTTCCCCGGAAATGCGGAAATGACCTGGCTCTTGAGACTTCTCCGTGGGCAGTCGGGGGCGGCCGCCTGGCCCGGGTGGCGGTGACCTGTCCACCGGCTCCGGGCCGAGACCGGTTGATCTCCCACCGCCACCTTGGGCGGGTCGCGTGTCGAGACCAGGTGGCGGTGGCTCTTCAACCCCCGGCCGGCGATGACCGGTTGACAGCTCACCGCCACCCTGGTCGACACGCACCCCAGTCAGAAGAGCCAAGAGCATGACCCGCTGGCAGGACTGGCTGGCCTCCGAGTCAGCGGCTCGCGAGGCCGCCGGGCTGCAACGGAGCCTGCGGCCCCGGCCCGCTGAGGGCGCGACCACCGACCTGGCCGGCAACGACTACCTCGGGCTGTCGCGCGACCCCGCCGTCGTCGAGGCGGCCGCGGCGTCGGCTCGCCGGTGGGGCGCCGGAGCGGGTGCCTCCCGGCTGGTCACCGGGACGCTGGAGCTGCACGCCCAGCTGGAGCGCGAGCTCGCGGCGTACCTCGGGCAGCCGGCAGCGCTGGTGTTCTCGACCGGCTACCACGCCAACCTGGCCGCGGTGGCCGCGCTGGGAGGCCGCGACGCGCTGGTGGTGTCGGACGCGCACGTGCACGCATCGCTGGTCGACGCGGTCCGGCTGTCCCGGTCGGCGGTCGAGATCTGCCCGCACCAGGACGTGGCCGCGGTCGAGCGGGCGCTGGTCGCGGCGGGTGACCGGCGCACCATGGTGCTGGCCGAGTCGGTCTACTCCGTGCTGGGCGACGAGGGGGCGCTGGCCGCCCTGGCCGCGGTGTGCGAGCGGTACGACGCGCTGCTCCTCGTCGACGAGGCGCACGGGCTCGGCGTCCGCGGCCCTGGCGTGGTCCGCGATCTCGGCCTGGCGGGTCTCCCCCACGTGGTCGTGACGGCCACGCTCTCGAAGGCACTCGGGAGCCAGGGCGGCGCCGTGCTCGGCCCACAAGGGGTCGTCGACCACCTGGTCAACCGCGGCCGCGCGTTCGTCTTCGACACCGGCCTGGCCCCGGCTGCGACGGGCGCCGCACTCGAGGCACTGCGGCAGCTGCGGGCGCGGCCCGAGCTGGCTGACGTCGTACGCCGGAGGACCGCCGACCTCGCGGCCGCGCTCGGTGTCGAGCCGCCCGCGGGCGCCGTGCTGTCGCTACCCATGCCCTCGCCGCAGGTGGCCCTGGCCGCGCAGGCCTCGGCGTTGGCGCAGGGCGTGACGGTCGGGTGCTTCCGGCCGCCCTCGGTGCCCGACGGGATCTCGCGGCTGCGGATCACCGTCAGCGCCGGCATCGCGGAGGCGGACTGGGCTCGGGCCGTCGACGTCCTCGTCGGGGTCGTCAAGGAACACACGTGATCACCATCGTCACCGGCACGTCGACCGGGGTCGGCAAGACCGTCGCGACGGCGGCCCTGGCCGCGACCGCGGCCGGGTCGGTGGTCGTGGTCAAGCCCGTTCAGACGGGGGCGGCCGATGGCGACTCCGACGCCCGCGAGGTGGCTCGGCTGACCGGGGTGGAGGCCCAGGAGTGGACGACGCTGGCCGAGCCGTTGGCTCCCGACACCGCCGCCCGCCGACAGGGGGTCGAGATCCCGGCCGTGACGTCGTACGCCGCCCGGATCGGCCGGCTCGCGGAGGACTCCGTGGTCGTGGAAGGCGCCGGCGGACTGCTGGTCCGGCTCGACCTGGAGGGCGGGACGTTGCTCGACCTCGCGTCGGCGCTCGCCGCCGCGAGCCCCCCGGTCGAGGTGGTCGTCGTGGTGGCCGCGGGCCTCGGGACGCTCAACCACACCGAGCTGACCGTGGACGCCCTGCGCGCCGCTGGCCTGGTGGTCCCCGGGCTGGTCATCGGCGCCTGGCCGGCCCAGCCGGGGCTGGCCGAGCGCTGCAACCTGGACGACCTGCGGCGGATCGCGCCCCTGCTCGCCGTCATCCCCGACGGCGCGGGGTCGCTCGGGCGGCAGGAGTTCGTGGCCGCCGCCCCGGGGTGGTTCAGCCCTGCCGGCGCACGACGTGCGGCGTCGAGCAGCTGACGGCGACCGCGTCCGAGCCCTGGAAACAGGCCCGCACCTTGGTCCGGCCGAAGGGAACGCGCTTCCAGGGCAGCCGCACCACCGCCGCGCTGCGGGTGACCACGGTCGACCCGAGCTGCCTCCAGAGGCCGTCCTTCTTCCGGTACGCCGTCACCATGCCCCCGTCGGTCGGCCAGGGCCGCTCGGTGCTCATGACGGAGATCGTGCTCCACACCAGTCGCGCCCGGCCGGGCGCCGGGTGGACGCGACGCACGTCGAGTGACACCGACGATTCGAGCTTGCGGACCGTCACGGCCGTACCGAAGAAGTGGGCGCTGTCCGACCCGGAGTGGCCGATGACGAACGGCTCGAGCTGGTGCCCCACGTCGGCGACCTGGACGAGGTAGTCCCGCGCGGTCGCGCCGGGGATCGAGGTGCCGTCGCGGAGCCACTCGAACTCGTAGCCGTCGGGGTCGGGCGGAGTGGTCCAGGTCCCGAGGTCGGCGGTGACGTACGAACCGGGCACCGGCGTGCCCTGGGTGGGGCTGTGGCCGGTCGCCACGAACGCCGCATCCGCCTGCGCGACCGGGGCGTGCTGGAGCGTCGCGACGGCGAGCGTGAGCACCACCCCCGCGAGCACTCGAGCGAGCACCCGAGGCACCACGAGCCCCCCTACGGTCCCTGGACCGCAGAAGAGTAGCGAAACCGTCAAACCGAGCGTGGTAGCCGCCCCGGCCGCGTCGTGGTCGGCGACCATCGCTCACTAGGAGTCTGGCAGTCGCTGGTTGAGGAACCAGCGGTGGCCGAACGGGTCGCGGAACACCGCGACCCGTCCTGCCGGCGGGCTGTCCTCGGGCCCGCGGTCGAGGGTGACGCCGTGCTCCTGGACCCGGGCCGCGACCGCGTCGCAGTCAGCCACGGTGAGATGCAGGCTGACGGCTGCGCCGCGCGCCGGGTCGGGCGGGGCCACGCCGGCGGTCTCGAACTCGTCCGACATCATCCAGCGCGCGCCGTCCACCGCGAGCTCGCAGTGGCCGACGCGGCCGTCGGCCATGACGATCGGCTCGTACACGACCTCGGCGCCCAGCGCGGCGACGTACCACGCGATGGCGGCGCGGCTGTCGGCCACGCAGATGTAGGGCGTCAGCTCACTCACTGGGTCTCCTCATGGCTCGACGCTAAGACCTGACCCGGCGTCATGGGCAAGCCTCTTCGCGAAGATCTTTTGTCCGGTGTCACCGCGAGGAGAGAGGTTGGGACCATGAGGTTCTCGGTGAACATCCCCTGCTTCGGCGACTTCGCGGACCCGCGCACGGTCGGCGGCCTCGCGCGGACCGCGGAGGAGGCGGGGTGGGACGGGCTCTTCGTCTGGGACCACCTGGTGCACGGCTTCCATGCCGACCGGCCGTTCGGCGACCCGTGGATGCTGCTGACCGCGGCGGCGTTGTCGACCTCACGGCTGCGGCTGGGCACGCTGGTGACCCCGGTGGCCAGGCGCCGGCCGCAGGGGCTGGCCCGGCAGGTCGCCACTCTCGACGTGCTCTCCGGCGGCCGGGCCACGCTCGGCGTCGGGCTGGGTGGGCCGATCGACGACGAGTACGGCCGGTTCGGCGACACCACCGACCCGGTCGAGCTGGCCGGGCGGCTGGACGAGGGGCTCTCGCTCCTGTCCGCCTTCTGGTCCGGCGCGCCGGTCTCGCACTCGGGCCGCCACTTCACGGTGGATGACGTGACCCTGCTGCCGGCCACGGTCCAGCAGCCGCGGGTGCCGATCTGGGTGGGTGGCTTCTGGCCGAGCCGGCCGCCGATGCGCCGGGCCGCGCGGTGGGACGGCGTGGTGCCGCTGTTCGGTGAGCACCGGCACGGCGACGTGCCCCCGGTCGAGGTGGTGCGGGAGGTGCTGGCCTACGTCGGCGAGCAGCGCGGCTCCCTCGACGGCTTCGACGTGGTGCTGGGCGGCGTCACCACCCCGGCCTCTGCCGGGGACGTCGTGGGGCCCCTCGCCGAGGCCGGCGCGACGTGGTGGGACGAGCGTCAGCTGCAGCGCGGCCCCGACATCGACAGCCTGTCCGCAGTGCTGCGCCGGGTCGAGGCCGGGCCGCCCACGCTGTAGCCCACCTCCAAATCACCAGCCGGTCACCAGCCGGTCACCAGCCGGGCGGCCGGCGCTCGTGCCAGGGGGCAGCCGCCTCGACCTGCGCGCAGAGGCTGAGCAGCAGCTCCTCCTCGGCCGGCCGGGCCGCGAGCATGACGCCGACCGGCAGACCGTCCTCGGTCCAGCCCAGGGGCAGGGAGGCAGCCGGCATGCCAGTGACGTTCCAGGCGCTCGTCCACGGCGTGAACCGCTTCTGCGCCTCGAAGTCGCCGGCCGGGTTGGCGTCGTCGCGGATGGCGCCGACCGCCATCGGCGGTACCGCGAGCGTGGGCGTGAGCACGGCGTCGTACGGCGCCAGCACGGTCAGCGCGCCCGCGGCGAACCGGCGCATCGCGCCGATGGCCAGGCCGAAGTCGGGGCCGCTCACAGCGCGGCCGCGCTCGGTGAGCCAGCGGGTCAGCGGGCGGAGCAGGTGCTCCTGCTCGGGCGGGACCAGTGACATCGCAGTCAGCACCGACCAGTTGGTCTCGAACACGGGGACCGCTTCCGGCGGGAGCGGGACGGCGATGTCCACCACCTCGTGGCCGAGCGACTCCAGCAGCCGCGAAGCGTCCACAACCGCGTCCAGGCAGGCCTTGTCCACAGGTACGTCGGCGATGACTGGATCGGTGAAGCGGGCGATCAGAAGATGGCCGGGTTCGCGGTCACAGGCCGCGAGGAACGTCCCGAGAGGAGGTGGTGCCCAGGACGGGTCCCCCACCCGACGACCGGCGAGCTCGTCGAGCATCGCCGCCGCGTCGCGCACGGTCCGGGCGATCGACCCGGCCGTCGCCAAACCCACCGGGTCCCCGTACATCGGGCGACCACTGATCCGCCCACGCGTGGGCTTGAGGCCGAACAGCCCGCAGCACGAGGCCGGGATCCGGATGGAGCCGCCGCCGTCCGAGCCCTGGGCCACGGGGACCAGGCCGGCCGCCACCGCTGCGGCCGCGCCGCCGGAGGAGCCGCCCGCCATCCGGCTCCGGTCCCACGGGGTGACCGAGGGTGGCCTGCCTTCCGGTTCGGTGTAGCACGGCGAGCCGAACTCAGGTGTGGCCGTCTTGCCGAGGCTCACCATGCCGGCGGCCTCGAGCGACAAGGTGACGCCGTCGGACACGTCCGGCACGAAGTCGGCGAATGCCTGGGAGCCGAAGGTGGTGCGGATGCCCGCTGTCAGGTTGAGGTCCTTGATGGCCGTCGGCACCCCGTACAGCGGCGAGTCCGCCCCGCGCTCCAGGGTCTCGAGCTGCCCGGCGCGTGCGAGCGAGAGGTCATCGGTGAGCGTGACGAACGCGCCCACCGTGGTCGACGGGTCGTCGTCGATGCGGTGGGCGCGCTCGAGGTAGTGCCGGGCCAGCTCGACGGGCGAGACCTCGCGCCGCCGGACGAGCTCCCCTTGTTCGAGGGCGGTCAGGTCGTGCAGCTCGGCCACCCGTCGAACCTAGTGGGCCAGGCTCAGGCGGCCACGGTCTCCTGCTGGAAGGCGACGAGCCGGGCCACGGCGTCTTGCAGCCGGCCGAGCACCTCCGGGTCGGTGAGCACGTCCACGTCGATCGCGGACTGAGACACGGTCACGTCCTCGGCCACGACGGCGCCCGCGATCTGGGCCGACCGCGCGGCGTCGGCGTGCGACCACTTGCCGCCGTAGGGCGTCGGGGTGGTGCCGAGCACGCCGAAGGGCTTGCCGAACATCGCGCCCGCACCGTAAGGCCGCGAGAGCCAGTCGATGGCGTTGTTGAGCACGGCCGGCATGGTGCCGTTGTACTCCGGCGTCACGGCCAGGACGCGGTCGGCGGCGGCCACCCGCTCGCGGAGAGCGGCGGCAGCGGCGGGCACGTCCTGGGCGGTGTCGATGTCCTCGTTGTAGAACGGCAGCGCCCCGAGGCCGTCGACGAGATCGAGTGTCACACCAGCAGGCGCCTGGTCCCGCAGCAGCTCGGCCAGCTTCCGGTTGACGGAGTCGGCGCGCAGGCTGCCGACGAGGACGGCGACACGGGTCTGGGACATGGGTGCTCCTGTGGAGTCGGAGGGCGGGCGGTTCAAAGAAGAAAACGGACTGTGGTCCGGTTTCATTCCGCTGTTGACGGCACCGGCGAGTGGTCTGGACCACAGCACGGTCGCTCCTACAGTTGCCCTCACCGATGAGCGAGCGACCCCTCCTGCGTCTGCTCGGGGAACCCGCCCCCGAGCGGCGCGACGCTGCCCGCAACCGGGAGGCGCTGCTCGTGGCGGCCGAGGCGCTGATCGACCACTGCGGCATCGAGGGCGTGACGATGGACGCCCTCGCGGCCCGGGCCGGCGTGGGGAAGGGGACGGTGTTCCGCCGGTTCGGCTCGCGCGAGGGGCTGATGGCCGCGCTGCTCGACTTCTCCGAGACCGAGTGGCAGGCCTCGGTGATCTCCGGGCCTGCACCGCTCGGCCCCGGCGCCCCGGCCATGGAGCGGCTGCTGGCCTTCGGCCGGTCCCGGCTGGAGCTCAACCTGCGACTGGCCGACCTGATCCGGGCGGCCGGGCGGGCAGGGGCTCGGAGCTATGCGGCGTACTCGTTCGTTGCGATGCACACCCGCTACCTGATGGGCGAGCTCGGGTGCACCGGCGACATCGCACTGCTGTCGACGGCGCTGCTGGCACCGCTCGAGGTGCCGATCCTCGAGCAGCAGGTGCAGATCGAGGGGATCCAGGTCGACCGGATCATGGAGGCCTGGGAGGACCTGGCGCACCGGATCATCCAGCCCTGACGGTCAGGCCCCCTGCCTGCGCAACCCGAACGTGAGCCCGTCGACCAGGGCGCCCCACGACGCCTCGATCACGTTGTGGCCGACCCCGACCGTGACCCAGGACGACTCGCCGTCGGAGGTCTCGATCAGCACCCGGGTGATGGCGTCGGTGCCGTGCCCCTGGTCGAGGATGCGGACCTTGTAGTCGATCAGCTCGAACTTCACGACCTCCGGGAACGCCTGGCCGATGGCCTTGCGCAGCGCCTGGTCCAGGGCGTTGACCGGGCCGTTGCCCTCTCCGGTGACCACGTGCCGCTCGCCCTGCGCGATCAGCTTGACCGTGGCCTCGGACACTGCCTCCTCGCCCACCTCGCGGTGGTCGAGGGTCTCGGTGATCACCCGCCACGACTCGACCTCGAAGTACGACGGGCGCAGCCCCGACACCATCTCCTCGAGCAGCAGCTCGAACGACGCGTCGGCCGCCTCGAAGGTGTAGCCGGTCGACTCGAGCTCCTTGACCCGGGTGGTGACGCGGCCGAGCAGCTCCTTGTCGGCGCCGAGATCGAAGCCGAGCTCGCGACCTTTCAGCTCGATGGAGGCGCGCCCGGCCATGTCGGAGACGAGCAGCCGCATGTCGTTGCCGACCCGGTCGGGTCGGGTGTGCTGGTAGAGGTCCGGGTCGACCTTGATCGCGCTGGCGTGCAGCCCGGCCTTGTGCGCGAACGCCGAGGCGCCGACATAGGGCTGCCGCGAGGCCGGAGGGAAGTTCGTGACGTCAGCGACTGCGTGGGCGATCCGGGTCGCCTCGCCGAGCAGCCCGGGAGGCAGGACAGAACGGTCCAGCTTGAGCTCGAGGTTGGCGACGACCGTGACCAGGTCGGCGTTGCCGGTGCGTTCGCCGTACCCGTTGATGCAGCCCTGGACGTGGCTCGCTCCCGCGTCGATCGCCGCCAGCGAGTTGGCGACCGCGCAGCCGCTGTCGTTGTGCGCGTGGATGCCGACCCGCACGCCGGTGGTCTCGATGACGTCGCGGACGACGTCGGAGACCCAGTCGGGCAGCATTCCGCCGTTGGTGTCGCAGAGCGCGACCACGTCGGCGCCGGCTTCGTACGCGGTTCGGAGCACCTCGAGCGCGTAGTCGCGGTTGGCGCGGTAGCCGTCGAAGAAGTGCTCGGCGTCCAGGAACACCTGCTGGCCCTCGGCGCGCAGGTGCGACACCGTGTCGTGGACCATGGCGAGGTTCTCCTCGAGCGTGGTGCGCAGCGCCAGCTCGACGTGCCGGTCGTGTGACTTGGCCACGAGGGTGACCACCGAGGCACCGCTGTCGCGGAGCGCGGCCACCTGTGGGTCGTCGGCGGCAGCGACACCGGCTCGGCGGGTCGAGCCGAACGCCGCCAGCTTGGCGTGCTTGAGGTCGAGCTCGCGGGCGGCGCGTCGGAAGAAGTCGGTGTCCTTGGGGTTCGCCCCCGGCCAGCCACCCTCGATGTAGCCGACGCCGAGCCCGTCGAGCTGCCGCGCGATCGTCAGCTTGTCGGCGACCGAGAGGTTGAGCCCCTCCTGCTGCGCGCCGTCGCGCAGGGTGGTGTCGTAGACGTGGAAGGCGCCGTGCAGGTCCATCGGGGTCTCACTTGGTCTCGGGGCAACAAAAAACCTCTCGGGGTACGAGAGGTGGGCGCGTCGAGGGTCGTCGACGCGCTAACGAATGATGATCTCGCTGATCAGGGCGGGACTCGTCACGAGAGCCATGGTGCCACGGACCGAGACGGTTGTCCGCCGGGTGTCCTGTCAGCGAGATCCGTGCGTTGAGGCCGTGGTCCGGGCGTGTGCATGGCAAGGCGCCCGGCGCGCACGCAGACTGGGCGTCTTCGCAGCGTCGGCAACGCCGCCAGGTGCGTGCCCGGGCCGCGGAGTCAATGTGCGGACCTCGCTGACTGGGCACTCGGTCCGCTGAGCGGACGGTCCTGGCCCGGCGCCCAGGAGGAGCCGCGGGCCTCGGCCAGCCCACCCAGCGTGGTGGCCAGCACGAGCAGCAGGAACGAGACCGCGAGCCACGGCTTCCACTGCCGCGAGACCGGGTTGACCAAGCGGGCCAGGGGCGAGCGCACCTGTGACCCGCCCGGGCCGGTGTACGCCGCCCCGGCGAAGACCGCGCCGGACACGAACAGGGTGATCGCCTCGCCGGCCGTGAAGGCGTAGCAGAGCAGGGCCGCCGCCAGTGCGATCCCGCCGCTCCAGAGCACCAGCATCGTGGTGCCGGCCAGCGACCGGAGCAGCTCCCACGGCGCACGGACGAGCAGGAGGGCTCCGTCGTACCACTTCGCCCCGCGCACCCGGCGCCGCTCGGCGGCGGTGCTGGCGGCCAGCGAGCCGCTGCGGAGCAGCCAGACGAGCAGCACCAGCGCGATCGATCCCAACCAGGGGAACAGTGCGACCAGGGCTCCACAGAGCAGGCCGGCCGCCACCAGCAGGACGGCCCGGCGGGCGCGCTCGGCGAACGGTGCCCCACCCTGCTCGAGGGGCACCGGCGGCCGTGGCTGGGTGGACGGCGCACCCGGGCCCCGCTCCAGCACGGTCTGGTGCTCGGTGAGCATCCTGGTGCCGGCCGCCCCGACCGCCGGTGCACCGGGCAGCAGGTCCGTCGAGGTGCCGTCGGGCGAGGTGATGGCGACGGCATAGGGCATCGTCAGCTTCTCGGGGGCCGGCGGTGCGGGCGGCGCCGGCCTGGGCGTGGGCGCGACCTGCGGCCGGAGCCAGCCCAGGATCGCGTCGAGGCCGGGCCGCCGCGCGGGCTCCGGGTCGAGGCACTGGGCGAGCAGCTGGCGCAGCGGGTCCGGGATGCCGGAGAGGTCGTGCTCGCCGCGGCGCACCCGGTCCATGATCGCCATCGACGGACCCCGGCCGAACGGCGGCCGGCTGGTCGCGGCGAACGCCACGGTGGCCGCCCATGAGTGGACGTCTGACGCGGTGGTGGCGTCGTCGCCGTAGAGGATCTCGGGCGCCAGGTAGCCCGGGGTGCCGAGCAGCCACCCGGTGTGGGTGAGCTTCGGGTCGTCGGCCACCCGGGCCAGGCCGAAGTCGATGAGGATGGGCGTGCGGCCCTCCATCAGCACGTTCGACGGCTTGACGTCGCGGTGCAGCACGCCGACCGCGTGCACCGAGGCGACGCCCTCGGCGAGACAGGCTGCGAACCACGTGAGGTCGCGGCCCTGGATCGGGCCCTCCTCGTGCACGTAGTCGTGCAGCGACAGGCCGGGGACGTAGCGGGTCGCGACGTACGGGATCGGCGCCCACGGGTCCGCGTCCACGATCTCCGCCACCCACCTGCTCTTGATCCGGCGCAGCGAGCCCACCTCGCGCTCCAGACGGCGCCGGGCCTCGTCGTCGCCGACCACCTGGGGCCTCACCACCTTGAGCGCGACCCGCGGCCCGTCACCCCGGCGGGCCAGGTGCACCACGCCCATGCCGCCCTCGCCGATCATCGTGAGCAGCGTGTAGCC
>Ga0136846_1215714_pt1 | contig 19466 bp, 14 predicted proteins | sample HopSoiMetagenom2_FD_96841 | JGI IMG/M metagenome (GOLD analysis project Ga0136846, IMG submission 96841) | Grasslands soil microbial communities from Hopland, California, USA - 2 Assembly 2016 (version 4) | ecosystem: Environmental > Terrestrial > Soil > Grasslands | place: USA: Hopland...
CAGCCCAAGGAGCGGGCCAGGCAGTATCCGCACGAGTTCTCGGGCGGCATGCGGCAGCGGGCCATGATCGCGATGGCGCTGTCGCTGAACCCGGACCTGCTGATCGCCGACGAGCCGACCACCGCGCTCGACGTGACGGTCCAGGCGCAGATCCTCGACCTGATCGACCGGCTCCAGTCGGAGTTCAACACCGCCGTCGCACTGATCACGCACGACCTCGGCGTCGTCGCGGAGCACTGTCACCACATCCAGGTGATGTACGCCGGGAAGATCGTCGAGGAAGGGACCGCCGACGACATCTACTACCGGCCGATGATGCCCTACACGTGGGGACTGCTCCGGTCGCTGCCACGGCTGGGCCACGACACCGACCGGCTCACCCCGATCGCCGGCGCGCCGCCCTCGCTGATCTTCTTGCCCGACGGCTGCTCGTTCTCACCCCGCTGCCCCTACGTGTTCGACGAGTGCCGCGCGATCGAGCCGGAGCTGTTGCCGATCGACGGGCACCACGCGGCCCGGTGCCACCTCAGCCTCGAGGACCGCGAGCGGATCGTCGCGCAGGAGATCTTGGCACCCTCATGAGCGCCGTCGAAGCGTCGCCGATGCGCGAGAAGCCCCGCTCGGGCGAACCCCTGCTGCGCTTGCAAGGGATCGTGAAGCACTTCCCGATCACGCGCGGGATCATCTTCCAGAAGAAGGTGGGAGCAGTGCACGCGGTCGACGGCGTGGACCTCGACGTCTACCCCGGCGAGACCGTTGGCTTGGTGGGGGAGACCGGATGCGGGAAGAGCACGCTCGCCCGCGTCGCGATGCGGCTGCACGACGCGACCGACGGCACCGTGCTGTTCGACGGGAAAGACATCACGCGCATGAAGGGCGAGGGCCTGCGGGCCGTCCGCCGCGACATGCAGATGATCTTCCAGGACCCGTACGCGTCGCTGAACCCGCGCAAGACCGTCGGCACGATCGTGGGCGCGCCGCTCCGCCTGCATAAGACCGTTGCCAAGAACGAGGTCAAGACCGAGGTCCAGAACCTGATGGAGCTGGTGGGTCTGAACCCCGAGCACTACAACCGGTACCCGCACGAGTTCTCCGGCGGGCAGCGGCAGCGCATCGGCGTGGCGCGCGCACTTGCGCTCCGCCCAAAGCTGATCGTCTGCGACGAGCCGGTCTCGGCGCTCGACGTGTCGATCCAGGCGCAGATCCTCAACTTGTTGAACGATCTCCAGGACGAGTTCAACCTGACGTACCTGTTCATCGCGCACGACCTGTCCGTGGTGAAGCACATCTCCGACCGGGTGGCCGTGATGTACCTGGGCAAGATCGCGGAAGCAGCGGACGGGACCGAGCTGTACAGGCAGCCGAAGCATCCGTACACGGGCGCCTTGCTCTCGGCGGTCCCGATCGCCGACCCCAACCTCGCCAAGACGAAGCAGCGCATCATCCTCGAGGGCGACGTGCCATCGCCGATCAACCCGCCGAGCGGATGCCGGTTCCACCCGCGCTGCTACAAGAGCAAGTCGCTGGACGCGGAGTCGCAGGAGCGTTGCCGGACCGATGAGCCTGAGCTGCTGCCACACGCGCCGGGCCACGTCGCTGCCTGTCACTTCCCGTTGGACGCCCGTATCATCGACGCGCTCGCCGAGACCGACCCTGGGAGTCCTTCGTGATCAACGCCGTTGCCGTCGTGCTACTCGTCTTGTCGTCGGTCTTCTTGATCGTCACGATCCTGATGCACTCGGGCAAGGGGAGCGGCCTCTCCGACATGTTCGGTGGCGGGAACAACCTGTCCGGTGGCACGTCGCTGGAGCGCACGCTCGACCGGATCACCGTCGTAACCGCGATCGTCTGGGGCGTGGCCGTCTTCTGGCTGTCCTGGAAGTGGTACTGAGCCTCCCTTCATCCGGGCGGCCTCGGGGCCGTTGGTAGGATGCCGCGCTACGTCGGAGTGGCGGAACTTGGTAGACGCGCTAGGTTGAGGGCCTAGTGCCCCTTGCGGGGCGTGGGGGTTCAAATCCCCCCTCCGACACTGTGGGCGCAGTCTGTTCGGTCTTGCTGGGTCCTGACACGTCGGCGTCCTACTGTCCTTTGGCTCTTCCCCTGGACATCCGTTGCGGACGCGAAGGAACAGGACGTAGGGCACACTTGCCAAGGTAGGGGCCGCGAGCTCGAATCCCGTCGTCCCTCAGGCGTCCGTGCCGCCGACCCGACGAAGCCTGCCGTAGGATGCTTCGCCGTGATGCATCCCAGCGCACCAGACGGGGACGCGGACGCCCCCCGCGTTGTGATCACGCTCCCTGCCTACCGAGCCGAGGGAACGCTGGAACAGACCATCGCGGACATCCCCACGGGGCTCGCGGACGAGATCATCCTCGTCGACGACGCAAGTCCGGACGGCACCGCCCAGTTGGCTCGGGGTCTCGGACTGCGTGTCATCGTTCATCACGAGAACCGCGGGTACGGCGGCAATCAGAAGACCTGCTACCGAGAGGCGCTCGAGTCCGGTGCCGACATCGTCGTGATGTTGCACCCCGACTATCAGTACGACCCCAAGGCTGTGCCGCTGCTGATCGCACCGATCCTGGCTGGGGACGCCGACATGACGTTCGGGTCGCGCTTCGCGGGTCTCGGCGACCCACGCGGCGGCGGGATGCCGAGATACCGCTTCGTCGGCAACAGGATCACGACCAGCCTCGAGAACCTGCTCCTTGGGTCCCGATTCACGGATATGCACAGCGGCTTGCGCGCCTACACGGCGCGGTGTCTCACGTCGTTACCGTTCGGCAGCTACTCCGACGGATTCGTGTTCGACACCCAGCTGCTCGTCGACGCGGTGACGACCGGGCAGCGCGTGGTGGAGGTGCCGATCCCCACCCGATACACGGCGGAGTCCTCGTCGATCTCGATCGCCCGCTCGCTCCGCTACGTCGTCTCGAGTCTCGCGTACACGGCACGTCGGTGGGTCGAGCGCGGTAGGCGTGGTCGCAGAAGCCCCGTCAGGCTCCGCGGCACCGAGACCGGGAGGATCCTCGGTGCGGGGCCGGCGATGGAGCATCGGTGCGTCCTGTGCGGGCGGTCGACGATGACATTGGTCTTCCCTGCCACGGCGCAGGGGAGCGTCCCCGTGGACGAGTTCGCATGCACGACAGGGGCGCTTTCGGAGCACGACGACATCGTGCAATGCCCGCGGTGTGGAATGGTCTCGTCGATCCCGACGCTCGACCCAGAGGAGATCGTCGATCGCTACGTCGAGGTGGTGGACGAGGTCTACCTCGATGCGGAGCCTGCACGACGCGAGCTGTTCGCGTGGATCCTTGGCCAGATAGCCGGCTTCACCGTCCCGGGCAGGCGGTTGCTGGAGATCGGCTCCAACGTTGGCTTGTTCCTGCAGGTCGCCGCCGAACGGGGATGGGAGGAGCACGGCATCGAGCCATCGACATGGGCCGTCAACGAGGGCACCCGACGATTCGGCGTTCGTCTGCAGCAAGGATCCATCGAGGACCTCGAGGTGAAGCGGGACGCCGCAGACGTCGTCGTGATGCTCGACGTGCTCGAGCATCTGAACGATCCGCTGTCTGCGCTGAAGCGACTGCGAGGCGTGATCAACGAGGAGGGACTCCTCGTGCTATCCACGGTGAACCTCGACGGGCTCCACGCGAGATATCGCGGACGGCAGTGGCCCTGGTTCATCCGCTCGCACCTCCACTACTTCAGCGAGCGGACACTCTCGGCGATGCTGCGCGCGGCCGGCTTCCGGCTCGTCGAGTGGAAGATCGCGCCGCGCTCGTTCCCCCTGTCCTATATCGCCGGGCGAGCGGCCGCGGCGTACCCACGACTGGGCGCGGCGGTCCTGCGTCTCGCGGGCCGGTTCGATCCCGAGATCCCTGTCGGATGGCTCGGCGACATCACGTTCGTCGCGGCTCGCCCGGCGGCGGTCTCGTCCGGGGAACACAGCAGCCTCGAACCGGCACCCGCGGGGGAGTAGGCACGTCGGATGGGCGCGCATGCGCCGACCGAGGGCCGGCGCCTGCCTCTGCGGTCGACGGCGCCTGCGATCGCCTGGGGCCTCGCCCTCTTCGCCTCGGTCGTCAGCGTCGTGTTGCGTCAAGCGGTTCCCTTCACCGTCGGCGGTGGCGCCGTCGACGACAAGCTCTACCTGCGGACGGCCACGTACCTCGCCGAGGGTGCATGGCTCGGTCCGTTCGATCAATACACGCTCGTGAAGGGCCCGGCCTACCCGGCCTTCATCGCGGCGATGTACCGCGCGGGTATCCCTCTTCAGACGGGTGAACAACTCACGCACCTCGTGGCGGCGGCGGCGGTCGCCCTGTGCGTGTGGACGGTGCTTCGGCGGCAGGTGGTCGCGCTCGCGGCGTACGTCGTGCTCGCGTTGGATCCCACGAACTTCGATACGTGGGCCTCGAGGGCCACGCGGGACACCTGGTACGCCTCGCTGACGATGCTGCTGCTCGCGCTGGTCTTCCTCGCCGTCTATGCGGCCGTCTCGCGTGCTCGTCTGCGATGGATCGTTGCGTACTCGCTGCTCGCCGGTGTCGCCGGCGGCGCATTCGTTCTGTGCCGCGAGGAACCGATGTGGATCGCGCCCGCGCTTTGCGTGGTTGTCGTGGGCCTGCCGGTCGCCGTCATGCTCCGGTGGTGGTTCCGCAAGCCTCGAGCGCGACCCGAGGCGCGCGCATCGCTCGTCGCGGCCGCGCGCCCATTGCTCGCGGTCGGCGTGATCCTCGGGCTGGCGTTCGCATCGTCCGTCGCGGTCAGCGATGAGAACCAGCATCAGTACGGGGCCGCGGTCACGAGCGACCTCGTGTACGGCAGTTTCGGTCGCATGTACGCCGATTGGCGACGCGTCGATGGAGGCGTTTCCTCGCCGGCGGATCCCATCACCTCCGCCCAGCGGCAGGCCGTCTATGAGGTCAGCCCGTCAGCCAGGCAGCTGGAGCCCTTCTTGGATCCCGAAGGAGGCTGCAAGTCGCCGACGGACGCCGGCTTCGGGTTCGGTTCGGGCATCGCACCATGCAGGTTCCCCGTCTGGCGCGGGATCCGAGCCGCGGCCACGGACCTTGGGTATTTCGAGACCGGTGCGGATGCGCAACGCTTCTTCGGTCAGCTCGACGCCGAGATCGAGTCAGGCTGTGCCAGCGGGCAATTGCGGTGTTCGCCGCGGCTTCCGACATCGATGCAATCGCTCCAGCTGTTCCAACTCCACCCGTTCGCAGCGTTCATGCGTACGTGGACGTGGCGAACGGCTTTGTCGAGCGGCTACTTCGATCTCCCTCCGGGCCATCGCAGCCGGATCGGGACCGTCGAGCTGCGTGCGACGCTCGATCGCATCCTGCGTGGCGTTCCCACGACGGTGCCCCAGGCTGCGGCGAGGGATGCCGCATTCGGTACCCGCACATGGCCCTATCGACTGCTGTTCAGTGTGTACCGGCCGCTGCTGCCAGCGCTATTACTGGCCTCCGTCGTCGGGATGTGCCTGCCGATCGTGCGGCCGCGCTGGCCCCAAGCGGCCCTGTCCGTCCTCTCGCTGGCGTTCGGGCTGGGCGCGCTGACGAGGATCGCGTTCGTGGCGTTGCTGACGATCACCGCGTTCCGAACGGGCGGCCTTGAGGTCCGATACCTCCTACCGGCGCATACGCTGCTGCTCGCGTTCGCCGTCGTCGGTACGTGCCAGCTCGTCGACGCGATCTCGGCAAGGATCGCGAAGCGCCGCGGGCGTGCGTCCAGCACCGACGCGGTAGCGGAAGCCGTCATGACGTGACGCACGGATCGGTGGCGACCCTGTCGGAGCGATCGCCCGAGCGGCCGATCTGAGCCGGCGGCGGGATAGACTCCGACGCCGTGCGTCTCGCCGCCCGCATACTCGCCGCCTTCGCGGTCGCGGCCGTCGCATGCACCGCGTCGACATCGACCGAAGGATCACGCTCGTTCCGCTCCTCCGCTCCCGGCTCCTCGCCGGCCACGGGGGGCGGGCTCCGCACGCTCCAGCACCTCATCTTTATCGTGCAAGAGAACCGCAGCTTCGATCATTACTTCGGCACGTTTCCGGGCGCAGATGGCATCCCGACGAAGCCCGACGGCACGTTCGACGTCTGCGTGCCGAACAAGTACCGCAACGGCGCGTGCGCGCGACCGTACGTGAGCGGCGCGGTGGACTTCGTCGGCGGTCCCCACACCCACCGTGCGGCCGTCGCCGACGTCAACGGCGGAGCCATGAACGGCTTCATCCAGACGCTCCTGCCGGTGGCTGACGCGTGCTGGACCGGCGGAGATGGTCGCGGATGTGACGGGCAGGTCGGGGCCGACGGTCAACCCGATGTGATGGCGACGCTCACGGCGGCGCAGATCCCGAATTACTGGTCCTATGCGCGGCACTTCGCCCTACAGGATCACATGTTCGCGCCGGTCGACTCTTGGACGCTGCCATCACACCTGTTCCTTATGTCGGGCTGGTCGGCCTACTGCCCCGATCCGACGGACCCGATGGCCTGCGTGAGCGACGTCGACGTCAAAGGCTTGGACCGCCGGTGGTACTACGGCCAGGACCCGATCTACGCGTGGACCGACATCACCTGGTTGCTCGACCGCGCGCACGTCTCATGGGCGAGCTACATCGGGAACCACACATGCTGGCAACATCCCCCGTGTCAGGACCCGGAGGGCCGCCAATACGCGACCGCCTACAACCGCAACGTCCTTCCGGGATTCACGAGCTTCTGGGACGGCGAGCGAGCGAGCGGCGTCACTGACAACGTCCGACCAGTGGAGGACTACCTGCACGCGGCGGGCGACGGCTCGCTCCCGTCGGTCTCATGGGTCTTCCCAACGTCCGTGACGGGCGAGCACCCAGCGAGCCCGTCGACGACCCGCACTGGTATGGCCTACGTCACGCGGTTGATCAACGCAGTGATGCAAGGACCGAGCTGGGATTCGACGGCGATCTTCCTGACATGGGACGACTGGGGCGGGTTCTACGATCACGTCGTCCCGCCGCGCGTGGACGGGAACGGATACGGCTTGCGCGTGCCTGGGCTCGTGATCAGCCCGTGGGTCCGTCCGGGGATGATCCAGCACACGAGCCAGTCGTTCGACTCGTACCTCAGGCTGATCGAAGACCGTTTCCTGGGGAGCCAGCGTCTGGATCCGAAGACCGATGGCCGTCCCGACGCGCGGCCGACGGTCCGCGAACGACTCGCGAATCCGATCCAGTCGGTGTTCGACTTCCATCAGGACCCGTTGCCGCCCCTCGTCCTCGCGCCGTGGCCGTGGAAAGCAGCCGAGCCGTGGTCTTCGTTCGGCTCGCGGCCCTAGCCGAGCGTCGCCAGTCGCCTCGTGAGCGGCCGATCAGGACCGTTGAGGTCCGCGCGGTTGAACTTGACGCCGCCGTCAAGCCCTTGTCTCGCTGACAACGCAGACATCGGGGTGAGCCGGCTGGCCGGTCTCGGGCCTCGGGACCTCGGATCCCGTGAGGGGAGGGACCCATGGTGAAAGGTGTTGCCCGGCACCTTTGCATCGCGCGCGATCACGGCTCGGGTCGAGCGACGTCGGAGAATCACGCTCTCCAGAGGGCGACGCCCCGCTCCGCCCAGGGTCCAGACCGCCATTTGCTATCCTCGATGCGGGTCGCGAAGAAGCGATTCCAAACAAGGCAAGAGGCCGCCCCAAGAGGGCGGTTTCTTTGCGTCTGGACGAGTGAATCCGAGCCCGTGCTCGGCAGGGCGGCATCCGAGCCGACGCTGCTGGCGATCACCGACAGTGCGAACATCTGACGGTTGACAGCGAACGCGCATCCCGGACACGCTTCGGTGGAGCGAGGAGGCACGACGACGATGGCGATGCTGGACGAGCACACAGCTGGGGTCGAGATCGACCGGACGTTCCCCGGCCTGCCGGGCCGCGACTACTACGACGATGAGGTGTGGCGGCTCGAGCGCGACACCGTCTTCCAGCGGTCGTGGTTCTGCATCGGCCGTGTGGAGGAGATCCCGGCGGCCGGCGACTACCTCGCGCGGGATGTCGCCGGCGAGGGCGTGATCGCGGTGCGCGGCAAGGACGGTGCGATCCGCGCGTTCTTCAACGCATGCCGGCACCGCGGCACCGTGTTGTGCGACGGTGGCGGGAACACGAAGGGTGCGTTCGTGTGCCCGTACCACAACTGGGCGTACGACCTCGAGGGCAAGCTCGTCGGGACCCCGAACGTCGCCGAGGGCGAGGGCGGCTTTCGGCGCGAAGACTTCCCATTGCGATCGGTCGCGTGCGACACGTGGGACGGCTTCGTATTCATCCACCTCGGTCCGAACCCGGTGCCGCTGCTCGAGCAGCTCGCGGTCGAGCCCGACGCGCCGCTCGAGTACGAGCGCTACCGCGTGGGCGAACTCCGGATCGCGCATCGGATCGTCTACGAGGTCGAGGCGAACTGGAAACTGATCCACGACAACTACAACGAGTGCCTGCACTGCCCGAGCGTGCATCCCGAGCTGTCGGCGATCGTGCCGATGTTCCGCAAGGGGATGGTCTTCGACCCGGAGCGGCCGGATCTCGGCGCGACGCTCGGCGACGGCGTCTCGACCTTCACCATGAGCGGCACGTCGACGCTTCCGACGCTGCCCGGCCTGACCGAGACCGACTGCCGCACGTACTGGGGCTACTCGATCTTCCCGAACGTGATGATGAACCTGCTGTCGACGGGCGCGATGGTCTACACGCTGTATCCCCACGGGGCCGCGCACACAACGATCGTGTCCGAGTACCTCTACCGGCCCGAGACCATCTCCGAGCCGGGCTTCGACTGTTCGGACATGGTCGAGTTCCTGGACCTGGTCAGCGTGCAGGACTGGTCGGTATGCGAGCGAGCGCAGCGAGGCGTGTCATCGAAGGGCTTCGTGCAGGGCGTGTACCCGCCGAAAGACGCCCTGCTGCACCGGTTCGCTGAGCGGTACATGGCGGTGCGCGGGGGCGCGTAGGGCGGTTGCCTTTCCTACTTGGGGCTCGGCGCCGATCCGCTTCTCCGTGCGAGTGCTCGGGGCGGGACTCCGAAATTCTTCCAGCGCAGCCGGTGTCGGTCGTCAGCCCCGCGATGCCCGTTTCCGGTGGGGGATAGGGGGGTACGGAGTCTAATCTGGTGGCTCGGGAGGCTCTGCAAGCATGAAATGGTTCCTGGCACTGATCGGCGCGGGAGTGATCATCTTGGCGGCGCCGTTCGTGGCGTACGCCGAGTCGTTGTCGTGGAGCGGCGGGACCGGGGTCGGCTCCGACGTTCTTCCGTGCACGGACGGCGGTCACTGGCTGCTGTCTGACGCCCAAGCCGTCAAGACGGCCACGCTGGTCGTCGGCGCGGGGACGTATGACATGCAACCGAACGGGACGGACGCGTTCACGGCGGATTCGTCCGGCCCGATCGTTGTCGGCGACGTCGCCGTCGTGACGTACGACGGCGGCGGCCAGCCCTCGCTCTCGCTGACCGGATGCGAAGGCGCATCCTCGTCGCCCACCCCTGACCCGTCGCCCACGCCGTCGCCAAGCGACTCACCGCCGCCGACGAGCCCGCCGCCCGGATCCCACAACGGTGGCTCGGGCGGCAGCGGCGGTGGAACCGGCGGGATCGGCGCGATCGGTTCGCCGGGTCGAAGCCCCGTGATCCGCGGCGGAGGAGGCCCCTCGTCGACGACGGGAAGCCGTGCAGCGGCATCGCGCAAGGCGCTGCACGACCTGGCTGCCGCGCACGGACCGTTGCCGGCAGCCATCCACCGCGCGCTGACGGCAGACCCCTCGCAGGCGGCGGATCCGCCCGATGCGGCCGTCGGCCCCGTAGACGGAGCGGTCCAGCAAGCCTGGAACGATGGGGCGGCAGGCCCGTTCCAAGAGGCTCGTCACCCACCGCGCGGGCTTGTCATCGCCGTTCTGGCCGTTGTCGCCGTTGGCGTCGGCGGCGCCTTCGCCGCACGTCGCCACCTGATCCACGCGACGACCTGACTCAGCCGGCCAGCGCGTCCAGCAACATCGTGATCTGAGCCATCGTGTGTGGTTCGTCGACGAACTCGGCGAACCATGACGCGGCGAACGTTCGATCGTTTTCCGAGTCGGCACCGAGCCAGTCGGCGCATGCTCGAGCGCCGATGTGGCCGAGCTGTGCGATCAACATCGAGAAGTCGCTCGGCTGGTTCACGCGCCCGGGACCGCCTCGCGCGACATACGCGGTGTGAAGCGCACGCGCTCGGTCCGGATCCGACCGGCCGAACTCCCACAACACGACCGCCAGCTCCATCGTTGGATCGGCCAAGCCGCAGTCTTCCCAATCGATGAGGCACAGTCCTCTGTCCGCCGTCGCGCGGAGATTGTCCGCCCACAGGTCTCGATGGCACGTACGCGTCGCGCCGGGCGGAACCACGAGCGCGTCCAGCTCCACGAGCTCATCGCGCCGAGCGGCGAGCTGCTCCGCGAACGGGGCGCCGGCCACGCGCGACGCCGCCATGAGCGCGTCCCATCGGTCGGCGCCGATCGGCTCGGTGTACCACTCGTGGACGGGCTGGGAACCGCCGAACGGCACCTGATGCAACGCCGCAACCAACTCACCGACCGCGCGGGGATCGATCGACGGATCGCGGTCGAGCAGAGCGACCCAGCCCTGCGCCCGAACGAGGGCACCGTCGAGGTTGATACGCCAGTCGCCGTTCGGCGTTCTGACGGTTGTGGGAGTAGGCACACCCCGCGCGGAGGCGGCTTCCTGGAACGCGACGCCCTCGGCCAGCTCGTCCACGTCCGGCTGTTCGAACCACTCCTTGACCGCCCATGACCCACGATCGGTGTCCAGGCGCCAGATCTGGCCGATCACGCCCCGGGCCACCGGCCCGGTCATCGCGGCGAGCTCTCCGAGTTCGAACGCGGCTGCGATCCGCGGCGCGTCATCGGACGAGAGCATCGCGCGAGTCTAGGGCGAGCCTCCCGCCGGGCGCCGGCGGCGCGTCGTACCATGGGCGCCAGATGAGCTAGCGGTCCTCCTCGACGACCCGCGCGTCCGCGTCCGTGGTCACCCCATCCCGAGGAGTCAGTCATGTCCGCAGTTCTTTCCCGAAACAGCGCTCAGTCCGGAGCCACCCGATGATTGCGCTGGAAGCGCGCGACCTCGTGGTCGAGGTGGGCGGCAAGATCGTCGTCAGCGAGCTCTCGTTCGATCTGCGCAGCGGCGACAAGATCGGCGTCGTCGGACGCAACGGCGCCGGCAAGACCAGCACCATGAAGGTCCTGGCCGGCGAGAGCGAGGCGGGTGGCGGCACGATCATCGTCCGAGGGGCGGTCGGGTACCTGCGTCAGGACCCGCGGCAGCACCGCGCCGAGGATGACGACCTCGCGCTCGAGCACGTTCTCGAGGCGCGCGGGCTGGTCGACCTGTCGCGGCGCCTCGAGAAGGCGCGGGTGGGGCTCGCCGAGTCGCACGATGAGCGCTCGATCCGCCGCTTCTCGCGGCTCGAGGAGGAGTACGCGATGCTCGGCGGCTATCAGGCCGAGGCGACCGCCAAGACGATCGTCGCCGGCCTCGGTCTCCCGGAGGACCGTCTCCGACTGCCGGTCAAGACGCTGTCGGGCGGCGAGCGTCGTCGCCTCGAGCTCGCGAAGATTTTGTTCGGCGGCTCGGACGTGCTCCTGCTCGACGAGCCGACCAACCACCTGGACGTCGACGCGAAGAGCTGGCTGATGAAGTTCCTCGCCGGGTACCAGGGCGCGCTGATGGTCATCAGCCACGACATCGGGCTGCTCGACGCGTCGATCACGCGGATCCTGCACCTCGATCTGGACGGGGTCGTCGAGTACAAGGGCACCTATACGCAGTACCGGACCGCCCGCGCGCTCGACGAGCAGCGCCTAACAAAGCTCGCGTCGCAGCAGTCGGCCGAGATCAAACGGCTGAAGACGCTCGCCGACTCGATGCGCGGGCAGACGGTGAAGCGCGCCCGCATCGCCAAGTCGCTCGACACCCGCGTCGCGAGGCTGGAATCGTCGAAGGTCGAGGGCCCCGTCCGCGAGAAACGCGTCCGGTTCCGGTTCCCCGAGCCGCCGCACTGCGGGCGTACCGTGCTCACCGTCGAGGGACTCGCCAAGTCCTACGGGGGCCCGCCGGTGTTCGCCGACGTCTCGTTCTCGATCGGCCGGGGTGAGCGGCTCCTGATCCTGGGGCTCAACGGCGCCGGGAAGACGAGCTTGCTTCGGATCTTGACCGACCAGGCGCTGCCGGACGCGGGATCGTTCACGTACGGCTACGGCGTCGAGCCGGGCTACTACGCGCAGGAACATGAGCAGATCCGCGACAGCGTGTCGGTCCTGCAGCACATGAAGGACTTCTCGATGGCCGAGGACCTGACGCTGCGGACGCTGCTCGGCATGTTCGGCCTGCACGGTGAGATCGCGTTCCAGGACGCCGGGACACTGTCGGGCGGCGAGAAGACCAAGCTCGCGCTCGCGCAGCTCGTCGCCGGCCGCAAGAACCTGTTGTTGCTCGACGAGCCGACCAACAACCTGGATCCGCCGTCGCGGACCGCGATCGCGACCGCGCTCCAAGAGTGGCCTGGTGCGATGGTGATCGTCAGCCACGATCCGGAGTTCGTCGAAGCCCTTGCGCCCGAGCGTGTCCTGTTGATGCCCGATGGAACCCTCGACTACTTCGGCGAGGATCACCTCGAGCTCGTCGAACTGGCATGACCCGCGGGCGACACGGCTATCCTTGCGCGACGATCGAGCCAGGGACGGAGAGGACACACGTGGGCACGAACGGCGCGGCGGATCTGATCTTCGTCGGCGGTGAGGTCTACACCGTCGACGCGGCCCGGTCGTGGGCTCGCGCCGTCGCCGTTCGGGACGGCGCGATCACGGCGGTCGGGACCGACGACGAGATCCGGGAGCTGGCCGGCGACGCCACCGAGGTGATCGATCTGACCGGCAAGATGCTGCTTCCCGGGTTCCAGGACGCCCACGTCCACCCGGTGGGCGGCGGACTCGACATGCTGCAGTGCGATCTCAACGAGACCGACTCGCTCGAGGAATACCAGCGGATCGTCGCGGACTACGCGGCGTCGCACCCCGACGAGCCGTGGATCCTCGGCGGCGGGTGGTCGCAGGACGCCTTCCCACGCGGGTGCCCGCCGAAGGAAGCGCTCGACGCCGTCGTGTCCGATCGCCCGGTCTATCTCCCGAACCGGGACGGGCACAGCGCGTGGGTCAACTCCAAGGCGCTCGAGATCGCGGGCGTCACCGCCGACACGCCCGACCCTGCGGACGGCCGGATCGAGCGCAACGCGGACGGCTCGCCCCAGGGGACGATGCACGAGGGCGCCGGCACGCTGGTGCTGCGTCATGCGCCCGCGCCCAACGACGACCTGATCTACCAGGGCTTACTGAAGGGCCAGGCGTACCTGCACTCGTTCGGCGTCACGGGCTGGCAAGACGCGATCGTCGACGCGACGTCGCACTACCGCAACTACGACGCGTACCTGACTGCGGCGGGTCGCGGCGACCTCACGGGCCGCGTCGTTGGCGCGTTGTGGTGGGACCGGATGAAGGGTCTCGAGCAGATCGAGGACCTCGTGGCACTGCGGGCGGGCGGACAGGCCGGCCGTTTCGCGGCGACCAGCATCAAGATCATGCAAGACGGCGTCTGCGAGAACTTCACCGGCGCGGTGCTCGACCCGTATCTGGACGCGGACGGCCACCCGACCGACAACCGTGGCCTCTCGATGGTTGAGCCCGAACTGTTGAAACGGGCGGTCACGCAGCTCGACGCGCTCGGGTTCCAGGTGCATTTCCACGCGCTCGCGGATCGGGCGGTGCGCGAGGCGCTCGACGCGATCGAGGCGGCGCGGACGGCCAACGGGTTCAACGACCTTCGGCATCACCTCGCGCACATCCAGATCGTGCATCCCGACGATCTGCCGCGGTTCCGCGAGCTCGGTGCGCTTGCGAACGCGCAGCCGCTGTGGGCGGCGCACGAGGCGCAGATGGACGACCTCACGATCCCGTTCCTCGGGGAGCCGCGGTGGACCTGGCAGTACCCCTTCGGGTCGCTCGTCCGCCACGGCGCGACGCTCGTCATGGGCTCGGACTGGTCGGTCTCGTCGCCGAACCCGCTCGAGGAGATGCACGTCGCCGTCAACCGCCAGATGCCCTCGTCGTACCCGTTCCGCGTCGACAACACCGAGGTGTTCCTCCCCGACGAACGGATCGACCTCGCGACGGCGCTCGCGGCCTTCACGATGGGCTCCGCTTACGCGAACCACCGCGAGCACGACACCGGCTCGATCGAGGTGGGCAAGCGCGCGGATGTCGCGGTACTCGACCGCAACGTGTTCGCACATCCGGCCGCCGAGATCGCCGACGCGCGCTGCCTGCAGACCTACGTGGACGGCGAGCGGGTCTACGCGGCGGCCGACGCCTGAGGGGCCCCAGCCTGAGAGCTTCCTGAGAGCGGACCGCCGTTCCCGAGCCGCCGGCGAGGGTAGGACGCATAGTGGCTGGAGCGTGGACACGGTCCCCGCGGCGCAGCCGCGGCCCAGCCACACACGAGGAGGCGTCCCCAACGATGAAGATCCGCTCGACCGCAACGCTGGCACTGGTCGTCCTCGGCCTGGTCGCGAGCGCGTGCACGATCCAAGCCGGCCAGCAGAGCTCGCCGGCGACCGGCACCGCACTGAGCGGCGGATCCACCGCGCCCACGACCGACGAGCCGGTGGCGCAGGTCATCGCCCGGTCGCTGCCGGCCGTGGTCAACGTGACCACCGACATCCTCACCCCGCAGGGCCAGACCGGCCAAGGCGTGGGCACGGGGTTCATCGTTCGGCCCGACGGCATCGTCGTGACGAACTGCCACGTCGTCGAGAACGGGACGAAGATCACCGTCTCGACGTCGGCCAAGAGCCCTCAGAGCTACGATGCACACGTGATCGGTGGCGACTGCGAGCACGACCTCGCGGTGCTGAAGATCGACGGCAACGACCTGCCGACCGTCCCGCTGGGCAACTCCTCCGACCTCGTGCTCGGGCAGCGCGTCGTTGCGATCGGGTATGCGCTCGCGTTGCAGGGCGGCCCCACCGTGACCACCGGCATCGTGTCGGCGCTGGACCGCACCGTGCACGTTCAGGACCCGAACTGCACCGTCTGCAAGAACTTTTCTCGCACCTACGGCAACGTGATCCAAACCGACGCCGCGATCAACCACGGCAACTCCGGCGGCCCCCTCCTGAACATGCAGGGCCAGGTCGTCGGCATCAACTCCGCCGGCGACGACAACGCGCAGAACATCGGCTTCGCGATCGCGATCGACTCGGCCAAGGACGCGGTGGATCAGGCGATCTCGTCGCCGCTCGCTCCCACCGGGTACCTCGGGATCCAGACGGCGGACCTCACGCCCGGGATGGCGCAGCAGCTCGGCGCGACCGCCCAGAACGGCGCGTACGTGATCGGCACGACCAAGGGCGGTCCGGCTGACGAGGCGGGGATGAAGTCCGGAGACGTCATCGTGTCGGTCGACGGCAAGACCGTCGCGAGCGCGAACGACCTCGGGGGCATCCTCAACGGTCTGCAGCCCGGCACGGCGGTTCCCGTGGTCGTCGACCGAGGCGGTCAGCAGGTCACGCTCAACGTGACGCTGGAGGCGCGCCCTCTCCCGACGCAGCTTCCGTAACCGTCTCGCCGAGGGCGAGGCGCTCACAGAGCCCGAAGGGCGGCTGCGCTAGCCTGTGCCCCGTGAAGGTCGTCCTGCGCAACCCCGACCGCGAGGTCGACGTCGCCGGCGACCGGCTCGTCCGAGAAGTCTTGACCGAGCTGGCCATCGATCCCGACACGGTGCTCGTGATCCGTTCCGGCGAGCTGCTCACCCGGCACGACCCCGTCGGCGACGCCGACAAGCTCGAGGTCCGGCCCGTGATCTCGGGGGGCGCCGGATGAACTGCACCCGCTGCGGCGGCCACGCCGTCGTCGAGCTCCGCAGGCACAACGCGGCGTTCTGCGGCGACTGCTTCCAGGGTGTGTTTCGGAACCAGGTCGCACGCGCGATCGACCAGTACGACATGGTCGGGGCCGACGATCGGATCCTGGTGGCGGTTTCGGGTGGCAAGGACTCGCTCGCCCTGTGGGACGTGCTGCTCGAGGCGGGCTACCGCGCCGACGGGCTGTACCTCGGCCTCGGCATCGGTGCGTACTCGGATCGCTCGCACGAGCGCACGGCCGCGTTCGCCGACGCCCGCGACGCTCAGCTCCGCACGATCGATCTGGCGCAGGAGCAGGGGTTCGACATCCCGCTCGCGGGCCGCAAGGGCGCCCGCTCGTCGTGCGCCGTGTGTGGTCTCTCCAAGCGGTATCTGTTCAACCGGGCCGCGCTGGAGGGCGGCTACGACGTCGTCGCGACGGGGCACAACCTGGACGACGAGGCCGCGACGCTTCTCGGCAACACCTTGCGATGGAACGTCGAATACATCGCCCGCCAGTCGCCCGTCTTGCCGGCCGCCGACGGCCTCGTGCGGAAGGTCAAACCCCTGCACCGGCTGACCGAGCTCGAAACGGCCGCGTACGCGTTCCTACGAGGGATCGACTACGTGGTGGAGGAGTGCCCGCTCGTCGCGGGCAACACGCAGCTCCGCTACAAGGAGTCGATGAACGCGATCGAGGCGCGCTCGCCGGGCGCCAAGACGCAATTCTTCCTCGGATACCTCGACCGCGGGATGCCGATCTTCCGCACCGCTCAGGACGCCGTCTCGCTAACGCCGTGCGCTAGGTGTGCGCAACCGACGACCGGCACCTACTGCGCATTCTGCAGGGCGCGCGCGCAGATCCTCGGCGAGCGTCTCACGCCGGCTGCGACGACCGAAGACCCACGCGATCTCGCGAGCGAGCTCTCCGACGAGGTGCTTCCGAGCGAGATCTTCGGCGAACCGGCGGACGCTCGATGAGCGCACCCTTCGAGCCTGGGGAACACGTCCTGCTCCTGGACCAGCGCGACCGGACCTACCTGTTCCGGCTGCAAGCGGGCGGCACGTATCACACGCACTCCGGCACGCTCGCGCACGACACACTCATCGGACAACCCGAGGGGACCCGCACCGAGACATCGGGCGGCATGGTGCTGACGGCGTTCCGCCCAAGGTTCGCCGACTTCGCGCTGAAGATGAAGCGCGGTGCGCAGGTCGTCTACCCGAAGGACCTCGGCCCGATCGTCACCTACGCCGACGTGTTCCCCGGCGCCAGGGTGCTGGAGGCGGGCACCGGCTCCGGGGCGCTCACGATCGCGCTGTGCCGCGCGGTCGGCCGCGACGGCCGGGTCGTGTCCTACGAGCTGCGCGAAGAGCATCACGTCCAGGCGGTGCAGAACCTGGAGGCGTTCTTCGGGAAGGTGCCCGAAACCCTCGAGCTCCGGATCGCGGGCATCGAGGATGTCGGCCGAACGGGGGAGCGGTACGACCGGTGCGTCCTGGACCTCGCGGCGCCTTGGGAGCCGCTGGAGGCCATCGGGGGCGTTCTCGAGCCCGGCGGCGTCCTGTGCGCATATCTGCCGACCACGATCCAGGTCCAGCAGCTCGTCCTTGCCCTTCCGGCCCAAGGGTTCCTGCACCTCGAGAGCTTCGAGGTGCTCCGCCGCGGATGGCACGTCACCGAGCGGAGCGTTCGGCCGGATCACCGGATGGTCGGGCACACGGGCTTCCTCACGGTCGCACGCCGAACGGTCTGACAACTTGGGGTGATTCCTTGCCGGTGGTCCTAAGCCTTCCGGCCTCCCGTGCCGTAGATACCTTCAGGAAGCGTTCTGACGCGATCTCCGGGTAGCGTCAGAGAGTGGGTATACACTCCGGCGCTGCACAGGAGGCGACCGCGATGGCAGGGCACGATCAGGTCGAGCGGTACGAGGAACAGGCCAACGAGCTCCGTTCCCAGGTGAAGTTCCTGGAAGAGGAGGTCGGGCTTCTCCGCCGGCGTGTCTCCGGCTCGCCGCGCCAGGTCGCCGTTCTCGAGGAGAAGCTCGTCGAGACGCGCAACCAGCTCGCGCGGGCGACCCAGCAGAACCAGAAGCTCGCCGATGCCCTGCGGGGCGAGCGGGAGCGCATCGGCGCCCTCGCCGAAGAGGTCGAGAAGCTCAGTCAGCCACCCGCGACGTTCGGTGTGTTCATGCGCGCCAACGACGACGGCTCGATGGACATCGTGACGGCCGGCCGCAAGATGCGCGTGCTGCCGGCGCCCGACATCGACCCGGCGAAGGTGCGGCCTGGTTCGCAGCTGCTGCTGAACGAGTCGCTCAACGTCGTCGAGGTCCTCGAACCCGACGGCGCGGGCGAGGTCGTGAAGGTCAAGGACAAGCTTGGGTCCGACCGGGCGATCGTCTTGGGCCGCGGCGATGACGAGCACGTCGCGTACGTGGCCGGCGACCTGCTCGACACCGGCCTTCGCGCCGGTGACGCCGCCTTGTTCGACCCGCGCTCCGTCGTGGTCACCGAGCTGCTCCCTCGCGAAGAGGTCGAGGAGCTCGTCCTCGAGGAGATCCCCGATGTGAGCTATGAGGACATCGGCGGCCTCGAAGGCCAGATCGATCTGATCCGCGACGCCGTCGAGCTGCCGTTCCTGTACGCCGAGCTCTTCAACGAGCACCAGCTCGAGCCGCCCAAGGGCGTCCTGCTCTACGGACCTCCCGGCTGCGGCAAGACGCTGATCGCCAAGGCGGTCGCGAAGTCGCTCGCCGAGAAGGTCGCCGACCGCAGCGGGCGCGACGACGCGCGCAGCTACTTCCTCAACGTGAAGGGCCCCGAGCTGCTCAACAAGTACGTCGGCGAGACCGAGCGCCAGATCCGCGAGATCTTCATCCGCGCCAAGGAGCGGAGCGAAGAGGGCCTGCCGGTCATCGTGTTCTTCGACGAGATGGACTCCATCTTCCGCACCCGCGGGTCGGGCATCTCCTCCGACGTCGAGTCGACAATCGTGCCGCAGCTGCTGTCCGAGCTCGACGGCGTCGAGACCCTCAAGAACGTGATCGTGATCGGCGCCTCCAACCGTGAGGACCTGATCGACCCCGCCATCCTGCGCCCCGGGCGTCTCGACGTGAAGATCAAGATCGAGCGTCCGAACGCGCCGCAGGCGATGGACGTGATGGCCAAGTACCTGCACCCGTCGGTGCCGATCCACCCGGATGAGGTCGAGCGCTACGGCAGCGACGTCGCGACCGCGTGCCATCGCATGATCGAGAAGACGATCGACAGGATGTACGCGGATTCCGACGAGAACCGGTTCCTCGAGGTCACCTACGCGTCGGGGGACAAGGAGATCCTGTTCTTCAAGGACTTCAACTCCGGCGCGATGATCGAGAACATCGTGCGCCGCGCCAAGAAGGACGCGATCAAGCGGTTCCTGTCGACCGGCGAGAAGGGCATCAAGGGCGAGGACCTGTTCCACGCGATCCGCGACGAGTTCAAGGAGAACGAGGA
>Ga0136846_1226821_pt1 | contig 19462 bp, 15 predicted proteins | sample HopSoiMetagenom2_FD_96841 | JGI IMG/M metagenome (GOLD analysis project Ga0136846, IMG submission 96841) | Grasslands soil microbial communities from Hopland, California, USA - 2 Assembly 2016 (version 4) | ecosystem: Environmental > Terrestrial > Soil > Grasslands | place: USA: Hopland...
GCTTTTTCTTTAACGGAGCAAAACGGGTACACGCTCTTTCAGGCCAAATGTACCGGTTGCCACCCTGAACCCCTGTTCACCGATCATAGCTTTCGCAATGTGGGGTTACCGGTTGATCCGTATATCCGGGATTATGGCAGAATGCGCATCACCAATAACCGGGCAGACTCCCTGAAGTTTAAAGTACCCAGCTTACGCAATGTGGCCGTTACTTTTCCTTATGAACACGATGGCCGCTTTTCTTCTATTACCAGTGTGCTGGACTTTTACAGCAGTGATGTTCAGAACGGTCCCACACTCGATCCCTTGCTAAAGAACAAGATCCCGCTTACCAATGCCGAAAAGTTTTACCTGGTTGAATTTCTGAAAACGCTTACTGATTCTACGTTTATAAGCGATACCAGGTTTTCACAACCATAGTAACCCTCCTGCGCCAAGGCTTCGGCGGGTAAATAAAAAAATCCCGACGGTACCGTCGGGACTTACAACTATTTACAAAAAACGCTTCTTCTTTTAACCAATAACTTATTGCTTGCTTAACTTACCCTGGCTTGTATCCTTTTTATTCTGGATGACATTCAACGCTTCTTTCTGACGGGTCAGATCGTCAGTTTGCAATTGTTGATCATTCTTGTTCTGAGCGATCTTATCTTGCAGGTTCTTCAATTTCTTTTCCAGATCGTACTGATCATCTTTCAGATTCAGCAGTTTCTTTTCTGATTTCTTCACCACCTCTTCCTGTAATTTTAGTTGTACTTCAAGATTATAGGTATCGATGTAAGGAGCCATTTTATTCAACAGTTCCTTTGACTCAACTATCTTAAAGTGATCATCGTCGGTGCGGGCGCCTACATTTTCGCCTGGACGGCCAATGAGCAGGTAGATTACAGCGTTTTCATGGTCTTTCGTCATCTTGCGGTCTACCTTGTAATACACATCAACAATTTCAGGTTCATCTTTATCCAGGCGGGTATTGCGATATACATCAAAACTTTTGACGCGATCACTTTTACCCCCTTTTTTCTCCATCCATTCCTGGACGGCGTCTTCCACTACGCGGGCCGTATAAGGTAATTCAATGATAGCGGCTACTTTATCGCCTTTTTGAAATTCAACTTTTGTTTCGCCGGATTGCGAAAATGCAGGAGTGCTTGCTGTTATAACGGTTACAAGGACCATTAATGGTAAAGATATCTTCATCGGGATCGGATTTTGAAGCTTAAATATACAATCGGCGGTTAAAGATTGCAATAGTAGCGAAGCAAAAACATATGCACAATCTGGCCCCCTGAAACGCCCCGATTATAATCTGGCTTTCCTGAAGAGGGCCTGATAATCAATGTTTATACGCATAATCGGGGCGCCACCTGTATGCTAATTGTTATTTCTGCCCTATATCCTGTATAATCAGGCCCCCGGGTGCGGCGTTATTATGATTGAACCCTTAATTTTGACCATTAATCTTTAAATAAATTTCATTGAGCGGTATTAAAAAATTAGCCGGGCAAACATTGTGGTATGGGGTCAGTAGTATTTTTGCCCGTTTCCTGAATTACCTGCTTACTCCGTACCTGACTTATAAATTAAGTGGCGCCGGTTTCGGAGAAATGAGCCTGGTATATGCAGCCATTCCCTTTTTAAATACCCTTTTTCTGTTTGGGGTAGAAACGGCTTATTTCAGGTATGTTCAAAAAGAAGACTACAAGAAGGATATCTACGGTACGCTTTCCATTTCTCTGATGGCAAGCACATTCACTTTGTGCGCCCTTTTGATGATCTTCAATGTGCCGTTTGCGCACCTGATCTCTATTCAGGATCATCCGGAATATGTTACCATAAGTGCGCTCATCATAGCATTTGATGCTTTATCGGCCCTGCCTTTTGCCAAACTGAGACATGAAGGCCGTCCCGTAAAGTTTGCCTTTGTACGGGTAAGCGGTATTATCATAAACATAGCCATTATCTATTTCTTTTTATCGGTATGCCCCCGCATACTTGAAAAAAATGAAAACAGTCCACTGTTATTGCTCTACCACAAAGACTTTGGCGTAGGCTATATCTTACTGGCGAATGCAGTACAGTCGTTTTACCAGCTGATCATATTACGAAAAGAACTGTTCGATTTTGACTGGAAGTTCAATTTGCCCATGTGGAAGGAAGTAATGGTGTATGCATTGCCGCTGGCCATAGCTGGTTTTGCCGGTATGATCAATGAAACCTTCGACCGCATTATGCTGGGTTGGTGGGCGCCGGTACAATCAATACAGGCCGCCCGTTTTGAGGTGGGTACTTATAGCGCCTGTTATAAACTCTCCATTCTTATTACCCTGTTCATTCAGGCGTTTCGCATGGGAGCCGAACCATTTTTCTTTAAACAATCCCTTTCTGAGGACGCCCCAAAAACATATGCCCGGGTAATGAAATTCTTTGTGATCACCATAACCCTTATGTTCCTGGTGGTGGCGCTGTACCTGGATGTATGGAAAAATTTTATTCAGAACGAAGCCATGTGGAAAGGGCTTACAGTGGTGCCCATTCTGCTATTTGCGAATATGTTCCTGGGTATCTATTACAACCTCAGTATCTGGTATAAATTATCACAAAAAACCTCGGCCGGCGCCTGGATCACGCTGATAGGGGCCATTATTACGTTAGTAATTAATGCCGCCTTTATTCCCCGGTTCAGCTTTTTGGCCTGCGCCTGGGCAACCTTCTTCTGCTATGGCAGCATGATGGTTGTTTCGTACATATGGGGACAAAAAAGATACCCCATCCCCTATGCTACCAAAAAGTTGTGCGCCTATATGGTGATCGTGTACGCTTTATATCTTGTTCACCATACCGTAACCGGCTGGTGGCCCAAAGAATGGATAAGCCTTTCCCTGGCCACGTTGTTTACGGTTGGTTACCTCGTATTTATTTTGCGGGTTGAACGTAAGGAATTCAGCAAATTGCCCTATGTGGGAAAGCTGATCTACAGGTTCATTTAAGAAATGGGTTGTGTTTTTTCTCATACCCGATTGTAGTCTGTGGGCCATGGCCCGGAAAAACCACGGTATCTTCTGGTAAAATAAATAACTGGTTACGAATGCTGGCTATGAGCGTATCAAAATTTCCGCCGGGCAGGTCGGTACGGCCAATGCCCTCCAGGAATAACACATCGCCACCCAAAACAAACTGCTGCGCCTGACAATAAAAAGCAATATGTCCGGGCGAATGACCAGGTGTAAAAAGCACCCGGAATGCATCATTACCCAACGGTATGGTATCTCCTTCGCGTAAAAAGATAAGGTCGCCTTTGTAATTATCGAAAGGCAAGCCCCAGGACAATCCAAATGCCGGACCCTGGTCAAGTACGGGTATTTCTTTTTCGTGGAGGTGAAGGGTTAATCCCCAGGTGTCATGAATGAATTTGTTTCCGAATACGTGGTCCAGATGGCAATGGGTATTTAACAAATATTTAGGCGTCAGGCCGGAAGTTTGTATGTATTCTTTCAGCTCATTACGTTCATTGCCGAAATAACAGCCGGGGTCAATAATGCAGCATTCCCCCGTTTCGTTATGCACCACATACGTATTTTCCTGAAGAGGGTTAAATGTAAACGACGTCGCTGTAAGCATATTCGTACCTATTATAATTGATTTTCGCGGTATTATGGATTGTTATAACTTTAAAAACATTTAAAGACAGGCTATGCAATTTCAACAGATTCAGCCAAAGACAAAAGTTATTTCTTCCTTTCCCTTGTTACTTGCCTTGTTGCTGCCAACCGTACTATTCGCCCAGGTGAATACTGTGGAATTTGGAAAGAACCGGGTTCAGTACCGTAAATTTAAATGGCAGTACTATCAAAGCACCAATTTCAATACTTATTTCTACGAAAATGGTCAGCCTATTGCCAATTACGTAGCTCAGGTGGCTGAAACCGAATTGCCCGCTTTGGAACAGTTTGTAGAGTATGGCCTGCAACGCCGCGCCAATATTGTTATATATAATACTTTTGATGAATTACAACAATCCAACATTGGGTTGAACCTCGACTGGCAAACAGCCGGTGGTATTACCAAGCTGGTGAACAACAAAGTGGTGATCTATTACGATGGCGACCATGCCAATTTACGTAAACAAATACGCCAGGGTATTGCCCGTATCCTGGTTGATAATATTCTTTTCGGTGACGACCTGGGGGAGTTTGCCACCAACCAGGCATTGCTCGACCTTCCCAAATGGCTGGTTGACGGGTATGTTGATTATGTAGCCGAAGATTGGAGCCCCGCCTATGATAACGAACTGAAACTGGCCCTGCTGTCGGGCGACTATACGAACTTTTACCAGTTAGCGTACGAAAAACCCCTGCTGGCCGGTCATGCCTTCTGGCAGTACATAGCTGAAAAATATAAAAAAGAGAACGTCACCTACTTTTTATACCTGTCGCGCGTGTACCGCAACCTTAACAGCGCCTCGCAACGCATTTGTAAAAAGAAGTTCAAGGAAGTGCTGAAGGATTTCATGAATGAGCGATCGGAGATGTATGAAAAAGACCTCCGCGGCCGGCGCGATATCCCCAAAGGCACCGTGGCCATTGTTGAAGAAGTAACCCACAATAAAGACTTTTTACATTTTACGCAAAACCCCTCCCCCCGCAGCCAGACCTATGCCGTGGTGGAGTTTATAAAAGGGAAGTACCGCGTTGTATTGTGGGAAAATATGACTGAAAGAAAAGTGCTGTTGAACATTGGCGTACGCTCCAATGAAAATGAGGTTAACCCCAACTATCCCCTATTGGCCTGGGACGGTAAAGGTTCCCGCCTCGCCTGCGTTTACTGGTCTGAAGGCAAGGTACACCTGTTCGTGTACGACATGGTTGCCCACTTTAAACGGATAAAACAGGATATTCCCCATTTTGAACAGATACAGAGCATGGAGTTTATGCTGAACTCCAATACCCTGTTATTTAGCGCTGTTCGCAATGGGCAATCGGATCTATACATTTATAATATTGAAAAGGATACCTACGAGCAGCTTACCAATGATTCTTATGCCGATCTGGATGCCAGCTTTGTAGCATTCCCCAATAAGACCGGGATCATTTTCTCCTCTAACAGGCCCGATGCCACTACCAAAGGAGGCGATACCGCTGTTGCCAGCCAACGATATAATATTTTCCTGGCCGACAACTATAACAAAAGTGAATTCCGCCAAATTACCCAGTTAACGAAGATGAAATACGGGAACGCCCGTTTTCCCATGCAGTACAATACCTATCACTTTACATTTGTAAGTGATGAAACCGGTATCAGCAACCGTTTTGCGGGCTTCTTCAGCACGCAGCGGGCAGGCCTCGATACCGTGGTTCTGGTTGGCGACCAGGTGTTGCGCAACCCCGATCAAACGGAGATAGACTCCACCCTGAAAGCCTGGGGTAAAACCGAACCGGATTCAGTATTCACCTTTTCTGTAACAAAAGACTCCGCATACACATTCCCTATAACCAACTACCAAAGCGCCCTGATTGAAACAAAGATCGCCGGGTACAATGGCCAGGTCAGTGAAGTAAGACAACAGGGGAATCTGAAATTCTTATATCGGCTGAAGGTAGATGATGCCTCGCTGAAGAAACGCAATTTGAATGTCAGGCCTACCGAATACCGGCGCAAGACCATTATTGCCGAACAGGCTGCAAGCGGCGCCGCTATTACGTTTAACAAACCAAACCCCACACAGCAACAGCAACCACAAAAGATCAGCGATATTTTTGAGACCGGATTTGAAAAAGAGAAAAAAGACAGCACTAAAAAAGACAGCGTGGGCTGGCAAAACCAGCCGCCACCCTCATCAGTAACGCCACCGACAGTACCGGCTGCACAGGCAGCTGCTGCATCGAAAGAGCCAGAAGAGTCAATTCTGAAAAAGGCCAAGCGGTTCGATTATAAGCTGAAATTCTCAGTAGATAATTTCTCCGGTGGTTTTAATAATGATGTTCTTATTAGCCGTTATCAGCCTTATACGGGCGCCCTGCCAATCATGTTGCAAAGCGGTGGCGCGTTCAATGGTATGCTGAAAGCATCGATATTCGATCTGTTTGAAGACATCCGCTTTACCGGCGCCATGCGACTGCCACTGATCGGCGGTACCGGAACAGGGGCCATGGTAGGCACCAACAATAGCAGCATTTTTGTACCGGTAAATCAATCGTTGTTCGATGGCGGTGGTGAGTGGTACGCCCGGGCTGATTACCTCAAAAAACGCTTCGATTATTCATTTATCTATTATCGCCGTACCGAACTGGGCAACATACAGAACATAGGCGGTACTTCAATAGCTTATGAAGGGAAATCAGTCACCAACCTGTACCAGGGCGTCGTGAAATATCCGTTCGACAGGGTGCGCAGCCTCCGGTTTTCAGGCGGTATCCGTACCGATAAAGTAGTGGTACGCGGTGAGCTGGGTGATACCTTTACCTTAAAAACGCCCGATGTAAACAAACAAACCTATGCGGTATCCCGCCTGGAATATATTCATGATGATGCTATTTTAAAAGCTACCAACATCTATAACGGGTTGCGTTTTAAAATTTACCTGGACATCGATGCACAGATCAGTAAACCCTCGGCTGTTACCACTGTTAAACCAGGACGTTATACCTATAATTTTGGTTTTGATGGCCGCTATTACTATCCCATTTATCGCAACTTCATTTGGGCTGGCCGGGCTTCAGGTGATTTCTCCTGGGGTAGCCAGAAGATCATTTACTATCTGGGTGGTGTAGATGGCTGGATGTTCCCGAAGTATAGCGTGAATCCCAAACCTGCGGACCCCGACTATGCCTTCCAGTCACTGGCGGTTAATATGCGTGGCTTCCCCCAAAACGTGGCCAATGGCAATAACAACATAGTAATAAACAGCGAATTCCGGTTGCCGGTATTTTCTACCCTGTTTAATAAACCGATCAACAATGCCTTCCTGCGCAACTTCCAGGTCCTTCAATTTATTGACCTGGGCAGCGCCTGGAATGGCCAGTATAATAAATTATCGCGCCCGCAAATGGTGTATGGAGATGGCCAGGCACAGGTACTCATAAAAGCCGGCGGTATTGGACCGTTTGTTGGTGGTTATGGATTTGGCGTGCGCAGTACGCTGCTGGGCTACTTCCTTCGCCTCGATGCCGGTTGGGAAATGAATACCTTCTTCAAAGATAAACCCTACCTGCACTTTGCTATGGGTGTGGATTTTTAATACGGCAAAGGGCAAAGAGAAATAATAAAAAAGCCTCGCGACAAAAATCGCGAGGCTTTTTTATGTGTTTCAGAGATGCTTACAATAAAGGCGCTGTGGGAACACAGCGCCGTTTGTGGATAACCAACCGCTATTTTGGAAGGGTATAGCGGCGGGATCAATGAATAGCTTTACTCATTCTTTTTATAGTGAGGTACACCAGCGTCATGAATACCGAAAAACAGGCCACCATGCCCCAGGCATATTTATATTGAATGGGATGGATCGTCATTCTTATCAGGTAAGTTGATAACCCGATGGGGTTGGTTACAATATCCCAGCTATTGAACCGCGGGTAGCGTCCTATGTATATTCCCAATGCATTCAACCACATAATGGGATAAATAAAAAATATTTCACGCATGCCAGGCAAAAACTGCTGCATCAATTTCTCCATTTGCCGTACCGATAAAACACCCAGCAACAAGCCATCCCAGGCAAAAGAAATGATCATCGTGAGATCGAACCAATTGGGCACATTGGGGTGTTCGCCCAAATGAAACAGATCGGTCATTATGTAAAAAGAATTGGGTATGAACAACAGCCAGACAAACGCTACCACTACAAACTTTATGGGATTGGTATACGCAAGGTTGCGCTTTTGCAACCAGCCTGATACCATATACGGCAACCAGGCCAGGAAAAGATTCCAGATCAGCGACAGAAAGGTGAGTTGGCCGGTATAAGTAATACGCGCCAGCACCAATGCAATGCTAAAACCCATTGACAGGGTAAGCATGCGATCCATTTCGTTACTGGTTGTTTTAAACAACATCCAGCGATAAGGCTTACTGAATAGTTTCATTTGCGCCACTTTCATCATTAAAATAATTTAGGTATAAATACAACTGCCCCAACAACCAGGGCCGTTATGGCTGCTACTAATACAGCACCTGCCGCCAGGTCTTTTATAAATTTTATGTCCTTATGCCGTTGATCCGAAACAAAATCCATCACGCGTTCAATACAGGTATTGAACATTTCAGTCACCCAAACAAAACCAATGGCAAATACCAGCGACAGCAATTCAGTTTTGGTAACCCCTACCAGGGTGGCCAAGGTAAACACCGCTATGGTTGCCATAAAATGTAACCAGGCGTTGTGCTCACTTTGAAAAAAAGCAGCAATACCTTCCAATGCAAACCGAAAGCTTCTTACTCTTGCCCGGATAGAAAACTCCTCACGTGACTTCATATAACATTTTTTTTAATCGTGAGAACATCAAAGCTGTTCATATAATTTATATAATGATTTTCGGGTTGTTCTTACCGCAATAAATTGCACAACAATTATGCTCAGCATACAAACGGCCCCATCTTTTGTCATAAAATCCCCAAAAAACCCATCATGATAACCAACTGATAACAACCCTGCCCCTATAAAAATCAACAGGTAAAACAGGAAAAGAAAAAATATCAGCCAACCCATTCTTGACTGTTTAGAATAGGGTATCAGGGACGACCATTTTACCAGGGGTGAAATACCTATTAACAATGGCAACGTTATAAAGAATCCAAAAATAAGGGCTAATCCTACAAACAAAATGCCCCAGCCCACTCCCAAACATAGTGCGCATATTGAACCAATAATTATCAACATCGCAATTGTTTTCGCCCATATTTTTACTGCGACAGACAAAGGAGTTACCATAGCTTTAATTAATAGCGGTTATCAATCCTTTTTTTCGAAAATACTTTTTGGTATAGGCATCGGCATAATTCCACGACAGCCAGGTTAACTCCTTTTGCTTTTGCACAAATTGTATTTCCCGTTGCTTTAATTCTTCAATAAAACAGGTATCGCAGACCGGTTGCGAATTATGTTTTTGGAGCCTTGCATCGTTCTCGCGTTTTTGTAATGCTACGATGTTTGTATCAAGCAAGGGTAAGGCCTTGTCTGACAGGGAAAGCAGGAACGATACATCCAGGTCAACCGTATTCTTTCTTTTCAGATTATAACCGGCCATAAATTCATCCCAGTGAATAGTAGTAGCCAGCACCAGCACAGCTATACCCGCCCATGCATTCACTCTGAATAAGAAATAGTTTGTTCTACGGCTCCAGATCTTCAGGAATACGGTTACCAGGCCAATCAATACCATTAACAAAAAGAACAGTACGCCAATACGTTTGTATGCGAGGCCATGTTTAAGTATATAATAATAGTCGCGCAGGAAAACCGAACTTACCAGCATGGCGTTCTGTATGATCCAGGCATAGGCGCCATACTTTAACCACCTGTTCCGTTTATAGAAATTAAGATTGCCTTTAAAGAAGAACAATAATATTGCCATTGCCAGTACTATGGAAACAATCAGCAGTTCTGTTCCTTCGTGCACCATTTTATATACTGGTAATCCAGGTTTGTATTGAAAATGCAACCATAAAAAATTCACGTCAACGCAGTTCACCAGCAGCAACAACACATTCAATAATACCAGGCTGATAATACCCGTAGTGTTCTCATTCTTCAGGGCCATCATACCGCTGGCCATTTTACCCATGATCATTTCAACGAACTGAAAAAAGCCACTCATTCTTTTCTGGCGCAGTGATTTTCTGGAACGCTGCAACCCATCGTTCATTCGGGTTTCACGGGTGCTGAAATAATCCAGTTTGCTTTTTAGTAAGATAGAACCGGTTATTAATAGTCCTAATAAAAGGAACAACAAGCGTTGCCAGGAGAAGAAATCGAAAAAGTGACCAAAGAAGATTTCCAGTTGCACTCCTATGCGGCCTGCAATGTCGGAAAAAGCGTTGTTCGCATCCCGGTAAATCAAAAAGAAGATGATCACCAGAATAAGCGGAAAGATCGCAAACCGGATGAAACGGCTTACGCCTTTACGTTTGGCTGGCTTGCCTTTATTTATCTTAATGGATTCTACAAAGGAGGCAACTACCATTACCACATTCATCAACATGGAGCCACCGGCAAACCAGGCTGAGCGATGAGTATACTCGGCAAAGCCTGCTATCAGCAGCAGCGTAACCACAAAAGCAATTTTACTCAGGTCGGTATTGTGCACCACTACCATTATTAAACTAACCAGGTGTCCCAGCAGGAGCCAGTTCACCGTGGCCGACTTACGGGCAGTGGGGTACAGGAAAAACAGGGCCGACAGTAAGAACGCATCAAACAGCACAGTATTGATGGCCAGTTTTTCGTTCCAGAAAACCAGGTTAAATAAAACAGCACCTGCTGTTACTAAAATTATTTTTACAAGATCTTTGTTCATAGTGTAGATTATTTATGCAATAGCCGGGAATGGGCTTACTGAGGTTTGATTGTTTTTGTGTTTTACTTTCGATAAAATAGTTTCCAGCAGGGGCAGCATATTATTGAGCCCTTTTGTTTTTATCATGAAATTCCATAAGGGTTCAAACTTCTTCCAGCCACCGGCATAGGCAAAATGTTTGAGCTGATGTTTAAGCGTATCGTGCTGCATACTGGCCCGGCAAATGTTCTTCCAGGAATAGAATGATTGGTATGCATGATCGTAGCCAGCTTTCAGTGCAGAGGCACTTAACCCAACTGTTTTATATACTACCTGGCGCGTATCGTACAGATCCCAGTTACGATGTAACAAACGACCCTGTTGTTCCATTGACTGGTACAAACGAGTACCGGGGTATGGAGTAAGAATATGAAAGGTGCAGGTGGTCAATGCATTTTCCACCGCCCAGTCAACTGTTCTGTCGAATACATCTTTATCATCATCATCCAGCCCAAATACAAAGCTGCCGTTGATCATAATGCCCAGTGAATGGCAACGTTTGATGGCTGCGCGATAATCTTTTCCCAGGTTCTGCTTCTTATTGCTTTGTGCAAGATTAGCATTGCTGAGCGTTTCAAACCCAATGAACACACTTCGTAAACCGGCTTTTGCGGCTTGTTCTATCAGGTTGCCGCGTAAAATGGCATCGATGGTAGAAGCGCCTTGAAATACCCGGTTCATCCCTTTCATGCCTTCGAATAAAGCACTGGAAAATTTCTGATTGCCTAATAAATGGTCATCCAAAAAATAAAGGTGTTTACCTGGCAGGCGGTCTATTTCTGCAAGAGCAGCATCAACCCGTTGGGTATAGAAGGATTTACCGCCTTCGAAAAAAGCATCTTTATAACAGAAATCACAATGGTGCGGACAACCTCTCGATACCACGATTGAATTTGGCACCAGGTAATGACTGCGTTTTATAAGGTCACGGCGTATAGGTGGAATATCTGCAATAGTGCGCTTGCTATTCACATATACCTTGCGCGGTGTTTTATTGCGAAAATCTTTCAGGAACTCCGGGAAGGTATCTTCACCCGGACCAATAAAAATACTGTCGGCATGCGGTGTTGCTTCATCGGGCAGGGAAGAAACATGCAACCCTCCCAGGCAAACATACGCACCCCGCTGGCGGTAATGATCGGCCAGTTTGTAGGCCCGGAAAGCATTGGTGATATACACCTGTATTATTACCAGGTCGGGCGAATCGTTGATCTGCAATTCCTCAACATGTTCATCCTGCAGATCAATTTCATCATCGGATGAGCAATAAGCCGCCAGTGTAGCTAGCCCCAGTGGCGGAAACAGGGAGTACTTAATCGGGCGCCAGTAAGGGCTTTTGGCCTCTGTAAGCGCCGGCAGGATCATTTTGATTTTCATGCTATACTTTTAAGCGATTCTAAAATCGCCGCCCAATTGTACCAGGCGTTTGTAAAATGTCATCAGGCTTATAATCCCTGATACTATGGCAATACACATCAATACCAACCCCATTACTATTCCTCGTACATATACCAACTTCCAGAAAAGCACAGACGCAATTACGGTAAGCACTATACTGGTTATAAAAACCGTATTGAATAACCGGGCGCCCTTTTTATTATTCGCAGTATACGTGATGATGATAATAAGAATGGTTATCATAATCGGGAAGGAAAAAATGGCGCCGTAAAAAATACCACATTCCAGCAGGTTGCCCGCAGTATCAAAATTGATTGCCACCAGGTAAATGGTACCTAAAATGGTGTTTAGTATTACAGCCCAAAACCAGATAGCGATCGCTAATAACAGTTGTTTTAAAAATGCGTACTTCATAAAATTAAAAGTGCTTTGTATTTCAAAGTGGAAGGATAAAAAAATTTACTTCATGCCTTTGATCATATTTTCCAATGCCTCAATATGGTCTTTGAATGCTTTTTCACCTGCCCGGGTAATAGAATAGGTTGTATTGGTTTTGCGGCCAATAAATCCCTTATGTACTTTAATGTATCCATTTTCTTCCAGGTTTACCATGTGCGATGCCAGATTGCCATCGGTTACATCGAGCATTTGTTTAAGGTCATTAAAACTCACCTCCTCATTCACAACGAGGATACTCATGACCCCCATGCGAATGCGGCTATCAAAAATTTTATTAAGATTTTCAATCGGGTTCTTCATGCTGTAAATTATTGTCCAGGCTGACGTTCATACTTCCACCACATAATAGCTCCATACACAATATGCAGTATGCCAAAACCTGCGGCCCAAAAATACAAACCCCAACCTCCTGTCCACAAATTAATAATACCCAATATTAGTTGTCCATACCCCAAATACCGGATCTCGCCGAGGGTATATTTCGACGCGTTCACCAATGCGAGCCCGTAAAAGATCAAACAAACGGGCGCCACCATTCCATAGAATCCTGATTCCAGCAAACGTAATATAACAAACCCGCCTACCATCATAGGCAAAACGGTGTTCCAGGCCAGGCGCTGCACGGTACGGTCCCACATGGAGGTGCCATTACGGCGGCTACGCGCCCGGGTGAACAAAAAGGATGATATAAAGGCTGCCAGGAATGTTATACCGGCAATCAATAACAGGTCGCGGTACAGATCATAACCGTTGCCGCTTAAGGTGTAAGTTTCACCGCGGTAATAGGTTTCAGATGTATAGTCACTCCGCAACCCCACCAAATAGCTGTTAATACGCAGCTGTGCGACCACAGCTCCCACCAGGGCGCATACGCCGGCGCTGATCCCGCTCCATCCACTCAGGGATATGAAGCGCGACGACCGTTCCATCATTCGTTTAATGTCCTGCAGGGTTTCCAGCGGGGGATGTTGGCTATCCATAAAAAGCACTTTGTAAAACAAAGTAAGTGCGTGTTTTTTAGATTTCCAAACTTTTTAAAAATAAAAGCAGTTTTTTAGCTTTAAGTTGAAAGTTCAAAGCTTCGGATATAAAGCCCGAATTCAGGGTTATTAGATTTGATAGTTATTGAGTTTTTTAGTTCTTTAGTTTTTAGTTCTTTGGTTCTTGGTTGCTGGCCATCGGCTCAGTAGCGAGCAGCTACTGTCATCTGATCTGAAGGAGAATCGCTGGGTGGTGTATTGCTTATGGCTTATAGCTTGCAGCTTGAGGCTGTATGCATTTGCTTTCAGCTTCACTTTTTAGCTTTCAGCTGTCTTGCCTTGCCCGCCGTCCGCGTGTCGCTGAAGCTTTAGCGGAGGCGCAAGCTTTAGCGTAGGAGGGCCTTTTGCCCTCTGCCCTTTGCCTCCTCCCTACTGCCGATTGCCTGTTCACCACTACTTACTGCCTTTTCCTTTTACGTCATATACTAACAACTGTATGTATCATATACAGTGTTGCCACAACATTATTAATGGTATTTTCACGATAATTATGCAATCTTCTACCATGTATTCACCGAAATAATTCGGGTTTTACCGATGTGATAGCCCTTTTTATCTTTTTTAACAATATGCTTTTCTGTCTGTTATTGTATTTTTGGCGGTGAAATCAAACCGACCTTATAAGAATGCCTATTAGACCGCTTAAAATCCTGTTGCTGATTCTGTTGACCCAAAGCACAATAGCCCAAACCAGGATACTGAAAGGAATTGTAAAAGATGCTCATAGCGACGAACGTATCCCTTTTGCCTCTATGCAGTTCCAGAAACAAAAGACCGGCAAACTCAGCGATTCGGCAGGATCATTCATCTTTCATTTTAACGAATGGCCTTCTGACACCCTCATCATTTCTTATGTAGGCTATCAGGATTTTAAACTACCATTCGATAGCTTTTTATTGTCCCGTGCTAAAAACAATGTTTTAGACATCAGCGTCCTGATGGAACGTGGCAATTTTGCTGCAGTGGTGGTTAAAAAGAAAATTGATCGGGGCCTGCTGATGTGGAAACGTATTGTGAAACACAAACCGCAGAACGACCGTTACCGCTTTCACAATTTCTCCTATGAACTGTATAACAAACTGGAAGTAGACCTCAAGAACATCAAAAGAGAAAAATGGGAGAACCTGCCCTTCATCAGGAAGTTTAATTTTGTGCTGAATAACATCGATACCACGGAGGAAGGGGTCCCCTATTTACCGGTGTATATTACAGAAGCAATCTCTGATTACTACTTCCAAAAAACGCCCCTGCGCCGCCGTGAAGTGTTTAGAGGCACCAAAACCATGGGGGTGAACAATGAAAGTGTTTCGAAATTATTGGGCGGTATTGACCAAAACGTAAACTTTTACGCCAACTTCATACCCGTATTCGACAAACAGTTTGTAAGTCCTATCAGCGATAACGGCGATGCGTTCTATAATTACAAAGTGCTGGACTCGCAATTTGTAAACGGCCGCCGGCTTATTCACTTCTTCTTTATTCCCAAACACAAAGGGCAAAACACATTTGAAGGTGATTGCTGGGTACATGATACCACCTTTGCCGTGCAAAAGATGAACCTTCGCCTTGGTAAAGATGCTAACCTGAACTACGTAAACCGGCTTAGTTTGATCCAGGAATTCAGTATGCTCAACGACAGCACCTGGTTCCTTACCAGAGATAAATTTGTGGTTGATCTTTCCCTGCTTTCCGGTGAAAAAGAAAAAGTGTTATCGGCCATTGGCAGAAAAACCACCACCTATAAAAACATTGTTGTTAATGATACGTCGGTAACCCATGAGCTGGCCAAAAACAAGCTCATTGAAGAAACCATTTTTCCGCCTCAGGCCAACAATGCGCCCGATTCTTTTTGGGTACAAAACCGCCACGAAGAGTTAAGCCCTACTGAAAAGAAATTATACCAAACCATCGATACACTGTTAAAACTGCCGGCCTTTCAACGGGCAATAAAAACAGTGAATTTTCTGGCAACGGGCTACCTTGATATTGGCAAATTTGAGATTGGACCCTGGTACAACTGGCTCTACGCAAACACCCTGGAGGGCACGCGCTTCCGCTTTGACCTTGGTACCAATGAAAAAATGTTCAAGAAATTGTATTTACACGGGTACCTGGCCTATGGAACAAAAGACCAGCAATTTAAGTACGAAGGGGATTTCCTGTATTTGTTCAAGAAAAATCCCAGGACATACATTGCGGCCAAGTATTCAAAAGACCTCGATTACGGGCAGAACTATTTAGATGAAGTAAGCCAGGATAACATTTTTGCATTAACCATCAGAAAGAATGGTGTTCCTATTAAGTTCATGAAGACCGAATTAATGCAGATGGATCTGTTCAAGGAATGGCATTCCGGTTTATCGGTTACCCTTACCGGTTCACGCAGGTTATACAATCCTTTGTTGAACCTGCCCGAAAAAGAGATCTTTAATGATGGCAACGGCGCCACAGAACCCTTAAATACCTTTGAAACTTCGGTACAGCTTCGTTGGGCATACCTGGAAAAGTTTCTGGATGGAGATTTTTACCGCTATAGTCTGGGCAGTCCCTATCCTATTTTATCTTTTAAATATACACGTGGTATTAAGGGCGTATTGAACAGCCATTATGATTACAGTAAAATAAGCGGTAGTGTTTCTGACTATTTGAAAATATCGCCCTATGGCAATTTGTACTATAGTGTATTTGCCGGTAAAACATTTGGCACGCTGCCTTTTATGTTGCTGGATGTAGCGCCCGGTAATGAAATTTACTACTATAACAAGTATGCCTATAGCTTAATGAACCGCTGGCAATACCTGCATGATAAATATGCGGGGTTTAATTTTGAACATAATATCGGGTCAGGCATTTTCCGGTTTACAAAGCTTACGCGCCGGTTAAAATTCCGTCAGTTTTATACTGTGAAAGGTTTGTGGGGCAGCCTGAGTGAACAAAACAGGGCATTGAACATGCCTGCCGGCTCTACATATACCTTTCAATCACTGGATGGAAAAACATACATGGAAATTGGTACTGGTGTAGATAATATCTTTAAAGTGTTGCGGTTTGATTTTGTTTGGCGGGTATTACCTCAACCCCTGCCCGAAGCAGCCTCCCAACGTTTTGGCGTGTTTGGAAGTTTCAGACTGCAATTCTAATGGTGAGTTGTGAGTAGTAAATGGTGAGTATAAATACAGCTAAGAAATAATAATAATGATCCCGACTTCGGTCGGGATTTTTTTATTTAGAGGTGATTGTTCGATTCTTCGACTACGCTCAAGGCGCTCAGGATTTAAAAAAACAGGTGCCGTAGAAACGGCTCCTGGTAAAGTGTAATTTGCGATACTTCACAAAGAAAAAGAACTACGATAATTTGCTAATGCCCGATTGAAATTCAGGGGAAATTTCAATTTGCCGGATCAGTAACGGACTATCACTAATTAAAACAGTAAAACGACAGGTTGGTACTAAAAAGAAATGAAAAAAATTTATCATATTGATTCTAATCAACTGAAACGCAGGAAAGATTGACCATTCTACATAAATAAAAAAGGGCGATTAGAAAATCGCCCCGCAGGTCATGCCCTCAAAGCTATTGCATAGACCTTGTTTAACTTCGTCAAAAGTATTATACAGTTTTTTAAATAAATAATTTTTTAGACGAGCAGCAGTATTTTAACAAATAAGTCATCCCAAACACCATATTCAGCGACACAGATTGTGTGTAAAAAAGACACTTTAAATTGGATTTAATCTACTCAACCGATTGAGTACTCATTTTTTATCTTTTATACCATAATAAAAAAGCCGGCAGCTTAAAAAAAGCTGCCGTCTAAATTATTTCTTACGTATACGTTATTACTGTACAGTTACTGTAACTGATGAAGCCAGTTTACCACCGTATGAACGATGGATACCATCGGCATACTGCAGCGTAAGCTTGTGCTCACCAGGCGTTAATTTCAGTTCTGCTTCTTTTTGAGCATTACCAAAATGCAGGTGAGTTGAATCTTTAGGTACAACAGTTCCTAAAGCCAGAGAATCACCATTATCGATCAAAATATGGTGGTGCCCAGAAGCAGGTTTTATAACACCGGCTGAATCCAGTGCAATACCTGATACACCCATTTGTACTTTAAACGGAGATTTAATTTTCTGGCCATTTTTCAGGTTCTTGAAAAATACTTTGGCGCCAGCGGGAATTTCGGGCACCGCTGGTACTGAAGCAACAGTATCAGTCGCTTTGTGTGTAGTATCCATAGAAGCAGAGGCAGAAGTATCAGTAGCAGTTTCTCCTGTTTTGGAACCGCTATCGTTACAAGCAACCATGCCTAAAAACAGAAAAGGAATAAGACCAATTTTACGCATAAACTATTTTTGAAGTGATGAAATAAAGATCAATCCATCCCCACCTATATCAAACAACTGCGCAAATTTAAAGGTATATAATTGATATATACCTAATTGCCTGCTTATTAACAATCAAAAAACCGGCTATTGCACCGCATCCAGTACCTGCAGGATCGTTCTGACAGCCTTTTTTATTTCTTTGGCCGAAATGGTAAGCGGCGGGGCAACCCGCATACATTCAGGGGCAAACAGGAACCAGTCGGTCAGAATGCCCTGCTGCAAACAGCCATCGATCACTCTTTTATTTATATCGAAACTTTCAAATTCAACGGCGATCAGCAGCCCGTTGGCCCGTACCTTTTTAATTAACGGGTGTTGCAACATTTCAACAAACAACGCCGCTTTATGGGCTACCTGCCCTACTATTTCTTCCTTCAACAGCACTTTTAATGCCGCCAGTCCGGCTGCACAGCAAACGGGGTGGCCGCCAAAGGTGGTAATATGGCCAAGAACCGGGTTTTCGGTAAATACCTCCATTAGCTTTTTATCGGCCACAAAAGCGCCCAGGGGCATGCCGCCGCCCAGTGCCTTCCCCATTAAAACAATATCGGGCACCACGTTAAACTGTTCAAATCCCCATAGCGTACCGGTTCGGCCAAAGCCGGCCTGGATTTCATCCAGTACCAATAAAGTGCCGGTTTCCTTACATTTCTTTTCCAGGGCCGCCATCCATTGGGGGGAGGGCGCCACCACCCCGCGTTCGGCCTGAATGGTTTCGGCAAAAACACAGGCAGTTTGGGTAGTTATTTCGTTCAACGATTCAAAAACGTCGTACTCCAGGTGCAATACATCGGGCAACAGGGGCCTGAAGGCATTGCGCCAGTATTCGTCGCCCATAATGCTTAAAGCGCCCTGGGTTGAACCGTGGTAGCTTTTATTGAAGGCAATGATCTGCGTGCGGTTGGTGACCCGTTTGGCCAGTTTCATAGCCCCTTCGGTGGCTTCCGCCCCGGAATTGGTAAAATATACCGAATTCAGCGAGGGCGGCAAATAATCGGTTAGCCATTTGGCATATTGCACCTGGGGTGTTTCAATCATTTCGCCATATACCAACAGGTGCATATAGTCGTCAACCTGTTTTTTGATGGCTTTTACCACCTTTGGATGCCGGTGGCCAACATTGCACACACTGATACCGGCAATGAGGTCGAGGTATTTTTTGCCGGCAGCATCAACCAACGTGCTTCCCTTTGCTTTCACGATCTCCAGTGCCAACGGAGCGGGGGAAGTTTGGGCTACGTGCCGGAGAAATAATTCGCGTTTATTCATAATCCCGGCAAAGATACCCCCTAACCCCCTAAAGGGGGAATTCCGGTTCCCATAATGTCATTGGCCGTTTTTACTTTTCACGACTTGCATGCGAATTATTAGGATATTTGTTGCTCAGACTCTTTAAAACCTAACTACTATGCCAGTAATCTTACACGTTGAAGGGGTTTACCCCAAATTTGGAAGTAATATATTTATTGCTCCTAATGCTACCATCGTTGGCAATGTTGAAATGGGCGATGACTGCAGTGTTTGGTTCAATGCGGTGGTACGAGGCGATGTAAACGCCATTCGTATGGGAAATAAAGTAAATGTGCAGGACGGGGCCATTATTCACTGTACCTATAAACGCAC
>Ga0136846_1221549_pt1 | contig 19447 bp, 25 predicted proteins | sample HopSoiMetagenom2_FD_96841 | JGI IMG/M metagenome (GOLD analysis project Ga0136846, IMG submission 96841) | Grasslands soil microbial communities from Hopland, California, USA - 2 Assembly 2016 (version 4) | ecosystem: Environmental > Terrestrial > Soil > Grasslands | place: USA: Hopland...
TCCACTGAACGAGATACTTCATCTCCATAACCCCCTATGGCGGCGGCGCCATTCTGCGGCCGCCAACGAGCAGTATGCGACCAGGGTCGGGGGATGTTCGACGATTGGCATCCGCTGCGGTGCAGTGGTTCCTGTTGCAACGGTAAGTTCGCCTAATGCCGTAGGCATCGCCAACCCCTGTCGGCGAATCAGCCTGGGGGACTAGCTATCTCGGAAGCTTCGATACCGGAGGCGTGCGCCCTATCGCGCTGGCGGCCCAGGTTTTGCCTGTGCGGCGTCGCGACGACGCGCGGCCATCCCGGCGAGCGCCTCGAACACCACCCGGTGCGCGGCGTTGACGGTCAATTCGGCATGGTCGTAGGCGGGTGCCACTTCGACGACGTCGACGCCGGCGACATCGTGCTCGTAACAAAGTTGACGCACCAACCGCAGCAGGTCGGCGCTGGTGATCCCGCCCGGCTCCGGCGTGCCGGTACCCGGCGCGTGTGCGGGATCGAGCACGTCGATGTCGACCGAGACATAGAGCTTGTCCGCTTTGGCGAGCGCCTCGCTGACCGCGTCGCGCATCACGTCCTTGAACCCGCGGTCCCAGATCTCCTGCATGGTGTGCCACGTCATGCCCTGTTCGAGCATCCACTCGAACGTGTCCTGCGGCGGCCAGTAGCCGCGCAGGCCGACCTGGACGAAATGTGTGCCGGGCACCGCGCCGGATTCGATGAGTCGACGCATCGGGGTGCCGTGGCTGGCCAGGTTGCCCTCGATTTCGTCGGCGGTGTCGGCGTGCGCGTCGAAATGAACGATGCCGACGTTGCCGTAGCCATGGACGTCAGCCACCGCGGTCGCGGCAGGCCAGGTGATCGAGTGGTCGCCGCCGAGGATGACGGGGACGATGCCGCGAGACGCCACCGCGTGCACGCGTTCACGAATGTTTGTGTGCGACAGCTCGGTCTGGCCATGCGGGCAATACGCGTCGCCGAAATCGACGACCTCCAGCCAGTCGAAGATCTCCAGCCCCAGATCGAGGTGATACGTGCCGGGCTCGTAGGCCGTCGCACGGATTGCGCGGGGACCGAACCGGGCGCCCGGCCGGTTGGTGGTGGAAATGTCGAACGGGGCTCCGACGATCGCGGCATCGGGTCGCCAAGACTCCAGCTGTTCGACTTCGGTCAGAAAAGGGCGGTGCCCGAACGACACCATTCCGGCGTGGGCCAAGTCGAGTTGCTCGGCCATGCCGGGCGGAACGTCGCGCTGGTGATCGTGCTCGTGGCCCATGCGATGACCGTACCGCTCGGACGCGAAATCCGTTGGCGACCAAGCTGGTGTTGTCATTCGTGGGCGACGAGCACCTCTCGCAGCGGGTCGGGAATCGGCCGCTTGGCCCAGTCGCTGGTGGACACCACGACGTAGACGTTGTGGCCGCGCACCGCGCTTTGCTCATCGGAGTCCCCATTGCGCCGCAGCACGGTGAACTCCAACGTGAAGCTGGTCGCCCCGAGCCGCGCACACCGCACCGCAACCTGCACCGAATCGCGCCATCGAACCGGTGTCAGGTAATCGATCTCGCTGTGCACGACCTGGATGTCGTGGCCGGTGGCGATCAGGCCCGGGTACGTGACGCCGAGATGGTCGAGGAATCCGGTGCATGCCTCGTCGAACCAGGTGAGGTAGTGGCCGTTGAACACCACGCCCTGTTGGTCGACCTCCGCATAGCGCGGAACCACCGGCAACGAAAACCCGCTCACTCCCTCACAGTAATCAAGCTACTGCTGATCCCGGGACTGTTGTGGTTCAACCTCATCCCGTTCTTCAAGCGAGGCAGCGAATTCCAGGTCCACCTCGACGGGTCGGTGTTGGCGGGGACGCAGTCGGGCAGACTGGACTGGTGCACCTGGTAAGCATCGACGACATCCGCGCGGCCGCGGAATTGATCCGCCCCTACGTCTTGCGCACTCCCTTGGTCCCGGCGAGTTGGGCCGACGACGAGCGGCCGCTGTCGATCAAGCCGGAGAACCTGCAGTCGATCGGCGCATTCAAAGTTCGGGGCGCCTTCAACGCCATCGGACACCTCGACGAATCCGTGCGGACCCGCGGCGTCGTCGCCTATTCGAGCGGTAATCACGCCCAGGCGGTGGCATACGCGGCGGCGGTGTACGGCGTGCCTGCGCACATCGTCATGCCGGAGGAGACACCGAACATCAAGGTGGCTGCGACGCGAACTCACGGCGCCAACGTGGTGCTGTGCGGTGCGGGCCAACGCGAGACGGTGGCCGCCGAAGTGGTGAAGGAGACCGGCGGTGTGCTCGTGCCGCCGTTTGACCATCCGGACATCATCGCCGGGCAGGGCACCATCGGCCTGGAGATCGCCGAGGATATGCCCACGGTCCAAAACGTGATCGTCCCAGTCAGTGGTGGCGGCCTGGCGTCCGGGATCGGCACGGCGATCAAGGCGCTGTGCCCCGACGCCCGCGTCTTCGGCGTCGAACCGGAGCTGGCGGCAGACACAGCGGAGGGCCTTCGTCTGGGACATCGAGTGGACTGGACCATCGAGGACAGGAACCGCACGATCGCCGACGGCCTGCGGTCACAACCCTCCGATTTGACGTTCGCACATCTGCAGAAAGTATTGGATGGTGTGATCATCGTGTCGGAGAACGAAATTCGCGCGGCCGTACGCGAACTCGCCTACCAGGCTCATCTGGTGGCCGAACCGAGCGGTGCGGTCGCGTTGGCGGCCTACCGACAGGGTTCAACGCCGGCAGGCCGCACGGTGGTGGTCCTGTCCGGTGGCAACATCGAATCGCCGATGCTGCAAGAGATTCTGGCTGGCTGACTCAGGCCGAAGTACGACGGCTGGCGAACGGAATCACGAAGGGCACGGCGATGGCGCATTTCTCGTGCATCGAGTGCATCCACGCATCTTGCTCCGCCGCGGCCTTCAGGTAGCGGCGCTTGGCCACGCCGCCAAGGCGCAATTTGCGCACGCGACGGCGAGCAATCCGGCTGCGCAGCAAATAACGCTGCAAGGCAACGGGTTTGGCCGGTTGCGGCCGTGTGTGCCCAGCGTTGCGCCCGAGCGCCACGTTTCTGAGCGGGGCCCGGGTCGTGCCGACCGACGAACGCACCGAGGTTGAGACCGTCTGTCCAAATGCTGCCGTCGGGCCGCGGTTTGCCGGCCGGCGATGGTCACGGGCGATTCAGTGGCAAATGCAGCCCATCGGCGTGCGCAGGACTTTCATGCGGCCCAGCTCATTTCAGCCCGGCGCGATTTCCCGGGCGCCCAGCGCCCGGTGAGCTGTGATCGCCGCGTGCAGGTAGTGTCACCCGGACAGGTGGACGTCCGAAGGGATGTGAGTGGACGCCGTACTCGGCTTATCGGTAACGCCATCCGCCGTCGGCCTGGTCCTCGTCGAAGGGCAGAACGCCGACGGCGCCACCATGGACCGCGATGCATTTGAGGTGGGTGTCCGGGGCCGGTCCAGCGCTGTGCAGACCTCCGAACAGGCGGCAGCTGCGGTGCTGCGCAGTGAAGAGATCGCCGCGACGCGCGGTCACCGCCTGCATTCCATCGGTGTCACCTGGAGCGACGACGCCAACACCGAGGCGTCACTACTGCTGAAGTCCCTCACCGACTCCGGTTTCGACAATGTCGTGCCGGTGCGGATGCCGGAGGCCACCGAGGCGTTGGCCCGGGGGATCGCCGAAGTAATCGGGTACGGCACGACCGCGGTCTGCGTTCTCGAGCCCGAGACGGTGATCGCGCTGATCGTGCATCTCCGCGACGGCGCAGTACAAACCTCGGTCAATCGCCGGATCGTGACCGAAGAAGACCTGGTTCGGTGGCTGAGCAGCGTGTTCGCCCGTGCCGACTGGCAACCCGAGGCGCTGGTCATGGTGGGTTCGGGCGGAGACGACGACCTCATGCCGATCGTCGAAGCGGCCCTGTCGGTTCCGGTGTTCGCACCGGCTGAAGCGCAGCTGGCACTCGCGCGCGGCGCGGCGCTTGCGTCCGCCCAGAACGTCGACCTCCCGTTCAACGACGATGCCCATGTCTTCAGGTCGGAGCACCGATCCCCGGTCCGCCGCCGCAGGCAGCTCGGACAGACGGGCCCGATGGCCCTGCTGGTCGCGGGGGTGCTGACGTTCACGGTTTCGGCGTCGGTCGCGGTCAGCATGCAGCTGTCACCCAAAAAGGACGGCGCCGCACCCGAACCCCGGCCCGCCGCCAAGATCTCTCCGGAGACGCCCGCCGCGGTCAGTCACCTTCAGCCATTGGTTGCGATCCCACCCGCACCGGTCGTCGACGCACTGCCGCCGCCTGCGCCCCAGGCCCCGCCCGTCGAGGTCGCGCCACCACCTGTCTACAGCGAGACGCCGGTCAGCATTCCCGAGGCCCCGGCGGGCGTCTCCGACGCGCCGGCCGTCGGGGGCATGCCACCCGAAGCGGCCGCCGCACCTCCGCCGCCCGAGGGTGCGCCGTTGCCTCCCGAGCAGCTGGCCCCGCCCGTCGCACCCGCGCCCGGCGAGCGCCCGGGAATCATCAGCCGGATCAGGGACCGGCTGCACGGCGGGGACGAGATACAACCCGCTCCCGAGGTCGCGCCGCCACCAGCGCCCGCCGCTGAACTCGCGCCGCCACCTGCTGTCGAGCCCGCGCCTGTGCCCGCGCCACCGCCCGTGCTGCCGCCCGCCTGATTCGATGGGCCGATCCGCATACGCTCCCTGAGATGCGGGTGCTTCGGGTGACGCTTCGCGTGGCAATCGTGCTGGCCGTCGTGCTTGCGCTGATCGCCGTCGCGACATCGACTCGGTCGGGTCTGCTGTGGCGGCTGAGTACCTTCACGTATCAGGCGAACGTGCTCGCCGCGGCGTACTACCTATGGAGCCTTGCCTGGCCCCGCGCGGATGCCCGGGTCGGTATCCGCGGCGCGGTCGTGCTCTATGTACTGATCGCCGGCGTCATCTGGAACCTGTTCCTGACTGGACACAGCATGGGCTATACGCCCGCCAACATGCTGCTGCATCTGGTCGTGCCCGTGCTGGCCCTGACCGATTGGTTGCTCGTTGGTCGCGGTCAGGCGCAGGTCAGCTGGTGGCAGCCGGTGGCATGGCTGGCCTATCCGGCGGCGTACCTCGCGCTGGCCCTTGTTGTACTCAATAACGTAGGTAGGCGTGCGCCGTATTACTTCCTCGATCCCGGTACCATCGGGACGGCCTCCGTCGCGACGAATGTTTGTGTGCTGGCGGGCGGCGCGCTCGCGCTGGGCTATGCGTTGCTGGTCGTCAACCGTGCAGTAGCGACGGTCAGGTAGCGCGACGTGCGCACACGCTAACGTGCGGTTACCGAGGTAACCGGTACGGAGCACCTAAGATGAAAGTGTGCCGACCGCCCATCTGAAAACGCAGAAGCTGCATACAGCCGTTCGCAATGTGCTTGTCGTGGTGGGCATTGCAGCGATCGCAACCGCGGAATCCGTCACCATCAGTTCGGCCGCTGTCACCGGACCGACCGACGTTGCAAGCATCCAACCGGTCCCCGGGCAGAAGGTTGGCGTCGCAATGCCGGTGACTGTGACGTTCGCACAGTCGATCGCCAACCGCGCCGCCGCCGAGCGCACCATCGCGTTCAACTCGCCGGCCACCCCTGCGGGTTCGTTTACCTGGCTCAATGATCGTGTCCTGCAATGGAATCCGAAGGGATTTTGGCCCGCTCACTCGAACATCATCGTGACGGCGGGCGGGGCGAAGACGACATTTGAGACCGGGAGCGCGGTGGTGGGTGTCGCCGACATTGACGCACATACGTTCACCGTAAGCATCGACAACCAGGTGGTTCGTCAAATGCCCGCGTCGATGGGCAAGCCCAAGCACCCCACACCCATCGGATCGTTTGCGGCGCTGGAGAAGCAGGCCAGCGTGGTGATGGATTCGCGGACAATCGGCATTCCGCTCAACGACCCCGAGGGGTACAAGCTCACCGTCGCCGATGCCGTCCGCGTCACCTGGGGCGGTGTCTACGTCCATTCCGCCCCGTGGTCTGTCGACTCGCAGGGCTATGCGAATGTCAGTCATGGCTGCATCAATCTGAGCCCCGACAACGCAGCCTGGTATTACGACACCGTGCACATCGGCGACCCCATCATCGTTCAGCAGTAGCCGCGGCGTGCACGTTCTTCGCGGTCGGTGACGTAGCGACCTTCGTCGCATCCGGGTAGGTGCCCAGCACGCGGTCGGCGGTACCCGAACTCGTCACGGTGAACCAGTAGTGCTCGTTCTTGAAGTGATGCTGCCGGTGGTTACGCCAAATGGCGCGGTACACACGGGTTTTCGGTTTGTAGTCACTGTGGATGAGGTAGTGGGTCCACTCATAACTCAGCCCGAGGGCGGAGATGAATACCAGATAGGTGAGGCCCATTCCAAGCCGCCCAAATGCCAGCAGCGCAACGGCGACCGTCAGCGGGATCACCCACAGCAGCGATTTGACCGGTATGAAGATCAGCGGAATGTTGCGGGGGTCGACATGGTGTGCCCGGTGTTCTCGGGCGAGCAGCGGGTCGATCGTCAGGCGACCGACATGCTTTGGGCGCCAGTGCAGGACGAACACGTGGATGATCCACTCGAAGAACGGAAAGAGTGCGATCATCACCAGCGGCACCAGCGCATCGGTGATCTGCCAGTCACCAACAGCGATGCGCACAGTCAGCGCGGCGACGGACATCGCGCCAATCGTCAACGGAGACGGGTGTTTCCAGAATTCGCGGCCCGCATCGGCCAGCGTGAATCCCTTTCGCGTGGGGCGTTCGGTCGAGGTGGTCATCGTTGTTCCTCCAGATTGTCGATCGCGGTCAGCAGCGCCGTGGTCGCGGGCTCGAGTAGGTCCTGCGCGGCCTTTCTCGCCCTGTCGGGATCGCCTGCGATGACCGCATCGGCCAGCTCGCGATAGGCCGCGGGCCGGCCGACCTCATCGGCCATCACGGTGGCCAGCGCGGCCAGCGCGGGCTCATAGGTAGCGCGAAGCGTGTTGTACATCAACCGGAATGCGATCGAGTCGGCGCCGTCGACGACGTGATCCCAGAACGTCAGCGCGAGGCGCTGTTGGTCGACGGGGTCGTCCTCATCGGCCAGCTTCTGCAGCGCATCGTCGAGAAGTGCAGCCAGTTGGGGGCGCCGCCGCCGGGCCGCCAGCTCGGCGACCTTGGGCCCGTTGTGAAGCCGGGTTTCCAGGATGCTGCGCACGACCGACAAGTCGAGTTCGCCTGAGCGAATGAGCAATTGGGGGAGCAGGTCGAGTCCTGCATGGCGGCGGAAGTCGCGCACGGTGGTGGCATCGCCGTGACGCACCTCCACCAGACCAGCCGCGGTGAGCCGCTTGAGCGCTTCGCGCACCGCGGGGCGGGAGACTCCGAGCACCTCTGCCAGGCGCCGCTCGCTCGGCAAGGTCTCGCCGGGCTGCATCTCACCGCTGAGCACCTCGGCGACGATCTGCTCGAAGACGTCCTCGGGCACGGATCGGCGGTTCACCGGTTGCAAGGCCATGCCCCCAGCGTGCCCGGCGAGTGGCCAGAGGTCAAGTGGTCTTACCAGTTGCCTCGCCCAGGGGCCGGGCGAACTACTTAGCGTCGGCCGATGCGAGCTGCGCCTTCATGGCCTCGGCGAGCGCGAGCATGCCCGACATCGGGCGCACCATGACCGTGAACGCACTGATTGCGCCGTCGTCATCGAGCTGGATGAAGTCGCACCCCTCGATCTGCTTGTCGCGCACTCGGGCCTCGAACACGAGCGCGTGATCGCGGGCCCCAACGCCGATGTCGGCGCCGATCTCGCGCACGTAGCGGAAGTCTTCGAATACCGCCAGGACGGGCGCCAGGATCCGGCGCAGCGCTTCGCGGCCGTGATACGGCGTGAAAACTGCCGGGCTGCGGAAGACCACGTCGTCGCGCATCAGGGCCATGGCGGCGTCGAGATCACGGGCTTCGATCGCGCGACGGAAAGGGTGCACCACTTGACCACCTCATTAGCCAACAAGTTGAATAGGTGTCAATGATAGTAAGCCGCGATCGGAGGGCCGTCCATGGCGTTGCGTCACGCAGTGCTCGCCGCGCTGCTGGAAGGCGAGGCGTCGGGATATCAGCTCGCCAAACGCTTCGACGTGTCGGTCGCAAACTTCTGGTCGGCCACACCGCAGCAGCTCTACCGAGAACTCGACCGGCTCGAATCCGAAGAATTGGTCCGCGCACGCCTGGTGCGCCAGCAGCGCCGCCCCGACAAAAGGGTGTTCACGCTGACCGACGCCGGTCGTGCGGAGCTGCACAGCTACACCGGAGTGCCGGCCAAGCCGGTGGCGATGCGCGACGAGCTGTTGGTCAAACTGCAGGCCGTCGACGTCGGCGATGCACACGCGGTGGCCAAGGAAGTCATGGCGCGACTGGACCGGGCGCGCGCGAAATTGGCCGGCTATGACCGCCTGCTCGCCGACATGCTTGACGGCGATGACGAAGAATCTTTCGAAAGCGACTCCGAGCGGATCGGGCCCTACCTGACGCTGTTGGGCGGGCGGATGTACGAGCAGACGAACATCCGGTGGTGCACCGCGGCGCTCGAGGTGCTCAGCAGGAGGCTTCGATCCGGAACGTCGCGGTGACGGCGTTGCTCGGGTTGTCGGTGAAGTTTCCGTCCGCGGAGCCGGTGATCGTGTACTTGCCGCCGACGCCGGTCACTTCGGCCGTGCCGATCTTGTCCGCCCAGAAGCTGCCGGTGAAACCTGCGAAGTCGCGGAAGTCGACCGACTTGACGTTGACCGTGTCCCCGGTATCAAGGACAGCGGTGAGACTCTTCCCCTTGTCGGGAGTTTCGATGGTCCACGCCCAGCCCGTTTGCGAGCACCTCACAGCATGCGGATTGCCGGTGTCCTTGCCGTCGATGGTCACCTTCGCCGTGGTACCGCCGAGTGCCGGCGGCTGCCCACCGCAGCCGCCCAGTCCCACGACGAGCACCGCCGCGGCCACCGCAATGTGTCGGGTTTCCATGTCGCCAGACTCTATTGATGTTTGTCCGCGCCCACGGCCGTTTTACCCGCGCAGTGCCGCGGCGGTCGTCTCGTCGGCGGGAAGGAACGCCTCGATGCTCAGCTCCGCGGCGGTCAGGTCCAATGCGGTGCCGAATGTCGTGACCGTGCTCAGAAACGTCAGCGGGTTCCCGTCAGAGGTGTACAGCTCAAGTGGCACCGCAACGCCACCGAGGTCGCGTGTCTCGGCCAAACCGCCCGGATACGACTCGATCTCGGCAAGCAGCGCGGACAGCTCCGTCGAGCCGCTGACCGCGGCCTCCCGCCGCAGCCGCTCGATCAGGTGATGGCGCCATTGCCCGAGATTGCGGATGCGCGGCGCCAGCCCTTCGGGGTGCACGGCGATCCGCAGCGCGTTCGGCCGCTCCAGCAGATGCGGCGCCACGCCTTCGAGCAATACCCCGGCACCCGCGTTGGCGTGCACGATCTGCCAGCCGCGGTCGACCACGACGCACGGAAATGGGTTGTAGGCGTTGAGAACTCGCTCGACACCCTCCCGTACGGCGGCCATGTCGGGGTCGTCAAGGGAACGTTCCCGGTAGACCGGTGCGAGACCGGCCGCCATCAACAGCTGGTTCTGTTCGCGCAAGGGCACGTCGAGCACCCCTGCGAGGCGCAGCACCATTGCGCGGCTGGGGGCCGATCGGCCCGTCTCGATGAAGCTGACGTGGCGGGCCGACACGTCAGCCTCGATCGCTAGGTCGAGTTGGGACAGCCGGCGGCGCTGCCGCCACTCACGCATCAGCGAGCCGAACGGCGGACTCTGGACTTGGGCGGCTGTGGTCACGCGCCCCAGTGTTGCGTATGCCGGCGACCCGTAGCCACTACCTCACAGGTAATTGCACCGCCTACCTGAGCGGGGCACCGTGGTGGCATGACCGAGCATAGGATTCCCGAGATTCCGCAGTGGCTGCGCTTCGTGCTGATCTCGGACCGCGCCGGGTCGGCCGCCTACATCGGCGCGGGCTTCTTCTTCGCACCTGTGCTGGCCGTGCTGTCGCCGTGGCCGACGCTCACTGCGGTCTGCTGGGTGGTCATCGGCCTGGCGGGGCTGTGGCTCGGGTTGCTCGGCATCGCGATGGCCACCGGCCTGGCGATGGTGCTGCGGACAGGCGCCGAAATACCGGAGGATTACTGGCGCTCCATCATCGACTATCCGACTAGTGCGCAGCCACGCGTTTCGACGCGCCCTGATAGTCGACCTGCCAGTGCTTGATGCCGTTGAGCCAGCCCGACCGTAGCCGCTCCGGCGGGGAGATCGGAGTGAGGTTGGGCATCTGATCGGCGATCGCGTTGAATATCAGGTCGATCGTCATTCGCGCCAGGTTCGCGCCGATGCAGAAGTGCGCGCCGGTGCCGCCAAAACCCACGTGTGGGTTGGGATCTCGCAGAATGTTGAACGCGTACGGATCGTCGAAGACATCCTCGTCGAAGTTCGCGGAGCGGTAGAACATCACCACCCGCTGACCCTTCTTGATCTGCACGCCCGACAGCTCGGTGTCCTCCAACGCGGTGCGCTGAAACGACGTCACGGGCGTGGCCCAGCGGACGATCTCGTCGGCCGCCGTCGCCGGTCGTTCCTTCTTGAACAGCTCCCACTGGTCGGGAAATTCGGTGAACGCCATCATGCCCTGGGTGATGGAGTTGCGCGTCGTCTCATTGCCCGCCACCGCCAGCAGAATGACGAAGAAGCCGAACTCATCGTCGGAGAGCTTGTGTCCCTCGACGTCGGCCTGGACCAATTTGGTGACCAGATCGTCACCGGGGTTCTTGGACCGTTCGGCGGCCATCTGCATGCCGTACATGATCAGCTCGATCGAGGCGGCCATCGGGTCGTTGGTGGAGAACTCCGGGTCCTGGTCTCCGACCATCTGATTCGACCAGTCGAACAGCTTCTTGCGGTCTTCCTGTGGCACGCCCATCAGGCCGGCGATGGCCTGTAGCGGAAGTTCGCACGACACCTGCTCGACGAAATCGCCCGAGCCCTCTGCCGCCGCGGCCTTGACGATGCTCTGAGCCCGCTGGTTGAGCTCCTCGCGAAGGCATTCGACCGCGCGCGGAGTGAACGCCCGCGAGATGATCTTGCGCAGATGGGTGTGGTGCGGGGCGTCCTGGTTGAGCAGGACTACCTTGCCCCGCTCGAGCGACTCCGGATCGGCGTCGTCGCGGTACCGCGGCAAGGCGGTCTTCGCATTACTGGAGAACACGTCGCTGCGCCGCGACACCTCCTTGACGTCCTTGTGCTTGGTCACCACCCAGTAGCCACCGTCGCCGAATGCACCCACCCCCTTCGGCTGCTCGTTCCACCAGATCGGAGCCACCATGCGCATGTGCGCCAGTTCCTCGATCGGCAGCCGTTCGGCGTAGATGTCGGGATCAGTGAAATCGAAGCCGGGCGGGAGGTTTGGAGACGGCATAGATGCACTCCTCGAATGACGTTGTCTAGTGCCCCTGTTGCATTGCTACACCACAGTTGGGGGGTGGTGCGACGGGTTACGTCAAACTCCAAAGTGAAACGTGTTCTTCAGAGCCGAATTCTAATTAACTGCTTGGTCACAGCAACCACAGATGTAACAATTTGGGCAGCCAGACTGAAGCACCCAGTAGGCCGCACGAGCGCGGTATCGGGAAGGGGGCATCTGTGACGATCGATGTCAAGGCGACGGTACTGACCGCCCTGATAGGCGGGCCGAGCGTAATCGCGGCATTGATGTTCGCAGCGCCGGCGATGGCCGACCCAGCGATAGCCGATCCCCTGATGCCTGAACCCGCGTTGCCTGTCCCAGCGCCCTCCGCACCGGCCCCCATTGCGGTTGCAGCGGCTGCCGACTCGGCGCCCCCTGCGGTCGTAGCGCCCGCGGTTGCAGCGGCTGCCGACCCGGCGCCCCCTGCGGTCGTAGCGCCCGCACCGGCCCCGGCCCCCCCAGCGCCCGCACCGACACCGGCGCTGGACGACACCGTGCAGGCCGCTGCCGGCGATCCGGTGACCCCACCTGACGGCGTACCGCACCTGTCTAGCCCCGAGAATCTCCCGCCGGGCACCACCGACACTCCACCCGACGCGAATCAGCCCCGCAGCCTGGGATATCTGCGCGACCTGTGGCATGCGGTGCAGACGCAGGAAGTGAGTGGGAGGGATGCGCTTCTTCTGCTGACGCAGCGCCCGATGGATGCAAATGCTGCGCCGCCACCGGGAATGCCCGCGAACCCAACGCCGCCGCTGGCGCCGCTACCCGAGCCGGCCCCGCCGCTGCTACCCGAGCCCGCGCCCGCGCCCTGACTCAGGCTCGGAGACGCTGGCTCGCCTGACCCAAGATGTCGCGCACGACCCGCACGTGCACCGGCTCGAGTAGGGCCCACACCGCGCGTGCAATCAGATTCCGCTGCCACACGAACGTCGCGAAAAGCAATGCGTCGCCCTCTTTCTTGAGAAGCAACTCTCCGGGCATTCCGATGCGCGAGTCAGCCTCGAGGAGAACATGGTCGGGCGTGGATCGGCGGACTCTCCAGCCGAGCACCGATCGTCCCGACGTCTTACCCACCTTCAGGCCGATCGACGACCATCCGGACAGGAGCTGGGTTCGGACCGCGATCGGAGCGCCTTCCAGGACTTCGCGAATCAGATCTTCGGCGCTCTCGTCATGAGTGGAACCGACGTCGAAGACGAACGCGTCGCAGTAGTCGATGCGGGGCAGGGTGCTCAATGCCCACGCCGAGGACGGAAGGTCCACTTGGCGCACCACGGCGGTCACCGGGGTGTCCCCGCAACGGATTGCCGCCATGCGCGTCCGATGTCGCGCATCATCAGCGGATACACCATGAGGTGGCGAAACGGGGCGATCGCCGCCAGGTAGGCGACCCCGAGCGCTCCGTTCGGCCTGACCAGGACGGCCATCTGGCCGCGATGCCCACCCTTGCCGTCTGGCACCCAGCCGACGTGCATGACGCCATGCATGGTCTGGTTGGCGATCTCCAGCGCGAATTCGTCGTCGGTGATGTACAGCGGTGTGAACAGATGCGCGTCGAAATCCATTGGAGTATCGGCCAAATCGGCGGGTAGCCGATCACGGAGGCTGCGGACCCGCGTGCCAAGGCCGGTTTCTCTGCGGTCGAGGCCGAACACGCGCCCGAGCGTCCACCGGATCGCGAACAGAGCGCGCACCAAGGCCGAGGTTTCGGCTGGGTCGAACGTGGCCATCAGCCGGACCAGGCGCGGGAAGTCGTCGGGTCCGCCGGGTGTCGGCAGCGCCCAGACGTCGAGAACACGAAAGTCTTTGGCGATCTCGTGGATTCGCCATGGGCGTGCGGTGTGTTCGGCGGTGTCGAGCAATGCTGAATCAAGCATACAGTACTGTATGCTTGATCTTCAATCGGCGTCAAGCCCCTGTTGAGAGGGACACGTGATGGTCGCCCAGACCCGCACACCACAGAGCACATGGATCGAGGCCGGGCTGCAGGCACTCGCGGCAGGCGGACCCGACGCCGTGCGGGTGGACCTGCTCGCGAAGGATCTCGGCGTCACCCGAGGTGGCTTCTACTGGCACTTTTCGAGCCGACAGGTCTTCCTCGACGCACTGCTGGACGCGTGGGAGCACAGAAGCACCGATGACGTGCTGGAGCGCGTCGAGGAGGAAGGTGGCGACGCCAGGGACAAGGTGCGGATGGCAGGCACGCTCACGTTCTCCAAAGAGTTGCTTCCGATTGATCTAGCCGTGCGCGACTGGGCCCGCCGCGAACGGTCGGTGGCCACCCGGCTGCGACGTGTCGACAACCGCCGCATGGACTACTTACGCAAGCTCATCGGCACGTTCAGCGACGACCCCGATGACGTCGAGGCCCGCGGCATGCTCGCGTTCTCGCTGGCCATCGGCAGCCACTTCATCGCCGCAGAGCACGACGGGCGCACCCGGCCGCAGGTATTGCAAACAGCGATTCAGCGGCTTTTGGCGTAGCGGAGTTACGATCGGCCACGTCGACAGCGCAGGCGCCTCGTAGCGAAGGAGAGCCACGATGCTGGAAAGCGGTCATACCGCCGCCCGATTGCCCGTGCAGGACATGGAGCGTGCCCGGGCCTTCTACTCCGAGAAGCTCGGCCTCGAGCCCGTCGAGGAACGACCCGGAGGATTGCTATACCGCTGCGCGAGCGGCGAGTTCGCCTTGTTCCAGTCGGCGGGTGTCTCGCCCGGCACCTTCACTCAAATGGGATGGACGGTCGATGACGTGGTCGCGACGGTCACTGAATTACGCAGACGCGGAGTCATTTTCGAGCAGGTGAACCTGCCGGGTCTGAGAACCGTCGACGATATCGCCGAGATTTCCGGCAACTATCCGAGCAGGGGCTCCGGCGAGAGGGCCGCCTGGTTTCGCGACAGCGAAGGCAACATGCTCGGCATCGGCGAGCCGATTCCCTGACTCAGGCCGTGCTGAGCGCGACAGCCACCGCCTCGATACGCGCCGGAACATGCTTGTGCCATGGTGTCCCGGCGTAGGCGTCACGCCATTCGGTGGACGTGAGCGAATTGGGCGCCACACCAGGCACGGTCGCGCGGCCGTCGGCGTCGACGTAGTCGAGGCCGAACCCGTTCGGCAACGACGCATGCCCCGGCAGCATCGCCTCGCTGATCTCCACGCTGGCCTCGGCGCTACCTGCCGCGGTGCTGATCAGCGCGCGGCCGCCGTGCGTCAGCCCCAGCGCCTCGGCGTCCTCGATGCTCACGCGAAGCGCCCCGTCGGCATCGCGTTTGCGCCAGGACGGGTCGCGGAAGATGTCGTTGGCCGTGTATGCCCGCCGCTCACCGGCCGATAACACGATCGGGAACTCGGGCGTGGTCAGCCTGACCGGCGCATCCGACAGCGCGCGAATGTCGGCGAGCATCTCCTGTATATTCAGTGCGATCTTGTGGTCGGCGTGTGTCACCAGCTGCCAGTCGTCCTCGTATTCGTGGACAGTGAACGTCACGCCGGACCGGCTCGCGAGGATCGCCTCGAACAGCGCGTTGCCGTCGGCGTAGCCCGCTCGGCGCACGGCGTCGGGATACGTCATGGCGGCCTTCTGCGCGAGACCCCACAATGCTGCAGCACCAGCGAGGCCGTCGGGGAGTGTCGGCCCGAGGGTTTCATACAGCACGAACGGCAGCGCCTTGTTGAACATCGGATTGGCGCCAACCGCCGTCAGGAACGCTTGGGTGTACGCCGCCAGTCCCTGTTCGGCTGCATCACGAAGCGGCTGCAGCTCGGCGTCCTCGATCATCCCGAGCGCACGCATCAGCCTCGCCCAGATCTCGGGCTCGGGCAGCGTGCCCTCGAGCGGCTCGAGCAAGGGATGCCGAAGGTGAAATGTGTTGTGCGGGAATTCCAGGTTGAAGAACGTCGCCTCGGCTTTCTCGTATTGACTCGCCGCGGGCAACACATAGGTGGCCAGTCGGGCCGTTTCCGTCATGGCGACGTCGATGACCACCATCAGCTCGAGTGACTCGAAGGCCGCCCGGCACGCCGCGGAATCGGCAAGAGAATGGGCGGGATTGCTGCTCTCCACGACCATCGCCCGGAACCGGTCCGGATGGTCGGTCAGGATCTATTGGGGCACCGCATTACTCGGCACCAGCCCGCCGACGATCGGCGCTCCTGTCACGGGGGTACGGCCGACACCGCGCGTGTGGCGGAACAGCGGTCCGAACGATGAATGCAGATGCTGCCCACCACGTCTGGCGAAGTTACCGGTCAGGATCCATAGCAGCTTGTTCAGATAGGAACACAGCGTGCTGTTGGGCGCTTGCTGGATGCCGAGGTCCTCGAACACCGCGACGCTGTCCGCGCCTGCGATGCGCCGCGCGGCGGTGCGGATGAGTTCTTCGTCGACGCCGCATCGCTGTGCGTAATCGCCGACGCGGACGTCGCGCAATGCCTCCCGCACCGGCTCCACTCCGTTGACGTGCTCGGCGAGAAACGCCTCATTGCAAAGGTTTTCCTGTACCAGCACGGCTGCCATCGCCGCCAGGCACCAGGCGTCGGTCCCGGGCCGCACCCGAAGATGGATGTCGGCCATCTTTGCAGTGTCGGTCAGCACCGGGTCGATCACGATCATTGCGCGGGCCGGATCCTTGGCGATCTCGTTGAGGACGACGCGGGCGCGCGGAAAGCTCTGCGACATCCACGGGTTCTTCCCGATGAACACCGACACTTCGGCGTGCTCGAACTCGCCGCGGGTGTGGCCGCCGTAGAGGTGGGCGTCGACCCACGCCTCGCCGGTCTTCTCCTGGGCGAGCGCGTTTGAGCGGTAGTGCGAACCAAGCACCTTGAGGAACGAGCCGCTGTACGCGCCGCCAAGATGGTTGCCCTGCCCGCCGCCGCCGTAGTAGAAGATCTTGTCACCGCCGTAGGTGTCGGCGATGCGCTTGAAGCCCGACGCGATCTCCGAAACTGCGGTGTCCCAGTCGATTTCCTCATAGCTACCATCTGGGCGTCGGCGCATGGGAGAGGTCAGCCGGTTGCGGTTGTTCTGGTAGTGATCCAGCCGCAACGCCTTGTTGCAGGTGTAGCCCTGCGAGGCGGGATGGTCCTTGTCGCCACGGATCTTGGCGAGGTTACGGCCGTCGAGTTGCACGACGATGCCGCAGTTGCACTCGCAGAGGATGCATGCGGTCTGCTGCCAGTCACCGTTCATCGGGGTTTCCTTTCCGACAGTTCGGCCTGCAGCAGCGCGCGCAGCTGGCCATGGACGCTCTCGAGAGGCTTGAGGTCGCGGGACGCGCGGGCGACCACGATCGCGCCCTCGACCGCGGTGGTGGTCAGCATCGCGAGCTCTTCGGCGCGCGCCGCGGAAACGCCGTCTGCCACCAGCCGCTGGGCGATCAGGTCGGTCCAGCGGGCGAAGGCCGCCGCCGCGCGGTCGATCACCGGCCCCGCCTGATCCTGCTTGGCGGGGTCGCCGGCTTCCACCGTCACTGCGACGACGGGACACCCGGCCCGGAAATCGGAGTGAAGCAACTGCTTCCGGTAGTACGCGACCAGGCCGTCGAGAGCATCAAAACCGCTCTCGGCCTTTGCGATCTTGGCAGCCACATATTCGCCGCTGTAATCGATTGCCTCGCAGAGCAATTGAGTTCGGCCACCGGGAAAGTAGTGATACGCCGAGCCGCGCGGGGCGCCACTGTGCTCGAGCACATCGGCGATCGCCGTCGGGTGCGCGCCGCGCTCGCGGATCAGTAGCGCGGCAGAGACCACCATCCGCTCGCGGGGGCTGGGCATGAGTATGGATCCCTTCATCCGACCCGGCTATGTATGTCACCTTACATAACCGGGCGCCGCGTCGGTAGACCCCGCCGACGGGTTGGGGCTCACTCAGCTGGGCGGAGGAGTCGGCAGGCCGAGCCTGTCCTTGATGTCGTCGACCTTGGCCTCGATGCGCTCGATGTCTTCTGCATCAACCTTGAACAGCCAGTGCTTGGCACCGAGCAGCAGGATGGCCTGGAATATCAGCTGCAACCACTCGCTCTGCCAGTTCTCAAAGGTGCCTGCAAAGAACTCCTGGAGGTACTCATTCCATCGGAATGGCTGGCCGTGTTGCTGCTGCGTGCTGGTGAAGTCGGCGAGCTGGGTGACGAACTGCCCGGCCCACGATCCCGCGAACAGCAGAAGAAGTATGTAGACAGCTCCCCATCGTCTGATGTGCGACATGGCCTAGGGGGTACCCGCAGCCCCTACCGTCAGCCACAGCACCAGAAAACTCGTCATACCCGCCAGACACGCCAGGTGATCTCCGAGGATGGACCGCGCCAGCCGCGACTGCTCGGCAGCCGTGCCGACGCGGTTGCCGAGCATTACCGCGTTGGGGACGGTGCGAACCAACGCCAGCAGGATCGGGACGCCGGCCAGCACCACCGAAACCACCAGCAGCCAGCCGGGATCCGTCCCACGAAGTCCTCGAAAGCCCAACGCCGCCAATAGGATCACCATGACGAGCGCGATGAGATAGCTCATCGGGCGCGACGTCGTAGTAGCGCGGTGGTAGTAACCCGAGATCGAGTCGAGCACCGACTCCGGCAACACATCGGCGCCGCGGTGGCGAAGGACCTGACTGTCGAAGATCAGGTCCATCCACAGCACGGCTAGCAGAAAGCCGGCGCAGGCCGCTGGGATCAGACGCACGCAGCCGAGCCGCGAATCAAACGCCGCGCGGCGGAGCCGCGAATCAAACGCCGCGCGGCTGAGCCGCGAATCAAACGGATGCCGCCTCGTTGATCTCGTTGAGGGTGGTGGTCGCCTCGAGGTACTCCTGGACCCAACGCTCGATCACCGCCGAGGACTTCTCAACCTTGGTGAACTGGCCGACAACCTGACCGATCGGGTTGAACGCCACGTCGACACTCTCGTTGGGGTACCTGTGCGTGGCGGCGACGGCCATGCCGGACACCATGTACTGCAGCGGCATCCCGAGCGGCTTGGGGTTGTCCGGGTTCTCCCACGCTTCGGTCCAGTCGTTGCGCAGCATCCGGGCCGGCTTGCCGGTGAACGAGCGGCTCCGCACGGTATCGCGGCTGGTCGCCTTGGCGTAAGCAGCGTGCTGTACCGGAGTGTGCTCTGACTCCTCGACCATGACCCACTGCGAACCGGTCCACGCGCCCTGCGCGCCGAGCGCGAGTGCGGCAGCGATCTGCTGGCCGCTGCCGATGCCGCCTGCGGCGAGCACCGGGATCGGGGCAACTTCCTTGACGACCTGCGGCCACAACACGATCGAGCCCACCTCACCGCAGTGCCCGCCGGCCTCGCCGCCCTGGGCGATGATGATGTCGACGCCGGCGTCGGCGTGCTTGCGCGCCTGGGACGGCGATCCGCACAGCGCAGCGACCTTGCGCCCCTCGTCGTGGATGTGCTTGATCATGTCGGCGGGCGGAGTGCCGAGCGCGTTGGCGATCAGCGTGCACTTCGGGTGCTTTAGCGCGACCTCCACCTGGGGCGTCGCGGTCGCCTCGGTCCAGCCCAACAGCTGCAGTGCGTCGTCGTCGCTGTGCTCGATCGGCACGCCGTGGTCGGCGAGGATCTTCTTGGCGAAGTCGATGTGCTCCTGCGGAACGAGGTCATTCAGCGTCTTCTTGAGCACCTCCGGGGACAGGTCGGCGGAGTCCATGCCCTCGTACTTGTTCGGGATGACGATGTCCACGCCGTAGGGGTGATCGCCGATGTTCTCGTCGATCCACTTCAGCTCGATCTCGAGCTGTTCGGGGGTGTAGCCCACCGCGCCGAGCACGCCGAATCCGCCGGCCTTGCTCACGGCGACGACGACGTCGCGGCAGTGGGTGAACGCGAAGATCGGATATTCGATCCCTAGGTCGTCGCAGATAGGGGTGCGCATGCCTGCTCCTCCGGTGGGGCGGTCGCCGAACTGAA
>Ga0136846_1207794_pt1 | contig 19446 bp, 16 predicted proteins | sample HopSoiMetagenom2_FD_96841 | JGI IMG/M metagenome (GOLD analysis project Ga0136846, IMG submission 96841) | Grasslands soil microbial communities from Hopland, California, USA - 2 Assembly 2016 (version 4) | ecosystem: Environmental > Terrestrial > Soil > Grasslands | place: USA: Hopland...
AACCGGTTCCAGACGAGCAGTACGCGGCGCTGGCCGAAGCCGACACCATTGTCGTATTGACCGATGATCCGCGTGCCCTGCGGGATGAGCAGTACCCGACCCGTGGGGCTGTCATAGACGTTCTCCGTCACCTGAGCGGTGTTGGCCGATGCGGGCGCAACGACACGATCCGTCGACACGGTACGCTTGTCGGGCATCTGGCTGAGGAAGGCGAGCTGCCGATCCTGCGCCGAGGGCGTGGCCGGTTGAGGCGCGAAGCCAAGGCTGGCAAGGTCCGTCTGCGGCGCGGCTGTCGTCGTGGGTTGCGCGGTGTTCTCGTTGTTTTCGGACCGCGCCTGCATGGAAACGAACAGGCGAGCGGTGCGTGCGGCCTCCAGTTCCTGAAGGCGACGCTGTTCCTCCGGGCTTAGGCCGGCAGGTTCGGCACCGGGCGTCGCGACTCGCGAAGCCGGTACGGGTTGGCCGACGTTCTGTGCGTTGAGGATGGGGCGACCAAAGCGCGATGCGGCGTATTTGGAATGGCGGATAGTGATCTCCTCGAAGTCCTCGACGCCCCAGAGATTGCGGTTCTGGCAGACGGCCCGGAGATAGAAGCTCGCCATGCCGAGTGTTTTAGCCCCGACCTCGGAGTTCCAGCAGTAAAAGCCCCGGAAATAAAGGTCCGGCGAGCCGTCAGACAGCCGCCAGGCCTCGATCGGATTGAGATCATCGACCAGGAAGAGGAAGACATCTCGATCAGAGGCGTAGAGCGTTGTGGTGTCCTTGGTGATGTCAACGCGTGGGTTGTAGATGCCCGTCGACCAATCAAGCACGCCCGGCACCAGCGCGTGTCGCCCGTGCCGTTGCCGGCGATGCGCTGCACCGCCGCGACCAGCTCATGGTCGAAGATGCGGCCATAGTCAGGCCCGGTGACGGCGCGCAGCTCGACGCGGCCGTCTTCGATCTCGAGCGTCTTCACCTGCTCAGCGCGATGCGAGGTGAGTCCATATTGCAGGTTGATGCCGGCGAGCGGAGCGCCGGGAGTTGGCGGAGGTAAGCGGCCGGAGCGCCGACCAGGCTGGCAAGCTGGCCGACGCTCCAGTGTGTCGGGATGACCGGCGCATCGGAGCCAGGCAACAGCAGCGCCAGGCGCTCGGCATCGTCCCGGCTGGCCTCCACGCGGATCTCCGCGCTTTTCACGGTCCGGGTCCGGCTGCGCTCCGTGCGGCCGCGCACGGCGGCGTAGAGGTCGGACAGAGATAGATAACGCTCGTCCGCTGGCCGCGAGAACCACTCAGAGGACACGCGGCCGATCCGCTGGCCGCGATTGACATCCACTTTGTAACCCTGTCGTCCACTACGATCGGTCTCCGGAATTTCCACCTTGGTCATGGGTTATCTCCAGGACGGGCGCCGGAAGCCTCTCTCCCGATCCTCAACCCGTCATGGAAGCCAGTCCGAGCTCTCACTCTTCATGACGCCGACGCCGCGAAGATGGTTCACAGACGTAAATCCTGGACCGATGTTCCACGCAGTGGGGAATGTTATGCTGTGCTATACTCCCGCATGCGCCCAGATCGCCCGATCTGCATCGCATCGTCTGCTTCATCGTCGAACCGACTAACAGACATATTGCAAGGATCAGAGCGAAGCGCCTTGATCCTGATTGGGAAGCCAGTTTTGAGCTGGATCAAAGCCGAGATGTGCAGACTTGCTACGCTTAAGGCCTAGTCGTTCGTGTCCAGACATTGGTTGACAGTTGTTCCGCGGACCTGAAGGAGAAGCATGATGGAAATCGAAGATACCAAGGGTGACCTAACCACGCGTAGCGGATTTCACTTTCACGTTCGGGGCGCCGAGCCGAAGGATGAAGCAATTGTCGCTGATTTTTTCAATCACGTAACACCAGACGACGTCCGATTTCGTTTCCTATCCGGAATGAAATCCGTTTCTCATGAAAGGCTCGTTGAAATGACAAGCTCTGGCGATGCCAAGCGCGTCAATTTCCTTGCCTTTTCATCGGATCAGACATTGCTGGCGGTGGCAATGCTGGCAGTCGGCAAGGATATTCAACGCGGAGAGGTCGCACTGACCATTCGTGAAGACTACAAACATCAGGGTATAAGCTGGGAAATGCTCGCCCATATCTGCCGTTATGCACAACGGCACAATTTCAAAAGCATCGAATCCATAGAAAGCCGCGAAAACCACGCCGCAATCGAGCTGGAGCGCGACATGGCCTTCCACGCCCATGACGATAAAGACGATCCTACGATCGTCGTGCTGCGGCGCGATTTTAAATAATGACCGTCGACATTCGTCGTCTACACATGCTTGATCTCCGTCGTGGATGTTCGAGACCAAGTGGCACTCAGACGGTCACGGGCTTGCCCCTTTGCTTTGATCCCGGCCAGGGATGACAATACGGCTGTCCATTGTTTCACGGTTTGCTTCCGAAGTGATGAGCGAAGGACGTGTCGATGGTTGGGCAATTTAAGTGTCGTATCCGTTTTCGCCTCGCATTCAATCGTCGTTGAGTGGCCAAAATCTTCGGGTCAAGGCAAAGACATATAGGGCTCCATTCGTTGGAGCGATCGGAAATGAAAAAGAGCGCCGGCATCCTAATGTTTAAAAAGGTGCAGAGCGGCATTTTGGTTCTGCTTGTCCATCCAGGCGGCCCTTTCTGGCGCAAACGTGACGACGGCGCGTGGTCCATTCCCAAGGGTGAATACAGCGAGGATGAGGCACCCGAAGCGGCTGCCCGACGGGAATTCGCCGAGGAAACAGGCTGCGCGCCTGAGGGTGCGCTACAACCTCTTGGCGAAGAGCGCCCGAAGAGCGGAAAGGCCGTCACCGCCTTTGCCCTTGAGGGGGTATTCGACACATCCTGCTTGCACAGCAATCTGTTTGAAATCGAGTGGCCGCCACGAAGCGGACGCTTCGAGTCCTTCCCCGAGATCGATCGGGCCGAATGGTTCACCCTTTCCGAGGCAGGCCAAAAGATCGTCAGCGGTCAACGCCCCTTCCTGGAACGTCTGAAGACCCTGCATTGCGCGGGCGCGCAAGGTACCGTCAACGAGACGGACGACAGGTAATGTCGCGTTATAGCTGCGACGGACTCCGGGATCGTCGGCCAGCATTCTAACGGTGCAGTGTCCAAGCCTGCTAAAAAATGACAACCGGCTTGACCAGGATCAAGGTTTGTCACCGCCACCCAGTGTCCATTGTCTCCCATAGATGTCTTTGATCCTTGGGAGAAAACCATGACTTCGATCGGCATAAAACTTGTCGCCTCGACCGAGCCGGTGGTGGCTAGCAGGAAATTACGCCTGGGTTCGCTTACGGCATTGGTCATCGGCTCGATGATCGGCTCCGGCGTCTTCAGCCTGCCGCAGAACATGGCGGCAGGCGCCGGCCCGTTGGCCATCGCAATCGGCTGGGGGATCACGGCGATTGGCATGCTGGCGCTGGTCTTCGTCTATCAATCCCTGGCCACCCGCAAGCCAAACCTGAACGTCGGTCCCTATGCCTATGCAAAAGCTGGATTCGGTCCCTTTATCGGCTTCAACAGCGCGTGGGGCTACTGGCTGAGCGCATGGATCGGTAACGTTTCCTATGCGGTTATCGTCTTCAGCGCCCTATCCTATTTCTTTCCATCCTTCGGCGACGGAAACACCTGGCAGGCGGTGCTTGGTGCGTCCATCCTGCTATGGTTGATTCACGCTATTGTACTGGCGGGCATTCGCGAAGCGGCGGTCGTGAACCTTATCGTCACCGTCGCAAAAATCGCGCCGATTCTGTTATTCATCGGTGTCGGCGTCGTCGCCTTCAAGCTGAATGTCTTCTCGCTCGATTTTACCGGTCTGGGCAACGCAAGCCTCGGCTCGATCACCGCGCAGGTCAAGAGCACCATGCTGGTCACGCTTTGGGTGTTCATCGGCATAGAAGGTGCCAGCGTGTTCTCCGCCCGGGCCGAGCGCCGACGCGATATTGCGACGGCAACGGTCCTTGGCTTTTTCACATGCCTTGCTTTCTACGCGCTCGTGTCCCTGCTTTCGCTCGGCATTCTCAGCCAACCTGAACTTGCTGCCCTGAAGAACCCTTCCATGGCCGGGGTACTTGAGGCGGTGGTCGGTACTTGGGGTGCGGCTCTCATCAACATCGCGCTTGTTATCTCAGTGATCGGAGCCTTTCTAAGTTGGACGCTTCTGGCAGCCGAAATTCCCTTCGCGGCGGCAAAGGACGGAACCATGCCGAAATTCCTCGCCTCGGAAAGTGAACGGGGCGTCCCATGGGCCTCGTTGCTGATCACCAATCTTCTCGTTCAGGCGTTCCTTGTCGTTACCCTCTATGCCCACAGCACCTATCAGGCGATGTTTTCCATCGCATCGACCGCGATCCTCGTGCCCTACATCTTCTCGGGCGCCTATGCCGCAAAGCTGGCCATAACCGGAGAAGGCTATGCACCGAGCGAACAGCGAACAGCCCCGATGTTGGTCGGGCTTTTGGCAACATTTTACGGGCTGTGGCTCGTCTATGCCGCCGGCCCTGCTTACCTGTTCATGTGTGCGATCCTCTATGCGCCAGGCATTCTCTTCTATGTTCTTGCGTGTCGAGAAGCGGGGCAAAGGCCCTTCCGTCCGTTCGAAGCCCTTCTTGCCGTCGCGCTTGTCGCGGTAGCCCTCCTTGCCGCCTACGAAATGTGGGCCGGCCTCGTCAGCCCGTTTTGACAGGGAGCAGCGTCATGAATGTTCTCGGGGTTCATTCGGAAGTCGGTCGTCTCCGCGAAGTCATAGTTCACCGCCCTGACCTAAGCCTGCGGCGCCTGACACCGGACAATTGCAAGGCGTTGCTTTTCGACGACGTGCTGTGGGTCAAGCGTGCCCGGCAGGAGCACGACATCTTCGTTGATGCCTTGCGCGAACGCGGCGTCGTTGTGCAGTCGTTGGGCGAATTGCTCACGGAAACGATGGCTTTGCCCAACGCACGCCGATGGCTGCTTGATCGCCGCATCGAATCCGCGGTTGTCGGACGTGACATGGTCGATGAACTGCACGGCTGGCTGAACGAGATGCCGGCGGATCAGCTGGCAACCTATCTCGTCGGCGGCGTCGCTCGAGCCGAATTGCCATTCGAACCCCTTGGGCTGACCGGCCGCACGCTGGCGCCACAGGATTTCGTGCTACCACCACTTCCGAACCAGCTCTTTACTCGCGACAGTTCCTGCTGGATCTATGGTGGCGTTTCGGTCAATGCCATGTATTGGCAAGCGCGACGGCCAGAGGCTGCAAATGTCGAGGCGATCTATCGTTTTCATCCTCGCTTCGACGCAGCCGACTTCACATTCGTCTCGCCCGAGAGCCCGGTCGCTGGAACGAGTCTTGAAGGTGGGGACGTCATGCCGGTTGGCGACGGGGTCGTCCTGATCGGCATGGGTGAACGCACCACCCCGCAGGCAGTCGGCGCGCTGGCCCGAAGTCTTTTTGCTACTGGTATCGCCAAACGCATTATCGCGGCACTGATGCCGCGCGATCGCAGCTTCATGCATCTCGATACCGTCTTCACCTTCTGCGACCGGGATCTGGTCACGATGTATCCTCCCGTCATCGATCGGTTGCGGAGCTTCTCGCTGCGACCGGGTGATGTCGAAGGCTCGGTGGATACCCAGGAGGAGACATCTTCATTTACCGACGTGGTTGCGCAAGCGCTTGGATTGAAGAGCTTGCGTATCGTTGCGACCGGCGGCGACCACTACGAAGCGGAACGCGAGCAGTGGGATGACGGCAACAATGTGATCGCCATCGAGCCCGGCGTCGTCATCGCCTACGACCGCAATGTCTACACCAATACGCTGCTGCGCCGCGCAGGTGTCGAGGTGATCACCGTCGAAGGGGCAGAACTCAGCCGTGGCCGTGGTGGCGGTCATTGCATGACGTGCCCGATTGCTCGTGCCCCCCTTTAGCTACAAAGGAACTTGTCATGCCTATCAATCTTCATGGTCGCAGCGTTCTGTCTATCAATGATCTGGAAGCCGGGGAGATCCGTTATCTGCTGCGCCTTGCGGCCGATCTCAAGACCGCAAAACTGGGCGGTTACGAAGTGCCGCGCCTGACGCGAAAGAATATCGCTCTTATCTTCGAAAAGGATTCGACGCGCACCCGAACCGGGTTCGAGGTGGCAGCCTATGATCAGGGCGCACACGTCACCTATATCGGTCCCACCGGCAGTCATATTGGCCACAAGGAATCGATGAAGGATACCGCGCGTGTTCTCGGCCGCGTTTATGATGCCATCGAATATCGCGGTTTCGCGCAGAGTGCGGTAGAGACCCTGAAAACCTATTCCGGCGTGCCGGTTTATAATGGGCTTACCGACGTCTCTCATCCGACGCAAATTCTCGCGGATCTCATGACGATGCGCGAATTCACCCATAAGCACCTGTCGGACATGGTCGTGGCCTTCCTTGGCGACGGGTGCGACAATGTGGCCATGTCGCTGGCGCTCGGCGCTGCCAAGGTCGGGATCGATTTCCGCCTCGTCTCACCGAAGGCTCTGTGGCCGGACCAGTCTTTCGTCGATCATGTGAAATCGCAAGCATGGAAAAGCGGCGGCAAGTTCGATCTGATGGAACATGTGGGTGCAGGGGTATTGGGTGCCGATTTCATCTATACGGACGTCTGGCTTTCGATGGGCGAAAATGAAACGGCTTGGGCGGAGCGCATCCGGCTTCTTTCTCCCTTCCGGATCACCGCCCAAGTGATGGAGGCGACCGAAAATCCTTATGCGAAATTCATGCATTGTCTTCCGGCGTTTCACGACACCGAGACGGAAGTCGGCGCCCGCATCGCCAAAGAATACGGCATCGACTGCATGGAGGTGACGGATGACGTTTTCGAGTCCCACGCCTCTATTGTTTTCGACCAGGCCGAAAACCGCATGCATACGATCAAGGCCTTGCTCGTTGCGACGATCGGAGGCTGAGATGCTGATCGTCGCCGCACTGGGAGGAAATGCACTTTTGCATCGCGGCGAGCCGATGACGGCTGAACATCAGCGGACGAATGTCCGGCTTGCCGTCGCTGCCTTGGCCGAGCTCATTCTCGCCGGTCACTCTCTGGTCATCACTCATGGTAACGGCCCCCAGGTCGGGCTCCTTGCACTGCAGGCAGAGGCCTCCAACGGCAATGGTTTTCCGCTGGATGTTCTCGGAGCTGAAACAGAAGGGATGATCGGCTATATGATCGAACAAGAGCTCGGAAATGTCCTGAAAAGCCATCCAATTGCAACCCTACTGACGATGGCACGGGTGGAGGCAGGCGATCCCGCCTTTTCACATCCAACCAAGTTCATCGGCTCGGTTTACGATAAGGCAACCGCGCGCCGGCTTGCCAGAGAGCGCGGCTGGAGAATTGCGCCCGACGGCCAAAGCTGGCGGCGTGTCGTAGCCTCGCCAAAACCCCTGGCAATCATCGAGGCCAAAACCATCGCCTTGCTTGTCGATCATAGCGTGACCGTGATCTGCACCGGCGGCGGAGGCATCCAAGTGATCGAGCAGGCGGACGGCAGACTTACGGGGATCGAGGCCGTGATCGATAAGGACGCCGCCAGTGCGCTCCTCGCACGACAGCTGAATGCCGACATGCTACTGCTTCTAACTGATGTCGACGCAGTCTATCTGGATTACGGGACACCGAAGGCTCAAAGCTTGGGTCGCATTGCTCCGGAGATGATTTCTGATGCGAAGTTCCCATCAGGCTCGATGGCGCCGAAGGTCGCTGCGGCAATCCAGTTCGCAAAAGAAATGGATAGGCCGGCTGGTATCGGAAGGCTGGAGGACGCCGGCGCCATTGTTCGCGGCGAGAAAGGAACCTTGCTCGACCCGCGTCTGTCGGCAAAAGGTTGCAATAGGCAGCAGGCATAAGCCGATTCATTCCGCATGCGAAATTCGATCTCCCGCGTGACAACGATCAATATCGCGTGCGTCGACGCTCCGATTTCAAAAAACTCCCTGTTTCCGCAGGGATGTGCCGCTGGAGCGAACTCAAAACGGCTCTGAGGGGGTGGTCGCCTCCTCCAAATGATGATCAACGTCTCCATTGTGGCATACAAATGCCGTCGGGAGGCGTCCATCAGAGGCCGATCGTGAATAAATGATCCTCGATATGCAAGCTAAGCCAGCATCCGCCCGATTTCTCGCAGTGAGCTATGCCATTTGAGTGCCTCTTCGAGGACGTGCGGCGTTTGTCCGCCCCGGGCAAGGGCTCTTTTGTGGTAGTCGGACAAGGCTTCGCGGTACGCCGGATGCACACAATTGGCGACTATGGTGGTAGCGCGTTCCCGCGGCGCGAGACCGCGAAGGTCAGCCAGCCCGGTTTCCGTCACCAATATATCGACGTCGTGTTCGGTATGGTCCACATGGCTGACCATGGGCACGACCCTTGAAATCGCACCGTTCTTTGCCGTCGATTTCGTAACGAAGACGGACATATAGGCGTTACGGGCAAAATCGCCCGAGCCGCCAATACCATTCATCATATGTGTTCCACCGACATGGGTCGAATTGACATTGCCGTAGATGTCGAACTCCAACGCGGTGTTAATTCCGATGATCCCAAGGCGACGAATGACTTCCGGATGATTGCTGATTTCCTGCGGGCGCAGGATCAGCCGCGATTTATATGCTGCGATATTTGGAATGACCTTGCGACACATGTCGGCGGACAAGGTCATTGAGGAACCGGATGCAAATGTGAGCTTTCCGGCGTCGATCAGATCGAAGGTCGAATCCTGAAGGACCTCGGAATACATGGTCAAATCGTGAAACGGCGTATCGATGAAACCGTGGAGTACGGCATTTGCGATCGTGCCGATGCCGGCCTGCAGCGGCAACAGGCTTTGGCTCAAGCGTCCGAGTTTGACCTCATGCATCAGGAATTCAGCCAGATGCCCGGCAATCGCCCGCGTTTCGGCATCCGGCGGCTGAATGGTCGAAGAACTGTCGCTGTTGTGCGTGACAACAACCGCCGCGATCTTCTCTGGAAGAATCGGGATGAAAGGGACGCCGATGCGGCTGTCTGGTGCCATGACGGGAATTGCTTCGCGGCTTGGCCGACGCGTCGGGATGTAGATGTCGTGCAGCCCTTCCAATTCCTGTGGCTGCGACTGGTTGATTTCGACGATCACCTTCTCGGCCAGGATAGCGAAGCTTGCCGAATTGCCGACCGATGTTGTCGGAATGATCCCGCCGTCTTCGGTAATGGCCGTCGCCTCGATCACGGCAATATCGACCGGCGAAATCTGCCGGCTGCGAAGAAGTTCCACCGTCTCAGACAGATGCTGATCGATGAACATGACTTCACCGGCATTGATCGCGTTTCGCAGAACCGGATCGGACTGAAAGGGCAGTCGACGGGCAAGCACATGCGCCTCGACCAAGGCCCCATCGAGATTGTTCCCCAGTGATGCGCCGGTCATCAGTGTGATCTTTAGTGGCTCGCCCTTGGCGCGCTTGGCAAGCGCCATGGGCACGGCCTTTGCCTCGCCCGCACGCGTAAAGCCGCTCATGCCGATGGTCATTCCGTCCTTGATCAGCCGGGCGGCATCGTCCGCGCTGACAATGCGTTCGAGCAGCTCCCTGCTTCTTATGCGCCCGCGAAACATGGCGATCCCTCCTCAGGTCATGGATATTAGGAACAAGAGCCGAGTTTGCGACACGCGCTGCATCTCGGTCTTTCGGGGTAAATGCGACGAGAAGTCAGGACATTTTCTAAGCCGAGGACGCAATGCTGCATTGATTTCCGTCAATTGAGCTCGGTGCCGGCCATGATTTCAAGGGGGATCGCGATGCCCCGGCCCCCGGCCGGCGGTCACGCCAAGGTGCTGAGCCCGAAATAGGCAGCAACGGCGACGACGAGCGCCGTCAACGTTGTCACACTCAATGCTGTGGCGTAGGCGCGACTTCCGAGCATGATGGCCAGCACCATCTTCACTATCAGATTGGCGGCCGCGGCCAGAAAGATCGCGATCGTCGCAACCTCCGTCGTCAGCACCGAGCCCGCCATGCGTGCCGTCGACAGGGTGATGGCATCAAGATCGGCAAGTCCCGAAAGCAGCGCGACGACAAAGATCATCGATGGCCCGATCTGGTCGATCGTGAATTTCGATAGGAAGCTTATGACGCCAAGAAATGCTCCGAAGCGGAGAACCGTGAGCAATTCGAACGGATTATCTGGATTGATGTCGGTTGCCTTATCGTCGGCCTTCGCTCCCCTGAGCATCAGGAAGGTCGCCGAAAGAAAGACAAGAATGACGGGAACGAACGCGACAGCCAGCTTGGGGACGATCACAGGCGCCAATATGCCACTGATGACCAGTGCCCGTCCGATGGACATTGCTCCGGCGATAGACGCGCCGGCAACGAGGCTGTGGGTCGCCTGAGTGCTGCCGGACGATAGACGCGCAAAGGACAAGGTGACGGCGGTTGACGAAATGAACCCGCCTGCAGCGCCACTAAAAAGGATTCCATGTTTTGGTCCGGCAATGCGGACCGCCAGATAGCCGATATAGGAGATGGCGGCAATCATGATTGTCAGCAGCCATAGCTGGAATGGATTGATCGCATTCCAGGGATCGATTGTTCTGTCGGGAAGGAGGGGCAGCGCAACAAGTGTCATGGTAAGCAGCACGAGTGCAGCTCTAAGTTCCAGCCATGTCAGGTTTCGCAGGAATCCATGCAGACTATGGCGAGCAGCCAGCGAGGCGGCCACCGCGACGCCTCCGGCCGCAGCGACGGTCATGTCGGAAACGGTCGCAATGACCCCAAGGACGAAGACGGCGAGAGCCGCTATGACGCTGGTGACGCTGTAGTCTTCCTCCTGCTCGGCCTAGTATCTGCTGAAGACGACGAATGCGATGCCGAAAACAACGAAAACGGCGGCCGGCAGGATCGGTCCGAGCTTGACTTGCAGGAAACCTGCCAAACCGCCGAGAAAGCCGGACAGGCCGAAGGTACGAATACCGGCCGTTCTTTTACCGGGCTCCGTCTCACGCTCCTGCCAGCCACGCTCAACCCCGACCAGAATGCCGATGGCAAGAGCGAGGCTGAGACGCTGAAACGCTTCGATGATATCCATTTCATGACAATAGTGACGAGCGAATGCGCAAGCAATCTGGACTACCAAATTCCACTGTCAGGCACCTCACTGACCGCTAAGAAGCGACTTGCGAAAACGCAGCGTAGCCATGGCAAAGAATGCCGCGCCGATCCCGAAAAGTGCCAGCATTTGCGGCCATATGATCGCAAGTCCGGCTCCCCGATAAAGGACAGCCTGCGATAGCGCGACGAAATGTGTCGATGGCGCAAGCTGCATCACATTCTGGAGCCAGCTTGGCATGCTCTCCATGGGTGTCGTGCTTCCGGACAAAAGGTTCATGATGATAAGAACCGGCATGACAATAAGTCCGAACTGCGCCATCGAGGTCGAAACAGTGGCAATCAAGATGCCAAGCGACGTCACCGAAAACTGGTAGAGGATGGCCGCCGCTACAAAAAGGCCTATGGATCCCGCAACGGGCACACCGAGTAGGCGTTCAACGACGATGATGAGCGAAAAGATCGCCGCGACGACGATGACGAGACCATTTGCCCATATTTTTGCGAGCATGATCTCGATCGGCGTGACGGGCATGACGAGCAGATGCTCGATCGTCCCGTGTTCGCGCTCGCGGATCAGCGCTGCCCCGGTCAAAATGACAGAAAGCATGGTAATATTGTTGATCACCTGCATGACGGCCGTGAACCATTCGGATTTGAGGTTGGGGTTGAATTTCGCCCGTACGACCAGATTGATCGGTTGTTTCTGATCAGCTCCAGGCATTGCCGTCAGCACCTCCTGCAGGATGATATTCTGGATATAGGAGGCCCCATTGCCGGCCTGCGACATCGCGGTCGCGTCGATATCGATCTGGACGGATGGATGGCGCCCGGCGATCACGTCCTGCTCGAATTTTGGTGGAATCTCGACGACAAAAACGAAGCGGCCGGCGTCCATCACAGCATCGATCTCGTCGGCATCGATCAGTTCCGGAGGCTTGAAAAAGGGCTGTAGTAAGGCATCGCGCAATCTTGCGGATAGCATCGAACGGTCTTCATCGACGATTGCCACCGCGGCATTCTCAACCTCGAATTTCGCGCCCGTCGCCACGGCGTAGATGGCGAAGGTAAATGTATAGACGATCAGCACGACCAGGACAGGATCGGCCTTGAGGCTGTAGAGCTCCTTGATGCCGAGGCGAAGGATCCGGAAAAGACGGGCAACCATATCACGCCCCCCTCTTTCGCAGTGAAATAATCGCGGCCGCGATGAACCCGAGTCCAAAGAGGCCGATCACCAACATATCGAGCCAGAGATCGGCAAAACCCAACCCCTTTGCTACGACACCGACGCTGATCGGCTGATACCATGCCGACGGGAAGGCAAGCCCCATTAGTCGCGCGCCCCCGGAAAGCGACGAGACCGGGACGAGCAGTCCGGAAAAATTCACCGCCGGGATAATGGCGATGATGGCTGTCGCGAAAATGGCGGCGACCTGACTGCGGACAAAGCTCGATATGAACAGTCCGAAGCCGGTCGTCGCGAAAACATAAAGCAGCGATCCGGCAGCAAAGGTCAGGAGGGAGCCTTTGACCGGCACTGCGAAGACAAAACGAGTCATCAGAACAAGAAGAATGAAACTCAGGAAGGCGATCGCGACATAAGGCAACTGCTTGCCAAGAAGGAATTCGATCTTCGTGACGGGCGTCGACTGGAAGTTGGCGATGGATCCGGTCTCTTTCTCCTTGACGACGCCAAGCGCGGTCATGATGGCGGGAATGAGCACCAGCATCAGCACGATGACACTTGGCACAATGGCATTGGCGCTTTTGAAAGCCTGATTGTAACGAAAACGACTTTCAATTTCAATGGGATAAGCGGATGTGGTGCGACCGCTTTGACGGGCGGCATTATCCGTCATGTAGCTCGTGGCAAGCCCTGAGACATAGCCGCGCGCCGTCTCCGCCCGGAAAGGCATGGCGCCATCGAGCCAGACCGAGACTTCCGGACGGGTCTGACGCAGGAGATTCCTGCCGAAATCGGTCGGAATCTCAATCGCCAGCTTCAGCTCGCCGCTTTTAAGACGGGTCTCCAGGTCATCGATGGAGGAGACCGCCGGTTGTTCATCAAAGTAGCGCGAACCCTGGAAGCTCTCCAGAAGTTGCCTGCTTTCAGCCGATTGGTCCTGATCGAAGACCGCAAAGGGCAAACGCTCCACATCGAAGGAGATGCCGTAGCCGAAGGCCAGGAGGAGGATTACCGGACCTAGAAATGCGAAGATCAAACGCGTGGGGTCGCGGCGTATTTCCAAGTTCTCGCGCCATGCATAGGCCCATAAGCGGCGAAGATCGAAGATGCCCGGCTTTGAGACGTGGGCAGCCTTCGCCACAGTTGTGATTGCCGGCGTGTCGTCCCGTCCCATCCCCGCCTCGGTGAGAACGTCGATGAAGACATCCTCCAGCACCTCGCGACCACGCTGCTTCTTCAATTCCGCCGGACTGCCGACGGCGAGCACCTTCCCCTCGTGCATCATGGAAATACGATCGCAACGTTCGGCTTCGTTCATGAAATGCGTGGACAGAAAGATCGTCACGCCATCTTTGCGTGACAAGCTCAGGAGTGAACGCCAGAAACTGTCGCGGGCGACCGGATCGACCCCGGATGTCGGCTCGTCCAGGATCAATACCTCCGGGCGATGGATGACCGCCGCCGCCAGTTGCAGGCGCTGTCGCATGCCGAGCGGCAGGCTCTCCGGGCGACGATCGGCAACGGCTGTCAGTTCGAAATCGGCAAGCATTTCCTTGATGCGAACTGTCACCTGCTCGGCCGCAAGGCCGAACAACTGTGCATGCAGCACCAGGTTCTGGCGGACCGAGAGTTCGCTATAAAGAGAAAATGCCTGAGACATGTAGCCGACGCGCCGACGCGTTTCCAAATCCCCGGCCTTGAGCGGCTGACCGAAGAGGCGTGCCTCGCCTTCGCTTGCGGGAAGCAAACCCGTCAGCATCTTCATCGTCGTACTTTTGCCGCTGCCATTCGAGCCGAGAAAGCCGAAAATCTCGCCCCTTTCGATACGAAAGCTTACGTGATCGACCGCCGTGAAGTCATCAAAACGTCTGGTAAGTCCCTCAGCTTCTATGGCGGGGATACCATCTCCCGCCGAGCGCGGGACCGCGAGAAGCGGCGCATCGGCTCTACGCACTTCCTCCGGCAAGAGTGCAACAAAGGCACCCTCCAGGGAGAATTGTCTTGTGCTTCGCTTGATCTCCGCCGGGCTCCCCGTCGCGATGACCCGGCCGCCATATATGGCGACAAGCCAATCGAAACGTTCGGCTTCTTCCATGTAGGCGGTGGCGATGATGACGCTCATTCCCGGCCGTCTGGTCCGCATGCGTGCGATCAATTCCCAAAATTGCCGACGCGACAGCGGGTCGATGCCCATCGTCGGTTCGTCGAGAATAAGAATGTCCGGATCATGGATCAGAGCGGCGCAGATGCCGAGTTTCTGTTTCATGCCGCCTGACAGCTTACCGGCGGGGCGATCCCGAAACGGAGCGAGCCCGGTGATTTTGAGCAGTTCGTCCATGTGTTCCCGGCGCTCGTTGCGATCCATCGCGAAGAGCCGACCGAAGAAATCGAGATTTTCCGCAACGCTCAGCGTCGGATAGAGATTGCGGCCGAGGCCCTGGGGCATATAGGCAATGCGGGCACCGGCGAGACGGCGCTGATGTGCGTCGGACATATCGCCGTCGAGGACGTGGATGTTCCCCTGTTGCAGCCTTGTCACCCCGGCACCGAGCGCGAGCAGCGTCGACTTTCCAACGCCGTCCGGGCCAATCACGCCTGCCATGCAGCCGGCCGGAACAACGAGATCGACCCCGTCGAGTGCCACTTTCTTCCCATAGCGATGCGTAACGCCGGCGAGGCTGATAACTGCGCCCGTCATTGGGGTAACTTCACGGCGAGTTGCGCCGGCCAGGCAGCGGCAGAATCGGTGCGCACGTAACCCACGCCGCGAACCCCCGTCTTCACCCGGGTTTCGTATTGCTTCAGCAAATCAGAGGCGATACGAAGTTTGACGCGGAACATCAGCTTCTCGCGCTCGTCCTCGGTCTCGACCGTTTTCGGCGTGAACTGCGCCTCCGCGGCGACGAAGGAGATGGTCGCGGGCACGACGTAGTCGGGAGCCGGATCGAGAATGATGCGTGCCTCATCACCAAAAGCGAGACGCCCAGCGGTTCGTGCCGGCAGAAAAACCGTCATGTAGACGTCCGCCAGATCGAGCAGCGTCACAACCGGCGCCCCGGCTGCCACCACTTCGCCCGACTGCACCAGCTTGTATTCCACTCGTCCTCGCCTGGGCGCCTTTAAGACCGCGTCATCGAGTTGCGAGCGAATGCGTGCCACCTCGGCGCGAGCGGCATCCAGGGCGGCTTGAGCCTCATCACGGCTTGCAAGCGCGGAACGGGAGGTGGCCTCAGTAACGACGAGTTGGCTGCGACGCAGGTCGAGTTGTTGCCGTGTGCCACTTCCCGTGGCGCTGAGATCGAAAGCGCGGTCGAGCTCCTGGTGCGCGAGTGTTAGTTCGCTCTGACGCTGCGCAATAGTTGCCTCGGCGCTCGCCACACCGGTTTCGGAACGCCGAACGTCCGCCTCCGCACCCGAAAGCTGCGCGTCGAGCTCGGACGTGTCCATGCGCGCAATGACGGCGCCAGCATCGACTATCTGTCCCTCTTCAACAAGAATATCAGCAACACGACCAGCGAATTTCGCGGAAACCAGAACCTGTTGCGCCTCGATGCGACCGTTGGACATCGCGATGCCGGCCGGCTGTTGGTTGCCGCGCAACTTGCTCCAGAGCTCTTGCACGTGGTCGCTCAACGTTGCTGCATCACGCGCCTCGGCGTCGTGGCTTCCTGCATTCAGGCTCAGGATCGCAACAACGGCAAAAAGAAAGGGGACATGGGATTTGTGCAAGAAACGGCTCCCGAAGAACGAATTGAATGGGTGCTGCCGGCGTGGTGAACCACTCAGGCGCTGCGTTCATTATTCACGGGTGGAACTCCCCATCATTGATGTAGATCATCTGCTGAGTGCAAACGTTGCCGTTACTCATTGTTCGATCCGATCCGTGAAGAAAGATTTTCCATCCTTTGAGAAGAGACTTCGGCTGGCCAGAAGCAGCAAAAGGCCACGGGATCTCACATCCCTCTGCCATTCTTTCGGCCTGATAGACAGGTCTCGCTTCGTCTCTACTGGTCGATCACGGCCTGACCGTCATCTGCACGGGCGGCGGAGGCATCCCTGTGATCGAACAGACGGACGATGGATTTACCGGATTGAGGTCATCATCCACGAGTATCCCGCTGATCTGCGGCGCGAAGTTCCCAGCGGCTCTATGGCACCGAAGGTCGCTCTCCACAAGTGATCCACGGAGACCCTTCAACTCACGGGAAATAGCTCTTCAACTGATCGTCAAAGCCCAGCAGGACTTCGCCACAACATTCCACGCAAATAGAGCCGTGATGTTGATCCAGGACAATGCGCATCATCGGGAATTCGGAGACGATAGTCTCGATCAAGGAAGCTTACCATGAACTTTATCCCTTCCCAGACCTTCTCGGATTCTGCACACCAAGCCGAAACATGGGTCGTAGAATTGTCCGAATATCTCCATTGTGAACGGAATGAGGCCTATGATTGCCTGCGCTCCGTTCTACAGGCGCTTCGAGATTCAATGGGCCAGAAGGCAATGGCTGACTTCTCAGCGCATCTGCCGCTATTGATCCGGTGACTATTCTACGAGAACTGGCAGCCTGAACACGCCCAACCGTGCTCGGATAGAATGGACTTCTTTGCAAGCATAGGCAGGCGATCAGTGAGGTTGACCGACATAGGCGTCGAGCAGGCAGCACAGAATGTCTTCAAGTTGCTGGATCATCGCTTGAGCCCACCTGTGATCAAGAAAGTCAAGCTGGCGATGAATCCTTCTCTTGGGTCGCTCTGGCCTGAGCGCCCACAGCAATCAAATAGCGCCGCGTAGCTTTACAAGACGAACACCGGCAAACTGCGATGTGAGAATCGCATGGGTTTACCGTGCTGCGCTTTATTCTGACCGATGGCTGCCGAGCGCTGTCATTTCACGCTCGCGACGCGCCGCAATCGACGGGCAGTCTCGCAACCAACGGACTTCGCAGTGGTACCAGCCTGTCTGCCTACGACTTCGGCTGCCGTATCAAACAGCTCCAAGGCATACGCTATCGCCGCATCGGTATCCTCGCGACAGAGGCTCGCCTTGGTGCAACGCGCATAAAGGGCTTGTCTGATCCTATTCCTGATCGAGAGCATTCGGTTGCTGCTGGAGTAGGCCAAAAGTTCATGGAGGCAATTTGTGGCGACGATCTGCGAAGCGATGAGCTTGCCCTCGACCTCCCCAAGTGTCGGAATGGCAAATCGCTGCCCTCCCCTTCTGCAATCGCGATCCGTCGTCAGCATGGTCTTACTCCTTTGCGATTAGCTTCTACGCCCGTCTTCCTCAAGAGCTCTTTTGACTCGCCGAAGAATAACGGCGCGCGCTTTCCGGTCGGCGGTTTGACGCAACCGCTCCTCCAGATCGAGGACGATCGATTGATAGTCATTGTGCCAATCCGAATGGCCGACATCCTGGGGTACAAGGCGCGGGGGCGGCGTGACGCGTGCAATCGGCGCGGCAACCGTTTTCGTCAGGCTGAAACTGTCGTCGAGCAACGGTACGATGATGGTCGCGTTCGGCTTCTCGCCCAACAGACGAGATTTCAAACTATCGCGTGCGCCAGGCTCGCCGTGAACCAGAAACAGTCCTGATCGAATCGGCTCTCTGGCTTCTATCCACGCTCTCAATTCGCTGGCGTCGGCGTGACCGCTATAGGCATCCAGCGATCGCACAGTCGCGCGGACGATGATTTCTTCGCCCTGGATTTTTACCGCGCGCGCGCCGTCTTCAAGAATTCTCCCGAGAGTGCCCGCTGCCTGGAACCCGACAAGCAATACGGTTCCCTCATCCCGCCAAAGCCAATTCTTGAGGCGATGACGAATACGGCCAGCCTCACACATGCCGCTGGCAGCGATGATGATATGGAAGCCGCGAATGAGATCTATTGCTTTTGATTGCTCGGCTGTTTCCGTGAAGCGCACATTTTTCGCATTCAGCGCCTTGATCAGCAGGTCGCCATTGGGGATGGAATGCGCGTGCTGCTTGAAGATCGCGGTTGCGCGGGATGCCAGTGGAGAGTCGATGATTATCGGACACCGCGATATCTCGCCCACATCCATGAGCACGTTGAGATCGGCAAGCAGCTCCTGCGTGCGTTCTACCGCAAATGATGGGATCAATAGGGCGCCGTTGGGATGATAAGCCTTAAGAAGGATCTCACGAAGCTGCCCGCGGCGGACGACGTTGGAGACTTCATCTCGTTCGCGATCCCCATACGTGCTTTCGCAAATGACATAGTCGAAGTCCTGCGGAGCATCTGGCCGGCCCTCCAGCAACTTATGCTGCGGACCGACATCTCCGGAAAACAGCATGCGGATCGCACCGGTTTCGGTCACAAGCTCGATCTCGACCGACGCCGAACCAAGAAGGTGCCCGGCGTCCCAAAGCCGAAATCGCAGGCCGCCCTCTCCTTGCTGCCATTCCTTGTAGGCAACCGCTCGAAACTGCGTCATCGCGGCGCGAGCATCATCCGCAGTGTAAATGGGCTCCAATATGTCGCGCGATCTGTGCCGGTTGCGGCGGTTCAACTGCTCAACTTCAGACTCCTGAATATGTCCGGAATCCTGCAGCATGATCGAACACAGGTCCAAGGTCGCCGACGTACACAGGATCGGCCCCTTGAAACCGGACTTCACCAGCTTCGGAATAAGCCCCGAGTGATCGATATGAGCGTGGGTCAAAATGACCGAGCCAACCAGAGATGCCTCGAACGGAAACGGCCGATAATTCAATTCCTTTTCAGTCTTTGAACCCTGAAACATGCCGCAATCGATCATCGTGCGAGTGCCGCCGTATTCGAGCACAAAACATGATCCGGTAACCGATCCGGCTGCACCATAGAAATGTAAAACTGGATCCGTCATCGGCTTTCCTCGCATGCAGCCGACCTTATGCGCGCCGGATCGGCTTCGCTTTGAGGAAGATCAAGGAAATAGGGCTGAAATGGAGATTTACTGTCCTCTCCTCGAAATGGGAAGGCGATCTTGTCATGTCCATCAAAACCGTCCTGAGCATCCTCGACGTCAACCAGTTCAATGACGATCTGAAGCCTGCCGTTGACTTTTGCCAATCACGCGGCGCGCACCTCACGGCTTTGGTGATTGCGATGTGTGCAACGCATCC
>Ga0136846_1230328_pt1 | contig 19441 bp, 18 predicted proteins | sample HopSoiMetagenom2_FD_96841 | JGI IMG/M metagenome (GOLD analysis project Ga0136846, IMG submission 96841) | Grasslands soil microbial communities from Hopland, California, USA - 2 Assembly 2016 (version 4) | ecosystem: Environmental > Terrestrial > Soil > Grasslands | place: USA: Hopland...
CGCTTTTCGCGCTCGCGCAACGTGCAGCCGCGCAGATCCGCCGCGCCGTGCTCCGTCACCACGATGCCGGCCTCGCTGCGCGGCACCGATACCGGGCCGGAAAGCTTCTCCACCACGCGCGACGCCGGAAGGGCGACGATGGACGCGCCGCCAGGCGACGCATCCGCCGCGCGGATGAAGTCGAGTGCACCGCCGACGGCGCCGACATAGCGGCCGCGAGCCAGCTCGCCGTTCACCTGTCCCGTCGGGTCCACCTCGACGGCGGAGTTGATGGCGACGAACCGGTCCAGCGCGGCCAAGCTGCGTGCACCATGAGTTTCATCCGAGTGGGTCAGCCTCAGTGCGGCGTTATCCCGTGCCCAGTCGAACAGGGCCTGCGTACCCATCAGCGCGCCGCCCGTGCACTGTCGCGGCTGGATCTTCGGCACCAGTTCGCACACCACGCCGGAGTGATAGGCGAGGTCCGTGCGCCCGGCGAGCGCCGAGAGGATCGCGTTCGGCAACGCGCCAATGCCACATTCGATCGTGGCGCGCTCGGGGACCCAGGGCGCGGCGTGAGCGGCGATCTGCTGTTCGGTTTCGCTCGGCGGCGTAAAAGGCAGATAGACCGGTGGCCGGGACGTCTCCATCACCAAGTCGAAGTCTTCGCGCCGCAGGACGAGCTCGGTATTCGTCCTCGGCACCTGGTCGTTCACTTCCGCGATCACGGCGCGCGCCATCTGGAACGCCGGCGAAAGGTATTCCACGGCGAGGCCTAGGCTGTATTCGCCGCGGGCATTCGGCGGACTCACCTGCAGCATGAGGACGTCGCACGCCAATTTTCCATTGCGGATGAGCGTGGCCAGTTGCGAATAGGGCGCCGGCAGGATGTCGAGCGCGCCGGCCTCGGCGAGCGCGCGGTTCGTGCCGGTGCCGCAATAGCTGGTGATTTTTAGATGGTCCGCATGCTCCGGGCGCAGCAGGCCGGAATAGCTCGAGCCGATAAATGCTCGGCAGCCCGCGAGCGAGGCGCGCTCGGCGATCAGCATCTCGACCAGCGTTTGCGGCTCGGCGCAGGCTTGCCCCCAGATGAGCGCATCGCCGGGCCGGATCACGTCCGCCAGCTTCAACGGTCCAAGCCCTCGTCGTTGTACGAAGCCGGATCGGAGATCGGCTCGATATGCGTGAAGACACCCGCGTTTGGCACCATTGAGCGGATCCGCGCCTCGAGTTCCTCGGAGAGTTGGTGCGCTTGTGCCACCGACCATGCATCGGGCACCAGGAGGTGGAACGAGACGAAGCGTCGCGCGCCGGCCTGCCGTGTGCGCAGGGCGTGGAACGAGACGCCGTAGCGGCGCGAGTATTCCTTGAAGAGCTTCGTCACCTCGTTCTGCTCCTCGGGCGAGATCGCCGAATCCAGCAGTCCGCGCACCGAGCGCCGCACGAGGCCGAAGCCGGCCCACAGGATGTGCAGCGAGACGGCGAATGCGACCAGTGGATCGAGCACCAGCCAGCCGGTGACATAGACGAGCGCGACGCCGGCAATGACACCAGCCGAGGTCCACACGTCGGTCATCAGGTGGCGGCCGTCGGCTTCCAGCGTGATGCTGTGATGCTCTCGCCCCTTGCGAATGAGGATCAGCGCGACGGCGAGATTGATCGCCGAGGCGACGACGGTGAGGCTCAAGCCCGCGAGCGGCATGTCGAGCGGCCGGGGCGACATCACGCGCGGAATCGCGGTCCAGATGATGCCGGCCGCGGCGAGGACGATCAGCGCGCCTTCTATCCCGGCGGAGAAATATTCCGCCTTGGAAACGCCGTACTGATGCTCCGCGTCGGGCGGCGAGGCAGCGAGGCGGAGCATCGACAGCGCTAGCAGCGCCGCTGCCAGGTTGACTAGCGATTCGAGTGCATCGGACAGCAGCCCGACGGAGTCGGTAAGCCACCAGGCAAGCGTCTTGAGGACGATCGTGGCGAGCGCCGCGGCGACCGACAGCCAGGCAAAGCGCTCAAGCTCCATATGGTTCCGGCGTGATAAGGAGCAGGCCGCGGGGCGTCATGAAGGCTTGATCCGTCCTTTTTCGATGCGGTAGCTGCGGTCTACGAGACGCTCGGCGAACTGCGCATTCTGCTCGCAGACGAGAACGGCGAGGCCGGCGCGCTTGAGCTGTGCGATCGCCTCGGACATCTGTCGCACCACGAGGGGGGCTAGGCCCTCGGAAGGCTCGTCTAGCAGGATGGCCAGCGGGTTTCCCATCAGGGTACGAGCGATGGCCAGCATTTTCTGCTCGCCGCCGGACATCTCGGCGGCGCGGCGCTCGCGCAGGCCGGCGAGGTTCGGAAACAGCGTGAAGACGCGGCTTTCATCCCACCGCGGCAGCTCGGTCCGCGGCGCGCGGCGTCCGACCTCGAGATTCTCGGCCACCGTGAGCTCGGAAAACACGCGGCGGTCCTCCGGCACATAACCGATGCCCAGACGCGCGATCTCGAACGGCTCCAACTGGTCGATGCGGCTGCCATTGCAGCGTACGTTGCCGCTGCGCTCGACCAGTCCCATGATCGCCTTGAGCGTAGTGGATTTTCCAGCCCCGTTGCGCCCGGTGAGCATCACTACTTCGCCGGCGGAGAGCTCCAGGGTGACGTCGAAGAGCACCTGCGCACGGCCATACCCAGCGTGCAGCTCGCTCACCTCAAGCAACGCCAAGGTAAACCTCCTGCACGCGGGGGTCGTCGCGGATTTCGTCCGGGCGGCCGCTGGCAATGATTTCCCCGGAGTGAAGCACGATCACTCGATCGGCGTGGCCGAAGACCACGTCCATGTCGTGCTCGGTGAAGAGAACGGCAATGCCTTCGCTCTTGGCGAGGCTGGCGGCGAGCGACATCAGCTCGCCGCGCTCCTCGGGCGCCATACCGGCGGTGGGCTCATCCATGAGGAGCAGGCGCGGTGAGTTGGCGAGCGCGACGGCGAGCTCGACACGCTTCAGGTCGCCATAGGCAAGAAGGGCGCACGCGCGCCCCGCCTGCTCCAGCATACCGACGCGGGCGAGCAGCGCATCCGCATCTGGCACATAGCGCGCGCCGAGCGAGCCAACGACCGAATATTGCACTCGATGGTGCGAGGCGAGGGCGACCTGCACGTTCTCGCGTACGCTCATCGAGCCGAAGGTGGCGGTGATCTGGAACGTGCGGCCGACGCCGAGCCGCCCAATCTCGCGCGGCGGGCGGCGGCCGATCGGGCGGCCGTCGAGGTGCACCTCGCCCGCATCCGGCGCGAGCTGTCCGCTCAGCACGTTGAAGCACGTCGTCTTGCCAGCGCCGTTCGGCCCGATCAGCGCGACCAGCTCGCCGGAGGAGACGCCGAAGGAAACGTCGCGTAACGCCTGGAACGCACCATAACGCTTCGATAATCCGCGCACGGCAAGGGCTGTCATCTGCCGAAGCGCTCCTTGGCGTAGCCGGCGACGCCGTGCGGAAAGACCAGCACGAGAATCAGGATCACCGCTCCAATCGCCGCGCGCCAATAGGCGAACTCGCGCGAAAGCGCGTCCGACAGCCAGGTAAAGAGCGCCGCGCCCCAGGCCGCGCCCGTCAGCGTCTGCACGCCGCCGAGCAGCACCATGACGAGAGCGTCCACCGAGCGCGGCACCGAAAGCGTCTCGGGCGAGATCGAGCCCTTGGAGAACGCATAGACGGCGCCGGCCACTCCCGCGAAAGTGCCCGCGGCGATGAACGCAAGCCCACGCGTGCGCCGCACGTCGATGCCGATCGCCTCGGCGCGCAGCGGTGAATCGCGGCTCGCGCGCAGGGAGTAGCCGAACGGCGCATCGAGCACCTTCCACAGCGCGCCGATGCCGATGCCGCAGACGGCAAGCGCCAGATAGTAATAGGCGGTCTTGGACGCGAGCCAGGCGGACGGCCACACGCCGATCAGGCCATTCGACCCCCCGGTCAGGTGGTCCCATTGGAAGGCGATCGACCAGGAGATTTGGGCGAAGGCGAGCGTGAGCATGGCAAGGTAAACGCCGGACAGGCGCACCGAGAACCATCCGAACACCGCGGCTCCCGCCAGCGCGAAGAGCGGCGCGGCCACCAGGGCGGCCTCCATCGGCCAGTGGCCGCGCAAGAGCAGAAGCGCGGCGCCGTAGGCGCCGAGGCCGAAGTACGCCGCGTGGCCGAACGAAACGAGCCCGCCGGGTCCCATCATGAAATGCAGGCTCGCCGCGAAGAGCGCGAACACCAGCACGTCGGTCAGGAGGACGAGCGTGTACTGGCCGCTCGCCAGCGGCGCGAGCGCGAGGACCGCAACGATGGGTAGCGCCGCGATGACGGTCTTGGTCTCCAGCCGCCCGAGCGGTGACTCGACGGCGGCCGCGCCGCGCACGAGCGCCATGGGCTTGCCGAGCAGGCCCCACGGGCGCGCTACGAGCACGAGCGCCATGACGATGAATTCCACCGCGAGCGTGACTTTCGAATAACCGAGGCCGATGCAAAAAGCCTTCACCTCGCCGATCACCAGCGCCGCGAGGAATGCGCCCGGTATCGAGCCGAGCCCGCCCACCACTACCACGACGAAGGCGTCCGAGATGGTGGCGAGATCGACCTCGAGGCTCGCCGGCTCCTGCGGAACGGCGAGCGCGCCGCCGAGGCCGGCGAGCAGGCCGCCGAGGGCGAAGACGCCGGTGAAGAGCCAGCGCTGGTTCACGCCGAGGGCGCTCGCCATCTCGCGGTCCTCGGTGGCCGCGCGCACCAGCGTACCCCAGCGCGTGCGGGTCAAGAGCACCTGAAGGACGACGAAAACTGCCGGCCCGAGCGCTATGAGGAGGAGGTCATACGTCGGAAAGCGCGAGCCGGCGATTTCGATGGCGCCGCGGAAGCCCGGGGCGCGCGGCCCGAGCATGTCCTCCGGGCCCCACGCCCAGAGGGCGAAATCGCGCACGAGGAGCACCAGGGCGAAGGTGGCGAGGAGCTGCAGCAGCTCCGGCGCCTTATAGAGCCGGCGCAGCACCAGCATTTCGATCAGCGCCGCGGCCCCCGCCACGCCGAGCGCGGAGACGAGCACGCTCGGCCAGTAGCCGGCCTTCCCCGCGAGCCACACGGCGAGGTACATGCCCAGCATGTAGAGCGAGCCATGCGCGAAGTTGACGATGCGGCTGACGCCAAAAATGAGCGACAGTCCGGCGGCGAGTAGGAAGAGCGAGCTCGCCGCGGAGAGGCCGTTCAGGAACTGAAGCAGGATCGCGGCGGCACTCACGCGACCCGGACTTTACTGCTTGCGCAGCCGCCTGACTTCTTCGTCGCTCGGCTGGAAGCGCGCGCCGTCGGCGTAGCGCCAGTTCACCATTACGCCGCGGCCATCCTTTTTGGCCAGCTGGCCGACGTACGCGCCCATGGTCGACTGGTTGTCGATCGCCCGCCAGCTGATCGATCCGAACGGGCTTTCCATCTTCAGTCCCGCCAGCGCTGCGGCGAGCTTGTCCGCCTGCGGCGTCTTCGCTTTGCGCACGCCTTCGGCAATCGCATGCAGGGCGGTGTAGCCGACCACGGAGCCTTGGCGCGGATAGTCGTGCCAGCGTTTCTGATAGGCATCCCGGAACCGCTTGTGCTCCGGCGTCTGGATGTCCTGCCACGGGTAGCCGGTCACCCACCAGCCTTCCGGCGTCTCGTCCTTCAGTGGATCGAGGTACTCCGGCTCGCCGCCGAGGAGGTTGAACACGGCCCGGTTAGTGAAGAGGCCGCGTGTGTTGCCCTCGCGCACGAACTTCTGCAGGTCGGCGGCGAAAAGCGAGCTGAAGATCGCGTCCGGTTTTGCGTCGGCCAACGCCTGCGCCACCGCGCCGGCGTCGATCTTGCCGAGCGGCGGCGCCTGCTCGGCGACGAACTCGACGTCGGGCTGGGCGGCCTTCAACAGGCGCTTGAAGGACTCGGTCGCCGACTGGCCATATTCGTAGTTCGGGTAGACGATCGCCCAGCGCTTCTTCTTCAGCTTGGCCGCCTCGGGCACCAGCATGGCAACCTGCATGTAAGTCGACGGCCGCAGGCGAAACGTATAGGGATTGCCGTTCTCCCAGACGATCTTGTCGGTCAGCGGCTCCGCGGCGAGGAACAGGATCTTGCGCTGCTGCGCGAGGTTGGCCACTGCCAGTCCGACATTCGAGGCGAACGTCCCCATCAGCACGTCCGCCCGCTCGCGGGAGATCAGCTCTTCGGCCACGCGCACCGCATCTCCCGGCGTGCCGCCGTCGTCGCGCGATACGACTTCGAGCTTGCGTCCGTTGACGCCGCCCTTGGCGTTGATCTCCTCCACGGCGAGCTCCCAGCCCTTCTTGTACGGCTCGAGGAAGGCGGCGAACACCTTGTAGCTATTCAGCTCGCCGACCTTGATCGGCTGCGCCCAGGCGTTGCTGGCGGCGAGCAGGAGAGCAAGTAGCGCTGCCTTCATTTGTGAGCCTCCACCTTTGCCCCGCGGTCGGGGCGGATCTTGTCGGTGCCGCCTGGGAACGCGCGCCAGAACTCGCGCCGGATGAGGCTGACGATGGTCGCACTCTTGTTCAGGCCGTGATAGCGCGCGACGACCTCGAGCATCTCGAGGTCGCGCGCCGTGGCCGAGAACGTGCTGATCCTCGCCTTGGTCTTGGGCGTCATATACAAATCTTATATAATTATTGTATACGCGGTCAAGGCCTAGGCGGCCTTGCGCTGCCGCGGCGGCGGCAGCTCGCGCAGGCAGCGGCCGATCCAGAGCGCGGTGAGCTTCTCCTGCACACCGTTCTGCGCCAGGCGCTGGGCGAGCGCCGAAAAATCCACTTGGTCGAGCGGCTGGTCCTGGTTGAAGCACGAGAAGACGTAGGTGGTCTTCCCGGTGGCGGGATCGAGGTGTGGCTGAAGGCACTGTGCGCAGATCTCTTTCATCATGCATTGCATCGGCGAGTTGATCGAGCCGATGGCCACATGGTCTTTCTTCAGGTAGGGCGCGAGCGCGCCGTGCCGGGCCAGCGCCACGGCGGCCATCATGCGGTCGGAGCCGATTGCTATCACGCGATCGGCGTCGTGGAACGGGATTGCCTGCGCGCCGAGCATGCCGGTCGCGTAGGCCTGCATGGCCTGCACGATGTTGCCGACGAAAGCGCGATCCTGCGACCTGCGCGGCGCAAAGCCAGGCGGCTCGTCGCAGCACCAGATGACGACGTCGGACGAAGCTTCGATGTCGTCCACGCGGTAGCGGTCGTCGAGCGCCTTATAGCCGGCAAAATAGATGACCTGCGACCCCGCCGCGCGCAGCGCGCGGCCGATCGAGAAAAGCACCGCGTTGCCCAGTCCGCCGCCGGCCAGCACCACGGTCTCGTCGGTCGGAATCTCCGTCGGCGTTCCGGTCGGGCCCATCAGCACCACCGGCTCGCCCGGCTCGAGATACGCAAGCAGGTCGGCCGAGCCCCCCATCTCGAGCGCGATCACGGAGATGAGTCCTTTTTCCTTGTCGACCCACGCCCCGGTCAATGCCAGGCCTTCCATGGCGAGGGTGGTGCCGGGGACGCGAAGCGCGAGCGCTTCGAAGTTCTGCATGCGATAGAACTGCCCCGGATGAAATCGACGCGCGGCGATCGGAGCGCGCAGGACCACTTCGACTATGCGGGGCGTGAGGCGCCGCACCTCGTGGACCACCGCGCGCAGGTCGCGATTGAGCCGGGCGAGGAACTGCGCGCCATCGCCGGCGGCTGCCGGCGCGGCCGCGAGCACGCGGCTGACGATCGGGTAACCCTGCTTCGCGCTTCCCATCGCCTTCACCACGTTGCCGAAGTAAGAGGGATGCAGGTCGCCGAAAAAGCTCATGAAGCGGCCGTCGGCGTACTTGTGCAGCAGCACCTGCGGCGAGGCCGGCTTCGAAGTGTGCCGCTCGGGCCGCACCGGGTTGCCGGCCTCGTCGCAGGCGAGGAAATACTTGCCGTCGAGCTCGAGCGTCACGCCCTCCTCGCGGGCAAGGACCGTGTTCGGCTGCGTGCCCGCCGCAATCAGCACCGAGCGGGCCGGCAGCTCGAGCTCCTTCCCTTCCGCCGTGAAGTTGACCGCGCGCGCATGACCGTATTCGTCGAGCTCGATGCGGGTCGGCGTCAGGCCTTCGGCAAAGCCAATGCCTTCTTCCAGCGCCTTCTCGACCTCCTCGTGGTTCAAGGTGTAGGAGGGGCTGTCGATGAGCCGGCGCCTATAGGCGATGGTCGCGCCGCCCCAGGACTTCAGGAGCTCGATGCGTTTTTCCGGCGCCGCCGCGCGCAAGGCGCGCGCGTGCGCGATGAATTCCTGCGCGATCGCTCGCTCCTCGGCGTTCCAGCCCGGCTCTTCGCCGAGTGCTTCGTAGCGGGCGAGGAACTTCTCGACCTGCACCGCGTAGTAGGCGAGCGATTCGGTCGCGGTGTCGATGGCGGTGAGGCCGCCGCCGATGACGACCACCGGCAGGCGGATCTGCAGGTTGGCAATCGATTCTCGCTTGGCGGCGCCGGTGAGCTGCAGCGCCATGAGGAAGTCCGACGCCGCGCGCACGCCGCGCGCGAAGCCATTCGGGATGTCGAGCACCGTCGGCCGGCCGGCGCCCGCGCATAGGGCAATGTGATGGAAGCCATCGGCAAACGCCTCGTCGATGGTCAGCGTGCCGCCGAAGCGTACGCCGCCGAACATGGCGAACTGCCGCCGCCGCTCCAGCAGAAGGCGGATCATCTTGAGGAAGTTCTTGTCCCAGCGAACGGTGATGCCGTATTCCGCGACGCCGCCGAAGCCGGCCATCGCGCGGCGGTCGAGCGGCTCACGCAGCTCGGCGATGTCCTTGACCGGTTGGAAAGGCACGCGGTTGCCGAGCGGGTCGACACCTGAAATCGCCGCCGCCAGCGGCTCGATCTTGAGGCCGTCGATGCCCACCACGATATGGCCATCGTTCATCAGATGGTGGGCGAGCGTGAAGCCGGCCGGGCCGAGGCCGACGACCAAGACTCTTTTTCCGGAATCCTTTTTTGGATACGGCCGGCGCACGTCGAACGGATTCCAGCGCGTGAGGAGCGAGTAGATCTCGAAGCCCCACGGCAGCTCGAGGACGTCCTTCAGGGTGCGTGTCTCGGCCTGCGGGATGTCGACCGGGTCCTGCTTCTGGTAGATGCAGGACTTCATGCAGTCGTTGCAGATGCGATGGCCGGTGGCGGCCATCATCGGGTTGTCGACGGCGATGATGCCTAGCGCGGCGAGGGGCTGGCCGCGCGCCTTCACCATATGGAACTCGGAGATCTTCTCTTCGAGCGGACACCCGGCTAAGGGCACGCCGAACACCGTCTTACGGAAGCCCTGGGCGGGCGCCTTTTCGTGCAGCCCCTTCGAGCAGGAATCTTTTCCCTGCTCGTGGCACCAGATGCAGTAGTTCGCCTCGTCGAGCGCGCCGACGAGATCGGTGCCCGGATCGGTGAGCGCGAAGCCTTCGCGATGGCGCAGCTCGTCGAGCCTGTGCTCGGCGAAGCCACGACTCGTATCGGTGTGCACCGGTACGAGTCGCATGAAATCGAGCTTGTGCGGTGTCTTGAAGAGCACGCCGGCCGCATGCTTCGCCTTGCCCTGCGGCGTCGTCGTTGCCCACGCCGCATACTGCGCAGCGAGATCGAGCGTCGCGGCGTGCGCGGTTTCGTCCTGCAACCATGCGCTGACCTGCTGCGCGAAGCGCAGCTCGGTGAACTCGCCGCCGAAGAGCTTCTGCTGCGCCGCCGCCGGGTCAAAACCCTGCAGCGTCTTCACCTTGTGGAGCGCGCGCCGCTGCACGAACTGCCGCTTGACCGAATAGAGCGGCGCGAGCTCGTGGTGGCGTTCGGCGAGAGCGAGCGCCTCGCGCTCGATACCGAAGAGCTTGCCGAGGAAGTCCTCGACCTGCGGCGCGAGCGCCACGAGCAGATCGGACTCGGTGCGTCCGGCTGGCGGATCCCTGCGTGCAGCCGCGAGCTTTTCCGCGAGGGCGCGATCGGTCTCGCCGAGGAAAGCGAGGAAGGCTCGATCGACCTTGATCAGGCCTTCGCGCTCGTAGAGATCGGGGAAGGTGATGCCGAAGCCCAGCTGCATGAAGGTAGAATTATCGCGGAAATTTTTCCGGCATTTCCTTATTCCCGCTTCTCCGCTTCTTCCGCTTCTTCCTCAAGGGGAGTTCCCGATGCAGATAAAGACGAGCGTATTCCTGGTCACCGGCGGCGCTTCCGGCCTCGGTGCCGCGAGCGCACGCATGGCGGCCGAGAATGGCGCCAAGGTGGTGATCGCCGACCTGCAGGCGGAAGCGGGCGAGAAGCTCGCGCGCGAGATCGGCGGCCGCTTCGTGAGGACCGACGTTGCGTCCGAGGCCGATGCCAAGGCCGCGGTCGCTACCGCGGTGAAGGAGTTCGGCGGTCTTCACGTGCTCGTCAATTGCGCCGGCATCGCCCTCGCCGAGCGCACGCTCGGCAAGGAAGCGCCGCACGACCTCGCCCGCTTCATGAAGGTGCTCAACGTAAACGTGGTCGGCACGTTCAACATGATCCGCACGGCCGCCTTCGAGATGGCAAAGGCCGGGCCGAATGCGTCGGGCGAGCGCGGCGTTATCGTCAACACGGCTTCGGTCGCCGCTTACGACGGCCAGATCGGCCAGGCCGCCTATTCGGCCTCGAAGGGGGCGATCGTCGGCATGACGCTGCCGATAGCGCGCGACCTTTCGCGCAACGGCATCCGGGTGTGCACCATCGCGCCGGGGATCTTCGAGACGCCGCTTCTCGCTGCGCTGCCCAAGGACGCGCAGGAGTCGCTCGGCAAGCAGGTGCCTTTCCCCTCGCGGCTCGGCCGCCCGGCGGAATTCGCCCAGATGGTGAAGTCGATCGTCGAGATCGAGATGCTGAACGCCGAGACCATCCGTCTCGACGGTGCCATCCGCATGGCGCCTAAGTGATGGCTTTCATCTCGCGCTGGTAGAGGCGGGAGCGCTCGACGTAGCCGCTGGCGATCTTGAGGAGCGCCTCGCGCTCCTCGGGCTTCAGCTCCCGCACCACCTTGCCGGGCGAGCCGACGACCAGCACGCCGTCGGGAATTTCTTTGCCTTCCGTAATGAGCGAGTTCGCCCCGACCAGCACGCCCTTGCCGATTTTCGCGCCGTTGAGCACCACGCTGTTGATGCCGATCAGCGTGCCTTCGCCGATGCTGCAGCCGTGCAGCATCACCTTGTGGCCGATGCTCACGTTCTTGCCGAGGGTCATCGGGAAACCGGGGTCCACGTGCAGCACGCACGCGTCCTGCACGTTGCAGTTCTCGCCGATGGTGATGCGATCGTTCTCCGCGCGCACCACGCACTGAAACCAGATGTTCGCGTTCGGCTGCAGGATCACGTCGCCGACCACGGTTGCGTCGTGCGCGACGAAGTGGTGCTCGCCAATCAGCTGCACGCGCCGCCCGCCGAGGGAGAAAAGAGGCATGCGGCTATCATAATGTAGTGAGAGTCATCGTCTTCGGCGCGGGCGTGATCGGCACCGCTTCGGCCTGGTATCTCGCGCAAGCCGGCCACGAAGTCACGGTCATCGACCGGCAAGACGGCGCGGGTCTCGAGACCTCGTTCGCCAACGGCGGCCAGATCTCCGCCGGTCACGCCGAGCCATGGGCGAAGCCCGCGATGGTGCCGAAGATCCTGCGCTGGCTCGGCCGCGAAGATGCGCCGCTTCTTTTCCGGCCGCGCGCCGACCTCGCGCAATGGACGTGGGCCCTTCGCTTTCTTGCCGAATGCTGGCCCGGGCGCTTCGAGCACAACACCCGCGTGCTTTCCGGGCTCGCCGCCTACAGCGGTGAATGCCTGAAGGCGCTTCGCAGCCGCACGGGCATCCGCTATGACGAGCTGTCGCGCGGCATCCTTCACTTCGCCACCCGCCAAGCCGAATTCGACGCGCTTTCGCATCACGCCGGCGCGATGCGCGCCCTCGGACAAGCGCGCGAAGTGAAGAGCGCCGCCGAATGCATCGCGCTTGAGCCGACGCTCAAGGATTCGCGCGATCGCATCATGGGCGGGGTCTATACGCCGGACGACGAATCGGGCGACGCGCATAAATTCACCGTCGAGCTCGCGCGCCTCGCGAGCGACAATGGCGTGCGCTTCGTCGGTCGCCGAAGCATCACCGGTCTGGACATCGCGGGCGGCGAAGTGCGTGCGGTGCGCCTTGAGGGCGGAAGCGCGAGCGGCGATGCGTACGTAGTCGCGCTCGGAAGCTACAGTCCACTCCTCCTGCGCCAGGTCGGCATCTCGATTCCGGTCTATCCCTTGAAGGGCTACTCGATCACGCTACCGCTGTCGCCCGGGGACCGCGCTCCCATAGTTAGCCTGACCGACGAGGCGCACAAGATCGTCATCTCGCGGCTCGGCAACCGGCTGCGCGCGGCCGGCACGGCCGAGCTCACCGGCTATGACCACGACGTGAACCCCGTGCGCTGCAACGCGATCCTGCGCCGCATCGGCGAGCTCTTTCCCGCGCTTGGCGCGATCAGCACGGTCGATCGCTGGGCCGGGCTGCGACCGGCGACGCCGAGCAATGTGCCGCTGATCGGCCGCACGCGCCTGCGTAATGTCTTCCTCAACACCGGCCATGGCACGCTGGGCTGGACGCTCGCCTGCGGCTCGGGTCGCGCGCTCGCCGACCTCGTCTCTGGCCGCAAGCCCGAAGTGGAGTTCCGTTTCCTTGCGGGCTAGCGAATCGCTTTTCTTCGACGTGCGCGGGCTGCGCTACCACGTGCGCCATTGGCCCTCGCGCGGCGCGCCGAAGGTGGTACTGCTGCATGGGTGGATGGACGTCTCCGCGTCGTTCCAGTTTCTGGTCGAGGAGCTGCGGCGCGACTGGGACGTCTACGCCCCCGACTGGCGTGGCTATGGCTTGACCGATTGGGGAAAGTCCGACTGCTACTGGCTGCCCGACTACCTCGCCGATCTCGATCACTTGCTGGATTTGATCGGCAGCCCGGTGCATCTCGTCGGCCATAGCCTCGGCGGCAACGTGGCGTGTGTGTACGCCGGCGTGCAGCCGGAGCGTGTCGCGAAGCTCGTCAACCTTGAAGGCTTCGGCATGTCCGCCACGCGGCCGGAGGATGCGCCGAAGCGTTATGCGCGCTGGCTGAAAGAGCTGCAGCATCGTCCGAGCCTGCGGCCGTACGCGAATTTCGCCGAGCTCGCGAAACGCTTGCGGGACGGCAATCCGCGCTTGAACCCCGAGCGCGCGGATTTCCTCGCGCGGCATTGGGGGCGCGAGACGCAGGGCAGGGTCGTCCTGCGCAGCGACCCGGCGCACAAAATCGTCAATCCGGTGCTCTACCGCTATGAGGAAGCGCGCGCCTGCTGGAAAGCGGTGCGCGCGCCGGTGCTGTGGGTCGATGCGGATGAATCCACGACTCTCCAGCGTATCGGCCTCGATGCCGGCGAGCATGCCGAGCGCCGCGCGGCGTTCGCCGATCTGCGTTATGTGACGGTGCGAGAGGCGGGACACATGCTGCACCACGATCAGCCGGCGGCAGTGGCCGCGCTGATCGAGGACTTCCTGGCGCACTGATGGCGCAACTCTTCGCCATTCATCCCACGCATCCGCAGGCGCGGCTCGTGCGCCGCGCCGCCGACATCGTGCGCGGCGAAGGGCTGGTCGCCTACCCGACGGATTCCTGCTACGCGCTTGGCTGCCTCGCTACGGCGAGCAAAGCGGTCGAGCGGCTGCGGCGCGTCCGCGGTGTGGATGAGCGCCACCACCTGACGCTCATGTGCCGGGATCTCTCGCAGCTCGCCCGCTACGCGATGGTCGACGATGCGCGCTTTCGGCTCATCAAGAGCGTCGCGCCGGGCAGCTACACGTTCATCCTGCGCGCGCGCCGCGAGGTGCCGCGCCGCGTAGTGCATCCGAGGAGAAAGACGATCGGCGTTCGCATTTCCGCACATGGCGTGGCGCACGCGCTCCTCGCCGAGCTGGGCGAGCCGATGCTTTCCGCCACGCTCGCCTTGCCGGGGGACGCAGTGCCGCTCGCCGACGCGCAGGAAATACGCGAGCGTCTCGAGCACCAGGTGGATCTCGTCATCGACGCCGGCTCATGCGGCACGCAGCCCACCACGGTGATCGATCTGACGAGCGATGCGCCGCTCGTCGTACGCACGGGAAAAGGCTCGCTCGCGCCGTTCGCAGTGGAGCCCGCCTGACACCCGTCTGATAGAATCGCCCGCGCAAGAAGATGGACGTCAACTCACTCGTACAGACGCTCGCCATCTACGCCCTCCCGGTGCTGTTCGCGATCACGCTGCACGAGGCGGCGCATGGCTATGTCGCGCGCCATTTTGGCGACATGACGGCGCACGCGCAGGGGCGCATCAGCGTGAATCCGCTGCGCCACATCGACCCGATCGGCACGATCGTGGTTCCGATCCTGATCCTGTTGCTGACGAGAAACCTGATCGGCGGCGGCCTTTTGTTTGGCTGGGCGAAGCCGGTGCCGGTGAACTACTCGGCGCTGCGCAAGCCGCGCCAGCACATGGCGCTCGTCGCGGCGGCAGGGCCGGCGGCGAATCTGGTGATGGCGCTCATCTGGGCGCTGATCCTCAAGGTGTCGCTGCTCACGCCGAGCGGCCGCTTCTCCGATCCGCTCGAGCTCATGAGCCAGGCGGGGATCATGGTGAATCTCATCTTCATGTTCCTCAACCTGCTGCCGATCCTGCCGCTCGACGGCGGCCGCATCGTCGCGAGTCTGTTGCCGAGGCGCGCGGCGTGGCGCTATTCGAAGCTCGAGCCGTTCGGGCTGCCGCTGCTCGTGCTGCTGCTCGTAACCAATGTGCTGAGCGTCGTGCTTGGCCCGCTGGTCGGGGCTTCCGACGCGCTGATCCGGGCGCTCGTGTACTGAGATGTTCGAAACCCGGGTGCTCTCCGGCATGCGGCCGACGGGGAGCCTGCACCTAGGCCATCACCACGGCGTGCTGAAGAACTGGATCCGCCTTCAGGCCGAGTATCCCTGCCTCTTCTTCGTCGCCGACTGGCACGCTCTCACCACCGATTACGAAAAGCCGGGCGACGTGCAGGCGAGCGGCACCGACATGGTGATCGACTGGCTCGCGGCCGGCGTCGATCCGAGCCAGGCGACCCTCTTCGTGCAATCGCAGGTGCCGGAGCACGCGGAGCTTCACCTCCTGCTCTCCATGCTGACGCCGCTCGGCTGGCTCGAGCGCGTGCCGACGTATAAGGACCAGCAGGAAAAACTGGCCGACCGGGATCTCTCGACCTACGGATTTCTCGGCTACCCGCTCCTGCAGGCCGCCGACATCCTCATCTACCGCGCTAAGTTCGTCCCGGTAGGGGAGGACCAGGTGCCGCACCTCGAGTTCGCCCGCGAAGTCGCCCGCCGCTTCAACCACCTCTATGGCCGCGAGCCGGGATACGAGGAGAAAGCCAAGGCGGCGGTGAAGAAGATGGGCACCAAGAAAGCCCGCCTCCTGAACGAGCTGCGCACCAAGTTCCTCGAGCATGGCGAAGGCGAGGCGCTGTCGCGTGCGCAAGCGCTGCTCGATGAGCAGCAGAACTTATCGCGCGGCGACCGGGAAAGGCTGTATGGCTGGCTGGAGGGCGGCGGCAAGAAGATCCTGGTCGAGCCCGACGCGCTCCTCACCGAAGCGTCGAAGATGCCCGGTCTGGACGGGCAGAAGATGTCCAAGTCCTACGGCAACACGATCTCGCTGCGCGAGGAGCCCGACTCGGTGGCGAAGAAGATCCGCACCATGCCGACCGATCCGGCGCGCGTGAAGCGCACGGACCCGGGCACGCCCGAGAAATGCCCGGTGTGGTCGCTGCATCTCGTCTACTCGGACGAGGAGCGCAAGAAGTGGGTGCAGAAGGGGTGCACCACCGCCGGCATCGGTTGCCTGGAGTGCAAGCAGCCGGTGATCGAGGCGATCCACGCCGAGCTCGCTCCGATCCGGGAACGCGCGCAAGCCTATCTGGACGATCCGACGCTCGTGAAGAACATCATCGCCGACGGCTGCGAAAAAGCGCGTAGGCTCGCGGAAGAGACGATGCGTGAGGTGCGCGAAGCAATGGGGCTGGCCTACTCATGACGGGAACCGCGACGGTAGCGAGGATCTACGGCGAACCGGTCATCGAGCTGCCGACCGACCTCTACATCCCGCCCGATGCGCTGGAAGTGGTCCTGGAGGCCTTCGAAGGGCCCCTGGATCTGCTTTTGTACCTGATCCGAAAGGAAAATCTCAACATACTCGACATCCCCATGGCGCCGCTCACGCGCCAGTACCTCGAGTACGTGGAGATCATGCGCTCCAAGAACCTCGAGCTTGCCGCGGAGTACCTGGTGATGGCCGCCATGCTGATGGAGATCAAGTCGCGCCTGCTGTTGCCACGTCCGCCGGCGGCCGCGCCGGAAGAGGAGGACCCGCGCGCCGAGCTCGTGCGGCGGCTGCTGGAATACGAGCAGATCAAGAAGGCTGCGCAGTCCCTCGACGAGCTGCCGCAGATGGGCCGCGACGTCGTGGCAGTGTCGGTGTGGATCGAGCGCCAGGTGGTGGAGCGACTGCCGAACGTCAACCCGCAGGATTTGGCGGAAGCTTGGCGCAGCCTGCTTCAGCGCGCCCGCATGTCGCGCCATCACCACATCTCGCGCGAGGAGCTCTCGGTGCGCGAGCACATGAGCGGCATCCTGCGCGCGCTGCGTGAGCGGCGGGTGCTCGAGTTCTCGGAGCTGTTCGACCCGTCGAATGGCGTCTCGGTGCTGGTCGTCACGTTCCTCGCCTGCCTGGAGCTCGCGCGCGAGCTCCTCATCGAGATCACGCAATCCGACTCGTTCGCGCCGATTTACGTTAAATTAGGGTATGCACAGCCCGTCTGAACTCGATCTGAATCCGTCTGATGTGAAGCGTGTTCTCGAGGCTGCGCTGCTCGCCTCGCCGGAGCCCGTCGGTCTCAATGAGCTGAAGCGGTTGTTCGGCAAGGACATGTCGCCCGACACCTTGCGCAACCTGCTGGCCGAGCTGGCCGACGAGTGGAAAGGACGCGCCGTCGAGCTCGTCAACGTAGCGAGCGGCTGGCGCTTCCAGACCACCGCCGCCTTCCAGCCGTACATCGAGCGCCTGAATCCGGAAAAGCCGCCGCGCTATTCTCGCGCCGTGATGGAAACGATTGCCATCATCGCCTATCGCCAGCCGGTGACTCGCGGCGACATCGAGGACATTCGGGGGGTGGCGGTCGCCTCCACCATCATCGCCACCCTCGAGGCGCGGGGCTGGATCGACACGCTCGGCCATCGGGAGACGCCCGGGCGTCCGGCGCTTTACGGCACGACGCGCAAGTTCCTCGACGACCTCGGCCTTCGCTCGCTGCAGGAGCTACCGCCGCTCGAGGAGATTGCCCAGACCCTGCAGCTCGATCCAATGCCGACGGCCGAGGCCGGAATTCGCGCCGCCAACACCGACATTGCAGAAGCCACCGCCGAAGCGAGCGCCGAGACCGAAGCCCGGCCCGCCACCGGCACAGAAGGCTGAGCGCCTCCAGAAGGTCCTTGCGGCGGCGGGCTTAGGCTCGCGGCGCGAGATCGAGTCCTGGATCGAAGCCGGCCGCGTCACCGTCGGTGGCCGGATCGCCAAGCTGGGAGATCGCGGCGCACCCGGCGACGCCATTGCCGTCGACGGGCAGCCGGTCCAGCTCGCGACGGCGCAGTCAGCCCGCGTCCTGATCTACAACAAGCCCGAAGGCGAGCTGGTCACGCGCAGCGATCCGGAAGGCCGGCCGACTGTCTTTTCGCGCCTCCCGCCGGGCCGCTGGATCGCGGTTGGCCGCCTCGACTTGAATAGCGCGGGGCTCCTCCTTTTCACCGACGACGGTGAGCTCGCCAATCGGCTCATGCACCCGCGTTATGAATTGGAGCGCGAGTATCAGGTCCGGGTGAACGGCCCGGTCGATGTGGAAAGGCTGCGGCGAGGCGTGCAGCTGGACGACGGGGAGGCCGCGTTCGAGCGCATCGAGCCGGTCGATCCCCGCGCTACGGGAAGCGCCAATCGCTGGTATCGCGTGATGCTGAAGGAAGGCCGCAACCGCGAGGTGCGGCGTCTTTTCGAAGCCGTCGGCGCTCGCGTCAGCCGCCTCATCCGCATCCGCTACGGGCCGCTCGAGCTGCCGCGCGATCTCGCGCCCGGAAAGTGGCGCGAGGTAGCAAATCCTGTTAAACTTCAAAAGCTTTGAAGGGTGCAGGCAAAAAGATGGGCTTCGGCCCATTTTTTGTTGGTGGGCCCGTTTCGTTTTCTATGGCAGCGCTGGAAGCACTAATAGAGCCGGTAGTGGCCGGCATGGGGTACGAACTCGTCGATCTTCAAGCGGCGAATGGGGGACGATTTTTGCGTCTCTTCATCGACAAGCCGAGCGGGATCGGCGTCGAGGATTGCGCGGCAGTGAGCCGGCAGCTCTCGCGAGTGTTCGAGGTCGAGGGAGTCGATTACGACCGCCTGGAAGTTTCCTCCCCTGGATTGGACCGGCCGCTTCGCAAGCAGGCCGATTTCGCCCGCTTCGCCGGCCAGAAGGCCGACGTGCGCATGCGTACGGCGGATGCGAGCGGGCGGCGCCGGTACATCGGCCGCCTGCAAAGCGCCGCGGACGGGCAAGTGACGATGGAAGTGGACGGGCACGCGATGGTGCGCCTCGCGATCGACGATGTCGACCGGGCGCGCCTCGTGCCGGAATTGTGAGGATCGAGTGGCGGCGACGAATCTGAATCAAGGTAATCGGGAACTGGTGATGCTGGTAGACGTGCTGGCGCGAGAAAAGAACGTGCCGCGCGACATCGTCTTCGGCGCGCTGGAGATGGCGCTCGCCTCGGCGACGAAGAAAAAATACACCGAGGACATCGACGTTCGAGTGCAAATCGACAAGAACAGCGGCGCCTACGAGACCTTTCGCCGCTGGCGCGTGCTGGCCGACGATGCCCCCGACTGGAACACGGCGCAGATGCTCTCGGTGGAGGAAGCGCAGGACCGCGGCAAGGCCGACGCGAAGATCGACGACGTGCTCGAGCAGCCGATCCCGAACGTCGAGTTCGGCCGCATCGGCGCGCAGACCGCCAAGCAGGTGATCCTGCAGCGCATCCGCGACGCCGAGCGCGAGCAGATCCTCAACGACTTTCTCTCGCGCGGCGACGAGCTGGTCACCGGCACCGTGAAGCGCATGGAGCGCGGCAACGCGATCATCGAATCGGGCCGCCTCGAAGCGCTGCTGCCGCGCGAGCACATGATCCCGAAAGAGAATCTGCGCGTGGGAGACCGCGTGCGCGCGTGGGTGATGAAGATCGACCGCCAGGCGCGCGGGCCGCAGCTCATCCTGTCCCGCACGGCGCCGCAATTCATCATGAAGCTCTTCGAGCTCGAGGTGCCGGAGATCGAGGAGGGGCTGCTCGAGATCAAGTCGGCGGCGCGCGACCCGGGCATCCG
>Ga0136846_1219810_pt1 | contig 19439 bp, 16 predicted proteins | sample HopSoiMetagenom2_FD_96841 | JGI IMG/M metagenome (GOLD analysis project Ga0136846, IMG submission 96841) | Grasslands soil microbial communities from Hopland, California, USA - 2 Assembly 2016 (version 4) | ecosystem: Environmental > Terrestrial > Soil > Grasslands | place: USA: Hopland...
CACGGCCATTTCGCGCCTTCAAATGACAAAGATCACGTTTCCGCATGATGGCCAGGGCAGCAGCGAATTTGGCGTAGTAACCAAGATCGATGTGTTGCCAGGCACCAACAGCATCAATGCGTGGTACCGTATCCAGTCCGAGGGCATCGTTCCACTTCCCGGCAGTGCCAATGTCGGCATCCAGAAGTACGACAACCTCCTGCGCAAACTGCAATTCCACTGGGATACCGCGGGCAACAAGCTCACCCGACCCCAAGCCACCCGCACGATCGAGATCATCGCCAAGCCTGTCACTACCGGCAGCGCAGCGATCTTCGCGCAGACCGGCATCAACATGAACAACCAGAATATCCTGATCGACAGCTACGATTCGCGCAGCTCGGCGACCTCCACGAATGGCACCTACGACCCGGCCAAGGCGACGAAACAGGCCTATGTCGTGACCAATGACATGCCGCAGCCCAATAGCAGCCCGGGTGTGATCAACCTGAGCCCCACAGGCTCCAATATCTGGGGCAGCATCGCGACAAACGATACGCCGGTCCAGGGCAACACCACTCACGTGACCGGCACGATCACGCAGGATTTTTACCAGCCGCTCCCGAATCCGCCCGACCCGCAAGCGGTGAGCAATACGTGGACGAACTTTGCCTTCAGTTCGTTTGGCAACAAATCCACGCCGACCATGAATACCGGGACCTTCGCCGCCCCCACTCGCTACAAGATCTACGATACAGGAAACAAGAACAGCACCGACTTGAGCCTGTCCGGCAGCAACACCCTCGACATCGACGCAACGGGCGGCGGCTACGTGGAGATTTGGGTTCCCGGCAGCCTGTCCCTCTCCGGGCAAGCGGCGATCAATATCCCGGCAGGAGTGCACGCCACGTTTTATATCGATGGCAATGCCTCCCTCAGCGGCCAGGGGATCCAGAATGCGTCTCTCATTCCGGGCGACCTGACCTTGTACGGGAATCACGATCCGACGGTCGGCCAAACGATCACGGTCGCGGGCAATGCCGTCTTCGCCGGCATCATCTACGCGCCGAGCGCCGCCGTGCAGGCCAAAGGCAGCGGCAATAATGGAGACATTTACGGTTCCATCGTGGCCAACACCATTTTCTTCAACGGCACGACCAGCCTTCACTATGACTCGGCACTGGGAGATCTCGGGGCAGTCATTGACTACCGAATCGTGTCTTGGTACGAGGACAATGCGCTGACTCGTTAGTGAGCCTCGCTCTTTGATCCTTCGTATCTTGGTGGTGATCTTTACTCCTTCTGCCGCCACGTCTTTCGAGCGTGATGAAAGAGGTATTGCTGGGCGTAGCCGCCGTATTCGCCGAAATAGGTCGCGGAGAAATCGCGCAGGCGGCCGGCGGTGACGCGGCGTTTGCGCGGGAAATAGATTTCGCGCAGCACTCGCTCGATCCAGACGTCGATGGGAAAGGCGCGCACACGCTCGAAGCCGAAGAGCAGAGCGCAATTGGCCACCTTCTCCCCTACCCCCGGCAAGCGGCAAAGTTCGGCGCGCGCGGCCTCGTCGTCCATGCGTGCGATGGCTTCCGGGCTCACCTCGCCATTGGCGATCATTCGCGCGGAACCGAGCAGATTCTTCGCCCGATAGCCGAGGGCGCAGGCACGGAGGTCTTCTTCGCTCAATGCGGCAAGAGCCTCGGGTGTAGGATAGGCGAAGAGTTCGTGGCCGTTCCAAGTCACCTTCCGCCCGTAGCGCCGGCGCAACGAGTGGGAGATCTGGGCGATGTGCGCGACTTGCTTCATCGAGGAGGTGATGAAGGTCGCGATGCATTCCCACGCCGGCTGCCGGATGATCCTCATGCCACGGCAAAAGTCGCGTGCCGCCTGCATAGCGGGATCTTCGGGAAAGCTGGCGCAGATTTCCGCAAGCGGATGATCGAGCGCGAAGTAGTGATGAGCGAGCTTCTCCGTTCCCTTCGGCACGAGCAGTTCCTCCCCACGCTGTTCGACATACATAGCGCGGTCGCCGATCGTGCCCAGCCAGCCGGCACCCTCTCGCACCCAGTGAAATACCTGGCCACACTCCAGCGTGAGCACGAGATCGAAATCCCGCGCCGGACACGCGACGAGCGCGGCGGTGCTCACTGGATGAAGTAGCTGAGATTCTCTAGTTCGATCGCCAGGTCCACATTGTTCACCACCACATTGTCCGGCACCTGCAGGATGATCGGCGCGAAATTCAGGATCGCCAGCACGCCGGCGGCGATGAGTTCGTTGGTCACCTCCTGGGCCACGTGGCCCGGCACGGTGAGGATGACCATCTTGATACGGTGCTCGGAGACGAACTGCGTGAGCTTCGTCATCGGCAGCACTTTCACCCCGAGCTCTTTTTCCCGGGAGCGCAGCGGCTTCGCATCGAAGGCGGCGACGACTTCAAAACCTTCCTTGGCAAAACCCGGGTAGCGCAGCAGCGCCGAACCGAGATTACCCGCACCCACGAGAATGACCGGCTGGAGCTGCGAGGTGCCCAGCGCCTCGGTGAGCCGGCGGCTGAGGGCGTCCACATTGTAGCCCAGCCCGCGCGTGCCAAATTGCCCGAAGTAGGTGAGGTCCTTGCGCAATTGCGTGGGCTTCACCCCCGCTGCCGTGGCCAGGGCGGCCGAGGACACCGTCTCGATATTGTTCAAGCGCAGGCGTTGGAGCGCCCGGTAGTAAAGGGAGAGCCGGTAGACCGTTTTCCGTGGGATGACGAGTTTCTGCATCTATTTTTACAGGCGGGCGGGCGAGGAATTAATGGAATCTCAGACTATTGGGTAGTTTTTTCCAACAACATCGCGTAACTCCCTCCCCCGGCTTTTTCCGGGTGATCCTTGCCCTCTGGCATTTTTCATCCGTCATTTTCCGTCTGCCACCTGCCATTTCCCACTTTCCATCCCTCATGCGCCTCAATCGTTTTCTCGCTTCCGCCGGCCTCGGCTCACGTCGTGGTGTGGAGGAGCTCATCACATCCGGCCAGGTCCGGATCAATGGTCGCGTCGTCACCGACCTCTCCACCCAGGTCGGGCCCGATGACTCTGTCAAAGTCGGCAGCCGCCTCCTGCGGACCGAGCAGAAGATCACCGTCCTGCTGAACAAGCCCGCCGGCTACGTCTGCACGGCCGCCGACGAGCGCGACCGCAAGACCATCTTCGACCTGCTCCCGCCGAACTGGCCGCGCGTCTACCACGTGGGCCGCCTGGACAAGGACAGCGAAGGCCTCCTGCTCGTGACCAACGATGGCGACCTCTCCCTCGCCCTCACCCACCCGCGCTACAAGATCGAGAAAGAATACGAAGTCTTGATCGACAAGCCGTTCAATCCCAAGGACCGCGAGAAAATGCTGAAGGGCTTCCACATCATGGGCGGCCGAGCCAAAGCCGAGAAGGTCGAAATCCTCGCGCCAAATCACCTGCGGCTCGTCCTCACCCAAGGTATCAAGCGCCAGATCCGCCTCATGCTCTACGATCTCGGCTACGAAGTGGAACGCCTCGCGCGCATCCGCCTCGGCCTTCTCAAGATCGGCGAGATGCGCCCCGGCGAATGGCGCCTGCTCACCGCAAAGGAGATCGCGGCGCTGAAGGGTCCGGCGGAAGCAGGGTCCTCGAAAGCATAGCGGGAGCTCGTCCACCGTCCTGCACACGGCGGCAGAGCGCCGTGACTACAACGCTTTCGCTGCGACAAAGGTTTTGTTGAAACTGTCCTAAAACGGAAGCCACATTCCCAACCGTGCCCGCACTCATCGCGGGCTTGGCCACGCACCATTTGTCGACCACCGGTTTCTGCATCGTCGAAGTTCGAGAATTGGCGGTCTTTCGATTTGCGGAAGCTGCTCCTTTTTGGACAAACGCACGCGATCAATTTTCGCCACTACATAGTTTCCCTATTGAAAAATGGGTACTCCTCCGAAACAATCCGGCGTTGACGGACCACAATTTGTTGTGTTAAAGCCTGCAATACCCCCCGGTCGCCCACAATACAATGCATTGCAGCAAATGCGGTAGCCTTGAAGACAAGGTAATTGATTCCCGGCTTTCGAAAGATGGCCGGTCTATTCGTCGCCGCCGTGAATGTGTCCAATGCGGCCACCGTTTTACTACTTACGAAGAGATCGAACGCGCTGACCTTCGGGTCGTGAAACGCGACGGCCGCAGCGAGCCCCTGAGCAAACAGAAATTGCTCGGCGGCATGATCAAGGCTTGTGAAAAGCGCCCGGTCAGCGTTGAGGTGCTCGAGAAGTCCGCCGAGGAAATCGTGCAGGAACTCGAGACCGAGTTCCGCCGCGAGATTCCGTCCAACGTCATCGGTGCCAAGGTCATGGATAAGCTTCATCAACTCGATGAAGTCGCATACGTCCGCTATGCGTCCGTCTATCGTCATTTCCAAGACATCGGGGAATTCCTGGAAGAGATTCAATCCCTCGAACGCCGCCCCAAGCGCAGCGTCTCGCAGCCCGAGCTTTTCAAGTAACCGCAGACACCATCCACAGCAGTACTACCGATGATTTCGCTCAAAGACAATCTTCCGGTCATTCAGCTTCCCAGCGGCCAGGTCATCGCCTTCGAGTGCGAATGGCTGGTGCGCTCGCTGGTGCACGCCGCCGCGCGGGCGGGCTATGCGAAGTGGTGGCTCGCTGCGCACGTGGCACGCAGCGTCACGGAATATCTGCACGAGCAGAAAGACGTGAATGTGCTCCCGGTGGAACGACTGACGAATGCCGTGCAATCCGTCCTGCAGGTAATCGGCTACGCGGAGATCGGCCGGCATTTCGTGCCCGCGCCGCCGCGCGTGCAGGTCTCGCTGGTGGAACTCGCCCGCGCCGCCGGCTCTGGCTACGAGCTCGCTTTTTTCGACCTCCTCGGCCGCCGTATCAACGAGCTCTGCCAGGAAAAGAATTCCTGCTTCGAACTGCTCGGCCTCGAGCCCTGTGTCAAGCTCCTCTGCTCGCGCAAGAGCTGGAGCCGTGATTGCGAAGCACTTCGCTCGGATATCGTTTCCTTCGCGCGCGAGCAGACGGGCACAGCCGCTGCTGATCACGAGGTCTCTTTTTCCCTCGCATGACCATCTTCGAAAAAATCATCGCCCGTGAGATCCCCGCCCGCATCGTGTATGAGACGGACGAGTTTCTCGCTTTTCACGATGTCAATCCGCAGGCGCCCGTGCATGTCCTCATTGTGCCCAAGCACGTGATCCCGCGGATCGCTGCGGCCAGTGCGGATGATGCCGCCTTGCTCGGCCGGATGCTCGTAGCCTCGGGCGAAGTCGCGAAAAAGCTCGGCGTCGCCGAGAGCGGCTATCGCCTCGTCATCAACAATGGCCCCGACGCCGGTGAAACTGTGCCGCACCTGCACATGCACCTGCTGGGCGGCCGCGATCTTACCTGGCCCCCCGGCTAGGAATCCCTCTCCTCTCCATGCTCTACTATCTGCCGATCATCGCCGCTGCTCTCGTCTACATCGTGCGCATCTCCGAGGTGCGCACCAAGCGCGACACCATCCAGGGCAAGGTACGCGAGAATCTTACACTGCAGCTCTTCATCCTCATCGGCACGATCATGACTTTCGGTTCGATCGCCGAGTACATTTGGCGCGGCGGCGGATTTGAATGGTGGGCGTTGATCGCGGGCATCGTCTGCGCGATCGTTTCGTTCAAGCTGCGCTGGGCAGCGATCGAGGCACTGGGGAAATTCTGGAGCCTGCACGTGGAGATTCGCGAGAATCATGAGTTCGTGCAGAGCGGCCCGTTTCGCGTGGTTCGGCACCCGGTCTATTTCTCCATGGTGCTGGAGCTGGCCGCCTTCGGCCTGATCTGCAGCGCCTGGTGGATGATGCTCGTCATTCCCGTGCTGTTCATTCCCGCTCTCATCATGCGGCTGCGGCTCGAGGAGCCAGCTCTCGTGGAAAAATTCGGCGACGCGTATCGTGAATATCAGCGCAGGGTGCCAATGCTGATCCCATACAAATGGCCCTCCGCGAAATAAGCGCTCCCAATCGCCGTCGCATCGTCATCACCGGAATGGGCGTGATCAGCGCGCCCGCCCTCCGTCTCGACAAATTCTGGAACTGCATCCGCCACGGTATCAGCGGTGGCAAAAAAATGACCCGCTTCCCCGCGGGCAGTGCGCCGACCTTGATCGCCGCGCAGATCGAGGATTTCGAGGCATCCGATTACATGGACGCCAAGATGGCGCGCCGACTTGACTATTCGCATCGCTACGGCGTGGCCGCTGCACGCCTCGCGCAAATGGACGCGGGCATTGATTTTTCGAAGGTCGATGCGGACCGCGTGGGCCTCGTCGAGGGCACCACTGCGAGCAGTAACGAAACCGCCTCCAAGGGCGACGAAGGCTATTATAAACGCGGCTACAAGGGCGTGGGCCCCTTTGCGCTTATCAATGGCTACAGCGGCGCCGGCTCCGGTGAGATCGCCAAGGAATTGAATATCCGCGGCCATTCCGTGACTCTCAGCTCCAGCAGTGCCTCGGGTAACGATGCAATCGGCTATGCGCTCAGCATGATCCGCCATGAGGAGGTCGATGTCATGGTCGCCGGCGGCGCCGAGGCGCCGATCGTCCCGCACATCTGGGGCGCGCTCTGCCTGAACCATGTGCTCAGCCGCCGCAACGACACACCGCAGCTCGCCATGCGCCCCTTCGACAAAACACGCGATGGCATCCTCCTCGGTGAGGGCGCGGCCTACCTCGTGCTCGAGGAGCTTTCCTACGCGCTCAGTCGTGGCGCCCGGATCTATGCGGAAATCCTCGGTCACGGCCGGAGTTGCGAGGCCTATCACCCTGTGGCGCCGCACCCAGAAGGCATCGGCTACTATCGCGCCATCCAGAAAGGCATCCGCGAGGCACAGATCGATCCCGATGAGGTCGACTACATCAACGCCCATGGCACCGCAACCGAGGCAAACGACATCGTCGAGACCAAGGCCATCAAGCGTTACTTTGGCACGCATGCCTACCGGCTGGCCGTCAGCTCCACAAAGCCCATCACCGGACATCTTCTGGGCGCGACGGGTGCTCTGGAAACCATCGTGTGCGCCCTTTCCCTGCATCATCAGGAAATTCCGCTGACCCTAAATCACGACCAGCCCGGCGAGGGCTGTGACCTCGATTACGTGCGCGGGCGTTCCCGCCCCTACCCCATTCGCGTCGCCCTGAACCTGAGCAGTGGTTTCGGCGGCAAAAACTCCTGCCTGGTGCTGCGACGCTACGAAAAGTGAGATGAAATTCGGAGAACTCATCCCACTCATCGGAGCGCTGCTGAATTTCTCGCTGGCTGTCTTCGTCCTTTTCCAGAACCCGCGTGCCGCCGTGGCCCGCGTGTATTTCCTCATGGGGACGTGCTTCGCGATCTGGAACTACGGTACGTTCTGGATGTTTCGGGTCCCGGCTGGGAACGAGCATTATTATGAGGCGCTCTACTGGGCGCGCTTTCTGCAGTTCGGCGTCATCTTCATTCCGCTCACGCTGTGCCATGTCTCATTCCTCGTGGCGCAGATCCGGATTCCGCGGTGGATAGTCTGGGCGGCATACTCGTTTCACGTAGCGCTTTTCTGCAGCAATTTTACCGGCTTCTTCCTCGCGAGCGTGAAGAATGTCGGCTACGCATGGTACTCGGTAGCCGGCACGGGATTCTGGATCCTCAGCAGTGTCTTTTCGCTCATGTGGGTGTCCGTTGGGGTGCTCTTCATGCACCGGCGCAGTCTTCCGCCGCTGGGCAAACGCCGCCTCACTCCCTTGATCGTGGCCCAGACCGCCTTCGCGATTTTCGGCTGCAACGACATCCTGCCGATCCTGGGCATCTACTACTATCCCTACACCCATTCGCAGGTCTACCCGTTTGGCAGCATGGCGGTGATCTTCTATGGAGTCATCGTCGGCTACAGCGTGCTGCAGTACCAGTTGCTGGATGTCCACGTGACGCTCAACCGCAGCACGGCCAAGGCCATCCGCGTGCTCTTCATCTTTTTCACCGGCCTGTGCTCGCTGCTCGTCTTCTGGCTCGTGAACCGGGACGAGTTCACGTTCTACTCGTTCTTTGCCGGACTCGCGACGCTCATGATCGGCGCCATCTGCGCCTCGACGCTCTTCCCGCGACTTTTCGGCGAGAACACCGAGACGGTCGAACGCCACATCCTGGGCGACACCTTCGAGTATCAGGACCAGGTGGGTAAATTCATCGAGACCATCACGTGGTACAGCGATCTCTCCGCGCTCTTCAACGATCTCCACGAGCTCTTCGTACGCGTCTTCCAGCTCGATGGCTATTACCTCATCCTGCGCAACGAGACCAACCAGCTCTTCGAATTGACGCGCTCCTACCCGGCGCAGGCGCCGCGGCCGATTCCCGACCTGCGCGTGCAATCGGCGGTTTTCCGTTACTTCGACCGGTCCAAGCGGGAGTATCTTTCGCTCGCCCCTGACGACAGCTCCACCCGCGGCAACCAAATCACCAAGCAAGCACGCTCGGAGCTGGCTTCGCTGCAGGGCCAGTTTTGTTTTCCGCTCACCTCGGAGGGTGAAATTTTCGGCTTGCTCGTCATCGGCAACAAGACCAGTGAGCAATTCACCTCCAATGACGTCAGTCTCCTGATCTCGTTGGTCAAGAGTCTCAGCCTGATCGTCAATCAAATCCGCTTGAAGTCCCAAGTGCAGCAGGCGGTCGAGCTTGATTTGCTTGGCAAGATGTCGCGCGGCATGGCGCACGACCTCAATAACCTGCTCACACCCGTCTGGACTTTGCTCCAGTTGAGCAGCGAGACCGGCAACACCGAACCGCTCGATGACGAGTTGCTCCCGGTGGCGTTGCGCAACGTGGCCACCATGCGCGCTTACATCAAGGAGGCGCTTTTCTTTTCCGAGAATCTGCGGCCCGACCTGCAGCTGGGACGCCTGGACCTGGTCGTGCGGCAGGCGGCCGATGTCGCCCGGAACAGCCGCAAAAAGGAAGTGGACGTCATTCCCGAGACTCCCGGCGAAGCGCTTGTGGAAATGGATGAAGTGCTCATCCAACGGCTCATCTCCAATCTCATCTCCAATTCCATCGATGCCTCGCCCACCGGATCGCAGATCCGCGTCCAACTTGAGCGTCTCGCCAAGTCCGACGTCGCTCGCGAATGGTGGCGCGTGCGGGTCATCGATCAGGGCGAAGGTATTCCCAAGGAAAATCTCACCCGCATTCTTACGCCATATTTCACCACGAAAAACCGGGGCGACGAAAATCGCGGCTTCGGTCTCGGCCTGGCAATCTGCCGTAAAATCGTCCACCTGCACGGCGGCCAGCTTTCCATCTCCAGCCAGCCGAAGAGAGGCACCATAGTCCAGTTTGACCTGCCCAGCCGGCAAACCAAACCGGCCGCGCTGGCCGCCATAAAAATCCCCGCCTGATGCGTACCCTCCTCGTCATCACCCGGCAGGTTTCCCTCGCGCACGCGGTGCAGACCGTGCTCGACCCGGTCAAGTTCCAGATCATCACCAAGGAAGCCATCGCCGAAGCGGAATTCCTCCTCTCGCGGGGTGCGATCGATGCCACCATTCTGGATGCGGAACTGACTGATGCGCGAGCCATCCGGCTCATCGAGGAGCTAAAGACCTTCGCTCCCGGCTGCCCTATCCTGATCTATGCGGGGGAAAAGCAGTGGGAATGGGAGGAAGATGCCTACCTGCTCGGCGTCGAACATATCCTCACCAAGCCGGTCCGCGGCAAGCTGCTCAACACCCTGCTCGATCGGCTTTTCCCAACTCACGAGCAGCCCAAGTTGATGATTCCCGCCGGCCCCACGGCTGTGGAGTCCGTCTCCATGCGCCCCTACGTCGATCCCGTGCGCGCCTTGGAAGCTCTGCGACGCTTCTCCGGTGTGCTCACGCACAGTCTCGATGCCGCCGCCTTGCTCAAGCAATTTCTCCTGCTGCTCCGCGAAATCATCGGGGTGAATCGCGCCGTCATCTTCCTGCGCAAACCCTCCGGCCTGCTCGGCGACGGCCCGCTCGCGCAGGATGATCGCTGGCTGCGTTCCGCCTGCGCCATCGGCCACGACCAGAGCGTGCTCCAGCATTTTGCCCTCTCGCTCGGCGCGGGCATCGGCGGCTATCTGCACCGGCAGGGGCGGATCCTCCGCGCGAGCAACCCGGAGTCGCACAACAGCCGCGAGATCTCCAAGGAATTCCAGCTCCTCGGCGCGCAGGTCGCCATCCCGATCCTCGATCGCGAATCGCTGCTCGGCGTGGTGGTCTTCGACGAGCGGCTCACCGGCGAGCCGTACGCCAACGAAGAGCTCGCGCTCATCTTCCACATGCTGGAGGAGGTCGGCCTCGCGATTCGCAACACCTGGCTGCACGATCAGTTGGTCGGCAACCACGCCATGGTGGCGGATATCCTCAGTCACCTCGGCAGCGGCTGTGTGGTCATCGGTGCGAATCTCAACACGCTCCACGCCAACATCGCCGCTTCCGAGTATTTTCTCTCTCCCGGTCAACACAAGGGTCGCCTGGAATTCTCCGACCTCCCGCAGGAACTCGGCAGCCGAGTCTTCACTGTCATCAAGTCCGGCGACACCGTGCCGCCCTTTCGCTACGACAAGTTGCCGAATGCGCCCGGCCTTGCATTTCGCGTCACCATCCTGCCTTTCCGCACGGCCAGCGCCACGGGCTCGAATGCCGCGCTCCTCATCATGGACGACGTCACGGAACACGAGCGCGCCCAGCGTCTGGAGATCGAGGCCTCGAACCTGCGCCTCGTGAAGTCCATGGCCGAGCATCTCGCCCACGAGATCGGCAATTCGCTCGTCCCGCTCTCCACCCACCAACAGCTGCTCAAGGAATCGATCAACGATCCCGAGTTCCAGGAGTCTCTCTCCACCGTGCTCGCCGCGGGGGTGAAGAGAATCTCGCGTCTCTCGAACCAGATGGTCTTCCTCGCCCGTGAATGGCAGGGCGAATTCCGCGAGTCCGTGCAGATCGCAGACCTCATCGTGGAGGCCTTCCACGAGGCGCACACGTTCCACCCCGGGAAGAAGCTCGCCCAACTCCAGTTTAACAAAGATATTTCGCCGTGGAAAATCACCGGCGACCACAAAGCGCTTCGTCACGCATTCTCGGAGATCATCCTGAATGCGCTCCAAGCGAATCCCGAAGATCCGAACGTCGCGGTCAACCTCACCGAGAGCCCCAATGGGGTGCCCGAGTTGCAAGTAGAGGTGCGCGACTCCGGCACAGGCTTTGACCTGGAGGCCGCGAAACGCGCTCCGGAGCCTTTCTACTCCACCCGCAATGTTGGCCTCGGTCTAGGATTGACAGTGTCCCGTAAAATTATTGAGAGTCACCACGGCAAGATTGAGATACCGCTCCCGCAAAAAGGTGAACCCGGTATTGTCCGGGTCTCGCTACCTTTGCAGAACTAGTTGGTAAATCATCGCTTTTGCCAAATTCACTATCCTAAAGGCACCTCCTCTGCTATCCCATGCGTGCGATGAAGTCCGCCCAGACATACCGTAATTTTGCGTACCTGTTGATCTTTGTGGCTCTCAATGCCACCAGCTTTGGCCTCGGTTTTCGCATTCCTGATCAAGGCGCGGCCGCCACGGCCCGCGGCGACGCCTTCGCCGCCACCGCGGACGATCCGTCGGCCATCTACTACAATCCGGCGGGCATCACCCAACTCTCCGGCACCCGCGCTCTGCTCGGCGGGTACGCCATCTCCTTGAAAACGCGCGTTTCGCTCGATGCTCCCGGCGACAACAGCGAATTCCACAACACCAATACCCACCTTCAGGCGGTGCCCACTTTCTTCGCCACTTGGAAGCCGGAAGGCTCTCGCCTTGCCCTCGGCATGGGCACCTACGTCCCATTTGGCTTCGCCATCACCTACCCGGACGACACGCCTTTCCGCACCATCGCGCGCAAGGGCAGCATCCAGTTGACGACGATCAATCCGACTGCCGCCTACCAACTCACGGATACGCTCTCTGTCGCGCTCGGCGCCACGATCAACTACGGCCGCGCGGAACTCGATCGCGGCCTCGTTATTCCCGGCGACAATTTCCGCTTCAAGGGCGACGGTATCAGCTACGGATTCGACGCCGGCATCATGTGGAACCCGCACCGCATGCACCACTTCGGCCTGACCTATCGCAGCGCTACGCGCGTGGATTTTAGCGGCCACTCCTCAGTCGACATCAATTCCTTCAAGGTCGCCACGCCATACGGTCCGTTCAAAGTGCCCGGCACCCACATTCGCCAGGATGCCGATGCCATCTTCGATATGCCACAAACCATCACGGCCGGTTACTCGTTCCGTCCGACGGAAGATTGGAATTTCGAGTTCAATCTCGATTGGGCCGATTGGGACAAACTCAACACCGTCACGCTGCATCAAACTTCCGGCGACGTCGGTATTCCCTTTAACTGGAAGTCCAGTTTCATGTATGAGTTTGGGATCACGAAGAAGTTTGCGAATAACTTCCGTGCAAGCGTAGGTTACGTTTACAGCGAGCAATCTGTGCCCACCGAGAGTTTCAATCCCGCCATTCCGGATTCGAACCGGCATATCTTCAGTGCTGGCTTTGGCCAGAGTTACGACCATTTCAATTGGAACGTCGCATATCAATATACTTATGGTCCCGCACGCACTATAGTGCAGGGCACAGCAGCCGATGGCACATACCGCTTTGACAGCCACGCCGTTACCCTCTCGCTTGGATACACCTTCTGAGCCTCCACTGCCGCAAGGCCCCGCGCCAGGCGGCAAGCCGACCCTTCTGATCGTCGACGACGAAGAAGGGCCTCGACAGTCGCTGCGTATCGTCTTCAAGAACGATTACAATGTGCTGGTGGCGTCGGACGGTCTCGAGGCCATCATGCTCGCCCGCTCCAATCCTATCGCGGTGGTGGTCTGCGATATCATGATGCTCGGCATGTCCGGCGTGGAAGTGCTGAAGGAACTCAAGCAGATTGATCCGTTGGTGGAGGTCATCATGCTCACGGCTTTTGAAACGATCGAGACGGCGCGCCAGGCGCTGCGCCACGGGGCGAGCGACTATCTCAACAAGCCTTTTGATATTCCCACCATGCGCGCCGCCGTAGCCCACGCCGCGCAAAAGCATCGCACCGCGATGGAATTCCGGCAGGGCAACCAACAACTGCAGGAGCTGCAAAAGGTCATCCACGACCAGCGAATGCGCGAGGAAATGGCCCGCACCACCGGCGAGATCTACGCCAGCGTGCTGCACGACATCAACAGCCCGCTCACCGTCATCTCCGGTTTCGTCGAGCTCATCAATCGCTCCATGCAAAACACGGCCCGCGTGGAAGGCCAGCAACTTGAAAGTCTGCGCGACGATCTCAACAAGCTAAACAGTCAGGTCGGCCGTTGCTTCGAGATTTCCCGGCGTTACCTCAGCTTCCTGCATAATCAAAACTCCGAGAAATCGCAGGTCGGCGTAAATCAGATATTGAGTGATCTGAAGGAACTGCTCTCCCGCCATCCCACGACGAGAGGTCATCAACTTACCGTCAATGGTCTCGATCGCGATGTGATCGCCGAGATCAATGGTACCGACTTCCTGCAGGTCCTGCTCAACCTCACGATCAACGCGCTACAGAGCACCTCGCACCCGCACCGGGTCACCGTGACCTGTCTGTTGCATCCGAATCCGATCGATGTCCGGAAATTCCCGGACTCACCGACGCAGCGCATGATCAATCGTGAAGGCTTCGCCAATCGCACGCCGATCCTCACCGTGACCATCGAGGACGACGGCCCCGGCATTTCCAGCGACGTGCTGGCCCGTATGTTCGAGCAGCGTTTCACCACCAAGCCACCGGAACATGGCACGGGCCTTGGCCTTTCCATCGTCAGGCGGCTCATCCGCGAAGCTCACGGCGCAATTCTCATCCAGTCCGCACCTGGGGCTGGTGCGAAATTCACAGTCTGCCTGCAGACGCTGACTTAGATCGTTTGCCAAAAAGATATCCGGTTAGCAAGGCCGGCTTGGAGGCACCGCGCCGTCGGTGCCTGTGAGCAAGCTGACTTCGCGGAAGCGACGGCGCGGTTGCCAGCGCCCGCCGGCGCTGCCCTTCGGGCTCCCTGCGGCAGGCTATCTCGCTCCGCTCGATTCCCTCCAGCTCCGATTCGCGCCGCCGGCTTTTGGACGGCAGCAGGATTACCGCTCCCCCGCCGTTTTCGGCCCGAGGAAATGACGCAGCGAACTCGAGGCGCTCAGAGGTATCAGCGCCACGGCGTAGAGGCCCACCCCGAAAACGACCAGCTTCATCAATTGCGGCAGCGGATTGACGGACTCGCTTCGCACCAGCATGGCGAGCAGGCAGAAGCCTGCCATGCTGAAGCAGATCATGGTAATCATCACATAGCGTGACCATGCATACCGCATCCACATCGCGCCAAACAGCACGGTCGTCCATATGATGCAACCGATCGTGAGCCCCTTCGATATGTCATAAGTGTTCAATCGGTCGAAACTGAACTTTAAGAAGAAATAGTGCGCCCCGGAGGCGAGCAGGAGGATCACGAATATCCAGATCCGTGCCCGAATTTTCCGATGCTTCAGGTCATGATGATGAGACATAGCGAATCAAAAATCAGCCGCCGGCTTTGGGATCACGCGCTGGTTCCACCGGATCCAATTCCAGCACCCGGCCAGGCAACCAACCGGCCTTGCTCTTAAAATCAACTGGCCGCGTGTACTCGAGGATGAGGACGCGACCGCGACCGATCGAGAGCACATCGATGGGACGCGCCAATGGGGCAAGCAATGTGTTAACTTTCGCCGTGATGCGGCTTCCTGTCGCCTTTTCCACGCGCACAGCAAGGAGGTCGAAGCCCACATCGTCCGGCACGGCGGGAGCGCCGAGCAGATTGCCAAAGCGTGGAACGAGAAAGCATCCGCGTAGCGCCGGAGGAAAGTCTCCGCCGCACCAGATGCACCCGCCTGGTGAGGAATGCGCATCGAACGTGGATAACCCCGCATCCGAGCCGCCACCTGCGGGACCGAGATTCAACACCGGCGGTGTAAACTCCACGCCTGGCGGCGGCGGCGGAGTGTACGAATAAGGGAATCCCGGCTTCACCGGCCAGTCGGCAAATTGAAAAGGAAAGCCGTAGTGCTTGCCCTGCTGGACGAAATCCATTTCCTCCGGAGCATTGTAATCCGGGCCATTGGCAAACGTAAAAAGATCGCCCGCATCATCCCAGGCAAAGCCGTAGGCATTGCGAATGCCGCGCGCATACACCTCGATCTTCGGTTGCTCCGCTCGCGGGTCGAGCCGCCACAGGCACGCGGTGATCTCCACTTCGCCATCCTTCGATCGCTCCGGATCATTCCCCGGCTCGCCGCCATCGGTTCGCGAGCCGCTGTTCACATAGAGCATGCCATCGGGTCCGAAGGCGAGGTGGCTGACCCCATGGTTGTAAGGCCCCACGCCGTATGGGTAATGCGTGCGAAACCAAGGCAGCATCTTCGCCGGGTGCCCATCGACCGTCTCGCTGGAGCGCCAGATCACCACTTCATTTTGATGCGGTATGCTTTTCGTGCGCTTCTGGTTGCTCACCACCCACAGCCGCCCCTGCGCATCCACCGTCATCCCCATCGTCACCGAGTCCCCCTCACTCAACTCGAGATAGTCGCTCGCCTTGATGATCTGCACGAACGCACCCACCGCAAGGTCGAGCACGTACACGTTCCCTTTGTCGGCCAGCGCGTAGACTGTCTTGCGTACCGGGTCCAGAGCCAGCCGCGTGAAAAACTCCGGCGACTTCGCCACCTCCCGCAAAGTGAATCCGGCTGGCGCCGCGGGCAGCGGACGATACTCCGCAGACTCGAGCAGCTTTTCGTAGGTCGGGAAGCGCGACTGGCTCCGTGCGTTACGAACTTCATCCGTGGTGAAGACGGGGCTCGTGTTGCCCCACGCATTGCCCGCGTAAGTGAGCACATCCGCCACCTGCTGGTCGTTCAAGATCTGCGCGGGCATCAAGTTATCGAAATGCTGCCCGGCCACATCCACCGGACCGGAAAGCCCCTCGGCAAGCGCCTTGACTACGGCGTCGCGCTTGGTCGTCAGCCACTCACTGCGCGCCAGCGGCGGATACACCGGCGGCGTGCCGAGACCGCTCGGCTGATGACACATCGCGCACTTCTCGACAAAGATCTTTTCGCCGCGCGCCAACTGATCCGCCGGCGGGCCTGCGTGGACCGGCGCGAGCAATGCCAGGAGACTTACCGTGGCCAATCGACGAAGCATTCGAAGAATCATTGAGACGAACTTAGGCACCACCCCGCCGCTACTCAATTCTCGATACGATAAAGACTCGTCTTTGTGCGGAGGATCAGCGCTTTACCGACTACAGCGGGGGAAGCCATGCATCCATCGGCCAGCGTATTCTCCGCCAGCACCTGAAACTTATCGCCGGGCGCGATCACCGTCGTCTTCCCCTTGGCATCGCAAAAATAGATGCGCCCCTCGGCAGCCAGCGGCGATGCCGCACAATCCGTGCTGATGCGCTCTTTCCACAGCGTCTCACCATTCGTCGTGTTCAGGCAGGAAGCCATGCCGCTGCTACTGGTCATGTAGAGCCGCGAATCCACCACCACCGGTGTGGACTGATCCGGCACCGCCGTGCGCTGCCGCCACACCACGTGGGAAGCCGTTGCGTCTCCCTGCGCTCCGCCGAGGCGGATGCCCCAAATCTCCGGCTTATTGAAGCCCGTGCAGACAAAAAGCATGCGTCCGTCGGTGACCGGCAACGGCACATTCGAGAAGCCTGGGTAATCCACAGACCACAGTTCCTTGCCGGAATTCGGATCGTAAGAATAAAGTCGCTCGGCACCCGTGCTGAGCGTTTGAGGGCGGCCGTCGATCTGGAACACAACCGGTGTGGGATACGACTTGCGCATATCGGACGGCTTGGCCTGCAGCTTGCCAATCCCCGAACGCTCCGTCCTCCACGCCACCTTCCCTGTCATCTTATTCAGCGCAATCTCGAACTGCTGGTCGCGCCCGTCAAAAGCCAGCAGTAGCTTGTCTTGATACAACGCCGGCGAGCCGCCCGGACCATTCTGGTGGTCGACCTGAAACTCGCGATTCTCCCACAGTTTGTGCCCGTCCTTGGTCGAAAGGCACGCAGTGCCCATCGAGCCGAAATTCACATACACGCGGTCACCATCGATAATGGGCGTCGGCGAGGCGTAGGAATTGCGCGCATGTTTGGGCGGCACCACGGCGTTTTTGAAGACCTCCACGTCGATGATCAACTTGCCCGTGGCCAGGTCGCAGCACAGGGCACGTAGCGATTGGCCGTCTTCCAGCGCGGTGGTCATCCAGATCTGGCCATTCGCGACGACAGGAGAGGACCAGCCTTCCCCCGGCAGCGGCGTCCTCCACTTCACATGCTGTGTCTCGCTCCAGGTGAGCGGCAGGTCTTTCACCTCGGTGTGCCCCGAGGCCAGCCCGAGAAATTGCGGCCAGCTGTCACCGGCCAGCCCGGGACTGGGCAATAATGTACCGAGGACGGCAGCACACACGGCAACTCGAATGGAAAGTGGGGAACAGACATTCATCGGTTCCTTCCCTGACACAAACCGCCGGTGCATCCAAGCCTTTTGCCCGGCTGGAGAGATTATCGATCTTGATTGACGCTCAGCAGATGGCTCGCTCTACTCACCCTCCGTAGGTTTGCGGATTTGTCCCGGTTTCTTATGCGATTTTTCGTACTTCTTTTGGCTCTCGGTTCCACGGTGTTCGCCCAGCTTCCCCAGCAGGCGGCGGCGACCAAATTTCCCTCGACCCGCTCTCAAGTGCAGATCGGCGTCCAGGAAAAGGCGAAGGGCAACGATTCCTTTCGCAAGGCCATGCACATTCAGCCCCGGGTTACCATCGAGGGCTCGAGCAGCATGGTCGCCATTCCCGCCGCGGAGGCGCAGATGTTGATCATCACTTACGATACGAAAGCGAAGTTCGTGGAACACCGGGACGCCTACAAGGTCCACACCTCGGAGACCATCCCAGTGCCAGCGGTCCCTAATGGCGCACGCCGCCTGTTTTCATTCGCACCTTCCGATATGACTTTCGACGGCTATCGCGACAGCTCCAACATCGGCGGCGACGCCTATAAGTATTACGTCTATGCCCTGCGCGAGGGCAGTTCGAAGACGATTGTCGATTTTCAGACGAACTGCCTGGATCTGGCGAATCTCTGCAAGACAAACCCCGCGAAGCGCGAGGAAATCCTGAAGATGGCCGTGGGTGAAAAGTTCCCGACCGCGTTCAAGTAGCGACTCCGGCGAGCCGCTCGCCATGAATATAGTGGAGTCCACGCGAAAGCATTAGACGTGGCTCGCGCGACAGATTCCGAAAAGCGACGCGAGTTCCCGCAGCCGTTGCGAACGGCTCGCGGGCTCTCGTGGAGGCAAAGTTTCATCGGCCATGGACGCGCCCATTTCCACGGGGAGCGACGACAAAACTCAAGCGCGGTGCGATGGCAAACCGTCGACGAGACCGGTTTCAGCAAACCTCCGCGCTTCCCACGCAATCAATCCACGTGCTCATGCACCAACCCAAAGCTCGAGCCCACGGCCGTTTCCGTAGAGGCCATGTCGGGCGCCGTTCGAGACAGCCTCCCATCTTCCTGCGGTTGCCGGCAAATCCGGCAGCGCCACGGCTCCCAGCGAGCGGCAACCGCCGTGATGATCCAGCACATTCCCCAAAAACCCATCGTAACGATCGTCAGCGCCAGATGCACCTCATGACGCGGCACCCGTCGCCGCAATACACTCTCCGTCCCGCAGTCCTTACACTCTCCGAGTCGGTAGTGATTTCGAAACATGACGACAAAATTCCCCGCGGATGTGTCGGCTATTTGACGCTCGCGTGAACATTCCGTTAACCTTGGTCCGCTGGCATCGCATTTTTGCGGCACGCCGGCAGCCATCGCGCGAAGAAGAGCAGCCATGGGGCGGATCTTCATCCACTCTTTTCCAATCCCCACCATCGATTCATGTCCACTGGCGCCTCCCCTTCCCCCTCCTCTTCAAGCACCACCATCTCGATACGCGTGGCCCAGGCCGCTGTCGTCTTCGAGCGTTATGTCCTGCCATGGATTTATGTGTGGTTCATCTACACGCAGATCGACGCAGCACACGCGAGCTATGTGCAATATCACACCGCCACTCGCCTGGGGTTGCCGCACATGTCGTGGCCGCTTTTCTGCGCCTCCATCACGCGCTTCGTCCTTCTTTCCGTCCTGCTGCTTTTCACCGCACTGACGTTACTACTGAACCGGCGGCCCACACATCTGCCGACCAAGCTCATCCACATTACCGTGCCGCTGGCCATGAGTTACTATGTGTTCCTCTATGGCATGATCGATAAATTGCCGGACGAATTGCGGAAGAACATGTTCCCC